>Ga0073899_10003270_pt1 | contig 14375 bp, 12 predicted proteins | sample KloWWTmetaKNB5Ph_FD_88975 | JGI IMG/M metagenome (GOLD analysis project Ga0073899, IMG submission 88975) | Active sludge microbial communities from Klosterneuburg, Austria, studying microevolution and ecology of nitrifiers - Klosterneuburg... | ecosystem: Engineered > WWTP > Aerobic digester >... | reverse complement strand
TTCCGGGGACCGAAGTGCGCATCGTCGACGCCGACAACCAGCCGCTGGCGGCGGGCGAGGCGGGCGAAATCTGCCTGCGCGGTTTCCACGTCATGAAGGGCTACTTCGAAGACGACAAGGCCACCGCCGAAACCATCGACGCTGATGGCTGGCTGCACACCGGGGATGTGGGCACGCTGGACGAACGCGGCTACCTGCGCATCACCGACCGCCTCAAGGACATGTTCATCGTCGGTGGCTTCAACTGCTATCCCGCCGAAATCGAGGCCGGCCTCAGCCCGCACCCGGCGATTGCCCAGGTGGCGGTGATCGGTGTGCCCGATGAGCGCATGGGCGAAGTCGGTTGCGCCTGCGTGGTGCTGCGCCCTGGCCAGACGCTGGACGAACCCGGCCTCATCGCCTGGTCGCGCGAGCGCATGGCCAACTACAAGGTGCCACGCTACGTGCGCTTCTTCGACGCGCTGCCGGTCAACGCCTCGAACAAGGTCGCAAAGATCGAATTGCGGGCCCAGGTGCGTGTTCCTGCGTGATCGCATAGCGGCGCCGTTCCGAATTTCAGAATCCACCGAGACTGCCATGAACGAACCCGGCGACCTCTTCGCCCCCTTCAAACTGGGGCCGATTACCCTGCGCAACCGCTTCATCCGCGCGGGAGCCAACGAAGGCATGGTGATGAAAGGAGCGCCGACCAAGGCGCTGCTCATGCACCACCGCGCCATGGCAGCAGGTGGCGTCGGTCTCACCACCGTGGCCTATGGCGCGGTGAGCAAGGTGGGTCGCACCCTGCCCAACCAGGTGTGGATGCGCCCCGAGATCCTCCCCGACCTGAAGGCAATGGCGGACGCCGTGCATGCCGAAGGCGGCGCCATTTCCTACCAGATCACCCATGGCGGCTCTTTCGTCACCTCGGTGAAGGTGGAAGGCCCGACCATGAGCGCGAGCGGCGGCATCAACAAGGCCGGCATGCTGCGTGGCAACTTCTTCCAGCGTGAGATGAATCGCGCCGACATGGATCTGGTGGCGCAGCAGTTCGTCGATGCCGCCAAACTATGCCGTGAGGCGGGTTTCGACGCGGTCGAGATCCACATGGGTCACGGCTACCTGCTCAATCAGTTCATCTCGCCGCTGTCCAACAAGCGCAAGGATGAATTCGGTGGCAGCGCGGAAAATCGCGCCCGCTTCCCGGCCGAGGTGCTGCGTCGGGTCAAGGAAGCGGTGGGTGGCGAGATGGCGGTGCTGGCCAAGATCAACGTCGCTGATGGCGTGCCGCGCGGCGCCACTGCCGACGATGCCATCGTCACCGCGCGTCTGCTGCAACAGGCGGGTGCAGATCTGCTGGTGCTGTCCGGCGGGCGCAACATCGAGTCGGGCTGGTTCATGTTCGGCAGCAACATGGACATGGACGAGATGAAGAAGGTGCTCAAGGGCAGCTTCATGACCGGACTGATGATGAAAGCCTCCCAGTTCGGCACGCCCAAGGTCACGTTCCGCGAGATGTATTTCCTTGAGTACTCGCGCAAGATCCGCGCCGCGGTCGATGTGCCGCTGGGCTATCTGGGCGGCGCTCGCTCGCTTGCCAATGCCGAGCAGGCGATGGCCGACGGCTTTGATGCAGTGGTCATGGCCCGGCCCTTGATCCACGATCCCCAGCTCGTCAACAAGTTCAAGAGTGGCGAGCTCAAGACCTCGGGCTGTACCAACTGCAACCGCTGCATTCCCTACATCTACCACCCGGCCGGCACCATGTGCGTGCTGAATCCGCCGAATGATCCGGCACCGAATCGGGTGCGCGCGGCAGGCTGAAGCAGGCAGCGGACGTCTCGAAGGTCTGTCGTTCATGGGGCAGCGTCAGCGCATAGCGGCGCTGAAGCTTTGCTGTTGTCGGTGTTCCGGCTTCAGGGGCCGGCCTCAGTGTTAGCCCCCGGTCTCAGCCCTCAGCGGCCTTCGAACTTCGGCGGCCGCTTCTCGAGGAAGGCCTGCATCCCTTCCTTCTGGTCACGCGAGGCGAACAGCAGCGCGTTGGCACGGCGCTCCATCGCCAGCGCGGATTCCAGTGGCGCATCCATGCCGAGCAGGATGCACTCCTTGATCTGTTCGGCCGCGAGCGGCGGCATCGACGCCACCGTGCGCGCCAGTTCAATGGCGGTCGGCAACACCTGATCGTCGGCGACCAGGTCGCTCACCAGGCCGGCAGTCCATGCTTCGTGTGCGCTGATCGGCTTGCCGGTCAGTGCCATGCGCATCGCCTTGACCTTGCCCACCGCACGCACCAGACGCTGGGTGCCGCCGATGCCGGGCATGATGCCGATGCGGATTTCGGGCTGACAAAAACGCGCGCCTTCGCCGGCGACGATGATGTCGGCCAGCATCGCCAGCTCGCAGCCGCCGCCGTAGGCATAACCGCAAACTGCGGCGATCACCGGCTTGGGGCAGTGCTGGATCGGGCCCCACACGCGCTCGGTGTGGCGCTGGAAGACCTCGATCGGGCCAACGCCGGCCATGCTGGTGATGTCGCCACCGGCGGCGAACACCTTCTCACCGCCGGTCAGCACGATGCAGCGCACCGTGTCGTCGTCGGCCAGTTCGGTGAAGCGTTGTGACAGCAGGGCCTGCAGTTCGAGCGACAAGGCATTGGTGGCCTGCGGCCGATTCAGCGTCAGGACGGCAACACCACCTTCCAGGCGGTCGAGCAGCAGCGGCGAAACATCGGCGGGGGCGTTCGCAGGGGCATTCGATGTGGACATGGGTTCGCGGTCGCGCCGGGCGCGGACAGGGTGTGGAGATGCTGTGCATTATTCGGCTACGGCCCCCTGCCACTCATCGTCCGTTCAGACGAAGAGCGGTAGCGCGGCAATGCATAGACTGATGCGTGAAAAAATATGTTGTGGAGACAGTGATGGCGAATCAATCTGGCGCAGCGAACGGGCTTGATTACCGCGGCAAGGTCGTACTCGTGACCGGCGGCACCAAGGGCATTGGCGCCGGCATCGCGCGCGGCTTTCTGGCGGCGGGTGCGACGGTGGTGGTGTGCGGGCGCAGTGCGCCCGAGGCCTTGCCCGAGCTCAATGGTGTGAGTGCCGAGTTCGTAAGCGCCGATGTGCGCGACATCGAATCGCTGCAGACGCTGTTCGGCGGCATTCGCGAGCGCCACGGGCGCCTCGACGTGCTGGTCAATAACGCTGGTGGCGCCCCCTTCGCGCTCGCCGACAAGGCTTCGCCGCGCTTTCACGAAGGCATCCTGCGCCTGAACCTGATCGCCCCGCTCAATGTCGCCCAGCAGGCCAACGCCATCATGCAGGAGCAGGCTGACGGCGGCGTCATCATCTTCATTGGCAGCGTCGCCGCCTCGCGGCCCTCGCCCGGTACGGCGGCTTACGGTGCGGCCAAGGCTGGTGTGTTGTCGCTGGCGTCTTCGCTCGCGGTTGAGTGGGGGCCCAAGGTGCTGGTGCTCGCGGTCAGCCCCGGACTGGTGCAGACCGAACAGGCTCATATGCACTATGGCGACGAGGCCGGCATTGCGGCCGTTGGCGCCACCATCCCTGCGGGTCGCATGGCTACACCCGAAGACATCGCCAACGCCTGCGTATACGCCGGGTCGCCGATGGCAGCGTACTTCGCTGGTACCAATCTGCTGCTGCACGGCGGCGGTGAGCGGCCGGCCTTCCTGTCGGCGGCGAACACGCAGAACTAGACACTTGATCGGGAGCCCGCACACCGGGTTCGCCCCAAGGGCGCGCTTCCAGTTCGAAAAAAAGGCGGACCTCATTGCGAGGCCCGCCTTTTTTATGTGCGCCGGTCTTGCGGTGCCGGTCTATTGCGACTGTGTGACGTCGGAAGACAGGCCGCCATCAGCTGTTTGTGGCGTGCTCTTGGCCAGGCGCAGGCTCAGCACCAGCGCGGTCGAGATCAGCGCCAGCAGCAGGTAGCCGACGTTGCTCAGGGCGATATTCAGGCCTTCGCTGTGCGCCTGCACCATCACTGCTTCGGCAGTGAGCCCGCTGTCGACCAGGCGCTCTGTCAGTTCCTGCGGTACTTCGCGCGCCCGGCTGCCGGCTGCGCGGGCGAGCGCTGCGACTGCGTTTGTGTCGAAGCCAAGGCTTTCGGTCTGGCGCGCGATTGCGACTTGCGTCTGGTGGGCCAGCGTGGCGCCGAATACCGCCAGCGACAGCGAGGACCCGGTCGGGCTGCCCAGATCGCGGAACATGCTGAACAGTCCGGTTCCGGCGCCCATGTTCCTGGCCGGTACGGCGCCCAGCGCCATCTTCATCATCGACGGGGTATTGATGCCGATCCCGAAGCCCATGATGCAGACCACTACGATGACCATCCACAGCGGGGTGCCGACGTCGATGTTGAGGAACAGCACGGTACCGATCAGGCTGGCCACCATGGCGACGATACAGACCAGACGCGGATCGATGCGATCGATCAGCTTGCCGGCGGCTGGTGCACTGAGCAGGCCGCTGCCATACAGGAACAGAGTGACGAAGCCGAACTGTGCCGCCGTACCACCGGGCCGGGTATTGATGAAGAAGGCCAGTGAATACACGATGCCGCTGGAGAAGATCATGTGCAGCCAGTAGATGACCGAGGGCTTGGCAAAGGCACTGCGCGACAAGATGCCGACGTCGAGCACCGGGTTCGTGACGCTGCGGCTGTGCCGCCACAGCAGGAGCAGACTGCTCACTCCGACCACCACGATGATCCAGGTGATGATGGAGGTGCTGCCGAAGGTCGTGGCCCAGGTGGGCAGCGACAGCAGGGCAGCGATCATGGCGAACAGCAGCATGGCGCCGGTGTAGTCGAACGCGGCCTGACTCTTGACCGGTGCGATCTCGGGCACGAGAAGACGCACGGGCACCAGCCCGACCAGGGTGAGCGCGCCGCTGATCCAGTACACGCTTTGCCAGCCCAGACGGTCGATGAGCAGGCCGCCGAGCAGACCGCCCGAGGCGGCGCCGAAGGTCATCGTGAAGGCGAGGATGCCGAGTGCGGTGCCGCGCCTGTTTGCCGGGAACAGGTGGGTGACGTAGGCAAACACGCCGGGCAGGATGCAGGCGGCGCCCAGGCCTTGCAGAAAGCGGGCGCCGAGAAAGAACCAGAAGTTCGGTGCTAGGGCGGCGGCAAACTCTGAGGCCGAGAACACCATCATGCCGATGGAGATCACTTTCTTGCGCCCGTGCTGGTCGCCCAAGCGGCCCATGATCGGAGCGAACACGGTCAGCGCCAGGGAGTACAGGATCAGCACCAGCGCCGACATATTGACTGCGATGCCGAAGTGTCGTGTGACGCTGGGCAGTGCCGGGGCCTGGAATGCAGCGGCTTCGATGGTGATGAAGGTGCCGAACAGCAGAGCGATGTAGATCGCCCAGGGCGTGCGTGTATCGGTGGATGATTCCATTGAAGGGCTCCGCGGTGCGCCAGGCTGGATGAGACCTGCGATTGCTGCTAGCGGTAAAAGCCCTCACCGGAGCGAGAGTTTTTACCGAGGGTCGTCGTCAGCGGCAGACTCAGAGGTATTGCGCCACGAGTGCGCGTACCGCGGTTTCGACGTCGTTACGGCGATAGGTCAGCGACATGTCGGGCTCGTAGCGCGCGTAGTTGCCACGGCCGGTGTAGATCGCCACATCGGGCAGCATGGGGTGCTCCTGATCTAGTTCGGGAACCTCGACGGGGTTGCCCGCCGCCTTGAAGAACAGGCCGAAGAACTGGGCGAAGGTCAGGTTTTCGTCGCCCACCAGGTAGGCCTTGCCCGGCGTGCCCTTGACCAGCGCCTGGTGCAGCGCCTCGGAAAGCGATTGCACTGACATGAAGTTGCTGCCGCCCTTCGGGCCGAACACCGGCATGCCGGGCATCTGGCCCCTGGCGTAGGTGACGTAGGCTTCGAACATCGCGTTCGGCAGCCCCGGCACATGACCCACCATGAAGGGGGCGTTGACCGACAGTGTGGCGAAATCGGGCGTGTTGAGCGCGCGAATGCCCTCGTCGGACAGGTGACGCGAGCGCACGTAGGCGTTGGTCTCGATCAGTTCGGGGGCGAGCTGGGGGTAGAAGCTGCCCAGCATCACCGCGCGCTTCACGCCAGCGTCGCGCGCAGCGGCAAAGAAGCGCGGGATGGCAACGGTGTTGCGCTCGTGCCACTGGTCGTCCAGGGGTTGAGCAAAGTCGACGTGGCGAATGTCTTGTCCGGCGCAGAACAGCAGCGCGTCAAAGCCACGCAGCACGGCCGGATCGGGGGCGTTGAGGTAATTCAGCGCAATGAAGGGCAGGGCGGCGAGCAGTGGCGCCTTGGGCGCGGCGCGCGATGCGAGGGTGACGTCGAAGCCTTGCTCTTTCAGATACAGCGCAGCGTGTCCGCCGAGGAGGCCGGTGCCTCCTACTACCAATGTTTTCATGTCTTGCTGCCCTAATTAGAAGTTGAAACCGTTGCTCTCGATGACCGGTGCGATCGTCCAGCCCCCTTGCGGTGTGCGGTACCAGCCGCCGGCGGCCATGGCCGCGCCGTCGACGTGCAGCGTGGTGCCGCTGACCCAACCGGCCATGTCGCTTGAGAGGTAGATCACTGCGTCGGCGATGTCGTCCGCCTCACCGAAGCGACCCAGCGGGATCCAGTCCGCAACGCGCTCGCGGTACTCCGGCTTGATGAATAGTGACAGCGGCAACTGGGCGGTCTCGGTCGCCTCGGGCGCCACCTGGTTCACGCGAATGCCGAAGCGGCCAGTCTCGACCGCCAGACTCTTGGTGAAACCGGTCAGTGCAGCCTTGAAGGCGGAATACACGGCGAGGTTGGGAATGCCGCGAAAGGCCTCTATGGTCGACACGTTGACGATGCTGGCCGTACGTCCGGCATGGCGTTTGAGCAAAGGCAGGGCGCTGCGCGTGATCTCGAAAACGTGGCGCAGGTTGGCGCTGTACAGCCGGTCGATGTCCGTGTCCGAGTAGTCCTCGAACGGCTTGGCCATCTGCAGTGAATCACCCACGTTGTTCACCAGCACGTCGAGCGCTTCGTTGGTCGCGGCAAGTTCGGCAAACACCCGGTTGACGTCGTTCGCCTGCGTTACGTCGCCGTGAAAGACCCGGTGTCCGTCACCCTGTGCGCTCAGCCAGGCCTCGACATCGGCCGCGCGCGTGGCGTCGGATTCGATCACCCTCACGCGTGCCTTGAGCGTTGCGAACTTCTCGACCGTCGCGCGGCCGATGCCACTTCCACCCCCGGTTACCAGCACTGTTCTGTTGTCGAAACTGATCACGCCTGGTCATCTCCCCTTTTATGGTGGATCGCGCGGAGGCGGCTTGAACATCATTGCGGGCCACCGCGGTTGAGCGGCGATGGTGGTCTGGCGGGGTGGAAGCGACATCGTCCGATGAGACTAAGATGTCGTGGTCTGGATGGACGATGACCCGCACGTACGATCGGGCCAAGCTGTTATGTGGAGCGGTGCGCCTTGAGCGCCGAAGAGGATGGAGACTGGATGAGCGGCTATGACGAAAAAGGCTTTTTTCGTGCGGCCAGGCTGGAGCTTGCGCATCATGATCACATCGTGCGCCTGCTCTACTCGGCGGTGCTCGATAGTCGCAAGTGGGTCGAGGCGCTGCAGGAACTGCGGGCGCTGTTCGGAGCCAACTTTCTTACCCTGATTCTGCGCGAAGCGACTGCCGACGATGCTGGGCTTGTGGTCTGGGTAGGGGATGACGAGGGCGGGCGTGGGGAAAAAGCGCGCTTCGCGCCGGCGCGTCCTTTTGCCACGCCCTTCGTGAATCTGCTGGCTGATCACGTCTATACGGTAGAGGACCTGATGAACGTGTCCGAGTGGCGCGGCTCATCCTATTACCAGCACTGGTGCGAGCCGAATGACATTTTTCATGTCATGTCGGTGGACATCTTGACCGCGGGCGCGGGGCGCTTGCCGCTGCGCATCACGCGCCGCGAATCGGCGCCGGCATTCACGGCGCAGGATCGCGCACGCTGCCAGGTGTTATTGCCCCACCTAAGGCAGGCCTTGCAGATGCATAACGAGTTGCAGCGTCAGGAGTCGCTGGGCGGCATGTTCTCCAGCGCGATCGGCCGCCTCTCGGTGGGCGTGATCGTACTCGATGCCAGCGGACGGGTATTTGACCAGAACCTTATGGCACGGGCCATGCTGGCCAGTGGTGACGGGCTCAAGCTCGTCAGTGGGGCGCTCGAGGCCTTTTATCCGACCGACAATCGGGCGCTGCAGAGCCTCATCCGTGGCGCGTTCGCCCGCTTCGGGTCCGGTGAGCCGGCGTTGGTGGATGCGGTCTCGATCGCACGTCCGTCTGGCCAGCTCAGCTTGGGCGTGGTGATCGAGGTGTTGCCGCCCGGCGAATTGGCTGCCGGTCGCGGCAAGCCGGTCGCGGTGCTCTATGTCCGTGACCCGGGCAGCCCGACGCTGGCTGATGCGGGCGTGATCAGACAGCTCTTCAACCTCACCCCGACCGAGACCGCAGTGGCGCTCAAGCTGGCCGACGGCGCTTCGCTCGAGGCGGCGGCAGAGGAGCTCAATATCCGGCGCAACACTGCACGCGCCCACTTGCGTTCCATTTTTTCCAAGACCGGTGTCCGCCGCCAGACCGAGCTGGTCCGCATCATGCTAAACAGTGTGGCGCCGCTGCGCGCCGAGCTTTGACCCCGGTCTGCGGCACGCGCAGCGGCGTGGTCGGTCCGAGTCGAAGATGAATGTCGTGTTGTGGCGCCCTTGTCCATCGTCCGTTCAGACGAAGTGCCGCCATCGGTCCTGCTCTTAGACTTGGCCCAAGCGCTGCGAAGGCTGATGGTGAGCCTGTCCGCAGCACGGTCCCGCAGGTGCCGGGCAGCAAGCGCGGCGCCACACACAACCGCAGGAGACGAAATTGGCTGAACAGGAATGGATGTCCGAAGTGCGTGCCAAGGTGGGTCGCGAGTACGGTCGCGTCTACGCCTGGGATGAGGTCAATGCGCCGATGATCCGGCAGTGGTGCGAGGTGCTGGGTGTCGACAACCCGCTCTACACCGACGCCGACTACGCGGCCACGACCGAATTCGGCGGCATCGTTGCGCCCCCGGCGATGTTGCAGGCCTGGTGTCTGGAAGGCCTGCACGCCAACAACTACCCGCCGGGCTCGACCGACGAGAATCCCTATGAAGTCCTGAAGACGATGGAGGCGCATGGCCTCCCTTCGGTGGTGGCGGTCAACTCCGATCTGTCGTTCGAGCGCTACGTGAAGCTGGGCGAAAAGCTCTACTACACCACCAAGCTGGACGCGATCGGCGACGAGAAGACCACCGCACTGGGCACGGGCTACTTCGTGACCCTGATCATGAGCTTCTTCTCGCAGAAGCCTGAAGGCGACGAGAAGGTCGGTCAGCTCACCTTCCGCGTGTTCAAGTTCCGTCCGGCCAATGTGCCGAAGGCGGTCGACACGGACAGCGCGCCCGCAGTGCAGAAGTTCAAGCGACCCAAGCCCGGCATGAGCGACGACACCCGCTTCTACTGGGAAGGCGCCAATGCCGGCAAGCTGATGATTCAGCGCTGCACCTGCTGCAGCACGCTGCGTCATCCGCCGGCGCCGGTGTGCATCAAGTGCCATTCATTCGACTGGGACACGGTCGAGGCCTCCGGCAAGGGCAGCGTCTACTCCTTTGTCGTCATGCACTACCCTGAGGTGCCGCCGTTCGAGTATCCGAATCCGATCGGCCTCATCGAGCTCGACGAGGGTGTGCGCATCATCGCCGGCCTGGTGGGTGTCAAGCGCGACGAGATCAAGGTCGGTCAGCGTGTGCAGGTCGAGTTCCAGTCCTTCGACGATGGCGAGCTGATCCTGCCAATGTTCCGCCCTGTGGCGGCCTGAGGAGACAAGCATGGATTTTCAATTGAGTGAGGATCAGCGCGCGATCGCCAAGATGGCTGGCGGCCTGTTTGCCGACCTGTGCACCGATGATCGCCTGCGTGCCTTCGATACCTCGGGCGAAGCCTTCATGGCCGACCTGTGGGAAAAATGTGTTGAAACCGGCCTGCATGCGCTGGCCGTTCCCGAAGAAGCCGGCGGCAGCGGTTTGGGCATGACTGACCTGATGCTGGTGCTTGAAGCCCAGGGTCGTGGTATCGGTAGCGTTCCTTTGTGGCGCAACCAGCTGGGTGCGGCCACGCTGGCGCGCTTTGGCGGTGCCGAAGGCGTCGAGCTGGCGACTGCGGCGGCCGAAGGCACGCAGATGATCACTGTGTCGGTCGACGGTGCAGCGCGGGCCCTGGGTATTGCGCTGCGGGCGCGTCGCGAAGGCGACGGCTGGCGGCTCGATGGCAGCGTCCATGCCGTGTCGCTGGGCGCCGAGTCCAGCCGTGCCTTGTTGCTGGCCGACACCGACGACGGGCCGCGCCTGGTTTCGGTCGATCTGCGCGCCGACGGTATCGAGAAGGTTGGCGGCGTGCTCATGAATCGTGAGGCGATCGCCGACCTGAGTTTCAGCGCGCACAAGCTGGCGTCGGCGGATGTGCTGCCCGAAGCTGCGCTCGACTGGCTCGAGCAGCGCGCGCTGGCCGCGGTTGGCGCCTTGCAGCTTGGTGTCAGCAGCGAGCAGGTGAAGCGCACGGTGGCCTACGTCAATGAGCGTCGGCAGTTCGATCGCGCCATCGCCACCTTCCAGGCGGTGCAAATGAGCATGGCCGACTCTCACATCGCCATCGAGGCGCTGCGTTCGGCGCTGTGGAACTTGGTTTACCGGCTCGACGCCGGGCTGCCGTCGCCGTCCGAAGCACTCGCGGTCAAGTACCTCGCGGCTGAATGCGGTCATCTGGTCGGCCACAAGGCACAGCACGTGCATGGTGGTATCGGGGTCGATCTGACCTACCCGATCCACCGCTACCTGTACTGGAGCCGCGCGCTCGGCATCACCCTTGGTGGCAGCGCCGCCACGCTCGAACGACTCGGCGACTGGCTCGCCAACAACGACAAGCTGGGATGGAAATATGACCTCGAAGAACAGCAAGCGCTTTGACGACGTGCGCCCCGGCGAGGCGCTGCCCGAACTTGCCATTCCGATCACCGTGCTGCTGATCAATTCGGGGGCGATCGCCACGCGCGATTACTTTCCCGGGCACCACGACAAGGAAGCTGCGCAGCAGCTCGGGTCGCCGCATGTGTTCATGAACATCCTCACCACCAGCGGCCTGGCGCAGCGCTTCGTCGAAGGCTGGGCAGGACCGGCAGCCCGCTTCCAGGGCCTGACGATCAAGCTTGGCGCGCCCAACTATCCGGGCGACACGATGACCTTCAGCGGCGAAGTTGTGCGCACCGATGCCGCCAGCCGCACGGTGGACGTTGCGCTCAAGGGCAAGAACTCGATGGGAAGCCACGTGACCGGTACGGCCACGCTGGTTCTGCCCTGACACGCGGAGAACACAAACATGACCGATAAGTCCCTTTCTGGTCGCGCTGCCATCGCTGGCCTGGGCGTGACCGAGTTCTCCAAGAACTCCGGGCGTACCGAGCTGCGCCTGGCGATGGAAGCCACCCTGTCTGCTCTGGCCGATGCTGGCATCGACCCGAGCGAAGTCGAAGGTTTCTCCTCCTACACCATGGACAAGGTGCCGGAATACGAAATCGCCCGCCTGCTCGGCTGCAAGAACGTCAAGTTCTTCTCGCAGATCCCGCATGGCGGCGGCGGAGCGTGCGCGCCCCTGCTTCATGCCGCGATGGCGGTGGCGACCGGGGTGGCAAAGACCGTGGTCGTGTTCCGTGCCATGAACGAGCGCTCCTGGTACCGCTTCGGTTCGGGCACTTACGGTTTTGGCTCGACCCCGATCTTCGAGAACGTTAACTACGGCTGGTACATGCCGTACGGCTTTCACACCCCGGCGGCCTGGGTCGGCATGTTCGCCCAACGCTACATGCACGAATATGGCGCTACCAGCGAGGACTTCGGTCGCGTTTCGGTTGCCGTGCGCGACTTCGCTGCCACCAACCCGGCCGCGTTCTTCTACGGCAAGCCGATCACGCTTGCGGACCATCAGGCCTCGAAGTGGGTTGCCGAGCCGCTGCGCCTGCTCGACTGCTGCCAGGAGTCCGACGGCGCGGTGGCCATGGTCATCACCTCGGTCGAGCGTGCGCGTGACCTGAAGCAGAAGCCGGTCATCATCAAGGCCGGATCGCAGGGCATCGCCGAAGGCCAGCAGAGCATGACGTCCTTCTACCGCGACGACATCAGCGGCCTGCCCGAGATGGGCGTGGTGGCCACTGAGCTTTACGCCCAGTCCGGCCTCGGCCCCGACGCCTTCCAGACCGCGGTGATCTACGATCACTTCACCCCCTTCGTGCTGCCGCAGCTCGAGGAGTTCGGTTTCTGCAAGCGTGGCGAGGCGAAAGACTTTATTCGTGCCGGCGAGCACGCCCGTGGCGGCAAGCTGCCGATCAACACCCACGGCGGCCAGCTTGGCGAGGCCTACATCCACGGCATGAACGGCGTGGCCGAAGCGGTACGGCAGGTGCGCGGCACGGCAGCCAACCAGGTTGCCGACGTCGAAAACGTGCTGGTGACCGCCGGTACCGGCGTGCCCACCAGCGGTCTCATCCTCGGCACCGCTTGAGTAAAGGAGAGCGAACAATGTTCGTCGATCTGACACCGGAACAACACGCGCTGCGCCTCAAGGTGCGCGACTATTTTCAGAACCTGATGACCCCCGAGCTGCGCAGTGAGCTGCGCGGCAAGGAAGGCGGCGATCTGTACCGCAACACCGTCCGCAAGATGGGTGCGGACGGCTGGCTCGCCGTAGGCTGGCCCAAGGAGCATGGCGGCCAGGGCTACGCCGCGACCGAGCAGCTGATCTTCTTTGAAGAGGCCAACATCGCCGGTGCGCCGCTGCCTTTCGTCACCATCAGCACGGTGGGTCCGGCGCTGATGGAAGCAGGCTCCGACCTGCAGAAGAAGAAGTTCCTGCCCGGCATCGCCGCCGGCGAGATCATGTTCGCCATCGGCTACTCCGAGCCCGAGGCTGGCAGTGACCTGGCAACCCTGAAGACGACTGCGCGCCTCGAAGGCGATCACTTCGTCGTCAATGGCAACAAGTTGTGGACCTCGGGTGCCGAAGCCGCCGATTACGTCTGGCTCGCGGCGCGCACTGACCCCAGCCTGCCGCGTCACAAGGGTGTCTCCATCCTCATCCTCGATACGCAGGCTGAAGGTTTTTCGCATACTGTCATTCACACCTGCAGCAACCCCACTGCGGCCACCTATTACGACAACGTCAAGGTGCCGAAGGACATGCTGGTGGGTGAGCTGAACGGCGGCTGGAAGCTGATCACCGCGCAGCTCAACCATGAGCGCCTCGGGCTCGGCTCGTGGGCGGACAAGGTGGTAAGCCTGTTCCGTCGTGTCTATCTGTGGGCCAAGGCCGAGGACGAGCGCGGCAATCGCGCAGTCGACAAGCCCTGGGTGCGCAGCCTGCTGGCGGAGTGCTATGCCAGGCTGGAAGCGATGCGTCTGATCAATTTCCGTATCGCTGCCGATCTCGAGCGCGGGCAGATGGACGTGGCGTTGGCCTCGACCACCAAGGTCTATGGTTCCGAATCGGTGGTGGAAATCGTGCGCAAGCTCTCGGAGATCGTGGGCGCCAACGGTCTGGTGCGCGAAGGCTCTGCGGCGGCTGCCCTGCTGGGCGAGCTGGAGTATGAGGTCCGCGCTTGTGTGACTAATACCTTTGGTGGCGGCACCAACGAGATCCAGCGTGAGCTGATCGCGCAGTTCGGTCTCGGCATGCCGCGCTCGCGCTGATTCATCGACAGGAACCCACTATGAGCACCATTGAAGACTTCCGTCGCGAAACCCGTGCCTGGCTTGAGGCCAATTGCCCGGAGTCGATGCGCACGCCCATGCCCGACGGTGACCTCGTGTGGGGCGGGCGCACGGTCGAGTACAAGACCGAGGACCAGCGCCTGTGGTTTGAGCGCATGCGCGACAAGGGCTGGTTCTGCCCCGACTGGCCGGCGGAGTACGGCGGCGGTGGGCTCAGCCCCGAGCAGAACGCGGTGCTCGAGGGCGAAATGCGGCGCATGCGTTGTCGTTCGCCGCAGATCAACCTGGGTGTGTGGATGCTCGGCCCGGTGATCCTCGAGTTCGGCACCGAAGCGCAGAAGCGCGAGCTGCTGCCACCGATGGCGCTTGGCCAGATTCGCTGGTGCCAGGGCTTCTCCGAGCCCAACGCCGGTTCCGACCTGGCCAGCCTCAAAACGTCGGCGGTCGATGCGGGCGATCACTTCGTCGTCAATGGCACCAAGATCTGGACGTCCTACGGCGACAAGTCCGACTGGATGTACATGCTGGTGCGCACCGATCCGAGCGCGTCCAAGCAGAAGGGCATCAGTCTGCTGGTGGTGGACATGAC
>Ga0073899_10003269_pt1 | contig 14377 bp, 11 predicted proteins | sample KloWWTmetaKNB5Ph_FD_88975 | JGI IMG/M metagenome (GOLD analysis project Ga0073899, IMG submission 88975) | Active sludge microbial communities from Klosterneuburg, Austria, studying microevolution and ecology of nitrifiers - Klosterneuburg... | ecosystem: Engineered > WWTP > Aerobic digester >... | reverse complement strand
GCAGCACGTGCCGCAAGGCGGCGAGCGGGTGCGGCTCAAAGCCGCGCGGGCCGTGCTAGGTGAGCATGGCTCGTTGCGGCGCGTGCATCAGACCAAGACGCTGATTCGCTACGAGCTGCGCGCGGTGGTTCACGATGCGGTGGTCTATGCGAGCTACCACGACTTGGTGCGCGCGGCGCGCAACGGCATCGATACCGGGACCATCGTCGCTTGGCCGGCGTTCGAGGCCAACGCATTTGTCGTCGGGCGAGAGCTCGAGCGGCACTTGCGCGCCCGAGGTTGGCGCCAGTTGTGGAGCGACGAGGCGGTCGGGGACTTCGGTCGCGCGCGGGCCGTGGGCGGCGTGGCGTGGGTGCGCGAATGGGCCAAGAGGCCCGCAAGCCCGGCCGCGACTCAACGAGCAAGGCTGCGGGAGCGGTCTGCGCACCGCGGCTGATGGTCGACGTAATCGGCAGCCCGGATGCAGCGGTGGCGCTGGTGTGCGCCGTGCTCGCTGCGGTGTGCATGCTCGTCTATGCGTGGGTGGTACGACGCGCAGCGGCGCAGCCGTCCGACGCTGAGCGCAACGACGCAGGCGAAGAGATCATGGAATTCATTGGCGAGGCGGGGGAGCACTATGCGCTGGTGTACCGGGCCTGGCCGGTAACGGTGCGAAGGCGTGAGGGTGATGCATGGGTATGGGACGGAGTGGTGCGCGGGGTTGTGGTGCGCTGTCGCATGCCGTCGGGGCGCGAGTTGCATGTGCGGGCGCGATCGATGTTGTGCTGGGGTGCCGAGGTTCGCGAGATGCGCGAGCGCCAGGCGGAGATCTACGCGAGGCTGGCCGAGCTGGGCGCGGCGCAGCTGGAGCTGATGCGTCGAACCGAGGCGGCCGAACGACAGGCCCCGACCGTCGAGAACAGATCCGACTAGGGATGGCCGCGGCGTTGTCGCGCAAGCGATAGCCGGCGCTGGTCGCACCAAGGTATACGTCGAGGCGTCCGCTGCGTCTCGCCCCTGATCGGCGGCGCCGGCGTACTGCTCTTGCCGTATGGACGTACGCCGCGAAAGCGGTTGCAATTAGACACACAAGCCTCATAGCGATCGTTGGCGGGCCGCCCGGGTTTGGCGGAACCGATAAAATTGAAAACAGAGGATGAAATGAAACGAACAGACAAGCGGGGCGCCCGCCGTCGGGGTGGCTTGTGAACGCCGCGCAGGTCAGCGCAGTCACCCGAGCGGCGGCGCGGCCGCCGATGCCGCAGGTTCGCGCTCGTCCCGCGCCGGGCATCGTGCCGTGGTGGATGAGTGCAGCGTGGACGCTGCAGTTCTTCGCTGAGCGCCGCCGAGCGCCGTCGGCGCGCAGCACGCTCAAGGATGAGGCGGCCCTGGGGCGCTGGCTTCAGCGCTGCGAGCGCGATCTGGACACCTTGACAGGCGTGCGTGCGGAGTTGGCGCGCCAACTGGTGGCTTGTGGCTACGCGCTGCGCAGTAAGGGGCGCGAGACCAGGGGGCAGGCGCTAACCGCGTTGCGCTCGCCGGCGTTTGGCCCCATGTACGACTTGCTGGCGCAGCTGTGTTTGGGCGTGACGTCGTCGGAGCTGGTCGGGCGCAGTGCGATCCAGCAGGCGGTCGACCGGCGCGAGCCGTTCTGGCCCACACCTACGCAGTGGGCAGTGGTGGTCCGCGCGCCTGCGGTAGGGGCATCCAAGCCTCAGCCGCGCACAGCGGCGCCGGCAGCGAGCGAAGCGCTCGCCGTCGCTGGATAGGCCGCGGCTGCGGCGGCGATGAACTGGCAGGCGGTCGGCCCGCAGCCGACTCTAAGCCCGATGGGGGCTCCAGCCGGCATGGACAGGCCAGCTATCCACCCATGAGTCGCTGACTTGCAAGGCCGCAGCGCGGCCCCTTGCGAAGCGGCAGGCGCCACGGGGCTGCAACCTGTGGTGAGGGCAGCCCGGGGCGCAGCTGCTCGAGATGACCATTGGGCCGACAGCCGCACTCGCCAGTGACCGAGCCGTACCAATGTAATCTACATACAGGCGCCACCCCCGCCACCCCCTCCCACCCTCCACAGCGTCTTGCAACCCTGGCCCGCGCCCCACGTCACAGCGCAGGCCGTCCCACTGGCACCCCACTGCACCCCCTGTTCCCACTGATCCCACTGCACCAGGGCGGCCGGCGCGCCCCGGCTCGGGCGGTTGCGGATCGACAGGGCGGCAGGCTTTGAAAGGGCTGGGGGTATGCGCCGGGCCGCGCGCGTTGTGGGCGGTGTGCTGGGGGTGCTGGGCGAGGTGGAAGGCAGGGCGCGGGCGGCCCGAAGGCTGGCTGGGCCGTGGACGGGCGCGGTGCCCAGTGGGGCCAGTGAGGGCAAGTGAGGTGGCGGTGGGGGTTGGGGTGCGCGGGCGGGGGAAGTGGGGGGGCTTGTGGGGTGGGCTATGTGTAGATTACATTTGATCGCATCATGCATGCCCCTCCAGCCCAGGACAGCGATGCCGAGCTCGCCAAGCGCCCCGCACCCGAGGAGGTCTTCGAGCACTGGGTGCGCGCGCGCGCACGCGACCCGCGCGAGCCGCTGTCGACCCACTCGGCCGCCAAGTACCGCTCGGTGTGGCGCGCCTGGCTGCGCTTTCTGGCCAGCCAGCGCCCGGCCCGCCGCTGGTACGGCGCACGGGCCGACGACGTCTCGCGCTTCGTCGACTCGCTCAGCCCGCGCCGCTCGACCACCCAAGCGCCCAGCCCCGTGTCGCGCCGGCGCTACTGGCGCGTGCTCGAGCGCGTCTACGACCACGCGAGCGCCTGCGGCTGGTGCCGAACCAACCCCGCACGCACAGCCCCCGACATCCCCCCCACCGAGACGTGCGACGCCGTCGTGCTGCCCCCACACTTCCTCGCGCTGCTGCAGCGCTGGGCCCAAGGACAGGGCGAGCACGACGCACCCGACGCGCACAGCCCGGGCCAGCGCGCCACGGCCGGCGCGCCCGACCCCCCCTGGCAGCACGCGCGCGACCGCGCCTTGCTCGCGCTGGCGCTGGACACCGCCGCCACCACCGCCGAGCTCGCAGCGCTGCGCCTGGACCAGCTCAGCGATTACCCGGCCCATCGCACCGCGCTCGTGCGCCTGGACGGCACACGCGCGGCACAGCGCCGCACCTTGGAGCTCTCGCCCTGGGCCGCCCGCGTCGTGCAGCACTGGTGCGCACAGCGCGCCGCGCTGCCGGGCATGACAGCCCCAACGGCAGCCGGCACGAGCGCGCCAGTGCCCTGGCTGTTCGTCAGCCGCAAGGGCCTGCGACCGCTCACGGCCAAGTCGGTCTTCGTCGCGCTGCGCGCCCACGTGGCCCGCCTGGAAGACACCACCGCCACCCGCATCGCCCACCGCGGCGCCAACCTCGTGCGCTCGTCGGTGCTGGCGCAATGGCTGCGCGAGGGCGTATCGGAATCCGACGTCCTCGCCCGCGCCGGGCTCGATCAGCCCCAGGCACTGCGGCGGCTGGCGCATGTGCGGGCGTGCTTCACCGCGCAGGAGGTCTGAGCACCATCGACGTCGACATTCGACCAATGCCACCGATAAAATGATCAGCAGCATTGCTGGCCGGCCAGCTTGTCGCGGTTCCCGCGACCTTTCAAGACTGCTGAGACATCTCGGCTTCGCACCGGCTCACGCCGGCGTCTTCAACACGTTGGCCCGCTCAACCATGAAAAAAGCCCCTCGCCGGCGAACCGGTAGGGGCTTGTTTTTGAAAGGCCGCGTCAGGCCGCTTCGACAACTCGGACGTCGAAGGACACCTTGAGCCCTGCTGTGATGGCGCCAAAAATGGCAGCCAAGTTGTCCATGCTGGGGTTGCCCTTCTGGGACAGCATGCGATGCAGGCTCTTGCTGGGCTTGTGCGTCAGCTCCGCCAGGGCTTCAAAGCCAACCGTCGCATTCACCAGGTCTCGCAGAATGAGGCGCGCTGCATCAGGCTCGCCGCTCAGGAACAACGAAGCTGCTTCGTCGAGAAGCGCCTTCGCGAAGTCCGGGTCGCGCGCAACGCGCTCCACGACCGTTTGCTTGAAATCTCGGGTCAAGGTCATGTCTTCTTTCCCTTCTTGCTCTGGGGAACTTCCGCCTTCTTTCTCGCCTTGTACTCGGCATGGAGCGCGATGGCTTGATCGATGGCTTTCTGCTGGCCCCTCTTGGTGCTGCCACCGAACAGGATGACCAACTCGCCACCCTCCTGGGCCAAGTAGATGCGGTAGCCGGGGCCCCAATCGATCTTGAGCTCCCCGATGCCGCGGAACCACTCCACGTTGGAGGTGTTGCCGAGCTCCAACCTGGCCTTGGCCACGGTTACCTTGGCCGCCGCCTGTGGATCGAGCCCGTTGAACCATGTCTGGTAGGGATTGGTGCCATCTGCTCGAACGTACTCCTCGAGCCTGCGTGTCATGGCGACATGGTAACACAAACGTTACCAGCATGGTCCCGCCGCCCTTCCGACTGCTCTTCCAGGGCCAGATCGCAGGCCTGGCCAATTTGGCTTTCGTCCAGGTTTGTTGCAAGCAGGTCCGCCGCAAGTTTGGCGCTCTTGGCTCGAGCGCGCAGGCTCATCGCTTCGCCCATCTTCGTGTCGGCCTGCTGATCGCAGTTTGCCGCTTCAAGGCGCAGATACGCCTCATCAGTCACTCCGGGGGGAATAACAAACGTCCGGTCTGCCTGCTCCGTAAAGAGCACCAAGACCCTGTTTTGGCCACCCTGGATGCGCTCCAGCCGGGGGTTACTGGCTTGTCCTTGTGCCATTGGCATTTTCGTTTCTCCATACTGTTGGAGCACGGCGTGCCCCCTCGGGGCTGCTGTGCCCCATGGGGTTGATGATGCGCGGCTGGGTGCCACGCAGAAGCGCGCTTGGAGTCGCGCTGCGCCGGCGTTGCCGGCTGGTTGAAAGGCCGCGACGCACGCGGCGACTGGCAATGCCAGTTTGAGGCGCCATGTTACCGCCGCGGCGTTCCGGGTGGGCGCATTGGTTCAGTCGGAAAGATCGGTCCGAACAGCCCGGGCCGTGCGCCACGTCCGGCCGGTCGCAGCAACCGGCCAGGCGCCCCGCGCCACTTCCCTCCCTCCCATGAAAAAAGCCCGCCGCTGACCGAAGTCAGCGTGCGGGCTTGGTGTTGAGAGGGCCGCTCTAAGCGCCGTCCCAAAGGGCGACAAAGCCGTGGGGCCCGTGCGACGCCAGGCTGCCAGCCACTGCGGGGCTGATCGCCGCCGCGCTTCGGATCGCCGCGGCCAGACCGTCCGTGAGCTTGCCCTGCGTCGCATGGCCGAGCTGGTCCTGCTGCTCAGGGGGCAGCGTGCCAATCACCGCCGCGGCGCGGATGAGCAACTCACCGGCGTGTGCTACTCGGGATCGGATGTCGGTGGCCAGACTGCCATTCAGTGCCTTGTGCGCCGGCTGGTTCGAACCAGGCTCCTGCGCATTGACGTGCCGAGCACCTGCATGCGCCGCCGACGGCGCGGGCAAAGCCGGCATGGCATCGACGCGGCCGCAGTCCCACAACCACACGCCGCGCCCTTGAGCCGCCCAGTCGTACAGCGAGCGCTGTAAGGCCGCGCGCGCAGGCGCACTCATCCGTGCCGGCGCAATGAACAACCCCGTAGGTTGCGGCGCATCCAGCAGCACGAACGCCGGGTCGACCGGACCCTGCGTGGTGCGGGACTGAACACCGGCAGACGCGGATTGCCCAGCCGAGCGCTCGCGCCAGGTGCCCCCGGGTATGTGCAACCGGCAATCGCGCACGAGCCGCTCGGCAAGCGCCGCATCCGGCGCCTCGGCACCGCGGCCCGACGCGATGGTGGCCGAAACGGCGGCGCCGGCCCCGCTCGCGCCACACACCATCGATGCGGATGCATCAGCTTCGCGTGCGATCGCGCCGTCGACAGCCGACAGGTTGCCACTGCGGGTGCGGTACACCTCGAGCAGCGTGACAACCCCGCGCGCACCGACCGGGTCCGCCTCGGCAGCGCCCGTCGCACACGGTGCAGTGAGCGCGTCACAAGTCGCAGCCAGGTCCGCCGGCGAGCGCTCGCGTGACACGTAGACCGGGTCATCGAGGCCCTGGAGCCACAGGCGCCAGCCAAAGCGACTGGACTCGACCGAGCGCAGCCGCGCCAGGACGAGCCGGCCATCGCTGTGCGCCCAGTCGCCCTGAGGCGGGCACACCAGGAGCAGCGCGCCGACCGGGCGATCCTTCCAAGTCGCACTGGCCGGGATGTCGCGAAGGCAGTCCTGAAGCGCTGGCGGGCCATGCCACCACCAGGCCCGCGGCGACTTCGGCAGCGCGGCCAACAATTCGGCGGCAGTGGTCACTGGGGGCCACGGCGGCGGCACAGCGCCGCCAAGCTCACCGGGCGACACCCCTTCGCCATGCCGACGGATCGCGCAATCCGGGGCATGAGACTCGCGGTCCTGCGGCCAGACCGCCAACCAGAACTGGCCGTGGATGTAACGCACGACAAGTCGCCGCGGCGGCTGCACGCACTCACACAGGATGTGCTCGCGTGCCTCGTGCGCGCGCGCCAACACCCGCGCGTAGCGCTGCGGGTCGGCAAAGTAGTTGGCGGCCTCGAATCGGACCTGACCGCACTGGATTCGGCTCATGGGCAAGCACTGGCGTCGCGCCAGCCTGAAGCGTGCCACGGTTCCAGCGTACTCAGGGGGGCTGCGGGCAGCGTTGGGGGCCTTCAGGCTGAAAAAAGGGGGGTTATCGACACGCGCAGCGCCCCCAGATGGTTCGTGCGCGCCACATCGACCCTCGCGCAGCCGGGCATGCGCGGCTAGAATGCCCACACCTTCGAAGCGCCTGGCGCTTCTCGCGGTGACCACCGGTCACGGCATTTCAATGGGGTCCTTGGTCGTGCTTGGGCTCCTTTTCAAGCGGCAGCACCCCACTTTGGTGCTTCATCAGTTGCTCTCCTTTGGTTCTGGGGAGTGCTGCCCACTCGGAGGCCCGCCAGTACCCGACTCCTCTTCGGATGGCGACCTCCGGGTGCTCCCACATCGACAGGCTGCGCCTGCTCGCCAACACACGGGCGTCGCTCGACGCCGTGAACCGGGCTATCGCCGGTTCCCGGCAAAGCGCCCGGCCCCTCCCTCACCCATCGCGATCGCTCGCCCGGCAGTCCTGACCACCCGCGCGTAGAGCCAGCCCATTTATCCGGCCGGCTCCAGGCACGGGTGATTCGACCCGGCGCCCAGCTGCGATCGCGCGTGCGCCCCGCGCGTGGCGCACCGGCCCTCGGTTTCCCCCTGCGCGGCCGACCCCATGAGGTCGCCGCGCCACGGCTTGTCGCGATCCGTGCTCGATTCGAGCGACATCGCGGCCTTTCATGAAAGACCCGCGGGGCACATGCCATCTGCCCCGACGGGGGCAGGTGCGTCCCGCAAACCGAGACCACCCATGAAAAACACCAACGCCCGAGGCGGCCACAGCGCAAAGCTGTCGCTGCTGGGCTTCGATCTGCTGGAGGCGCTCCTCGCCGAGGACGATCCTCACATCCAAACCGCACAGTTCCGCGTCGACGACGACGCGGAGCCGCAATCACCGGGGCTGCCCACGCCCGAAGATCTGCTGGCCGAGTTCGGCGGCAGTATCGAGCCTGTCCCCGCCGTCGAGCCGCAGCCATGCGCAGCCGACACCGCCTGCGACGTGATCGAGACCTCGCCGCAGGGACCCACGCCCGAAGCCGGCCTGCAACCCGATGTCGATGCGGGCATCACCGAAGTCGCCGCGATCGGCCCCGTGCAGGCCGTTGCCAGCGCCGAGCGCGAGCGAGCGCCCTGGCCGCGCCTACGCGCCAGCGACATCGCCCGCTTCCACACCGGCGATGTTGCCCGGTTCGAGGCGAACATGACCGCCCTCGAGCTCGTGGGCGCGATCGAACGCGAGTCGCGCCAACCCAGCGACGCCGAGCGCGTCACTCTGGCCGCCTTCGCGGGCTGGGGTGGCCTGAAGGACGTCTTCGAGACAACCTACCGGCCCGGCTGGCCCGAGCGCAAGGCGCGCCTGCAGGAACTGCTGGGCGAGGGCGCGTTCGATTCCGCCCGCCAGACCGTGCTCAACGCCCATTACACCGACCTCGACATCGTCGCGGCGATCTGGGAGGCGCTCGGGCAGTTCGGCTTTGCCGGCGGGCGCGTGCTCGAGCCCTCGGCCGGCGTCGGGCACTTCCTGGGTGCCATGCCCGAGGACGTCGCTCGGCGCAGCCAGATGCACGCCGTCGAGATCGACCGCGTGAGCGGGCGCATCCTTCAGGCGCTGTACGGCCACGAGGCCCGCGTGCACATCGCGGGTCTGGAGAAGTGCCGATTCCCCGACGGCTGGTTCGATCTGGTCGTGGGCAACGTGCCCTTCGGCAAGTACACCGTGCCATGCAGCCTGCACAAGCCGTACTCGGCCGAATCGATCCACAACTACTTCCTCGGAAGAAGCCTGGACCTGGTACGCCCGGGCGGCCTGGTGGCGATCATCACGTCGACCTACTTCCTGGACAGCGAGCGCGAGGCGTTCCGGCGCTACATCGCCGCCCGCGCGCGCCTTCTCGGCGCGATCCGGCTGCCGCGAGGCGCCTTCCGCCAGTGCGCGGGCACGGTGGTGTCCACCGACATCCTGTTCTTCCAGCGCCGCGAGCTCAACGCCGTGGTGCCACAAGGCGAGAACGGGTGGGCCCAGCGAGGCGCGCTGCCGGCGAGCGTGCTGCCGCCTTACGTCGACCGACACCTCACGCTCAAGTCCAACTGGTGGGGCGAACACGGCGAACTCGTGGTCGGCCAGTGGAAGGACGTGCGCGGGCAGTACACCCGTGAGCTGGCGGTGGAGTACGACGGCGACGACGTACCCGAGCAGGTGCGTGCACGCCTGAGGCACCTACCCAGCCAGGTCTACACCTCCCGCGCAACGCTGGAAGCAGACGACACGGCCATCGAGGTGGGCGACGCCCTGCAGGCGCAGGCATGGCGCACCGGCGAACTCGACGTGCGCCAAGATGCACTCGTCGTGTGGCGCGCCGGCGCGTGGCAGTTGGCCGAACTCAAGGGCAAGGCCGAACAGCGCGCGCGCGGCATGGTTGCCATCCGCAAAGTCGCGCGCGAACTGCTGGAGCTCCAGTTGCGCGCCGACGCGACCGACGACGAACTCGCGCTGCTGCGGCAAGCATTGAACCAGCGCTACGACGCCTTCGTGGCCGCGCACGGCTGCATCAGTGCCAAGGCCAATGCCCGGGTATTCCGGCGCGATCCAGACTTCCCGCTGCTGCTGTCGCTGGAGATCTACGACCCCAAGACCGACACGGCCGAGAAGGCGCCGATCTTCGCGGCGCGCACGGGGCGGCCCAGCGCTGCACCGATACGCGCACCGAGCGACGCCGACGCCGTGGCCATCAGCGTGGCCGAGACCGGTGGGGTGAACCCGCGCTACCTCGCGCAACTGCTGGGTCGCGACGAAGCCGAGGTCATGCGCGAGCTGCGCGAAGCGTCGCTGGTCTTCGTCGATCCGCTGGACAACAGCTACGTTGCAAGTAGCCAGTACCTGTGCGGCAACGTGCGCGTCAAGCTGGAGACCGCCCGCGCGGCAGGCGCGGCCTTCGCGGCCAACGTCGCCGCACTCGAAGCGGCATTGCCGGCGGACTTGCTGCCGCATGAGATCGAGACACGCCTGGGCGTGCCCTGGGTGCCGTGCGCCGACTACGAGGACTTCATCCTGTCGCTGGCAGGTAACGCCCGCGCATCGTGGATGAATGCCAAGGTCACGCGCGACGCAAACACCGCCGCATGGAGCGTCACGAGCAATATGGACGACCTGGCGCAGATGCGCACGCAGTGGGGCACCAACCGCAAGAACGCGGTCGAGCTGATCCAGTTGTCGATGGCCGGCCGCATGGCCACCGTCAAGGACTGCATCGATGTCGACGGCCGCGACGTCTACGTTGTCAGCGTGCCGGAAACCGCCGCCGCGCGCGAGAAGCAGGCTCAAATCGAGCAGCGCTTTCGCGAGTGGCTGTGGGACGACCCGGCGCGCACCGCGCGCCTCACGCGCCACTACAACGACCACTACAACACGTTCGTCGACCGCAAGTTCGATGGGTCGCACCTGCGCCTGCCCGGCTACTCCTGGGCGCTGGCGCCCGACGCGCATCAGCTCAACGCGGTGGCACGCATTGCCAGCGGCACGAACACCCTGCTGGCGCACTGCGTCGGCGCGGGCAAGTCGCTGACCATGGCGATCGGCTCAATGGAGCTGCGACGCCTGGGGCTGGCCAACAAGCCGCTGCACGCGGTGCCTAACCACCTGCTGCGGCAGTACACGGCGGAGTTCGTGCGTGCTTATCCGACGGCCAAGGTGCTCATGGCCTCGCGCGAGGAGCTCGGTGACGCCGCAGGGAGGCAGTTGTTCTGTGCCCGTGCGGCCACTGGCGACTGGGACGCGATCATCATGACGCACAGCGCGTTCGAGAAGATCACCCCGGACCCCGAGCGGGCCAAGGTGCTGATCGACGGGATGATCGACGAAATCAAGTCCGCCCTGGAAGCGCGCAAGAACGACCGCGCCGAGCGAAGCGCCGTCAAGGAACTGGTGCGCGCACAGAAGGACTGGGCGGGCCGGCTCGAGAGGGCACGGGCCGCCTGGAAGCGCGACGACTTCATCACGCTGCGGCAGATGGGGGTGGACCAGATCTTCATCGACGAGCTGCACCTGTTCAAGAACCTGTTCCGTTTCAGCCAGATGGAGCGTGTTGCCGGCCTTCCCAACGCGAATGCGCAGCGCGCGTTCGACCTGTTCATCAAGTCGCGCGAGATCATGGCGCTGCACGGCAACCGCGAACGCGGCTTCGTCGGGGCCACCGGCACGCCGGTGGCCAACACGATGGCCGAGATGCATGTGATGCAGCGCTACCTGCAGCCGCGAACCCTGGACTCAGCCGGCGTCGCCCAGTTCGACGCATGGGCGGCGATGTTCGGGCGAGTGGTGAGCGGGTTGGAGGTCTCACCCGACGGGTCGTCCTTCCGGATGAATTCGCGCTTCGCGCAGTTCGTCAACGTGCCTGAACTCATGGGCATGTTCGCGCAGGTCGCCGACATCCAGACCAAGGAAATGCTCAAGCTGCCAACCCCGGGGTTGGTGGGGGGCAAGGCCCAGATCATGGCGGTCAAGCCCTCGCCCGCGCTCAAGGTGTACATCGAGGGGCTGGTGAAGCGCGCCGAAGCGATCCGCAATCGCTCGGTCAAACCGAGCGAGGACAACATGCTGGCCGTCACCAACGACGGTCGCAAGGCCGCGCTGGACGTGCGGCTGGTGTTGCCCCGCGAGCCATTCGACGAGCAGGGCAAGGCGGCCGCATGCGTGGACAACGTCTTGCGCATATGGCTCAAGACGGCTGACTCCCGCGGCACGCAGCTGATCTTCAGCGACCTGGGCACCCCGGGCTCGGCGCGGCAGTTCTCGATCTATGAGGACATCCGGCGCCGGCTCGTGGTCAAGGGCATCCCGACCGAGCAGATCGCCTTCATCCATGACGCGAAAACCGAAGCGGCCAAGGAGGAGCTCTTCGCGCTCATGCGCGACGGACGAATCCGCGTGCTGCTGGGCTCGACAGGCAAGTGCGGCATCGGCACCAACGTGCAGACCCGCCTGTACGCGCTGCACCACCTGGATGCACCGTGGCGCCCGGCGGATGTCGAACAACGCGACGGCCGCGCCGAGCGACGGGGCAACATGTGGGACGCCATCGAGATCTGGCGCTATGTCACTGAGGCGAGTTTCGATTCGTATCTGTGGCAGACACTGGAAGTCAAGGCGCGCTTCATCGCCCAGGTGATGAGCGGCGACCGATCGATCCGCAAGATCGAGGACGTCGGCATGACCGCGCTAAGTTACGAGGAGGTCAAGGCCATCGCCTGCGGCAATCCTGCGGTGAAGGAAAAAGCCATGCTCGATGCGGAACTGCGCAAGCTCCAACTGCTGCGCAATTACCACAGCGAGACAGTGCGCCGGGCTCGATGGACACTGAAGCAGGCCCCGGAGCAGCGCAGCTTCACCGAAAAGCGGCTCGCGGCGGCCAAGGCGGACTTCGCTGCGGCGCAAGCCGCTGGCGCGCTCAACCTCGTCATCGATGGAGTTCAGTACGGCGACGCCGAGATCATCGAGGCGAAGCTGCAGGAGCTGGCCCAGCACGAACGTGGGCGCAGCCATGCCGGCGACATCGCACACGAAGTCGCCGTGTACGCCGGCTTGGCCGTGCGCGTTTCACCGAGCTACCGCAAAGACTGGGGTGACTTCTCGATGACGCTCGGCAACGAGTTGCGTCAGGAGGTCAGGCCCTACGCGCACGGCCGCCGGCTGCACCAGGAGTTGGCCGGCGCGGTAGCCAATCTGGCGGCCTACATCGGTGACCAGCAGCGTCACCTGGCGCAGTTGGACGCCGAGCAACCCACCCTGCAAGCGCAGGTAGACGCGACCTTGAGCACGATGCCCGCATGGCCGAGATCCGCGAGCGCCTAACGGCGCTGGAAGTCGAGCTTGGCCTGCACAAGGACGAGCAGGGCACGGCCGCAATGGACGAGAAGTCCAAGCTGGTCAACGCCACGACCTTGGACGCCGAGTCGGCCGCCGCCATGGCCGAGCCCGCCGAGGACGAACGCGCCGACGAGGCGGAAGAAGACGCGACAGCCTGAAACAGACTGCCGCTCGCGGTTTTCAATGACAGGGCCCCGCACGTCTTCGGACGTGCGGGGCTTTTTTTTGCGCCCAGCATGGGCGCGCTCTTGGAAGTGCAAGTCCTCCCGTGAGTTGATCACAGCGAACGAAGTGAAGCGCAACAGCGAGAGGGCGACCGATCGTGGAGAGGAAGCGTGGAGCGAAGCTGCGAGCCGATGGACAAGAACCGAGCAGAAGGCGGCGCCGAGCAGGGCGAGCGGGCAAGAAGCCGCGAAGCTCTCGTGATCAAGGCTCAGGCGGCGCAAATCCGGCGGTTGCGCAGAGAAGGAGTGCGTTCATACTTGGGGACCTCGCCTTGTGGGTAAGAGCCAGACGTTGAAGGACGGAGCGAGAAATCAGCTGAGGTCGCATTCGCCGGGGCGAGCCGAGAAGGTTGCAAGCGCACGGCGAAGGGCCGAACGGGAAGGAGTGTCGATCGACATGCCGATGCCCGAGACCAGGCGTCGGATGCCCGCGCAAGCGGGGCGGGCGGGGGCAGCGCGCAGTGAAGCCGGGCGTGAACCTGCCAGCGACGAAGCCGACGGTCGGCGACATGACTCACGACACCAAGCTGTACCAGGGCCTGAGCCGCTTCACTCGGATGTCAGATTTCCTGGCTCGGTATACGCTGTACCAGCACCTGATGAACCAGAAGGACAAGGAAGGCAAGGCCCCGAACCAAGGGGATGTGCTGCATGAAGTGAGCGAGGCGTTCGTGAACTACGACATGCCACTGCCCAAGAGCTTGCAGTACCTGGACCACATGGGCATCATGCCCTTCACCAAGTATTACCTGCGCATCCAGCGGGTGTTGATGAAGCTGGTGGCGAAGAATCCTGCGAGGGTACTGGCTACTTTGTTGTTGGACAATTTTGCGAACCTCGGACCCATCGTTCTAGACAGCTCATGGATGCACCGGATCGGCAACAACCCATTGCAGTGGGGTGCGTTGCAGCTGCCGGGAACAGTCGATGAGCTGGGCACCATCGCAGCAGCGACAGCAGTGGTGAAGTAAGTGAAAAGGGGAGCCAGATCACCTGACTCCCCATTCTCACTGCCTACTAGGCCCACCTGGCGAAATATGAAAATAGCCCAAGTGCGGCAATACTCAGGAGGAATCCTACAAGCAACCATGCCAGTATGGTTCGAACGTGCCTGAGTAAGAAGAGTCCGGTCCTGACCGGAATCCTAATGAACGCCTTGATAGCGTGAACGGGGACGCGGGTCATTACCTCCCACATGCGCTGGCGAGCCAGCAAATTCTCAAGCTCCAGTCGTGCCTTGCGCAACTGGATCGCCTTCAGTTCTTCGTCGATGCTTGCCATAGGCAGCCCTGTTTGAGTCGCACAGTCGAGACTGTGGGGTTAGTTTGGCGCCGGCGCCTTAAACAGAAGGCGTGCAAGCCAAACGCGGATCCAGTAAACCGCCAGCGCGACGGTGCCATACCTGACAAGCGATATTCCCAGCAACGACCAGGTTGGGTGAGCACGGGATACATGTACAACCATGACTAAGGACGTGAGGATCGTCGCCCACCAGGCGGCTGTCTTCAGTGAGCGTCCAGTCGTCCCATCTTGATCTGCGATGGAGCGGTTGTGACGATGGTGCCCACCAATTCGAACAGGTGGGCACCTATGCAACCCAAATCCCAGCGCCGCGTGCACGGTGCCGAGTT
>Ga0073899_10003268_pt1 | contig 14377 bp, 7 predicted proteins | sample KloWWTmetaKNB5Ph_FD_88975 | JGI IMG/M metagenome (GOLD analysis project Ga0073899, IMG submission 88975) | Active sludge microbial communities from Klosterneuburg, Austria, studying microevolution and ecology of nitrifiers - Klosterneuburg... | ecosystem: Engineered > WWTP > Aerobic digester >... | reverse complement strand
GGCCGCTTCGTGTGGTTCCCGGTGTTCGGCGCCGGCGGCCTGCCGCTCGCCGCACTGTCGCCGCTGATGGTCATCGCCGCGGTGCGCCGCCGTCGTCAGCTGCGCGCGGGCTGGCAGCGGCTGGCCCGCGAGGACGCGGCGGAGCGGGCCGAGATGGCGACCCTGCTGCGCCAGCCGGGCCTGATGCTCGCCGGTCGGGCCTGAGGCGCCGAGCTTAACAGCGCCGCTGCTCCGCGGCCGGCGATGACGCGTCCGTGCCGCTGATGAGGGGTGATGCGGCTTTACAGCGCCGCGCCGGTTGAGCTATCCCCGCGGGCATGCAGCGGGTCGGCGCGGGCAGTCTACGGGGGCGGGTGCTACGACCGCTGCCGGCCACGATCGCCGGCGTGCGACCGACGGGCTCGCGGGTGCGTGAGGCGATCTTCGACCGCCTGCACCTGACGCTGCCGGGTGCGACGGTGCTGGACCTGTTCGCGGGCAGCGGCGCCATGGCGATCGAGGCGCTCAGTCGCGGCGCCGCGCGAGCGACGCTCGTGGACCTTCAGGCGAACGTGGTCCGCTTCCTCCGCGAACAGATCCGTGAGCTTGCGCTCGCCCCGCGCGTGACGCTGTGGCAGGGCGAGGCCCGTGAGGCCCTGCGACGCGGTCCTGCGGCCCTCGGCGGCCCGTTCTCGCTGGTGCTGCTCGACCCGCCCTACGAGCAGACGGCGTCGCTGCTCCCGGCGTTGTTGCCGGCGCTGGTGGCCGGCTGGTTGCAGCCCGGGGCGATCGTGGTGTGCGAGCACGATCGCGGCGGACCGGGTTTCCCCGCAGGTCCCGAAGGACTGGTGCTCGAGGCCTCGCGCCGCTACGGGCAGGTGGCCGTCGATTTTCTCCGCTGGGACCCGGGCGCGAGCCGCTAAGCTGGAGCCCCACCGCGGAGGACCATGGCCACCATCGAACTTCCCACGAACGCGCGGGCCAGCATGCTCAGCATGTCGCCCACCCTGGCGATCTCCGCCCGCGCCGGCGAGCTGCGGGCCCAGGGCAAGGCGGTGCTCAACTTCAGCGCCGGCGAGCCCGACTTCCGTCCGCCGCCCGCGGTCACCGATGCCGTGACCCGATTCCTCGCCAGTCGGCCGGTCCTGTACTCGCCGGTCGCCGGTCTGCCCGACCTGCGCGACGCCGTCGCCCGCGAGTTCTCGGCTTATCACGGCCGACCGGTCGCGCGCGGCGAGGTGCTGGTCTCCTGCGGGGCCAAGCACAGCCTCGCCAACCTGTTCAGCGTCACGCTGTCGCCCGGCGACGAGGTCGTGATCCCGGCGCCCTACTGGGTGTCCTACGTCGACATGGTCAAGCTCGGGGACGGCGCGCCGGTGATCGTCGACACCCGGCGCGAGGACGGCTGGCGGCTGCAGCCGGCGGACCTCGAGGCGGCGCTGACCCCGAAGACGCGCTTCGTCGTGCTCGGCAACCCGACCAACCCGACCGGCGCCGGCTACACGGCGGCGCAGATGCGGGCGCTGGGCGAGGTCATGACCCGGCGGGCGCCGCAGTGCTGGCTGCTGGTCGACGACATCTACCGGCGCCTGGTCTACGGCGGCTTCACGCACGCGAGCGCGTTCAAGGCGCTGGAGGGGGTGACCGAGCAGATCGTCGTGGTCGACGGCGTGTCGAAGAGCTACGCGATGACGGGCTACCGGATCGGCTATATGCTCGCGCCGGCGCGCATCGTCGCGGCCGCGAGCAAGCTGCAGGGCCACGTCACCTCGGGCGCGGCGACGCCCTCGCAGATCGCGGCCCTCGCCGCGCTGACCGACCCGAGCTGCGACGCCGTGGTCGCGGGCATGCACGCCGCCTTCACGCGGCGCCGCGAGATGATGCTCGCCGGCCTCGCGTTGTTGCCCGGCGTCGACACCTTCGTGCCCGACGGCGCCTTCTATCTCTTCGTCGATGTCTCGCGCCACCTCGGGCCCGGCACCGACTTCTCCGACGACCTCGCGCTGGCGACCTGGCTGCTCGAGCAGGAGCTGGTGGCGACCGTGCCGGGCACCGCGTTCGGGACCCCGGGCTTCCTGCGGATCTCCTACGCGACCGACGACGACAGCCTGCGCGAGGGGCTGGGGCGGCTGCAGCGGGCCTTCGCCGGCCTGCCGACCGGGCGCTGAGCGCCGCCGCTCAGGGCAGGGTCGGCGGCAGCGCGGCCGGATCGGTGAAGATCGTCCAGCGATCGGGCGGGACCTCGGCGAAGGCCGCGGCGTAGCGCGGGGCCTCGCGCGGCTCGCCGCTGACGTCGCGGATGTAGATCGCGGCGACCTGGGCCGGGAACTCGCGGAAGGTCGCGCCGTAGGCCTCGGGATCCATCTCGCCGGAGTCGCCGATCAGCACGAAGCGTCGGCCGGGGGAGCGGCTGATCAGGTCGCGGAGGATCGGGCGCTTGTAGGCCTGCGGGTCCTCGAAGAGCGAGAAGAAGCTGCGGTCCTTCCAGCGAAACAGCTTCAGGTGCATGCTGCCGGCCGGATAATCGGCGGCCGCGACGAAGCCGCCGAGCGCGTCGAAGAGCTGCCACGGGCTCGCCGAGACGTAGTGAAACGCCGCGCCGGCGCCGGCCCAGCGGCGATAGGCGGCGGCCATGCCGGGCACGGCCTCGAACTCGCGCAGGAAGGTGCGGGCGAGCAGCAGCTTCTTGTTGCGCACCTCGCTGATCTTGATCGTGTCGTCGACGTCGGAGATCACCGAGGTGCCGGCGTCGGCGAGCAGCAGCGCGGCCCCGGCGAAGCGCCGCGGGTCGTCGGCGCGGGGGATCACGTCGATCGCGGTCCATCCGGCCGCGTCGGGGCGCAGGCCCGCGCCGTCGAGCTCGAGCTCGGTCTCGCTGTGGCCGTTGCTGCCGGTGCTCGTCAGCGTGTGCTCCTGGTCGCCGATGCGCACGACCAGCGCCTTGCCGGACTCGTTGTCGACCAGGAAGGGCCGGGCGCGCGCGCGGAAGATGTCGCTCTCGATCGCGTCGGCGGGCAGCTCGAGCGCCGCCCGCAGCGCCTCGATCGCGGCGCCGCGACTGACCGAGTCCTCCTCGGGCTCGTAGACCCAGGCGTGCACGCGCAGCCTCCAGCGCTCGCCGTCGCGGCGGGCGATCGCCGGGAAGATGCGGGCGTGCTCGTCGGACCTGAGGTTGGAGGTCTTGCCCGAGGGCGCGGGCGGAGTCACGGGTGGCGTCATGGAGGCCTCGGGCGTTGGTGGTGCGGCGGGCGTTGGTGGTGCGGCGGGCGTCGTTGGTGCGGCGGGCGTGGTCGCGGGCCGGACGATGGGCGCGGGCTTCAGGTCGCAGGCGATGAGGCCGAGGGCGGCGGTCCAGCACAGGCGGCGCATGGTCGCAGGATAGGGGATCGGCTCGCGGTGCGGTGGGCGCTCGCGCGCGCCTCCGGTTCAGGCGCCGCGGCGCGCCGCGCTGCGGGCGACGTGGCGACGACGGTCCTCGCGGGCCCACAGGGTGAGGGCACCGACGAGCGAGAGGGCCAGCAGCGGCCACAGCGGGGCGAGCGGGTCGAGCCTGTCACGGCGCTCGGCCCAGGTCGCGGGCTGTCCCTTGGGCCAGGTGTAATGCAGGCTCCCCGGTGGCGCGGGCGGGAGGCCGTGGCGCGCGCGCAGCTCGGGGTCGAGCTGCGCGAAGGGGGCCGTGGCGCACTCGACCTCGAGGATCGGCTCGCTGCGCGCCTCGGCCCAGAAGTACTCGGCGGCGGCGCGGCGATCGTGGGGGAGCATCGGCGCCTTCACGCGCTCGAGGATCACCCGCTGCGGCGGCGCACCGTCGTGCTCGAGCGCCCAGCGGCGGCACAGGTAGCGCGCGTGCCAGGGGGCGAGTTGGGGTCGGCCGCCGACGATGCCCTCGTTGACCTTGCGCGAGCGATCGGCCCAGAGGTAGGGGCGGCGCAGGTGCTCGGGGTGCTGGAGCTCCGTGCGCAGGTCGTGGCGCGTACCCTCGGCGTCGACGATCAGCGTGCGCAGCGTCTGGTTGTGACGCGGGGGGTTGGGCGCGAACATCGACCAGACCTGGCTGGTGTAGCTGAGCTCTATCCATGGCTCGACGAGCGCGCGAGCCGTGTCGCGGTAGGGGAGCGCCGGCCAGCGCGGCAGCTGCCAGGTGAGCAGGGCGACGAGGTGGTAGGCGAGCAGGCCGCCGGCCGCGAGCCGCCCCGCGGGTCCGTACGCCCAGGGCTCGGCGAGCGCGACGTCCTCGTCGCAGCGTCGGGCCCGGCGCCAGCCGAGCAAGACGAGACCTGTCCCTGCGGCCAGCCAGGCGCCGTGCCACCAGGCGAGGCCGGCCTTCGCTCCCTGGGCCAGCGCCAGCGCGGCGCCGAGCAGGACCAGGCCGCCGGCGCCGGCGAGCGCCCAGCCGGGCAGGGCCGCGCTGTCGCGGCGCAGCTGCGGCAGCGTGGGATCCTCGGCGGAGATGGCTGTCTCACAGGACATGTGCTCGGGGACAGGTACGCCGCGGCGAGCCAAAGCCCGGCACAGGCGCTGGAGCCCGCGCACGGCGGCCGGGCCGGCCCCGCACACCAGGTAGGCGGACAGCGTCGCCAGCCCGAAGGCGCCGATGTTGAGCAGCGAGAAGTTCACGGCGTGGAAGATCACGCCGAAGCCGAGCCACAGCGTGGCGAGGCGCACGAGCGCGGCGCGGTCGAGGGTCCAGCGGCGGGCGCCGAGCCGCAGCGTCGGCGCCGGTCCGCGGCGCAGGAGACCGAACACGATGCCCAGGGCCGGGAGCGCGAGCCAGACGGCGCGCTCGAGCTTCGCCGGTATATCTGGCTTTTCGACCAGGTTCTCGGGCAGCGCGGCGGCCAGGACCAGCGCGACGGCCAGGGCGAGCCAGCAGGCGCGTGCGAGCCGGCGCGCGGCCCCGGTCAGCGCGGGCGCGCAAGCGCGCGGGGCCGCGCGCAGCCACAGACTAACGAGCACCAGCGGGAACAGCCGCTCCCACCACAGCACCGCCCAGGTGGCGACGCGCAGCGGGACGGGCCCGAGCGCGAGGACCAGCGGGTGCCAGTCGAGGCGGGCGTAGCTGTCGAGGTGCATCGCGTACATCAGCGCGTCGCCCGAGGCCCACAGCGGCCCGGACTTGACCCAGCCGTTGGCCGCGTAGCAGATCGTGAGCTGCGCGGCGATCAGCGCCTGCGGCCAGACCGGGACGCGGCGGTAGATGGCAGCGAGGCCCTGCGGGTGCTCGGCCGTCGGGGCCGCGCCCGCGCCGTCACCCGGGCCGCCGGGACGGCTCAGCAGGCCGCGCGCGCGCAGCCGACGGCAGCGCAGCAGGTTGTCGACGCTGAAGGCCTCGCCGCAGCGCGCGAGCATCAGCGGGAACAGCAGCGCGCAGAACACCTGCTCGCCGCCCCAGTGGGCGTCGCCGCGGCGCAGCATGCCGGCGTACAGCAGCCAGCACAGCGCCGCGCAGCCGCGGCTGCGCCAGCCGATCACGAGGCCGACGCAGGCCAGCACGAGCACCGCGAAGTAGCCGCGCACGAGGTCGGGCGAGTCCGCGAAGTGCAGCAGCGACCAGCGCCCGCTCACGAGGTAGTGCAGCAGGGCGCTGCCGTCGGCGAGGCCCGCGGGGGCGCGAACGCCGTCGCCGACGCCGAGCATCGCGTCCCGGCCGTGGACCTGCGCCACCGCGGCGCGAGGGAGCAGGCCCTCGTCGGAGAACAGATAGAGGCTGTGCGGCGCGACCTCGAGGACGGTGAGCAGCAGGCACAGCCCGAAGGCGACGCGAAACAGCCCGAGCGGGCGCGGGTCGCCGGCCCGGAGCAAGACCCGACGCAGCGCCTCGCGGTGGACCGCGACGAGGCCGACGCTGCTGACGAGCGCGAGCACGAGCGCGCCCGTCAGCAGGGTCGCGGCGGGCGTGAGCACCGGGTCGGGCATGGCCGGGCGCAAGCCTAACGCAATGCCTGGCGCCGCGGCGGGCCGGCGGCCCCGATCGCGCGGGGCATCGACGGCTCGCCAGATCCTCGGGGCGGTGGTACGTTGCGGAGATGCGCTCTTTTATGGATTGCCCGGCCTGTGCCTGCCTGATCGACACCCGCGAGGGGGCGTGCCCGTTCTGCGGCGCCACCATGCGCAGCGCGGGCGCGCCGGCGTGGCTGGTCGTGGCCCTGGCGCTCGGCGTCGGCCTCGGGAACGTCAGCTGCGTCGTCAAGGGCGACGGCGGGGACGACGGCGAGGACACCGTCATGGCCAGCGAGTCGGGGAGCGAGGGCTCGAGCAGCTCGAGCGGCAACGGCGATCAGACCACCTACGACCCGAGCAACGGCGACGGGGTGACCTACGCCGGCCCCGACGAGAGCTGGTCCGCGAGCGACCCCGAGGTGACGACGTCGAGCGGGCCCAACACGACGAGCACGACGACCACCACCGGCCCGAACACCACCGATGACAGCGCGGACGCCTCGACCTACGCCGGCCCCGACGAGAGCTGGTCCGCGAGCGACGTGAGCACCAGCTCGTCCAGCGACAGCAGCGGCAGCAGCGGCGACACGAGCGGCAGCAGCGGCAACACCGACGCGAGCAGCTCCGGCTCGAGCGGCTGAGCGGCGCGCCCGGCGAGCGATCCGGCGGACCTGCCCGCCCGGGCGGTCTGCTCGGGTCATGTTCGAGGTGACGCCCGACGGACCTGTCCGATCAGGCAGGTCCCGGGCCCGCTCACGCGGGATCGACGGGGCGCCCGGGGCCGTGGGGCTCGACCAGCCGCGAGACCCGCGGCTCCTCGATCGCCACCGGTCCGTGCAGGGCGCGCAGGGCCGGGTCCTTGTGCTCGCGGATCACGCGGAACAGCCCGTTGTCGAAGCCCTGGCCGGTGGCGCCGCGGACCTGCTCGATGCGCTCGCGCAGGCCCTGACGGTCCATCACGAGCGCGCGGTGGTGGCAAAAGGGATTGTTGCCGGGGCGGCCGAGCAGGGGCTCGGCGGCGGCGGTGCAGCCGGCCATGCAGGTCTCGGCGTAGTAGCACTCGCGGCAGTAGCCCCACAGGTCGTCGACGGTGCGCTGGCGGACGTAGCCGAGCTGGTAGCTCTCCTCCCACACCTTCTTGAGGCCGTGGACGCGCCAGTTGCCGCCGACGTTGACCTCGCCGCCGAGGCTCGGGCAGTTCTTGATCCCGCCGTCGCTCTCGATGCCGACGACCGAGACGCCGGCGACGCAGCCGCGCCAGTGCTTCTTCTGGGCCGAGCGCAGGCGTCGCTCGAGCGGCCCGAAGTAGCCGAGGTTGTTGCCGGGCCACAGGCGGACGCCCCTGGCCTGGCAGCGCTCGAGCAGGGTGTCGAGGGTCTCGAAGAGCTCGAGGAACATGTGCGGCTGGAGGATGAGCTCCGGGTGGTCGGCCGCGTTGCCGTGCGGGACGGTGATCTGCAGCTGCCAGGAGTGGATGCCCTCGTCGGCGAGCAGCTCGAACAGCGGCAGCAGCTCGCTCTGGGTGAGGGCGTTGATCTGCGCGTTGCTCGCGACCTTGCCGCCGGCCTCGCGGACGTGACGCATCGCCGCGAAGGCCCGCCGCCAGCTGTCGGGGACGCCGCGCAGGCGATCGTGGGTGGCCTCGAGGCCGTCGATCGAGAAGGTGACGCTGCCGATGCCGGCCTCGATCATCGCGTCGACGCGCTCGCGGCTGAGGTTGTAGCCGCCGGTGGTCATCGTGCAGCTCATCCCGGCCTCGCGGATCGCCCGGATGATCAGGATGAAGTCGTTGCGCAGGTAGGCCTCGCCGCCGATCAGAACGACCTCGCCCGCGCCCAGCGCCTTGAGGTCGCGGACCACCTGCAGGCACTCCTCGGTGCTGAGCTCGTCGGGCCGGCGATGGCCCGCCCGCGGACCGCAGTGGGCGCACTTCTGATCGCAGGCGAGGGTCAGCTCCCACACCGCCCAGCGCGGCGCGCTCGCGTGCTCCCGCGCCGTCGTGGTGGTCCAGCGGTTGTCGGGCTTCGGCAAGCTGTGAACGACCGGCAGACGGCGGCGAACATCGGCCAGAGACATCCCGGCAGGCTATCACGGGCCCGGCACGCGAGGCGCGGCGCGGCCGCGCGCGGGGCGGTTTCAGACCCGGAGGGTCGGGGAGCAACGCTAGCGCGGCGGCGGCGGGGCCTCGAGCACCGTCGCGCCGGCCTCGTCGGAGACGATGAGGATGGCGAAGCGCTCGACGCGGTCGAGGTCGTCGGTCGAGAGCGTGGCGTAGTCGAAGCGGCCGCGCAGGTCGGTGTAGCCGTCCTTGTAGAAGCGGACGCCGCCGCCGGCCTCGCGGGCGTAGACCTTGACGTAGGTCGCGGGCAGCGGGCGCTGGTCCGAGGCGCGCAGGACCCGGACCTGGCCGTACTGGTGGGCGAGCTGGGTGGCGAGGTCGTGGGCGTAGTGGGTGAGGGCGCGGCGCAGGCCGGGGGCGACGGCCTCGATGACGAGGTTGGCGCCGCGCAGCGCCGGCGGGATGGCGACCTCGCTGCGGCCGTCGCCGGCGAGCGCGACGGACTCCACGACGCCGGGCTCGATCCAGCTGAAGCGCTCCACGTCGCCCTGCACGAACGGCTGGCGCGAGAACAGCAGCTCGATGTCCATGCGATAGAAGCGGAGCTGGCAGCCGGTGAGGTTGTGGTGCTGCAGCGCGACGCTGCCGGGCAGCGCGGAGATCTCGAGCGCGGGCTGGCGGGCTGCGAGGTCGTTCATCCGCTGCTCGCGGCTGTCGGGGTCGATCGTGCCGGCCTCGCCGCCGCCCTGGGCCTCGTCGAGCATGGCGATCAGGGCGGCGAAGCGGCCGCGCCAGCGCTCGACCGGCTGTGAGATCCACGGCTCGGCGAGGCGGCGCGCGGCCGCGAGGTCGCCCTGACAGCAGGCCGCGTAGGCGGCGAGGTAGGCGAACTGCAGCGGGCTCGCGACGCGGGCCGCGTCGACGCGGGCGAGCGCGGCGAGGGCGTCGTCGACGCGATCGAGGCTGATCAGGTAGTGGGCGGCGGCGAGCAGGTCGTCGGCGCTCGGGCTGGCACGGTGCGCGACGACCTCGAGGAAGCCGCGGTACTGGGTTGCGAGGGCGTCGTTCAGGATCGTCCGGCGGGCGCCGAGCTGGTGGGCGCGGGCGTTGATCAGCGGCGCGTACTCGAGGTGCTCGTACCAGCCGCGGGCGATCGGATCGAGGTCGATGACGGCGCCGGCGAGGCTCGGGCCGGCGAGGCGGACGAAGGCGTCCTGATGACGTAGCCACTGGGCGACGCGGCGGGCGTCGGCGTGCAGCAGGCCGTAGGCCCACAGGCGATCGCTGTAGGCGTGGCGCTCGTCGAGCAGGGCGAGCACGCGGGTGAAGGCGTCGCGGTCCTTCATGCGCCAGGCGATCTTCTCGAGCGCGATGCGGCCGAGGTTGGCGCCGGCGAGGAAGGCGAGCAGCTCGTCGGTGGTGCCGTGCTGCGAGACGTGGGCCCACGAGCTGCCGTCGACCTGGCTGGGGGTGACGACGACGTCGAGCACGCGGCCCGCGGCGCAGGCGAGCAGCTCGCCCGCGCGGGAGACGTGGGCCGGGAAGTGGCTCCACTGGCCCGCGGCCGGGAAGTAGAACGCGTATTCGATCGCCTGCGTGCCGTAGGCGCCGAGGTGGATGTGCACGGTGCGGGTGTAGAAGCCGTCGGCGACCGGCAGCGCGCCGCGGGGGATCTGCAGCAGGACGGCGAGCTTGTGCGCGCGGCTGGTCGGGTTGGTGACGACGACCTGGCATTGATAGACGACGGCGGTCAGCAGCTCGCCCTCGACGTACTTCTCGCGCTGCTCGGCGCCGTCCCAGGCCCAGCGATCGTCGGCGCGGAAGTAGCTCTGCCCGACGAGGATCGTCGAGCGCAGGTCGCTGCCGGCGAGCGCGACGATGCGCGTGCGCGCCGCGAGGCTGGGGCTCGCGCAGGTGAGGGCGAGGCGCGCCTCCTCGACGACGACCGCGTGCGCGCCGGCGACGAAGGGCAAGTCGAGCACCGCGAGCGCGCACAGGGCCGCGGCGAAGCTGCCGCTGCACTCGCCGATGTGCGGCGAGAGGAAGGGGCCGGCGGCGGGGTCGTGGCCGGCGAAGTCGCGCCAGAAGCGGTTGGCGGGGATGAGCGCGGGGCCGGCGTCGGCGACCCGCACGTGCCACCAGTCGGACTCGGCCCACTCCTGGGTCCTGTCGGCGCCGCGGTACAGCGGCGCGGCCTGGCTGCGCTCGCGCAGGTCGGCGGCGACGCCCGCCATGTCGAGGTCGTTGCGCCCCCGCGCGAGTGCGCGGGGCGGAGGAGACGGCGCGCCGGGGGCCGCGGCTGAGGGAGGCATGGCGGGCTCGGGCTCGGCGCTCTCGGAGTCGGACTCGGCGCGGCGCCTGGACGGCGAGGGCGCGGCCTTCTTCCTCGCGGCCTCTTTGGGCATCACCAGCTCCTCGGCCTCGGCCTCGTCCATCGCGGCGGCGGCGGACTCGGCCATGCCGGGGCCCTCGAGCGCGGCGGCGCCGAGCAGGGTGTCGACGAGTCGGGACTCGCGCTCGGGGTCGGGCGGGATCAGGTCGACGATGTCGCCAAGCAGGCGGGCGATCGCGGGGGCGAGCGCGGGGATCCGGCGGGCCAGCAGCACGCGCTCGAGCGCGTTGAGGCGGGCGAAGGCCCAGGGCTCGCGGAACTCGGCGAGGTCCTCCGCGAGCAGCCAGCGGTCGACGAAGGTGCGGTGGCGCTTGTTGGCGAGGTAGGGGCGGACCACGGCCGCGAAGAACGCGGGGTCGCGGAAGTACAGGAACAGGTGGAGCTCGTGGCAGGCGTACTTGCCGTAGCGGGCCCTGCGGGTCGCATAGTCGAGGGTGTGCCACTGGGTGACGAAGCCGAACTCGCGCAGCGGATCGGGGGCGCCGAGCGCGAGCAGCACCTGATGCGCGCGGGCGGTGGTGTCGACGAGCTCGAGCTTGCCGGAGCGCACGTCGTCGATGACGAGCGTGCTGCCGGCGCTCGCAGCCTCGACGCGGCGCTCCTCGCTGAAGTGACCGGCGGGATCGAGGGCGAGGCGCAGCCGGAGGTCGCGCGCGCGCAGCGAGGTCGCGGGCAGCGGCAGGTCGACGACGCTGGTGCGCGCGGGGTCGACGACGATCACGCGGACGTGCTGCGCCGCGCCGAGCTCGGCGCGGGGGACCACGAGCTCGCCGCGCTGGTCGGGGCGGAGGTTGGCGAGCACGGGCGCTGCGGCGGGCATGAAGTCGAGCGCGGCGTAGGCGGCCTGCTCGCCGCTCGCCTGGGCCTGCGGGCGGCCCACCGCGGGGCTGGGCGCGACCGAGGACCGCGCGCCGCTGGCCCCGTATGCGCCGCCGCCCCTGGCGTGCTGGACCCCGGTGCTGGTGGTGCGCAGCGCCCACGGGTTTAGCAGCAGGCCCGGCTTGTCGAGCAGCACGCCGGGGCGGCGCGGCCGGGCCCGGCGCTCGAGCACGTAGCGGTACTCGTCGCCGATGTCGCGGCCCGACACGTAGCGCGAGAGCACCGGCGCGACCACGCCGGCGAGCGGCGGGCGGGGCGAGCGGCGCAGCGTGCGGGGCAGGGCCTGGTCCGGGCGGAAGCGGGTGGCGATCAGGTGCACGCGGGTCGCGGGGCCGCAGTCGGCGAGGCGCAGGCGCAGGGCGTCGGCGTCGGCGACGAGCTCGGTGAGCAATGGGGCGGGCGGCGAGAGCTCGAGCGCGCGCGGGCCGGCGGCGGCCCAGCCGTCGGCGACCGCGGCGGCGGCGGGCACCACGACGATCGACACGTCGGCGACGCCGCGGCAGCGCAGCAGATAGTCGCCGGGCTCGAGCGAGCCGGCGATCTCGAGGGTGTGGGGCAGCACGCGCAGCAGCGGGCCGAGGTCGCGGCTGACGGCGCCGCCGCGCAGCTCGAGCAGGGCCAGCGCGGCCGCGGGATCCTCGGCCGGGACGCCCGGCGGACGCGGCAGGGCGATCGGCGCGCCGGCGACGACGTGCAGCGCCCGCGGGGCCTCGTGCTCGGGCCACAGCCACCAGCTCTGCTGGGTCGACGGCAGGCCGGCCATGAGGCGCTGGATCCCCGGCAGCGCGCCGAGCTCGATGCGGCCGTGCTCATCGGTCTCGAGGGTGATCGCGATCTCGAAGTTGACCGCGACGTGCTTGAAGCTCAGGGCGATCGCCCGCCCGCCGCGCGGCTCGCCGGTCTTGCCGAGCAGCTGCAGGACGTGACCCTCCGCGGTGGTGGCGAGGTGCAGCGCCTCGGTGTCGCTGACGCGGTGGATCGAGCCCAGCACGCCGTGGGCCTCGTCGACGAGGTCGAGGGTCTGCTGGGTCGAGGCGACGCGGACCGTGCCGCGCACCGCGACGGCGATCGCGGCGGCCTCCTCCGGGATGCGCAGCTCGACGACGGTCTCGGCGTCGTCGCGCAGGACCACCGACTGGCTCTTCGTCGAGGTCGTGCCGCCGCGTTCGGTGACGGTGAGCTCGATCCGCGGGTCGTCGACGAGGGCGATCGGCGCGGGCCAGCCGGCGAGGGTCAGCTGCGGCCGCAGCAGCAGGCGCGCGGTCATCCCGGGGATCATCGACTCGCGCTCGAGGTGCAGGCCGGCGCTGAACTGATAGCGCTCGGCCGGGTGCTCGAGGGTCTCGAGCTGCGCGACCTCGCCGTGGACCAGCAGCATGCTCGCGCGGGTCGGCGCGGTCGAGAAGGGGATCGAGATCGCGCCGTCCTCGCGCTGGGCGTACTCGCGGCCGCCGAGCCACACGCGGGCGTCGTCGAGGGCCGCGCCGTGCTCGTCGAGCACGCGCAGGGTCGGTCCGGCGGCGCCGATCCGCAGGTTGTGGCGCAGGCCGCCCTTGCGGATCAAGGCCCGGCTCGACTTGCCGTTGCCGATCAGCTCGATCACGTAGGTGCCCGGACGCGCGCAGCCGGGCAGCTCGATGCGCCGACGCTCGCGGCGGATCGCCGGCAGCTCGCTGTGCAGGACCTGCTCGTCGCTGGCGACCATGCCGTCGAGGTCGATCGTGGTGTCGACCTCGGCGCCGCGGGCCAGGAAGTACGCCACCGCGTCGATGCGGAAGGTCTTGACGACCAGCTGGGCGGCGTTCTTGACGTCGACCTCGAGCACCACCGGCGCGTCCCCGGGGATGCACGCCGGGTTGCGTGCGGTCAGCTCGAGGTCGACGCGCTCGCGCAGCTCGGCCAGCTTGCTCGCGCCGAGCATCGCGGCCCAGCGCTCGGGGTCGGGCGCGCCGGCCAGCAGGCGTGTGGTCGCCAGCTGCTCGGCGAGCCAGTCGGCGCGCAGCAGGTCGGCGAAGTCCTCGCCCTCGTCTTCCTGCAGGAAGTGCTCGAGGTAGTCGCGGACCAGCAGGTCATCGGCGGGTACCGGACCGAGGCCCGCGGCCTGGGCGACGTCGACGCCGGCGCCGACGAGGTGCTCGCTGGGGATGCCGGCCAGCCGCTCCGGCCGCGTGTAGTGGATCTGGCGCGGGAGCTCGAGGAAGCGCAGGAAGCGGGCGCGATCGTGGCGACCGAGCCGGCGATCGAGGTCGAGCTGGTGATGCAGCACCTGGGCCTTGAGCCCGTTGAAGCTGGCGACCAGGTCCGCGACGAACGACCACAGCGCGCCGAGATAGGCGCCGCGCTCCGCGAGGTCGGTCTGCCAGTCGACGTGCGTCGGCGGCCGCAGCCGCGTGATCACGGCGGCGACCCACGCGGGGTGCTTGCGCAGCTCGGGGCGCAGGCGCACGAGCTCGTCGAGCTGGCCGCGGGTCAACAGGTTGTGTACGGGCAGGCCGCCGAACCCGCGCGAGGACTTCTCACCGAGGTCGGCGGCGATCATGGCGACGAGGCCGGGGATGTTGGCGCGGGTCAGGCGCTGCAAGAGGTGGCGCTGGCGGGTCGCGTCGAGCGGGCCACGGACGAGGTCGGTGAGCGCCCAGTCGGCGACCTGCGAGAGGTCGGCGCTGCGGGCGAGCGCGTCGCGGAGCAGCACGTCCTCCGCGAGCAGCGCGGGATCGAGGCGGGTCGGGTGGCGCTGGGCGGCGGTGACGGCCTCGGCCTGATCGTCGAGCCGGATGCCGGCCTCGAAGCGCAGCGTGTCGGCGTGCGCGGGCAGGTCGGCGCCGGCGCGCAGCAGCAGCTGACGGCGCGCGAGTCGGGTGTGAAGCTCGTCGAGGCGAGCGTGTCGACGCTGCCAGGTGCCGAGGATCGCGTCGACCTCGTCGAGCCGTCCGCGGTGCTGCAGCGCGACGCCTCGCCAGTAGTCGTGCTCCACGGTGCCGGGCGAGAGCCCCGCGAGCGCGGCGTCACGGTCGTCAGCGAGGGCGAGGGCTTCGAGCTGCTCGAGATCCATACGGTCGACGAGCGTATGCCTCCGCCCGGACGGCCGCCAGCGCCGGTTTCGGGGCAAACCTGCGCCTGTGCGGCGC
>Ga0073899_10003266_pt1 | contig 14382 bp, 16 predicted proteins | sample KloWWTmetaKNB5Ph_FD_88975 | JGI IMG/M metagenome (GOLD analysis project Ga0073899, IMG submission 88975) | Active sludge microbial communities from Klosterneuburg, Austria, studying microevolution and ecology of nitrifiers - Klosterneuburg... | ecosystem: Engineered > WWTP > Aerobic digester >... | reverse complement strand
CTCTTCTTCCTCTTCCTGATCTTCGCCGTCGTCAGCCTCGTCTTCGGCCTGATCAGGGGACGCAAGTAACCCTCTACCCCGACCTCCGGAGGAAACGATCATGAACATCCAACGAACCCTGGTCGCGCTGGCCGTTCCGCTGATGCTGGCCGCCTGCGACACCCGATCGCCGGCCGACCCGCCCCGACCGCAAGCCACCACGCCATCCGGCGACGCCGGATCCCCGCTGGCCCGGAGCACCGAGCGTCTCGAGACGGGCCCGAAGGGTGACGCTCAGGCCTTGCCGGCCAATCCGCCTTCGTCCGCCGCACCGGCGCCAGCCGATGGCGGCAAGGATTCGCCGGCGACCGCGCCGATGTCTCCGCTCTCGGAATCCGAGGAGAAGAACAAGATGCCGTTGGCCGGCCACGGCAACAACCACTCCAGCGACTCGATGAAGTCCGGCACTGCACAGCAGTGACGGGCGCCTCGTGGCGAGGTGCCCCCGACCCTCGCCACGCCCGGCCCCGGAGCACCGCGCATGCGCCGCGCACCGACTCGACCGCCCGTCAGTCCCCTGCGTCAAGCGGTCGGAACCGTCTGGACTCGCCGGCGTCGTCAGCCCGAGCGTGCGGAAATCGACTGACCGACATCGGGGCCCAACATGAACCGGAGCATGTGCCTGGCAGCGGCGCTCGTCGCGCTGTCGGGCTGCGCCTCGTACGAGTGGCGCAACGACAGCGCGAGCGCCAGCTGGGAGAGCGACCTGAACGACTGCCGCGTGTCGGCACTGTCGCTGTACCCGAAGACGATCGTGCAGGAGCGCGAGATCGACCGCGCGGCAACCGACGCGATCGCCGCCGAGCAGCGCCGCCAGCAGGAAGCGGCCCGCGCGTACAGTTCGTCGACGACCTGCAACCGGGCCGGCCGTTCGGTCCAGTGTGACACCCACGGCTCCGTGCCGGCCTCGCAGGTCGTCGTCGTGCAGCCGCCGCCCGTGGTATACCGCACGCGCGCCGTCGACGTCAACGCGCACGATCGCGACGGCTACACGCAGACCTGCATCGCGTCCAGGGGCTGGCGCCGGGTCCGCGTCGAAGGCTGAGCCCTTCCGCGGCCTGCCTACTTCAGGGGAATCGGCGTCGAGCGATCGACCGGCACAGCCGTCACGCTGTTCTGCGGCGACCCCTCGATCAGGCGCTCCGAATAGGTCATGTACACGAGCGCGTTGCGCCGCGGATCGACCATCCTCACGACCCGCAGGCGCTTGAACACCAGCGAGATGCGCTCGCTGAACATCTCCTGCTGCTTCGGCAAGGGCCCGCGGAACGAGATCGGCCCCACCTGGCTGCACGAAATCGACGCCTCGGCCCGGTCCTCGGCGACGCCCAGTGCGCCCTTGATGCCGCCGGTGGTCGCACGCGACACGTAACAGGTCACGCCGTTCACCTTCGGATCGTCGTGCGCGTCGACGATGACCTTGTGGTCGGGGCCGATCCACTTGAATACCGTGTCGACTTCGCCGATCTGCTCGGCACGCGCGTCGCCGCCCGATGCGAAAGCGACGGCGACGAGCACCGCGGCGACCGCGCCGCGCAAAGCATGAGCATTCACCGGTGCCTCCTTCCCGTATCGCCGGACGTCGCGGAGTGTAGACGATCGAGCAGCGGCCGCACGAGCGAACGCGCGTCGACCCGCGCGCCGATGTGCGCGAGGGTCAGGAACGACCCCACCAGCTTTCGGTGCAGGAACATCGTCTGCGGCGGGGGGACACGCAGCAGCCCCTGGCGGATGCCGAGGTCGAAACCTAGCGCACGTGCGCGCGACGGCAGGTCCGACGCGGCGAAGTCGTACCGACCCCGCTGCCGAAGCGGTTCGCAGACCAGCATGATCAGTTCGACCGTCGCGTCGACCAGTTCGTCCGGATCGCCTTCGACCGCATAGCCGATGTCGATCGCGCGGCGGGCCACCGCGTCGCGGTCACCGGCCATCACCGCGCGCGTGATCCGCGCATAGGCGTCCACGAATGTCGCGTCGAAGCGCATCGTCGCGCCGAAGTCGAGCAGCACGACCTTGCCGGTGTCCGGTTGCCACAGGTAGTTCGCGAAGTTCGGGTCGGTCTGCATCGTTCCGAACTCGAACAGCTCGCGAAACATCAGTCGCTCGAGCAGCGTGCCGACCGCGTCGCGCGTCACCTGCGCCACCGCGGGATCGGCCAGCGTCTCGAGCGGCTCGCCCGCCATGTAGTCCATCGCCAGGATTCGCGGCGTGGTCAGGTCCGCGTGCGTGCGCGGGACGAGCAGATCGGGCTCGTCGGCGACCAGCTTCGCGTAGCGCTCCAGCGAGGCGGCTTCGGCGAGATAGTCGGCCTCCTGCGCCAGTTGGCGTGCCGCCTCGGCCGCGATCGCCGGGATGTCGGCATTGTTGGGCAGCACCTTCATCAGGCGCAGCACCGACGCGATGTTGTCGACGTCGCTCGCGATCGAGCGCGCCACGCCGGGGTACTGGACTTTCAGCGCCAGCTCGCGACCGTCGAGCGTGCGCGCCCGGTGTACCTGGCCGATCGACGCCGCAGCGATCGGCTCCTCGTCGAACCACGCGAAGCGCCGCTGCCAGCCCTTGCCGTATTCGCGCCCGAGCACGCGGCGCAGTTGCGCCAACGGCATCGGCGCCGCCTGCGAGCGAAGGATCGCGAGCGCCTGCGCGAACTCGGGCGGCAGCAGGTCGCTTCCCTGCAGCGAAATCATCTGCCCGAGCTTCATCGCGCCGCCGCGCAGCCTGGCCAGGCGCGCAGCCAGTCGACGCGCGTTGTCGGCCGACAGGAAGACGGTCGCCGAACTGGCGCCGCCGGCCCCACCTCCCGCGGCGAGTCGCCGCACCCCCTCGGCGAGACCGCCGAGCGCCAGTTCGCCGGCCGCCATCGCGACGCTGGCGAACCGACCGAACCGGCTCTGCGGCACGCGCGCCGGTGCGGCCGTCCGGGTCGAGGCGGCGGGCTTGCGCCGGGAACCGCCCTTCGGCGCCCGCCCCTCGGTCATGCAGGCTGCAGCCGCCGCGCGCGGCGAAACCCGTCGCGGCTAGAAGCTGTAGCGAGCCTGTCCACCGAGCACCCAGGTCTTGTTGCTGTAGGTGCCCGCGAGCCTGCCGGCGGTTGCGCTGACCAGTTCGCTGGACGCGTCGCTGCTGAAGATGTAGGTGAAGCCGACGTCGAACGCGAGCTGCTGGCTGGCTCGCCATTGCGCGCCGAGCGACAGCCACTTGCGATCCATGTCCGGCAGCCGCGGCGTGCGCTCGGCATCCTGCACCGGCGTCCGGTCGTACGCGACCCCGAAGCGCAAGGTCCAGCGTTCGTCCATCCGGTAATTCGCCCCCAGCGCGACGCGCCACGAATCCTCGAACGCGAGGTTGACTCGGCTCACGGTCTGCCCCGTGGGCCGAAGGATCGCCAGCTCGGGGATCGAGCTCCAGCCGGTCCACGTATAGTCGGCCAGCACCTGCCAGCGCGAGTCGACGTCGTGAGCCAGCGCGACCGACACCGTGTCGGGCAGCTTGACCTTCGCTTCGACGTCGCCGTTCGGGACGACCGCCCCCAGCTGCGCGGGCCGATTCGCGAACTGCACTTCGCCTTCGAGGTCGTGCGTGATCTTCGAGCGGTAGGCCGCGCCGATCCGGGTCGCGGGCGTGACCTGCCAGGTCGCGCCGAGGTTCCACCCGGTGGCCCAGCTGTCGCCTTCGATCTCGGCGATCCCTTCGGTGCCGGGCGCGACGCCGGGGATGGACAGGCTGGCCGCCAGAAGTGCGTACGGCACGGCATTCGAGAAGGTCGCCTTCATGCGCTGGAAGCTGACGCCGGCACCCAGCGAGAACTGGTCGTTGACCTTCCAAGCGACGCTGGGGTTGATGTTGATCGCCTGCACTTCGGACTCGATCGCGTGGAATCGGCCGACCCAGCCGGCGCCCCACTCGGTGCCCAGGCCGAACGGCGCGCCGATGCCCACGCCCGCCCACAGCCGGTTCGGCTGCAGTTCCCACGTCAGGTACCCGGCCGGCAGCGCCGACATTCCGCCCGCGTCGCCGCCGTTGCCGCCACCGGGACTCTGCAGCAGCGGCACCGACGACGCACCGCTGTCCTTGAAGCTCAGTTCGACGTTGATCAGCGACACCGCGCCGACGACCTGCCGTCCCCTGATGCGGGTCATGCCGGCAGGATTGAAGTAGACCGTGCCGGCATCCTCGGCCACTGCCGCGGCGCCCGCGAACGCGTTGCCCAGCCCGCTGGCATTCTGCTCGAACAGCGCGAATCCGGCCGCGTGCACCGGATTCGTCCACGCCGCCAGCGCGGCGGCGACGGCTGCCGGGGCCAGCGCCCGGCGGTAGACCGATGTCGACATGGTTCCTCCCTGCCCGTTGTTGCCGAGGCATGAGTGTCGGGCAGCGGATCTGCGCGCCGGACGACGCAGGTCAAAGAAATGCTGGGCGCGCATCAATAAGATGCAATCGAAGGCGTCGCCTGTACGCCGATTGCATCGGGGTTACCCATCGATGAGCGACTCGATCAACCTTCGGACGAGGCACTTCCTGAAGGCGATGGCGCTCGGCACCGCGGCGCTTGCCGCCGGCTGCGCGACCCGCCAGAACGTCGAGCCCGAGGAGGGCTTCGAGTACCGAACCCTCGAGCCGCCCCAGCCGACTGCGGCCGGCGGCAAGCTCGAAGTGGTCGAGTTCTTATGGTACGCCTGCCCGTTCTGCAACGCGATCGAGCCGATAGTGAAGGACTGGCGGCAGCGTCAGCCTTCGGACGTCGCGTTCCGCAAGGTCCACGCGGCGCTGTCGCCGTCGTGGTTGCCCAACCAGCAGCTGCACTACACGCTGGAGGCGATGGGCAAAGCCGAAGAAATGACCGACCGCGTCTTCGCAGCGCTTCACGTGCAGCAGATGGACCTCGAAAGACGCGACCGGATGGCCGACTTCGTCGCGCGGCACGGCGTCGATCGCGCGCGTTTCATCCAGACGTTCGACTCGCCCGCAGTGAAGGCGAAGATGCAGGAAGCCACGGCGATGGCCAAGGCGATCAAGCTCGACGGCGTGCCGGCGTTCACCGTGAACGGCAGGTGGCTGACCGCGCCGTTCATGCTCGGCGGCAGCAACGCCGGCGCGCTGCGCGTGGTCGACTACCTGCTGGCCCGCGAACGCCGGGGTGGCAAATAGCCTGCCGGCGCAGGCTCGGCGCGTTCGTCGCGTTCGTTGTCGCGATCGCGCTGTGGCATCCGCTCGAACCGGCCTGGGCGCTGGAGATCGAGGCCTTTTCGGCACAGGTGCTGGCTGACGCGAAGGCTGCCGACGCGCCGCTCGCGCTGCACTTCCATTCGAAGTCCTGCGCCACCTGCCGGCAACAGGCGAAGGCGTTCGAGACGATGCGCGCCGAGCCTGGCCTCGACATGAAGCTTCTCGTGGTGGATTTCGACGAGGACCGCGAGACGTCGCGCGCGTTTCGCGTGATCGTGCCGGGCACGGTCGTCGTCTTGCGCGGGCATGCCGAACGCGCGCGGCTGATGGGCGTGATCGACCCCAGGCAGCTGCGCGCCGCACTTCGCGAGGCGCTCTGACGCAGTGGTCGACTCGGTCTCGCTGCTCCAGCTGGGCCTGAGCCTCGTCGCCGGCGCGCTCTCGACGCTGTCGCCGTGCGTATTTCCGCTGCTTCCCGTCGTCGTCGGCGCGGTCGCGCACACGCATCACCGGGTCGGCCCGGTCGCGATGGGCGCCGGCATGGTGTCGGCGTTCGTGCTGCTGGGCGTCGCGCTGGGCGCGCTGGGCCCGGCGCTCGGCATCGACTCCGGTCACTTCCGGGTCGTGGCCGGATCGCTGCTGCTGGTCATCGCGGGACTGATGCTCTTTCCCGAAATCGGCGAGGGCACGCCAGCCTGGCTGTCGAGCCTCGCCTCGCTGGCGCAGAAGGCGTCGACGCACCTGCACCCGGAGACCGTGCCCGGCGCCTTCGTGCTGGGTGCACTGCTCGGTCTCGTCTGGAGCCCGTGCTCCGGGCCGCTGCTCGGTTCGGGGATCGCGCTGGTCGCAACCCGGGGCCGCCTTCTCGACGGCGCGCTGATCCTCGGCATGTTCGGCATCGGCGCGGCGTTGCCGCTGATGGTCGCGGCCTACGCTTCACGCGCGCTGTTCGCCCGGATGCGCAAATGGGTGCTCGGTCACGGTGCGGACCTCCGTCGCGCTTTCGCCGTGCTGATCGCGCTGATGGGGATCGCGGTGCTGACCGGTGCCGACCGCTGGCTCGAGGCGAAGCTGCTCGAAGTGCTGCCCGACGCGTGGCTGGCGCTGACGACCCGCTTCTAAGGCCCCGCGTGGAGCCCGACGATGCTCGTCACCGTGGCCGCCACCTCGTCGTCCGGCAAAGGCGGCCGGCAGCGCTGGCGGTTCCAGCTGAGCACCAACTCGAGGACGACGTCCGGATCGACCTCGCACCACAACAGGTGCCCGGCCAGCGACGCGATCGTCGCGTTGCGCGCGCCCTCGTCGACGCCCTCGCGGACCAGCGACCGCCAGTGCGACGGCGGATGACCGGGATGCCTCGCCGGTACCGACACGATGGCGCGCAACCACCGCGGCATCGGCGCGGGCCCCAGCGCCTCGGGACCGCGCCCTTCCCGCCAGCGGTACGGGCGCCCGTTCGGATGGATCGACGGCGGCGCCACCACGACGCCGCCGTCGCCGCGCAGGTCGAGGCCGTCGCGGAAACCGACCTTGTTCGGGACCGCATCGCCGAAATGCCGGAAATACAGGTGCCGCCCGCCGCCGCCGGTCAGGCATTCGAGCGTCGGCTCGATCTCGCCGAACTCGTGCTCCAGTCGCGCGAGGCTCGTGTCGCCGCCATGCGCGGGATCGACGTCCAGAACCAGCAGGCCCGATACCGCGCCGGTCACGACGCCGACGTTTGCGTCGGGCCAGCGCCCGAACCAGTTCTCGACCTCGGTCGTCGTCGGCCGCTGCGTCTGGTACGGCGTCCACCGGATCAGCGGGCGCTTGCCGCGCGGCTGCATCGGGATCACCGACCAGCCGAACGCAAGGTAGCCGGCGGCGGCCCGCGGGACCGGATCAGCTGCCACCGGCCTCGCGCAGCACCAGCCGCGCCACGACGGTGTCGCCCTCCGGGCCCGGCTCGATGCGAAAACCCAGCCGCCTCGCCAGCGCGAGCATCTCCTCGTTGGAGGCCAGGATCAGGCCCTTGATTTCGCCGGTCCCGCGGATGCGGCAGTAGCCGATGATCTTCTCCATCAGCATGCGCCCCAACCCCTGCCCCTTGAGGTCCGAGCGCACCAGCACCGCGAACTCGGCCGACTGGTTGTCGGGATCGGTCACCGTGCGCACGACGCCGAGCGTCTCCGGCTCGCCGTCCTCGCCCGGCGCGGTCGCGATGAAGGCCATCTCGCGGTCGTAGTCGACCTGCGTGAGCCGCGCCATCTGCGCATGACGCAACTCGCGCACGTAGCTGAAGAAGCGCAGCCGCAGGTCCTCGGGCGACATCCGCGCGATCAGCGCGTGGTGGGCCGGCTCGTCCTCGGGGCGGATCGGCCGCAGCACGACCGCGCGGCCATCGCGCAGCTGCGCCGCCTCCTCGAGCCCCTTCGGGTACGGGCGGATCGCGAGCCTGCTGTCGCGCCCGGCGAGCGCCTGCGCGCGCATGTGCGCGTCGATGCAGACGACGCCGTGCTCGTCGGCGAACAGCGGGTTGATGTCGAGCTCGACGATCTCCGGCATGTCGACGATCATCTGCGACACCTTGACCAGCGTGAGGCACACCGCATCGATGTCGGCCGCCGGCCGGTTGCGGTGCGACTGCAGCAGCCGGTGCACGCGCGTGCGCGAGATCAGCTCGCGCGCCAGCGGCAGGTTCAGCGGCGGGAACCCGATCGCGTGATCGCGAACCACCTCGACCGAGCGCCCCCCTTCGCCGAACACGATGACCGGGCCGAACAGCGGGTCGGTGGTCACGGCGATGAACAACTGGCGCGCATTCGTGCGCGGGACCATGCGTTGCAGCGAAAAGCCTGCGATGCGCGCGCCCGGCGCCAGTTCGCCGATCCGCTTGACCATGCCCGCACCGGCCGCGCGCACTTCGTCGGCGCTCTCGAGGTGCAACGCGACGCCGCCGACGTCCCAGCGATGGGCAATGTCCGGCGACAGCACCGCGAGCGCAAGTGGGTAGCCGACCGAGTCCCCGGCTTCGACGGCCCGATCCACCGACTCGACGATCCGGGTCTCGACCACCGGGATGCCGTAGGCGGCGAGCGCCGCCTTGGCGTCGGGCTCGGTCATCAGGCCTTCGCCGCGCTCGAGCGCACGCTCGACGATCGCGCGCGCGGCGCCGACGTCGGGCTGGAACTCGCTGGGCAGCGACGGCGGTGTCTGCATCAGCATTTCCTGGTTGCGATGGAAGTTCATCACGTGCAGGAAGGCCTTCACCGCGCTCGACGGCGTGTCGTAGGTCGGCAGCCCCGCTTCGCCGAACAGCCGCCGCGCCTGCGCCATCGCGCCCGCCCCGACCCAGCTGGTCAGGATGCGCGCGCCGCGCAGTTCGCGCGACACCTCGATCACCGCCTGCGCGATCTCCTCGCTCGGCGTGGTCGCCGTCGGCGCGTGCAGCACCAGCGCCGCATTGACGCCCGGATCGGCGAGCACCGTCGCCAGGCACTGGGCGTAGCGTTGCGCCGACGCGTCGACGCCGAGGTCGAGCGGATTGCAGGTCGCCGCCCCTTCAGGCAGCGTCACCGCGAGTTTCGCGCAGGTCTCGGGCGCCAGTTGCGCGCAACGCCCGCCGCCGAGCCGCAGCTCGTCGACCGCCATCACGCCGGTGCCCCCGCCGTTGTGCAGGATCGCCAGGTGTTCGCCGCGAAAGGTCCGCGCCCGCCCGAGGGTCTCGACCGCCGCGAACAGCTCGTCGATGTCGTAGACGCGCAGGATGCCCGCCCGACGCAGTGCCGCGTCGAACACGTCGTCCGGGCGCGCGAGCACCGGTGGCCCGACGGCCTCCTCGTCGCAGCGCAGGTCGCCGGCCCTGCCGGACTTCACCGCGAGCACTGGCTTGTTGCGGGCGGCGGCGCGCGCCGCGGCCATGAAGTTGCCCCGCTGGCGCATCTCGTCGACGTAGAGCAGGATCGCGCTGGTGTCCTGATCGGTGCTCAGGTAGTCGAGCACGTCGCCGAAGTCGATGTCGGCGCAATCGCCGAGCGCGACGAAGTGCGAGAAACCGATCCCCTTGGCGCGTGCCCAGTCGAGCACCGCCGTGCAGATGGCGCCCGATTGCGAGACGAAGGCCAGCTTGCCGGGCAAGGCGCCGACGTGGCTCAGGCTGGCGTTCAGGCCCATGTGCGGGACCAGCACCCCGAGGCTGCCGGGGCCCAGCAGCCGCATTTCGTGGCGCAGCGCCGCCTCGACCGCGGCGTCGCGCAGGCTGCGTCCGTCGGCGCCGCGGCGCCGGGCCAGGCCGTCGTTGACGATCACCGCGACGGCGGTACCGCGCGCGCCGAGCGCGTCGACGATCGCTGGCACCGTCGCGTCGGGGCTGCAGATCACCGCCAGTTCGGGCGTCTCGGGAAGGCTCGCGACGTCCGGATAGGCCAGCACGCCGGCCACCGCGTGGTACCTGGGGTTCACCGGCATGATCGGGCCCGCGATCCCGCCCTCGAGCAGGTTTCGCATCAGCACGTTGCCGACGTGGCGCGGCGCATTGGAAGCGCCGATCACCGCGACCGAGCGCGGCTCGAACAGCTGGACCAGGTTCCGGACGCTCATCGCATCAATGATAAGCGGCCGCCGCCCGACCACCTATACTGGCGCCGATGAAATTCCAGATGGCCCCCAACTCGCTGTTCGCGATCCTGCTGCGCTCGCCGTGGTGGATCAGCCTCGCAGTCGCCGGCGCCTTCGTCGCCGCCGCGCGTGCGCTACTGCCCGCCGAGTACTTCGTCGTCGGCGCGCTCGGCGCGATGCCATTCGTCGTCATCGGCGCCATCGCCGCGTGGCGCCAGCTCAGGGCGCCGAGCCCGACCCGCGTCGCCGAAGCGCTGGACGCGATTCGCGCGATGCCATGGAGCGCGTTTGCGGCCGCGATCGTCGATGCCTTCCGGCGCGACGGCCACGCGGTCGCACCGCACCCGCGCCCGCCAGCCGACTTCGCGCTGACGAAGAACGGCCGCGTGGTGCTCATCGCGTGCAAGCGTTGGAAGGCCGCGCGCACCGGCGTCGAACCGCTGCGCGAACTGCGCGCCGAACAGGACCGGTGCGAAGCCGACGAGTGCGTCTACGTGACGGCCGGCGAACTGACCGACACCGCGCAGGCCTTCGCTGCCGGCAACGGCGTGCGGCTGCTGGGCGGCGCGGAACTGGCTGCGCTGCTCGCGGGCGTCAGCCGCCCTTCAGCGCCCGCATCGCGCGCTGCGCGAGGTTGACCGCGACGGTCGCGATCGCGCCGGCGACGATGCCTGCCACGGCGTCGATCGCCATCGGAACCGCCAGGTCGACGAAACCGGCGAGTTGCGCCGACGCCTGCGCGCCGTGCGTGAACTGCTCGATCCACCCGTGCAGGCCGGGGATGCCGTGCGTGAGAATGCCGCCGCCGACCAGGAACATCGCCGCCGTGCCGGCCACCGACAGTCCCTTCATCATCCACGGCGCGGCACGGACGATCGCCGCGCCTGCACCCCGCTGGAACCTGGCCGACGCATCGTCGCCGCGCTTGCGCGCGAGGTAGAGCCCGGCATCGTCGAGCTTGACGATTCCCGCGACCAGCCCGTAGACGCCGACCGTCATCACCGCTGCGATGCCCACCAGCACCGCCACCCGCGTCGGCAGCGCTGCGCCGGCGACGGTGCCCAGCGTGATCACGATGATCTCGGCCGACAGGATGAAGTCGGTGCGGATCGCTCCTTTGATCTTGCCGCGCTCGAGCGCGACCAGGTCGACCGCCGGGTTCGACAGCGCCTCGACGACCTCGGCGTGGTGCGCACGCTCGTCTTGCCGGCCGTGAAGCAGCTTGTGCGCCAGCTTCTCGAATCCCTCGTAGCACAGGAACAGGCCGCCGGCCATCAGCAGCGGCGTCACCGCCCACGGGATGAAGGCGCTGATCGCCAGCGCGGCGGGGACCAGGATCGCCTTGTTGCGCAGCGACCCCTTCGCCACGGCCCACACCACCGGCAACTCGCGATCGGCCTTGACGCCGGAGACCTGCTGCGCATTCAGCGCGAGGTCGTCGCCGAGGACCCCGGCGGTCTTCTTCGTGGCGACCTTGGTGAGGACCGCGACGTCGTCGAGGACGCTCGCGATGTCGTCGATCAGCGCGAGCAGGCTCGAAGCCATGTCAGCCGCGATCGGTTCGGCACACCGCCGCCGGGCACGGGAACCGGTAATAGCGCTCGTTCAGGTAGCGGGTGACCGCGTCGATCTCGTCGTCGCGCCACAGCGCGCCCGTCTGGCGGTCCCAGTTCACGACGTAGCCGCGCACCTGCTCGAACGACTGCGCCGCGCGCGCCGTGCGACCGTGCACGCTGCGGTCGTGGCAACCGACGCACCGGGTGTCGTACAGCGCGCGCCCCTGCGCGGCGTCCGCTGCCGCCGCATCCGAAGGCGCGCCCCCTGCAATCGTCAAAGCCGCCAGCATCGCGTACCACAGCCTGCCCGTCATCCGCATCTCCCGTCGACCAACGCGTACCCCGCGTCCGGCGCAAGCCGGCGCGGGCCGCCAGTGTCGCACGATGCGTTGCCGGGCGCGAAGCGCGGCCGGCGCCGTCCCGCGCGCCCCCGCGCAGGACGGGCCGACGCGGGAACGATCAGGCGGCCTGCCTCAGCTGCGCTTGTGCGTCGCGGCGCACCCGCTCGCCGCCGTAGACCCCGGCAGCGACGGCGCGCAGTTCCGCGCGGTGCAGCCCGATGTCCTTCAGCATGCGGTCGTCCAGCGCTTCGAGCGCCGCGCGCGTCGCGACGATGCGGCGGCGCCGCTCGATGACGCGGACTTGCCAGCGCACCAGCGCGCGCGCCCGCCCGATGATGCGCCCGAGGTCGTTGTGCAGGCCCGCCCGGGCGAGTACGTCCGCGAGGTGCGTCGCCACCGTCGAGAACCGGATCGTGTCCATGATGTCTTCCTTTGCTGCGGTTTTGGTTGCGAGGAGCGTCGCGTGGAACGATGCCTGCGACGGTTCACAGTCTCGCCACCCGCGGTATCCGGCCGATTTCCCCGGTGAATCGATTTGTTGCCGGGATGTTTCGATGCGGCGAGCCCTGAGCACGCGCGCGCCTCCAGCGCACCCGCCCGGTAAACTGTCGCGTGCCTTCGCAGGACCGCCCGCAACGGAGACCGCCCATGTCGTCGCGCATCGCCCGCCGCCTTCCCGCCCGCGTCGGCCTGGCCGCGCTCGCCGTCCTGACGGTCGTGATGGCCGGCTGCGCCGGGCTCGGCCTGGTCGATCCGCTCAGCGTCAACGTCGTCGGGCTCGAGCCGATGCAGGGCGAGGGCATGGAGACGCGCTTCGCGCTGAAGTTGCGGGTCCAGAATCCCAACGAGACGCCGCTCGAGTACGACGGCGTCTTCGTCGAGTTCGACGTCCGCGGCTCGAAGCTCGCGAGCGGCGTCAGCGACCGCAAGGGCGTGGTGCCGCGCTTCGGCGAGGCCGTGATCACCGTGCCGATGAGCGTGTCGGTCGGCGCGATGATCCGCCAGGTGATCGGCATCGCGACCGGCGAACGCGTCAGGACCGACTACCAGCTGCGCGGCAAGCTCGCCGGCCCGGGCTTCGGCGGCCACCGCTTCGAATCGAAGGGCGAAGTGCAGCTGCCGGCGGGCCTGTTCGGCGACGAACGATAGTCGCTCGCATTCGCCCACCACGCGAGCTGCGCGCGAATCGCGCGAAATTCGACGCGAGTCAAACTCCCGTCATCGAGTCGTGCGAGACTTCGAGATGTCGACCACGACGCGCACGTTCGCACTTGTGTTCGCGCTTGTGTTCGTACTTGCCGCCGACATTCCACAGGGAGACTTCAGATGGCAACGAGTTCCCGAGCATCGCGCTCCGGCGCGGCGTCCCCCGCGCGACCTCGCGGCGGTTCTCGCGCAGCTTCGTCCGACGACCGTGCGGCGGTGCCGGCGACTGCCGACGACGAGGCGACAGGCACCCTTGCAACGCCGACGACCGACGCGCTTCGCCGCCTGTGGATCGCCGAGGCGGCCTACTACATCGCGGAGCGGCGCGGCTTCCGTGGCGGCTCGCCGGACGAGGACTGGTGCGAGGCCGAGGCGGAGATCGACCGGATGCTTGCTGGTCCACGTCACTGAGCGCGGGCCCTCGAGATGAGCCCGCCCGGTGACGACCCCGGCGACTCCGAAGATCGCGAGGCCGCGGCGCCGAGGTTCGTCAGCGCGCTGACCCGGGCCACGTTCGCGGTGCTGCTCGCCGGCGGGCGCGGCAGCCGCCTGCACCAGCTCACCGACTGGCGCGCCAAGCCGGCGGTGCCTTTCGGCGGCAAGTTCCGCATCATCGACTTCACGCTGTCGAACTGCGTGAACTCCGGCGTGAAGCGGGTGGCGGTCGCCACGCAGTACAAGGCGCACAGCCTGATCCGGCACCTGCAGCGCGGCTGGAGCTTCCTCGAGGGCCGATTCGACGAATTCATCGACATCGTGCCGGCCGCCCAGCAGGTCAGCGAGAGCTCGTGGTACCAGGGGACGGCCGACGCGGTCTACCAGAATCTCAACATCATCCGGCGCAGCCAGCCGGAGTTCGTGCTGGTGGTGTCGGGCGACCACATCTACAAGATGGACTATGGCCGGATGCTCGCCGAGCACGCGAACCGCAAGGCCGACCTGAGCGTGGCCTGCGTCGAGGTGCCGCTGGCCGACGCGACGCAGTTCGGGGTCATGGGAACGGATGCCGACGGCCGCGTCCGCCGCTTCGCCGAAAAGCCCGTTGCCCCCGACCCGATGCCGGACGACCCGGACATGGCGCTCGCCAGCATGGGCGTCTACGTGTTCAACACCGCGTTCCTATTCGAACAGCTGCTGCGCGACGCGCAGGAACGCCAGACCAGCCACGACTTCGGGAAGGACATCATTCCGCACTGCGTGCCGCGCTACCGCGTGTTCGCGCACCGCTTCGCCGACAGCTGCGTCGGCACGCGCGCCGGCGGCAAGCCCTACTGGCGCGACGTCGGCACGGTCGACGCCTACTGGGAAGCCAACATGGAGCTGACCAAGGTCACGCCGGAGCTGAACCTGTACGACCGGGACTGGCCGATCTGGACCTGGCAGGAGCAGCTGCCGCCGGCCAAGTTCGTGTTCGACGACGACCAGCGCCGCGGGATGGCCGTGGACTCGCTGGTGTCCGGCGGCGACGTCATCAGCGG
>Ga0073899_10003265_pt1 | contig 14382 bp, 16 predicted proteins | sample KloWWTmetaKNB5Ph_FD_88975 | JGI IMG/M metagenome (GOLD analysis project Ga0073899, IMG submission 88975) | Active sludge microbial communities from Klosterneuburg, Austria, studying microevolution and ecology of nitrifiers - Klosterneuburg... | ecosystem: Engineered > WWTP > Aerobic digester >... | reverse complement strand
GCCCCGATTGCCAGTGCCCTCCGGAGTGACGCCCCATGACCACGGTCCTCGAAGCCCGCGACCTCGAACGGCGCCACCCACTCGAGGGGCGCGAAGTGAGCGCCCTGCGCGGCGTCTCGCTCACGGTGACGGCGGGTGAATACGTCGCCATTGTCGGACCCTCGGGCAGCGGCAAGTCAACGCTCCTCACCCTGCTCGGCGGCCTCGACCTGCCGACGGCGGGGTCGGTGCAGATCCTCGGCACCGCACTCGAAGGGTTGTCCGATCGTGCGTTGACGCGGCTGCGGCTCGAACGGATCGGCTTCGTGTTCCAGCGCTTCCACCTGTTGCCGGTGCTCACCGCGCGGGAGAACGTCGAGCTGCCGATGGCCGAGATGGGGGTCCCACCTGCGGCACGCCGCGCGCGTGCGCTGGAGTTGCTCGAGTACGTGGGCCTCGCCGAGCGCGCCGGGCACCGTCCGACCCAGCTCTCCGGTGGCGAGATGCAGCGCGTGGCGATTGCGCGTGCGCTCGCGAATCGGCCGGCGCTGCTGTTGGCCGACGAGCCGACGGGGGAGCTCGACGTGGCCACCTCGCGCGAGATCCTCGCCCTCTTCCGCCGATTGCACGCGGACGGCACCACGCTGGTGGTGGTGACCCACGACGAACGGGTCACTGCCGAGGCGAGCAGGGTGATTCGCATGCTCGACGGCCGGATCGCCGACTGATGCGCTGGACGCTCGCCATCCGCCACCTGCTCGTGCGCCCCGGGCGCGCGCTGGTGCTGCTGGTGGGCTATGCCATCGGCGTTGCGGTGATGATCGTGCTCCTCTCCGTCGGCACCGCGATGCTGGAACAGTCGCGCGACGTGGCACTCGTCGGCGGAGGCGATCTCACCGTGCTCCCCGAGGGGATCGACCTCGAGGCGCTGCGCACCGGCGGGATGACCGGACTCTTCTTCGGCATCGATCGGGCGCGTTTCGTCACGCGCCAATTGCTCGGCGGACCGCGTCATGCCGACGTGGTGCGGACGTTGGCCCCCGTCCTCGAGCAGAAGTGGGCGCTCCTGCACGTGGGCGACACCACATGGAGCGTACGGGCCGGTGGCGAACTCCCCGATGCCATGCGCGAGCTCGGCAGTGCGGCCGCCGTGGTCGAGGGGCGGTGGGAGAACGGGCCGCAGGACCGCGACTGGCGCACGCCATCGGCGCAGGCATTCTATGACGAGATCGATCGCTTCCATCGTCCGACGATGGGCGACTCGACCTGGGGTGAATGGCACTACGTCAACCTGGTGGTGAGCGACCAGGAGTGGTGGTACATCACGTTTCTTGTGGGCGGCGACATGACCACGGAGCGCTGGGGCGGCCAGTTGCTGGTCACGCGCCGCCGGCCCGATGGCGTGCACGAACGCTACGTGGAGAACATCGCGCGCGAGGCCGTCACACTGGACACGGCACGGGCGGACCTCTCGCTTGGTACGAACAGCGTGACACAACGCGACGGGGTCTATCAGGTGGCTGGCGCAGTCGGGGCGGCACGCTTCCGCTTCACCCTCACGCCCGACCGACACCGCTACTTCCCACCGGTGGAGCTGCGTGCCGGTGAGTTTCGATCAGGCTACGTCGTGCCCGCAGTGACCGCCTCGGCCAGCGGAGAGCTGTGCGTGGCGGGTGCGTGCTCCGCGCTCGCCTCCATCCCGGCATACCACGACCACAACTGGGGGAGCTGGCGCGAGGTCACCTGGGAGTGGGGCACCGCGCGCGGGGCGAACCATGCGCTGCTCTATGGCGGAGTTCGCCAGGGGTCGGCGCCCTCCGCACGCGGGAGCGCGCCCTTCTTCCTGGCGCTCTTCGACACCCTCGGCGTGCAACAGGTCTATCGCTTCCGCGAGGTGGCGGGCTTCGGTCAGCGGCGCATCCCCGGCGAACTCAACGCCACGGCCCCGGACTCGCTGCGACTCGTCGCGACGCGCTTTGCCGACACCCTCGATCTTCGCATTCGCGTCGTGGACGTGCACGCGACACGGCCACCCAACGGGGGTGGCCGTGTCTTTCTGCAGATGCGTGGTGCGTGGACGCTGCGCGGGACGGCGGCAGGTGCGGCGGTCGCCGACAGCGGGCGCGGCTTCTTCGAGAAGTGGGTGGAAGCGCCCTAGGCCTTCATCTGCGCGGCGTGGCGCTCGCCATGCGTCGCGGCGAGCAGCAACCACTGGCCGATGTCGAGTGGTCCGAGCAGCGGATGCGATGCGTGATGCGCGTCGAACGCCACGTCGAGGCTCCGCGCGAGGTCCATCGTCGAGGTCCGCCGCTCGCGGAAGAGTTGCAGCGCATCGCCGAGGGTCTCGAAGCGCCCCTTGGGTTCCACCATCTCGGGGGCGGTCAGGGGGCGAGTCACCGTCCCGGCGCCGGCGATCACGGCGTCCATCTTCCGCGTCCGCTGCTCCGAGGGATCCACGCCACACGCGGCGGCAACCGATTTGTGGACGCCCCGCTCCACCACCACCAGATGCTCCAGATGTTCCAGTGGCGACCATCGGTCCGGGGCGGGACGGGTCTTGGCGCGGGCGTCGTCCAACTGGCTGACGATCCGCTCGATATGGCGCAGGTTGGCCTCGAGCGCACTCACGATCGCCTCACGATCCATCGGGTCCACGGTCTTGCTCCGGTGCTGGGGTTTCTGGAATCTACTTTCGTCCGGCGCGTGTAGTATTGAAGGATGACCGACGAATCGAACGCCGCCCCCATCACGACCCGCGACCTGGGTCGGCTGCTGACCGACGCGCTCGCCAAGGGGTGGTCCAAGGGTCGGGTGGACGACATCATGGCCGTCTTCCAGGACGAGGCGGTCTTTGTCGAGACGCCCTTCTCAACGCCCCTGCGCGGCCTCCCCGAAATCCGCCGCTGGATGAGCGACATCCCCTACGCCCAGTCCGAGACGACCTTCCAGACCGGCGAGATCTTCGTGGCGGGGCCCTGGTTCTCCACGGAATTCACCCTGCGCTTCCGACGCCGCAAGACCGGGCAGTGGGTGGACGCGCGTGGGGCGCTCTTCGCCGAGACCGATGGGGCGCTGATCACCGAATTGCGGATGTACTGGCACCGCTGGAACGGCGGTCGGGAGACTTCGCTCCCCTGAACCTCGTCCCTTGGATGGGCACTGCTGTCCATGGAATCGGACACCTTTGCCGGGAACAGATTCGCAAGTTGTTGTGCTGCAACAGGATGACGATGGCACGGAACTGGTAACGTTCCGCAACGTCTGGCTTCATCAGTCTCGTCGTCTGTCCGGAGGTTTTCAGATGTTCGCGCTCCTCGCCGCTGTCACGCTCGCTGGTCTCTCGGGTGTCCCGGTCGCCGCCTCAATCAATGGGCCGGTCGCCGAGTCGCCCCAGCTTCGCATCACCATCAATGGCAACGGCGACTATCGGCCGGGCGAGCGGGTGCGGGTACAGGTCGAGTCGGCCGAAGATGGTTACCTGATTGTGTTCCGGGTCGATGGCGATGGTCGGATTCGGGTCGTCTTTCCGCTCGATCCCGATCTCGATCCGTTCGTCCGCGGCGGCAAGCGCTATGAGCTCCGCGGGCGTGGCGAGCGCGAGACTTTCCTCGCCGATGACCGGAGCGGCAACGGCATGCTCTACGCCGCCCTCTCGCGTGACCCCCTCAACATGGGACGCTTCGCCTCCGGCGATCACTGGGACTATGGCACGCTTCGGCTGAGCGAGTGGGATGCCGACGCCGAGGCTGAGTTGACGCAGGTGGTGAAGGAGATGGCCGGCAGCGGTCGCTTCACGTACGACGTGCTGAGCTATCGCGTCCATGGCGACGTCTACATCTCGGGTGGCGCGGGGATCGTGACGCCGTCGAACTATGGTTATCGCGACCCCTTCTATGATCCGTACTGGTCGTGCCTCGCTTGCGGCTACGGCATTGCTCGCCCCGGTGTGAACATCCGCATTGGCAGCGGCTTTGGCTGGTACGACCCGTGGGACCCTTGGTTCTATGACCCCTGGGGTTATCGGTACGGTTATCGCTCGGGTTGGTACGATCCCTGGGGCTGGAACTATCCGGGCCAGAACTGGCCGATCACGGTGATCAACCTGCCGCGCCCGCAGATTCCCAACACGGCCTACGGCTATCGTGCCCGGCCGCGCACCACCCCGGTGGCCGGCTCGCTTGCCCCTGATCTTGGTCGGGCAATGCGGCCCCAGCCCACGTCCGACGCTGGGCGGGCACCGAACGACGGGCGCTCGCGCAGCCGACCGGTGGAACCGACGCGCACCACGCGTCCTGCCGAGCCCCAGCGCTCGGAGCGTGGCAGCCAGCCGCCGAGCACCCCTCCGTCGGGGCGTCAGGGGAGTGGCACGCAGTCGAGTCCGCCGCCCGCCTCGAGTGGTGGTAGCACCGGCCAGGGGACCAGGGCTCGGCCTCGGCCGGCCGAGCAGGCGATCGCGCCGAGCCAGGTCGCGGCGCCGCAGATGGAGCGTCGGGGTGACGGGCCGCCTGCGGTCGTGCCGGTCGTGGTGCCGCCGCGGAGAGACGCCGAGCCGCAGCGGGCGTACGTGTCGCCGGGGGACCCGCTGAGTCCGGAGCGCACTCGGTCACGGCGTGACGATCGGGGTGGTCGCGCCGAGCCGCAGCGTGCCGAGCCGAGCCGGAGCCAGCCGGTGTATCGGGAGCCGCCGCGGAACGAGCCACAGCGCAGCGAGCCGCGTCGGGCGGAGCCGGTGCGGCAGGAGCCGCAGCGCAGTGAGCCGCGTCGGGCGGAACCGGTTCGGCAGGAGCCGCAGCGGTCGGCACCGCCCTCCTCTCCGCCGCCTCGGAGCGAGCCAGTGATTCGCTCGGCGCCTCCGTCGTCTCCGCCGCCGTCGGCACCGCCGGCCTCAAGCGGTCGGGCTCGCCGGCCGTAGCCGCGGCGAACCCCCAATGCACTGAACCTCGGGCTGCCGTGATGGCGACCCGAGGTTCTCTGTATTGGCCCACTCGAGGGGTGGTGGAATCAGCCCTGTCGGCGCGCGTAGTCGAGGCCCCACTCCATCAGTTCTGCACTGCGGAGGCCCACCGCCATTGCCGCGTCCACGGCTGCCTGCTCGTCCATGCCCTGATCGAGGATGAAATACGGGATCAGGGCGCCGCCGACGCGATTGGCGCTGGCGCAATGGAGAATGGTCGGCTCGTTGGCGTGCGCCCGGACTGCGGCGAGGACCTTCTCCATCACCTGGTCGCTGAGCGCACCAGACACGACCGGGACATTGATGTAGCTGATGCCCAGGGCGGTCAGGGTGGCCGCTTCGTCGAAGGGTCGCGGCTCCATCGGGTCGCGGAGGTCGATGACGACCTTCACGCCGGCATCACGCGCGGCGGCGAACTGTTCGGCCGTCGGCTGACCGGCCGTGGCAAGCCAGGGGAGGGGAAGGGCGCCATTTGGGCTGCCCTTGATGGCGTCGAGCAGGGACATCGGTATGCTCCGTCCAGGGGACCAGACTGGTGAACCGACAATATACCTGCCCCCCAAGCCTCGCCCTCCGCCACGCCGGGGCGGCTAGATTTCGGCATGTCCGCCATTACCGTGGCCCTGGCCCAGTTCCGTCCCGCAAAGGGCACCCCGGCTCCGAACCTCGACCGGATCGAGGCCCTTTTTGCGACGCTCGCCACGTCGCCCGAGCCGCCGACGGTGCTGGTGCTCCCCGAGACCATCCTCACCGGCTACTTCCTCGAGGGTGGCGTCCACGAGCACGCCCTCACGGCCCAGGCGCTCTTCGAGGAGTTGGCCACGCGCCACGCGCGTTCCGGCGCGCTGCCGATGGAAGTCTGCCTCGGCTTCTATGAGCGCGGGACCGATCGCCTCCACAACGCCGCCATGTGGGCCGCCCTCGGTGGCGACGACGCCGGGATTCGGCACGTCCACCGCAAGGTCTTCCTGCCGACCTACGGCGTGTTCGACGAGGAGCGCTTCGTCGATGCCGGCCACAACGTGCAGGCATTCGACGCCCGCTTCGGCCGGGCAGCCATGCTGGTGTGCGAGGATGCCTGGCATTCGATCGCACCAACCATCGCCGCCGTGGATGGTGCCCAGTTCCTCGCCGTGGTGGCAGCCAGTCCGGCGCGCGGTCTGGCGCCCGATCCGGTGCATCCCGGTGTCCCGGGCTCCATGGGGCGCTGGGAGCGCCTGGCGCGCGACATCGCCGGCGAGCACGGGATCTACGTGGCGTTGGCGCAGCTGGTCGGCTTCGAGGGCGGGAAGGCGTTTCCCGGCGGGTCCTTGATCGCCGGCCCCGGTGGCGAGGTGGTTGCGCGCGCACCGCTGTTCGAGGACGCCACCATCCAGGCCACGCTCTCGATCGACGAGTTGTTGCGCGTGCGGTCGGGGTCGCCGCTGCTTGCCGACCTCGAGGCGCGCCTGCCGTACCTGGTGGAGTCGCTCGACCGGGCGCGGCAGTCGGCGATCGCGCGGCGCGAGGGCGCCGGTCGAATTGTCCCGCCGGCACCCCCGGTGCACGAAGTTCCTCGCACCTCGGAGTCGCTCCCGACGGTGGCGCAGCCAGTGCTCGAGATCGACCCGGTGCTCACGCGTCGCTGGCTGGTCGAGTTCCTGCGCGATGAAGTGCAGCGACGTCGCGGCTTCCAGCGCGTGGTCCTGGGTCTTTCGGGTGGCGTCGATTCCGCGTTGGTGGCGTACCTCGCCGCCGAAGCCTTCGGACCCGAGCAGGTGATCGCCGTCCGGATGCCGTACAAGCATTCGAGTTCCGATTCGCTCGATCACGCCCGCCTCGTGGTTGATGCACTCGGCATCGAGGAGCGCACGGTGGACATCACGGCGGCCGTGGATGGTTATGCAGCAGCGTGCGGCATCGCGCCCACCCCGGCGCGCCTCGGCAACGTGATGGCGCGCACCCGCATGCTCACGCTGTTCGATCTCTCGGCCGCGCTCGGCGCGCTGCCGCTCGGCACCGGCAACAAGAGCGAGCGCCTGCTCGGTTACTTCACCTGGCACGCCGACGACGCGCCCCCGGTGAATCCGATCGGCGACCTCTTCAAGAGCCAGGTCTGGGCCCTTGCCCGACACCTCGGGGTTCCCGAGGAGATCGTGGGCAAGCCCGCCTCCGCCGACCTGATCGTGGGCCAGACCGATGAAGCCGACTTCGGCATCAGCTATCAACGCGCCGACGGCATTCTCGACCTGCTGCTCCACGGGCATCATCGTGAGACCATCCTCTCGGCCGGCTACACCGACGATGAGGTGAAGCTGGTCCGCCAGCGTCTCGATGCCACGCACTGGAAGCGGAAGCTGCCGAGCGTCGCGATGGTGAGCCAGACGGCGATTGGGGAGTATTACTTGCGGCCGGTGGACTATTGAGTTCTGAGCCGTGAGTCCTGAGTCGTGAGGGGGGTCCTTCGACTCCGCCCAGCCGCCCTCCGGGGGCGAGGCTTCGCTCAGGATGACACCCTCCCGGCCTCAGGACTCACGACTCAGGACTCAGGACTTACAACGTGACGAATCCCGACTTCCGGCCCATGTCCCACTCGCGTGGCGAGATCTCCACGCTCGTGATGCCGCACATGGCGAACATCCTGGGTGACCTCTTCGGTGGCAACCTGATGGCCATGGTGGACCAGGCGGCGGCGATCGCGGCGATCCGGCATGCCGGCGGCGCGGCGGTGACGGCGTCCATTCACCGCGTGGATTTCCGCGAGCGGATTCCGATGGGGTCGCTGGTGACCTGTCGCGCCACGGTGGATTTTGTCGGGAATTCCTCGATGGACATCACCGTCGAGGTGACGGCCGAGAAGCCGAGCACGGGGGAACGCCGCCTGACCCACACGGCGCGCGTGGTGTTCGTGGCGATCGACGACTACGGCCGGCCGCGGCGGGTGCCGCGCCTCGTGGCGGAGACGGACGAGGAGCGGGAACGGTATGCGGCGGCCGAGCAGTACCGGAAGGATCACGGCAACCGGTGAGGGCGCGTCGTGCGGTGGTGGTGTTGAGTGGCGGTGGCGCCAAGGGTGCGGCGCACATCGGCGCAGCACGTGCGCTGCGCGAGCAGGGCGTCGAGGTGGTCCGCTGGATCGGCACCTCGATGGGCGCGGTGATCGCGACGGCGCTCGCGTCGGGGACCGATCCGGACATCCTGCTGTCGCGCTTCCTTGCGGTACGTCGGCGCGACGTGCTCGCCACCGACCGCGTCGCCTTGCTGCGGGGCATCTGGGCCAAGGCGTTGCTCAAGCCCGAGCCGTTCCGCCGTGCGATCGGCGAGTTCCTGCCGGTGCAGCGCTTCGACCAGCTGACCACGCCCTGCGCCATCACTGCCGTGGACGTGCAGCGTGGCCATGAAGTGGTGTTCGGCACCGGCGGGATTGATGCGCCGCTGCTCGACGCCGTGGTGGCATCCTGCGCGCTCCCGCCCTGGTTCCCGCCGGCGATGGTACTCGGTCGCGGCTACTACGACGGCGGCCTCCATGCCGTGGTGCCCCTGCACCTCGCCGCCGAGATCGATTGTGACCTGGTGATCGTGATCCACACCGGTCCCGGCTTCGACGAGCAGGGCGAGGTGGTGGCGGTGCCGCCGCCGTTCGTGGCGGCGACCAATACCGCCATTGGCTGGCTGATGGCGCGCAACACCGAGCTCTCGCGTGCGCAGTGGCTGTCGGCGCCGGGGCGCGCGCCGCTCACGTGGATTCGTCCGATCTCGGACCGGGGTGCGACCTTCGCGATGGAGCGGATCCCGCAGTACGCCGATGCGGGGTATCACGCGACCCTCAAGGCGCTGGCAACGACGTGAACGTGCTTCCAACTTCAACACGCATTCAGGTGGATCGAGCATGAACGGCTTCTGGCGGGTGGCGCACTACGTCTCGTTCGTGATGTGGATCGGCGGCGGCATGGGGGTGATGGTGGCCGGCGCGGTGATGAAGAAGCTCGACCGCTCGCTCTGGGGCGGCGTCGCCGACGTCCAGGCCGGCCTCTATCGCTGGCTCCTCGGCCCGGGGTCGATCGTCGCCGTCGCGTCAGGACTCATCCTCACCCTGCGGATGTACAACGGGATGGCCGGGAGCAACATCAGCCACTGGATGGGAATGATGCAGCTCTTCGGGATCCTCGGCGGATTGGTGACGCTGCTCGGGGCGATGCCCGCGGCCGGCAAGCTCTCGCGCCTGGAGCCGCTCGGCGAGACGGCAGCGGCCTTCGATGCGGCACGGCGGCGCATGGTGATCAACGGCATGGTCGGCGGCACGCTCTCCTTCCTCGCGCTGGTGGCCGGCGCGATGTATCGCATCGGGTGACCCTCTCCCGGCGCGACCTGCTGGCCCTCGCGGCCGCGGTGCCGGCGTATGCCGTGCTCGCGTCGGCGCGCGTGCCCGCGCGCGCGCGTCGCCCGTTGCCTCACGACCCGTCGCCGGACGATGAGGCCGCGTGGGAGCGGATCGCGCAGGAGTTTGTCATTGCAGGGCTGCATCTCAACACTGGCACTGTGGGTGCCTCGCCGTTGCCGGTGCTCGAGGCCACCATCCACCACCTCCGTGCCTTCGAGCGGATGATCGGTCAGGAGGCCGTGGATGGCCCGGCGCTGCACGCCGAATTGGAGGCGTTCCTCGGCGCGTGGCCCGGCTCGGTGGCGGTGGTGCGCAACACCACCGAGGCGATGAGTGCGGTGGCGGCGGGCATCGACCTGAAGCCGGGCGACGAGGTGGTCTCCACCACGCACGAGCACGTTGGTGGTCGCTGTTGCTGGGAGCTGCTCGCCGCACGACGCGGGGTGGTATACAAGACCTTCGTGCCGCCCCTCAATCCAACGAGCGATGCCGAGCTGGCCGCGGCGTGGATGGCGCAGGTTACGCCGCGCACCAAGGTATTTTCCATCTCGCACGTCCTCTTCACGACCGGCATGCTGCAGCCGGTCCAGGCGTTGGTGCGGATGGCGCGCGAACGCGGCATCATCACGGTGATTGATGGTGCCCATCCGCCGGGGTTGCTCGAGCTGAACCTGCGCGACCTCGATGCCGATTTCTATGCCTCGTCGCCGCACAAGTGGCTGCTCGCACCGAAGGGCACCGGCCTGCTGGTGGTGCGCCCCGACCGGATGGCCACGACGTGGCCGCTGATCGGGTCGGGCGACTGGGCAGCGACCGATATCCGTCGCTTCGAGCACGTCGGTACCAGCAACGAGTCGCTGCTGGCCGGGCTTCGTGCGGCCGTGGCGTTTCAGCAGTCCATCGGGCGCACCGCGATCGAGCAGCGGACGCGCGTCCTGGCCACGCAACTGCACGGATTGCTGGCCAAGGTGCCGGGCGTCGAGATCACGTCGCCGACGCGGCCGGAGTTCCGGAGCGCGATGGTGTCGTTCCGCATGGCAAGGACCACTGCGACGGCGTTGCAGGCGTACCTCAACGGGCACCGCATTCGCACGCGCCGCATTGCCGAAGGCGGACTCGAGTATCTCCGCCTCAGCACGCACATCTACGTGTTGCCGCGCGACCTCGAACGGACGGTGGCCTTGCTGCGAGACGCACCGCGCGGCTGATCGGCACCGGTGCGGCAGGCGCTCCGCACCGGACACTCGCCGCAACGCGCGATGCGGGCGGTGCAGATCAGGGCACCGAGCTCCATCAGCGCCTGATTGGTGGCCCAGGCGGACGGGCCACGGCGAGGGACCAGCGCCTTGGCGGTTTCCCAGAGCTGGCGTTCACCGGCCGCGCCACGGGGAAGATCGGGGTGGAAGACGCGGCGGAGGACCCGGGCCACGTTGGTGTCCACCGCGGGCTCCGCGGCCTCCCAGGCAAAGGACGCGACCGCACCGGCGGTGTAGCGACCGACTCCTGGCAGGGCACGCAGTTCGGATGTGGTCTGTGGCAGGTGGCCGTCGTGGTGCGTCACCACCGTGCGAGCCAGCGTGTGGAGGTTGGTCGCGCGCCGATAGTAGCCCAGACCGGCCCACGCCTCGCGGACGCGCGCGGGGCGCGCGGCGGCCAGATGGTGCATGGTGGGGAAGCGTTCGAGGAAGCGGTGCCAGTAGCCCTCGACCCGGGAGACCTGGGTCTGCTGCAGCATCACCTCGGAGATCAGCACCTGGTAGGGGTCGCGGGTGCGACGCCAGGGCAGGTCCCGGCCGTGCGCGCGGAACCACGCCACCAAGCGGCGCTTGAAGCGAAGGCGCTGGGTACGCGCATCGGGGATGGACTTGGGGCTCACGGCGGGGCAAGATAAGGGGAATGATGACCGACCAGCAGACGGACCGTCGCCGATGAGCGCCATCGCGGCACAACTGCAGCACCGGACCGGGCGCGCGGTGCTCGACGCACTCGCGGCGGTCGGTCGCTTTGCCCAGCTCGTCGCCGAGATGGGGCGCGGCCTCGCCGAGTGGCGAATCTGGCTGCCCCGCACCCGCGACGAGTGCTGGAGCATCGGCGTCGGCTCGCTCTTCATCGTGCTGCTCATCTCCTCGTTTGCCGGCGCAGTGACCGCCCTGCAGGCCGGGTACCAGTTCACCGGCAACATCCCGATCTACGTGGTCGGCTCGCTGGTCACGGAGTCGATCGTGCTCGAGCTGGGCCCCGTCCTGGTCGGACTCGTCCTCGCCGGGCGCATCGGCGCCCGCTACGCCGCCGAGCTCGGCACCATGCGGGTCACCGAACAGATTGATGCGCTCGAGTCGCTCGGCCGCGCGCCGTCGTCGCACCTGCTGGTGCCGCGGGTGATGGCGTGCCTGATCATGATCCCGATGCTGGTGATCATCGCCGACGTCGTGGGTGTGGCGGCGGGGTGGCTGGCGGCCAAGCAGGCGCTGCCGATCTCCGACCAGGATTTTGCCTACGGCGCCCGGGTGTACTGGCGGCCGTTCGACGCCTACTACTCGGTCATCAAGGGCTTCTTCTTCGCCGGAGCGATCGGCTTGATCTCGTGCTATCGCGGCTTCACGACCAAGCAGGGCGCCGAGGGCGTCGGTCGGGCCACCACGGGTGCGGTGGTCACCATCTCGGTGGTGATCCTGCTGCTCGACACGCTCCTCGCCAAGCTGTTGCTCAACTAGATGATCGAGATCAAGCAGCTGGCCAAGCGCTTCGGCGCCCAGGTGATCCTCGACGGCGTGGACCTGACGGTGCAGGAAGGGGAGACGATGGCGCTGCTCGGCCCGTCCGGGACCGGCAAGAGCGTCCTCCTCAAGCACATCATCGGGCTGATCCGTCCCGATGCGGGCGAAGTCATTGTTGACGGCCAGAACGTCGCCACGCTGGGGCGCAAGGAGCTCTCGGCGCTCCGCAGCACCATCGGCTACGTCTTCCAGAACGGCGCGCTCTTCGACTCGATGAACGTCTACGAGAACATCCGGCTGGGCCTCACCAAGCCCGAGGAGTTCGGCAACAAGGAGATCGCCGAGGCGCGGGTGGCCGAGTGCCTGCGGCTGGTGAACCTGGTGCCCGAGACGCTCAAGAAGATGCCGGCGGAACTGTCGGGCGGGATGAAGAAGCGGGTCGGCATTGCCCGCGCCATCGCCGGGCGTCCGAAGTACCTGCTGTACGACGAACCGACGTCGGGGCTCGACCCGGTGAACTCCGACATCATCGACGCGCTGATCAAGCGCCTCGACACCGAACTGGGGGTCACCTCCATCATGGTGACGCACGACGTGCGCGGCGCCTTCCGCACCGCCGACCGGATTGCCCTGCTCACGGCGGGAAAGGTCGTGGCGGTGGGCACGCCGGCGGAATTCCGCGAATCGAAGGTCCCCGAAGTGCGCGCGTTCCTGGAGCGCGACTTCGACAACGAGCCACTCTGACGATGAGCAACTGATGCACTCCTATCACAAGGAAGCGACGGTCGGGGCGCTGGTGCTGGTGGCGCTCGCCGCCTTCGTCGGCGGCACCCTCTGGCTGCGCGGCAAGTCGATCGGCAAGCCCGAGTTGAACGTGGTCTTCGCCGACATCGGCAACCTCAAGGAAGGGGCGCCGGTCCGCATCTCCGGGGCGCCGGTGGGGCGCGTCGAGGAGATCGTCTTCGAGGGGGTCGGCAAGGTGCGCGTCGGCGTCATCTTCTCGCAGGACATCACGCCGGCGGAGACGGCGCGCGCGTCGATCGGTTCGATCGGCATGCTCGGCGACGCGGTGATCAACCTCGATCCGGGGCAGGGGGCGCCGCTGCCGAAGGGCGCCACCATCGTCGGGACCACCGAAGTCGGCCTCTTTGACAAGGGCGCCGAGCTCGCCGATCAGGCATCGCTGGCGATGAGCTCGCTCAACAAGATGCTCGACACCGCGCTTGTTATCGAGCTGAAGCAGACGCTTGCCTCGAGCCAGCGCCTGCTCAACTACTACGCCGATTCCAAGCAGGGGCCAACGGCCGAGCTGGGGGCGACCATGCGCGCCCTCCGGACTACCTCGGCGCGTCTCGACTCCACGCTGGTCGGCATCGACGCGCCGGCGATGCAGGCCCGCCTCGACACCACCATGCGGTCGGCCGGAAACCTCTCCGACCGGCTGGCAGCCACCTCGGCCCGGGTGGACTCGATGCTGGCCCGGATCGAGCGCGGCGAGGGGACCCTCGGCAAGCTGGCCAGCGACACGCTGCTCTACGGCGACCTGCGTCGGACCATGAAGGCCACGGCCGAGCTGATCGACGAGATCAAGAAGAACCCAGGGAAGCTGGGGATCACCGTCCGGGTCTTCTAGGGAACCTCGCCCGGGGCGGTGGCGTATCCGAGGTTAGACTTTGGGGCGGCCCAGTGGGTCGCCCCGTTCGTTGCGCGCCATTTTCCGGGAGTTCCCGTGTCCGACATGCAGCAGCACATCCGAGGGATGCTCCTCGCCCTCGGCGAGGACCCAGATCGTGACGGCCTCCAGAAGACGCCCGAACGGGTCGAGAAGGCGATGCGCTTCCTGACGCAGGGCTACCAACAGAGCGCCGCCAAGGTGATCGGCGATGCCCTCTTCGAGGAGACGCACCACAACATGGTGCTGGTGCGCGACATCGAGTTCTACTCGATGTGCGAGCATCACATGCTGCCGTTCTTCGGCAAGGCGCACGTGGCCTACATCCCCGATGGCCGGATCGTCGGGTTGTCGAAGATGGCCCGGGTGGTGGATGTCTTTGCCCGCCGGTTGCAGGTGCAGGAGCGGATGACCGACCAGATCGCCGACGCCCTGGTGGACGAACTCCATCCGCGCGGGGTTGGCGTGGTGCTCGAGGCGCAGCACTTCTGCATGATGATGCGCGGGGTCGAGAAGCAAGGGAGCAGCACCATCACCTCGGCGATGCGGGGCGCGTTCCTCGACCACGCCAGCACGCGCGAGGAGTTCCTTCGCCTGGTGCACAACCGCTCGCGATGATCCAGGTCACCTTCCTCGGCACCAGCGCGGCGGTCCCGACCGTCGAGCGCAACGTGGCGGCGCTGATGGTCCAGCGCGCCGG
>Ga0073899_10003264_pt1 | contig 14385 bp, 11 predicted proteins | sample KloWWTmetaKNB5Ph_FD_88975 | JGI IMG/M metagenome (GOLD analysis project Ga0073899, IMG submission 88975) | Active sludge microbial communities from Klosterneuburg, Austria, studying microevolution and ecology of nitrifiers - Klosterneuburg... | ecosystem: Engineered > WWTP > Aerobic digester >... | reverse complement strand
GGCAGCGGCGGCATCGGCTCGGCGACAAAGCCGGTGACGCGGGCGCCGAGCTTGCGCGCCAGCTCCAGGCTGGACTGCGCGGCGCGTTCCGACAGTTCGGTACCGTCGACGGGGACGAGAAGGTGCTTGAACATGGTTGCTCTTCCGGTGGGTTGAATCTGTCGCGTGCCGAATGCGGCCACGCGCTGGCATCGACTGTAGGGCGTCACCGCCCTCCCGGGTTGACTCGCATCAAGGCGCTGCCCACCCAGCCCGCGTGTCGTCCAGGTCGGCCTGCAGCTTGACGAAGGCCTCCTGCGTGCGCAGGACGCCGCCGACACCACTGCGCGCATCGCTGGCGCCGGCGTAGATGACGGTACCGGTGGACAGCCGCCAGCTCCAGGTCAGCGACGCGGTGCGCCCGCGCTGCAGCTGCTGGGCCGGCTGGCCGTCGCTGCCGCGCGCCAGCCCGGTGCGCTGCACGATGGCGCGCAGGTGGCTGCGCGGGCCCAGGTGCCACACCGCCAGCAGGTTGAACAGGCGCTCGTCGTAGACGCGCCGGCCGCCCGCGCGCAGCCACGAGCTCGACCAGCTCGGCTCCAGTTCCAGCCGCGGCAGCAGGCGCAGCGTGGCCGTGGTCGTCCAGCGCAGGCCGGGGCGCAGGCGTTCGTCCTGCGTATCGGCCAGGCGGCCGATGCTGAGCTGGGTATTCAGCAGCGGGAACCAGCTCGCCGGCGTGAAGACCAGCCCGCTGGCCAGGTAGCGCTGCGCCAGCAGCGGTCCGGCCGGGGTGGCGCGCAGCTGCGACAGCGCGTGCAGCTCCAGCCACCAGTCGACGTTGTGCGCCGCCGTCGCCCACAGGCCCGGGAAGACCTGCTGCTCGACGGTGCGGCCGCCGTCGCGGGTTTCGGTGCGCTGCACGCTGAGGTTGAGCCAGAACTCGTGGAAGGACCCGACACCCCGCCAGCCGCGGCCCTCGAAAAGCGCGAGCTTGCGCACCCCGGCCTGGCTGACGAAGCCGCTGTCGTGGCGAAAGCCGTCGCCGATGTCCTCCAGCGTGAGGGTCGACTCGCCGCCGTCGACATTGCGGTTCAGGCGCACGAACAGTCGCTCGCCGTCGCGCGCGGCGCCCGCGCGCAGGCCGCCCTGTCCGTCGGGCAGCGCGGTGCTGCGTGCATGCAGCCACTGCGCCCGCAGCCGCCAGGCGTCATTCATCGTCCACAGCAGGTCGGGGCCGAGCACGGTGTTGTCGCCGCGCCCGCCTTCGTAGCGGCGCGCGGCCAGCACGCCGCCCCACTGCAGCGCGCCCTCGTCGCTGCGCGCACGCGCGGCCAGCGTGCGCGAGCCGGGCTGCAGCGCCGCGTCGGTGCCAAAGGCGCCGGGCAGCAGCACCAGGCCGCCGCCGCGGTCGTCGATGGCGAAGGCGCTGCCGGCCACGCGGCGCCCGCGCCAGGTGGCGCGCAGGCCCGCGCGCGGCGCGGTGAAGCTGCGCGTATAGAAGGCGTCGGTCGGCGTGCGCAGCAGGTCGGCCGATTCGAAGAAGAAGGGCCGCTTCTCGGCAATCGAGAGCGCGAAGCGCGTATTGCCCGTGAGCTGCGGCACGTCCAGCGCCACCTGCGAGAAATCGGGCTCGAGGGTGCCGTCGATCACCAGCTCGGCGCGCGGGCGCCATTTGACGTCCAGGCTGGCGTCGACGGCATGGTCGTTGCCGCGCGTGCCGTCGTGCTGGCGCGTATGCGCGCGGCGCAGCGTGAGGCTGGGCCGCAGCGTCAGGAAGGCATGCTGCTCGGGCAGCTGCATGCCCTGCAGCGGCTGCATCGCGGCGATGAAGCTCGACGCCTCGCGCGGCACCGGCACCGAGGTGATGAGGTGGAAGCTCTCGCGCGGCAGCCGGCGCGCGACCATGATGCGCCAGCGGTCCTGCTCGCCCTCGGCAAAGCGCAGGCTGGCCAGCGGCAGGCGCAGCACCGCGGTCCAGCCCTGCGGGTGCGCGGCGACGGCGGCGTCCCAGTCGAAATCGGGCGCGAAATCCTCGCTGTCGTCGGACGCGGTGTGCAGGCCGTCGGCGCGGCTGCCGGCGGCATTGACGCGGAAGAACTGCGCCGAGCGCCGGCTGCCGATGGGATCGAGGTAGACGACCACGAAATCCTGCGTGCGGTTGACCTGGTCGTCGCGCACCAGCGGGCGGCGCATGCGCCCGGGCTCGGTCTCCAGCGCGGTGATGCCGACATAGACGGCACGCGTGTCGTACAGCACCTGCACGCGCGTGGCCTGCGGCGGCGGCGCGCCGAACTGCGGGTCGCGTTCGACGAAGCGGTCGTAGACCGGCGCGCGCGCCCAGGCCGGGTGGTCGAGCCGGCCGTCGAGCCGGATGCGCTCGCCGGCCGCCAGCGGCACCGCGCGCATCGGCTCGGCCTCCTGGGCCCTGGCACCGGCGGCGACGATCAGCAGGGCGGCACCCCACAGCGCGGTCAAGGCATGGCGCAGCAACATGGCGCGCGATGCTAAAGGCCCTGAAGGCCCAGCGCCGATAATCGCTCTCCCTTGTTCGTGGAGCCCACCGAGATGACCCGCGTCTACAACTTCAGCGCCGGCCCCGCGGCCCTGCCCGAGCCGGTGCTGCGCCAGGCGGCCGAGGAGATGCTGGACTGGCAAGGCGCGGGCATGTCGGTGATGGAGATGAGCCACCGCGGGCCGGAATTCATGTCCATCCACGCGCAGGCGCAGGCCGACCTGCGCCGGCTGCTGGCCATTCCCGCGAACTACAAGGTCCTCTTCATGCAGGGCGGCGCCATCGCCGAGAACGCCATCGTGCCGATGAACATGATGCGCGGCCATGCCGGCGCCGACTACATCGACACCGGCGCCTGGAGCCAGCGCTCGATCGCCGAGGCGCGCAAATATGGCCGCATCAATGTCGCCGCCAGCAGCGCCGATACGCAGTACACGACGATCCCGCCGCGCGAGCGCTGGCAGCTCGACCCGCAGGCGGCCTACGTCCACATCTGCAGCAACGAGACCATCGGCGGCGTGCAGTACCACTGGACGCCCGGCGTGGGCGACGTGCCGCTGGTGGCCGATGTCTCCAGCGACATCCTGTCGCGGCCGCTCGACGTGTCGAAATATGGCCTGCTCTACGGCGGCGCGCAAAAGAATATCGGCCCCGCGGGCCTGACCATCGTCATCGTGCGCGAAGACCTGCTGGGCAAAGCCCACCCGCTGACGCCCGACGCCTTCAACTATGCGCTGCAGGCCGAGGCCGACAGCATGCTCAATACGCCGCCCACCTATGCGATCTATGTCGCCGGGCTGGTCTTCCAGTGGCTCCAGGCCCAGGGCGGGCTGGCGGCGATGGCCGAGCGCAACCGCGCCAAGGCCGCGCTGCTCTACGACTACCTCGACAGCACGGCCTTCTACCGCGCGCCGGTGGCACCCGACTGCCGATCGCTGATGAACGTGCCCTTCAAGCTGCACGATCCGGCGCTCGACGCCGCGTTCCTGAAAGGCGCCGAGGCCGCCGGGCTCAAGCAGCTGAAGGGCCACCGCATCGTCGGCGGCATGCGCGCCTCGATCTACAACGCGATGCCGGTCGAGGGCGTGCAGGCACTGGTGGCCTACATGAAGGACTTCGAGCAGCGCCACGGCTGATGCGCGAGCTGTTCGACCTCGACCCCGGCCTGGTCTTCCTCAACCACGGCTCCTACGGCGCCTGCCCGCGGCCGGTGCGCGAGGCCTTGCGTGCCTGGCAGGACCAGATGGAACGCAACCCGGTCGAATTTCTCGGCCGCCGCTCGGCCGCACTGCTGCGCGCGGCACGCGAACAGCTGGCCGGCTTCGTCGGCGCACAGGCCGACCACCTGGTCTTCGTGCCCAATGCCACCACCGGCGTCAATATCGTCGCGCGCTCGCTGGCGCTGCAGCCGGGCGACGAGGTGCTGGGCACGACGCTGGAATATGGCGCCTGCGACGCCACCTGGCAGTTTGTCTGCGCGCAGCAAGGGGCTGCGTACCGGCGCGCGGCCATTGCACTGCCGCTGGACGACCAGGCTTTCGTCGATGCGGTGATGGCGGCGGTGACGCCTCGCACCAGGCTGGTCTTCGTCAGCCATGTCGCATCGACCACCGCGCTGGTGCTGCCGTTGGCGGCACTGGTCGACGCCGCGCACGCGCGCGGCCTGCCGGTGCTGGTGGACGGCGCCCATGCGCCGGGGCAGCTCGACCTCGATCTCGATGCGCTGGGCGCCGACTTCTACACCGGCAATGGCCACAAATGGCTGTGCGGTCCCAAGGGCACGGCCTTCCTGCATGCGCGGCCCGAGCATCACGAGCGGCTGCACGCCACCGTCACCAGCTGGGGCTATGTGGCCGGCAACGGCGGCCACACCGGGTTCGACGCCTATACCGGCCGCAGCGTCTTCGAGCGCCGGCTGCAGTGGCAGGGCACGCGCGACATCACCGGCTGCCTGGCGCTGGGGGCAGCCATCGATTTCCACCACCAGCACCTGACGCCCGAAGTGCGCAGCGCCTGCCACCACCAGGCGGTGGCGCTGATGCACGAACTGGCCGGTCATTTCGGGCTGCCGGTGATCGGCAGCGATGCGCACTTTGCGCAGATGGCGCCGATCCCGGTGCCCGCATGCGATGCCGAGGCGCTGCGCACGCGGCTGTTCGAGCAGCACCACATCGAGGTGCCGGTGACGCAGCACGAGGGCCGCACCTTCGTGCGCGTCTCGGTGCAGGGCTACAACACGCGCGCCGAGCTCGAGGCGCTGGCGGCGGCGCTGCACCAGGCCTTTGCCCATGGATGAAGTCGATGTCATCGTGATCGGCGCCGGCGTCGTCGGCCTGGCGATCGCCCGCGCGCTGGCGCTGCAGGGGCGTTCGGTGATCATCCTGGAAGCGGCCACCGCCTACGGCACCGGCACCAGCAGCCGCAACAGCGAGGTCGTGCACGCGGGGCTGTACCACCCGCCCGGCAGCCTGAAGGCGCGGCTGTGCGTGCGCGGGCGCGAACGGCTCCATGCCTACTGCGCCGACCGCGGCGTGGGCGTGCGCGGCTGCGGCAAGCTGCTGGTGGCCACGCGCGACGACGATGTGCCGAAGCTCGAGGTCATCCGCACGCGCGCCATCGCCTGCGGCGTGCACGACCTGCAGCCGCTGACGCGCGCGCAGGCACTGGCGCTGGAGCCCGAACTGCAGGTGGCGGCCGCGCTGTGGTCGCCCTCCAGCGGCATCGTCGACAGCCATGGCCTGATGACCGCGCTGCTGGGCGATGCGCAGAATGCGGACGCGCTGCTGGCGGTGGCCAGCCCCTTCGTCGCCGCACAGCCTGCGGGCAACGGCTGGCGCGTGCAGACCGGCGGCGACGAGGCTTTCGAGCTGGATGCACGCTGGCTGGTCAACAGCGCCGGCCTGCAGGCGCAGGCAGTGGCGGCGGCGATGCAGGGCTTTCCGGCCGCCGCCATCCCGCCGCGGCGGCTGGCCAAGGGCCACTATTTTTCGCTCGCCGGTCGCGCGCCCTTCCAGCACCTGATCTATCCGATGCCGGTGGATGGCGGCCTGGGCGTGCACCTGACGCTGGACCTGGGCGGCCAGGCGCGTTTCGGGCCCGATGTCGAATGGCTGCCGGCGGACATCACCGACGCGGCCATCGACTACGCCGTCGACCCCGCGCGCCAGGCCGCCTTCGAGGCCGAGGTGCGCCACTACTGGCCGCGCCTGCCCGCCGGCAGCCTGCAGCCGGCCTACAGCGGCGTGCGCCCCAAGCTCAGCGGACCGGGCGAGCCGGCGGCTGACTTCCACATCGCCGGCCCGGTGGCGCATGGCGTGGCCGGCGTCGTGCAGCTGTTCGGCATCGAATCGCCGGGCCTGACCGCTTGCCTGGCGATCGCCGAAGACGTGGCGGGTCTGGTCGATGCCGCCTGAGACAATCGGTGCATGTCCGATTCGCTCATCCTCACCCTCTCCGGCCCCGACCGCACCGGCATCGTGCACGCCGTCACCGGCGTGCTGGCCACGCATGGCGGCAACATCACCGACGCCGCGCAGTTCAACGACCAGAGCACCGGCCAGTTCTTCATGCGCGTGCAGTTCAGCCTGCAGGTGCAGGCCGCGGCGACGGTGCGCAACGCGCTCGGCGAACTGGCCGCCGGCATGGGCCTGAAGTGGCAGATCCACGAGGCCCGGGCCCGCATGCGCACGGTGCTGATGGTCAGCAGGCTGGGCCACTGCCTGAACGACCTGCTGTTCCGCCACAAGAGCCAGTCGCTGCCGCTGGACATCCGCGCCGTGGTTTCCAACCACCGCGACTATTACCAGCTGGCCGCCAGCTACGACATCCCCTTCCACCACATCCCGGTGACGCCAGCAACCAAGCCGCAGGCGGAGGGCAAGCTGCTGGAGATCGTCGAGCAGGAGCAGGCCGAACTGGTGGTGCTGGCGCGCTACATGCAGGTGCTGAGCAATCACTTGTGCCGCGCACTGGCCGGCCGCGCGATCAACATCCACCACAGCTTCCTGCCCAGCTTCAAGGGTGCCAAGCCCTACCACCAGGCGCATGACCGCGGCGTGAAGATCATCGGCGCCACCGCACACTACGTCACCGCCGACCTCGACGAGGGCCCGATCATCGAGCAGGACATCGCCCGCGTCGACCATGCCTGCGACCCCGAGCAGCTCACACACATCGGCCGCGACGTCGAATGCGCGGTGCTGGCGCGCGCGGTGACCTGGCATGCGCAGCACCGCGTGCTGGTCAACGGGCACAAGACGGTGGTCTTCCGCTGACGACAGGTCGCCCCACATTCGCGGGGTGCGGGAAGTCCCGCGGCATATGACCGGTCAAACCATGTCACTTGACACGATCCGGTCATCGACCGATCGGCACAATGGGCTCCGTCACTGGCGAGAACCGACCGCAGCAATGGGCGGAGTACCGGAACCCGTACCCGGCGCCAGCACCCGTCGGGCCGCAAGGCCTGTCCGGTAGCCACAAGGGCCACCCGTGAAACGGTGGCCCTTTGCTTTGACAGGGCCCGCGCCTTTGCGACGGATCAAACGCTGGCCGTGCTGCGCAGGCACAGAATGCCCCGCAGACACTGGGCCGCAAGGCCGGCCCGCGCAGGTGGGCCCGATGCATCGACAAACGATGGGCAGGTCACGACCGACACGTTGCGGCTGCGCGTTGCCGCGTGCGCGCTGGGCGCTGGCGGCGATCGCCCTGCTGATCACCGGCTGCGTCACGGTCGATCTGCCGTCGATCGCCCATGTGCATGTTGGTCACGCGATCACGGGCTGGAACGACACGCCCGGCGGCCGCGGCCTGTGCGACGTGGCGCAGAACGAAGCGGCCGTGGCCAGCGAACATGCCGCCTTCGCCGTGGAGGGCGCGCGCGACCCCCAGGCCGTGCGCTTGCACCTGGGCCATGTGCTGCACGCCGTCGACCCGACGCGCGAGCCCGTCGGCCCGGGCACCGGTTATGGCCTGCTGAAGGCGCTGGACGGCTGCATCGACCACCTGGGGTTTGCCGCCGACGTGCGCGATGCCAGCCCCAACCTGAAGGCGGGCGTGCCGACGCTGGTGGCCACGCTGCAGCCCCTGGGCCGCGAGGTGCGCACCATCGCCGCGCTGGCCGCCGATGCGCGCCGCTCGCCCGATGCAGCGCTGGCGCTGGCCTATGCGCAGGACGTGCGCCAGCGCTGCGACCGCCTGCTCGTCACGCTGGTGCAGGCCCGGCAGCGCCTGGACGCCCTGCTGGCCGCCGAACAGCCGCCCTACCGGCCGGTGGCCCGGCACTACCTGTTCGGCATCATCCGGCTGCCCTCGGGCGACTGGGCCTGGGCCAGCGCCGGGCAGCGCGCCGACGGTTATGCCCCTCACCATTGAGCGCGCCATGGCATCGCGGCTGACACGGTGGATCGCGATCGGCGGCGCCGTCATCATGGCGGCCGGCGCCGGCCCGGGCGTGCAGGCGCAGGGCGCGGGTGAAGGGCTCGCTGCCTGCCAGGCGGCGGGCGCGCCGAGCCCGGCCTGCCGCGACGCGCTGTCTGCCGCCGGCGGGGACGCCGTGCTGGCGGTGGTCGAACGCTGGGTGCAGGCGCGGCGATATGCCGATGCGCGCGAAGCGCTCGAGCAGCTGCGCCGCCGCGAGCCCTGGAACCGGCGCGCGCAGCAGCAGTTGCACGAGGTGGCCAGTCTGGACGACGAGGCGGCATGGGCCGCCCGGCGCGCCGCCGCCAGCGCATCGGCCCCCGAGCTCGAACTGACGCTGGCCGAGACGCGCTGCACGCGGCTGTCGGGCGAACAGGCGCTGGCGGCATGCGACCAGGTGCTGGCCGCGCGGCCGCAGGACGTGCGCATGCAGACGGCGCGCGGCGACCTGCTGCTGACGCTGGGCCGGCCGGCGCAGGCGCTGGCGGCCTACCGCGCCGCGGCCACGCGCGAGCCCGCCGCCGCGCTGCAGCAGAAGATCGCCATCGCCGAGGCCGCGGCGCGGCCGGCCGGCCCGGCCGTGGCGGCGGCGCCGCGTGCCGATGCCACGCCGTCGCTCGACGCAGCGGCCTTCGGGCGCTACCACGCGCTCGTCATCGGCATCGACGCCTACCGCCACCTCGACCGCCTGAAGACGGCGGTGCACGATGCGCGCACCATCGGCACCCTGCTGCGCAGCACCTACGGCTTCGAGGTCCGGCTGCTGGCCGAGGCCTCGCGCGCCGACATCGTCGAGGCGCTGGACGACTACCGCAACCGGCTCGAGCCGCAGGACAACCTGCTGATCTACTACGCCGGCCACGGCTGGCTCGATACCGAGGCCGACAAGGGCTTCTGGCTACCGGCGGACGCCCACCCCGACAAGCGCACGCAGTGGGTGTCCAACGACACCGTGCGCGATGCGCTGCGTGCGCTGAAGGCCAAGCATGTGCTGGTGGTGGCCGACAGCTGCTTCTCGGGCACGCTGACACGCGGCGCCACGGCGGCCGGTGCGCAGCGTGGCCGCGACTACCTCGAACGCATGGCGCGGCTGAAGGCGCGCCAGGTGCTCACCTCGGGCGGGCTCGAACCGGTGGCCGATTCATCGGGCAGCGGGCATTCGCCCTTCGCCGCGGCGCTGATCCAGACGCTGACCGCCAACCGCGGCGTGCTCGACGCCACCTCGCTGTTCGGCGAGCTGCGGCGCCCGGTGGCGCTGAATTCGGAACAGGTGCCGCAGTTTGCCGATATCCGCCTGGTCGGCCACCAGGGCGGCGATTTCCTGTTCGTGCGCCACGAGCGGCACTGAAACGGGGCCGGCCGGTCGCCGGCGCGCGGTGCCAGGGATCAGGCGTATTGCGACACCGAATCGGCCAGGGCGTGCCAGTGCTGCAGGTCGCGCAGCGTGATGCGGCCTTCGCCGGGGTCGGGCAGCGCCGGGCGCCAGCCGTCGCGGCGGTGCAGCCCCGGGCCGATGGCCACCGCGCCTTCGAGCGTGGCGCCTTCGAAATAGGCGCTGAGCGTCACCAGCACCGGCACATGGGCGGCGCGCGCCGCGGCCACGCCGCCGGGTGAATCCTCGAGCGCCAGTGCCTCGAGCGGGCCCAGGCGCAGCCGCTGCAGCGCGCGCTCGAAGACCTCGGGGTCGGGTTTCTTGCGCTGCACGTCCTCGCCGCAGACCACGGCGTCGAAGCGCCCGGCCCAGCGCGGACCGAAATGCGCACCGAGCAGCGCATCGACATTGCTGCGGCTGGTGGTGGTGGTGATGGCCATGCGCACACCGTCGGCGGCGCCCTCGTCGAGGAGTTCGCGCACGCCGGGGCGCAGGGGCATGCCCTGCCGCACCAGCTGCGCATAGTGCGCGTTCTTGCGCGCATGCAGCTCGGCCGCCAGCGCCTCGCGCTGCTGCGACAGCGCCGGCGCATCGCTGCGCGACTGCATGTCGTGCAGCAGCCGCTCGCGCCCGCCGGTGATGGCCAGCAGGCGGCCGTAGTGCACCTCGTCCCATCGCCAGGGCAGGCCCAGGGCCTCGAAGGCGAGGTTGAAGGCCACGCGGTGGCCGTCGCGCTCGGTCTCGGCCAGCGTGCCGTCGACGTCCCACAGCAGCGCCTTCATCCCGCGATCTCCTCGGCCTGCGGCTGCAGCACGCCGCGCACGGTGGCGGCCAGCCGCTCGGGCGTGAAGCCGAAATGCTCGAACAGCGCCGGCGCCGGGGCCGACTCGCCGAAGCGGTCCAGCCCCAGCGTAGCCGCGCAGCCATAGGCGCCCCAGCCGCGCGTGACGCCGGCCTCGACGCCGATGCGCGGCAGCCCGCGGCCCAGCACCTCGGCGCGCCATGCCGGTGGCTGGCGGTCGAAGACGGTGGTGCTGGGCAGCGAGACCACGCGCACCGGCAGTCCTTGCGCGTCCAGCAGTTGCTGCGCGGCCATCGCCAGCGCCACCTCCGAGCCGCTGGCGAGGATCACCGCCTGCGCCTGCGGGCGGTCGCTCAGCACGTAGCCGCCGCGCCGCACGGCCTCGCGCTGGGCGGCGCCGCGGGGCTGCGGCGGCAGGTTCTGGCGCGTCAGCAGCAAGGCGCTCGGGCGCTCGCGCTGTTGCAGCGCCAGGGCCCAGGCGGTGGCGGTTTCGACGGCGTCGCAGGGCCGCCAGACGTCGAGGTTGGGGATCAGGCGCAGGCTCTCGGCCTGTTCCACCGGCTGGTGGGTGGGGCCGTCCTCGCCGAGGCCGATGCTGTCGTGCGTGAAGACATGCACCACGCGCAGCTTCATCAGCGCGGCCATGCGGATGGCGTTGCGGCTGTAGTCGCTGAAGGTCAGGAAGGTGCCGCCATAGGGGATGCAGCCGCCGTGCAGCGCCACGCCGTTCATGATGGCAGCCATGCCGAATTCGCGCACGCCGTGGCTGAGGTGGCGCGCGCCGGCAGCGGGAAAGTCGGTGAGGTTGCTGCCGGTCAGGTCGGCACTGCCGCCCAGCAGTTCGGGCAGCGCCGGGCCCAAGATGGCCAGCGAGAGCTGCGAGGCCTTGCGCGTGGCCACCGGGGCGGGCGTGGCTTCGGCGCCGGCGATCAGCCGCGCGGCCGTCGCCGCCCAGTCAGCGGGCAGCTCACCGGCCAGGCGGCGTTCGAGTTCGGCGGCCAGCGCCGGGTGGGCGGCGCGGTATGCGGCCCAGCGCGACAGCCATTCGGCGTGCCGCTGCGCGCCCAGGGTGCGCGCGTCCCAGGCGCTGCGCACCTCGCTCGGCACCTCGAAGGGCGCATGCGGCCAGCCGATGGCCTGGCGCACGCGCGCGATCTCCTCCGGCCCCAGCGGCTCGCCATGCGCCTGCGCGGTGCCGGCGCGCGAGGGCGAGCCCTGGCCGATGGTGGTGCGGCACAGGATCAGCGTCGGGCGGTCGGTGCTGGTGTGCGCCTTCGCGATCGCCTGGCCCACCGCCGCCACGTCGTGGCCGTCGACCGGGCCGACGACGTTCCAGCCATAGGCGGCGAATCGCGCCGCGGTGTCGTCGCGGAACCAGCCCTGCACCGGGCCGTCGATGCTGATGCCGTTGTCGTCGTAGAGCGCGATCAGCTTGTTCAGCCCCCACACGCCGGCCAGCGAGCAGGCCTCGTGGCTGATGCCTTCCATCAGACAGCCGTCGCCCAGAAAGACATAGGTGCGGTGGTCGACGACGGTGTGCCCCGGGCGGTTGAATTCGGCCGCCAGCCGCTGTTCGGCCAGCGCCATGCCCACGGCATTGGCCAGGCCCTGGCCGAGCGGGCCGGTGGTGGTTTCCACACCCGGCGTCAGGCCCACCTCGGGGTGGCCCGGCGTGCGGCTGCCCCACTGGCGGAAGCGCTTGAGCTCGTCGATCGGCAGGTCGTAGCCGCTCAGGTGCAGCAGCGCATACAGCAGCATCGAGGCGTGGCCGTTGCTCAGCACGAAGCGGTCGCGGTCGGGCCAATGCGGGTCGGCGGGGTCGTGGCGCAGGGGGCCGGTCCACAGCGCCACCGCCATCTCGGCCATGCCCATGGGCGCGCCGGGGTGGCCGCTCTTGGCCTGCTGCACGGCGTCCATCGCCAGCGCGCGCAGGGCGTTGGCGCGCGGGTCGATGCAGCCGGCGCTGCCGCGCTGCACGCGTGCGGTGGAGGTGCTGCTCATCACAGCGCTCCCAGCGCGCGCTTGCGCCGTTCCAGCATGCGCCAGATGAAGGGCGTGAAGATCAGCTGCATCGCCAGTTCCATCTTGCCGCCGGGCACGACGATGGTGTTGGCGCGGCTCATCCACGAGTCGTTGATCATGTTCAGCAGGTAGGGAAAGTCGATGCCCTTGGGGTTGGCGAAGCGGATGACGCAGATCGACTCGTCGGCGCTGGGGATGTCGCGCGCGATGAAGGGGTTGCTGGTGTCGACCACCGGCACGCGCTGGAAATTGACGTGCGTGTGCTGGAACTGCGGCACGATGTAGTGCACATAGTCGGGCATGCGGCGCAGGATGGTGTCGGTCACCGCCTCGGCGCTGTAGCCGCGCACGTGCTTGTCGCGGTAGAGCTTCTGGATCCATTCCAGGTTGATCACCGGCACCACGCCGATCAGCAGGTCGGGGTAGCGGGCGATGTCGACATCGGCCGTATGCACGGCGCCGTGCAGGCCCTCGTAGAACAGCATGTCGGTGCCGTCGGGCAGGTCTTCCCAGGGCGTGAAGGTGCCGGGCTCCTGGCCGTAGGGCGCGGCCTCGACCGGGTCGTGCAGGTATCTGCGGCGGCGGCCGTTGCCGGTCTCGGCATAGCTGCGGAACAGCTGCTCGAGTTCGGGGAAGAGGTTGTTCTCGGGCCCGAAGTGGCTGAAGTGCTTGTTGCCCGCACGTTCGGCCTCGGCCTGGCGCGCGCGCATCTCCTTGCGGTCATAGCGGTGGAAGCTGTCGCCTTCGATGACCGCGGCGGTGACGTTCTCGCGGCGGAAGATGTTCTCGAAGGTGCGCGTCACCGAGCTGGTGCCGGCGCCCGACGATCCGGTGATGGCGATGATGGGATGGCGTTCCGACATGGTGCTCTCGGGGTCAGTCTCTGAACAGGCTGCGGGCGGCAAACAGTGGCGCGGTCTCCTCGCGCGGTGCCGGCTCGTGGTGGTAGCGCTCGATGCGCTCGACTTCGTTCCTGGAGCCGAACACCAGCCCGATGCGCTGGTGCAGCGTGGTCGGCTTGACGCCCAGCATCGGCTGGCGGCCGGTGCTGCAGCGCCCGCCGGCCTGCTCGACGACGAAGCCGATCGGGTTGGCTTCGTACAGCAGGCGCAGGCGGCCGGGGTTGGTCGGGTCCTGGACCGGCGCCGGGCCGCCCCCAAGCCGGTCCACCCCCTCGGGGGGCGACCGCCGCGCAGCGGCGGTCTGGGGGCTCGGACGTGTGTCGCGCGGGTACATGAAGACGCCGCCACGCATCAGGATGCGGTGCGCCTCGGCCACCATGCTGGCGATCCAGCGCATGTTGAAATCCTTGCCGCGCGGGCCGGTCTTGCCGGCCAGGCATTCGTCGACATAGCGCTTGATGGGCGGCTCCCAGAAGCGGCTGTTGCTGGTGTTGATGGCAAATTCGTTCGTATCCGCAGGGATGCCGATGCTGGGATGCGTGAGCACGAATTCGCCCAGGTTGGGATTGAGCGTGAAGCCGGCCACGCCGTTGCCCACGCTCAGCACGATCATCGTCGTCGGGCCATAGATGGCATAACCGGCCGCCACTTGCGTGGCCCCGGGCTGCAGGAAGTCGGCCTCGACGACGTCGCGCCCGCTGGCCACCACGTCGGCCGGCGCGCGCAGGATCGAGAAAATGCTGCCCACCGAGACGTTGACGTCGATGTTGCTGGAGCCGTCCAGCGGGTCGAAGACGAGCAGGTATTTGCCGCGCTGGTAGGCGGCCGGGATCTGCCGCGGCTCATCCATCTCCTCGCTGGCCAGGCCGGCGCAGTGGCCGTTCCACTCGTTCATGCGGATGAAGATCTCGTTGGACAGCAGGTCCAGCGGCTTCTGTTCCTCACCCTGCACGTTGACGGCGCCGCCGGCGGGCACGGCGCCGAGCGAATCGCTCAAGGGACCGAAGGCGACGATGCGCGCGATGGCCTTGCAGGCCAGCGCCACGTCGAGCACCAGCGCATTGAGGTCGCCGCTGGCCTGCGGGTAGCGGCGACGCTCCTCGATCAGGTAGCGCGTGAGGGTCCAGCGGTGGGACAGGGGCATGGCGATTCCTTGGGGGTCTTCAGGCGGATGCGAATACGCGGCTGGCGCGGATGTCGGCTTCGGCCAGCGTGCTGAGGTCCTCGCGCGTCAGTTCGCGCTCACGGTCGGCGAACAGCCGGCTGGCCTGGCGCAGCCGTGCGCGGTCGAGCGCATTGCGCACGCTGCGCGCATTGGCGAAGTGCGGCTGCTGCACGCGAAGCGCCAGATAGTCGTCGAAGGCCGCGGGCGCGCCGG
>Ga0073899_10003263_pt1 | contig 14387 bp, 8 predicted proteins | sample KloWWTmetaKNB5Ph_FD_88975 | JGI IMG/M metagenome (GOLD analysis project Ga0073899, IMG submission 88975) | Active sludge microbial communities from Klosterneuburg, Austria, studying microevolution and ecology of nitrifiers - Klosterneuburg... | ecosystem: Engineered > WWTP > Aerobic digester >... | reverse complement strand
CTCCGCGCTCATCTTGTGGAAGCTGGTGTCGCGCAGGATGCCGGCGTTGTTGACGACGATGTCGATGCGGCCGAAGCTGTCGAGCGCGCACTGGACGATCTTGTCGCCGTCCTCGACCGAGTCGTAGTTGGCGACGGCCTCGCCGCCGGCGGCCTTGATCTCGGCGACGACCCTGTCCGCGGCGGCGGAGCTCTTGCCCCCGCCTGTGGCGCTGCCGCCGAGGTCGTTGACGACGACCCGGGCGCCGCGGCTGGCGAGCAGGAGCGCGTGGGATCTGCCGAGGCCGTTGCCGGCCCCGGTGATGAGGGCGACTTTTCCGTCGTAGCGAAGCGCGTCTGTCATGGTGGCAGCATGGGCTTACCGGGGGGGCGCGGACCCGTCAACGCCCGACCGCAGACCGTCGCCCTGGGCGCTTCAGGGGCGCGGGGCCGCGCGGCGTGCTCGCGGGATCGTCGCGGCGCGCGTCACACCATGCCTGGTCACTCTACCGGGCGTTGACCCGGTAAAAGGCCGGCCGCTAACCTCACCCCGTCCGTCCACCTGTTTGCCCGCGGAGATCGCAAGTCATGCGCCTCGATGAACTCCGGCAGCTCAACACCCTGCTGACCGGGGCGAACGCACCGGCCGACGTGTTCATGTCGCTGCGCGACCGGTCGCTGCGCGGCGACGTGCGGGCGCTGGCCCTCGCCAACGAATTGCGGCGCCTGCAGGGGCTCGCCAACCCGGAGCGCTTCATGGGCAACCCGCCGGCCCAGGACCTCGCCCGCGAGATCCAGGCGCGTCTGCTCGAGTGGCACGCGGGCGCCCTCGCGGCGCTGGTGACGGAGCCGATGATGGAGCCGATGACGGAGTCGATGACGGAGTCGATGACGGAGCCGCGTACGGTGGAGGCCGCGATCGAGGCGCCCGCGGCGTGGCTGTCGGCGGCGCCCGTGGAGGAGGTCGTGGAGCCGCCGCGCCGCGAGCGGGTCGGGGCCGGCTTCGCGGTGACGGCGGGGGCCAACCGCTACCAGCTGGACGGGCGGCTGATCCTCGGCGACATCGCGGCGGTGCACCGGGGCCGCGGCGTCGAGGGGCCGCGTGCGGGGCTCGAGGTGGCGGCGAAGGTCGCGCTGGACCGCGCGGACAACGGGCTCATCCTCGCGGAGATCGAGGCGCTGCGGCGGCTGCACGGCGCGGAGGGGGCGCAGCGCCGCCAGGTGCCGGAGCTGCTCGATCTGTTTCAAAGTGGCGAGTGCGCGGGGTCGATCATGCCGTGGCTCGTCGGCTTCGACGGCGTCGCGCTGCGGGAGCGCTTCCCCGGGGGTCTCCCTCCGGAGCACGTGATATGGATCGGCCGTCGGCTGCTGAGCGTCGCCGGCTTCGCGCACCGGCAGGGGGTCGTGCACGCCAACATCGAGCCGGCGCACGTGATCGTGCGACCCGAGGACCACCACGTGTCGCTGGTCGACTGGTGCTGGTCGGTGGTCGAGCCGGCGCGCACGCGCCAGGGCTTTCGCGTGTACAACGCGGATTACAGCGCGCCCGAGGTCAAGGAGAAGAGGCCGCCGCTGCCCGCCGCGGACCTGTACTCGATCGGTCGCTGCCTGCTGTTCTTCCTCGGCGGCGACCTGACGAGCGGGGAGATGCCGGCGCAGGTCGATGACCGGCTGCAGCGCTTCGTCCGCTACCTGACGCGCCCGAGCCCGCTGCAGCGGGCCCAGGACGCGTGGGACATGTACGCCGAGCTCGAGCGCGTGCGCGCGGCGATCCACGGGCCGCACCGCTTTCAGGAATTCGTGGTCCAGGGCGGCGAGTGATGGTCCCCAAGCTCAGTCGCAGCCAGTACTCGCCGGCGCTCTTCGACGTCGCGCAGGACCTCGCGGGGGGGCTGCCGCTGCGGCTCGTCGAGCAGTGGCTGGCGAGCGAGCAGACCCAGGGCGACGCGCTGCGCCTGCTCGCCGACGGCCGGGTGACCGGCTTCAACGTGGTCTCGGATTCGGCGGGACTGACCTGGATGACGCACCAGCGCGGGCTGATGGAGATCCTTGCGATCATCAATCAGCCGAAGGAGATCGTGCACGGCCTCGGGGTGGTGACCGGCGGCGAGGCGATCGGGATCTGGGCGGCCGACAACACGCAGATGTTCTATCCGCAGACGGTCGCGGCCGAGGCGCTGCTGGCGATGCTGCTGGCCGTGCAGGACGAGGTCGCGGCCCGCTGCCTGATCAAGGTCGGGCTGGGGGCGCACTTCGGAGAATTCTACAAGCTCGGGGGCGGCCTGTACGGCGCGCAGTCGGACGCGATCGAGGCGCTCGCGGAGGATTACATCGAGGGCGGTGAGATCGTGGTCAGCGCGGCGATCGTCGCGCGTCTGGGGCCGGGGCACGGCTTCACGCTGCTGCGCCGCGACGACCCGCCGACGGCGATAGGTCCGCTCTATCGCCTGCTGGACGGCCCGCGGCCGGCGGCGGCGCAGCCGGTCGACGTCGCCTATCCGATCCCCTACTCGCGGGCCTTCTACGCCGACCTGCTGGCCCTCGCGGCCCAGCTCGAGGATCGCGCGACCGCCCGGGCGATGGGGCAGCGCTACATGCAGCGGCGGGTGGTCGTGCTGGTCGAGCGGGAGTCGCAGGAGGCCGACACCCCCGAGATCGCCACGCTCAACAACATCGCGCTGTCGGCGATGATGAAGGACGCGGCGATCCGCCACCTCGAGGGCGGCCCGGGGCTCGAGGTCAAGGTCACCGGGCCGATCGGCATCTACGTGTTCGAGGACCCCGAGCACGCGCTCGAGTTCGCCGAGAGCTTCCGTCGCGTGCTGGCCCACGACGAGATCGTCAGCCGCATCGGCATCGACGTCGGACCCGTGCTGATCTTCGACCTCGCCGGGGGCGGCAGGGACATCGCTGGAATGCCCGTCAACATCGCCTCGAAGATGGCGCAGGACCGCGGCCGCTGGGGAATGATCTATCTCAGCGCCGCCATGTACGCGCGCGTCGAGGCGCCCGGCTACACGCAACTGCAATATACGGTGTCCGGCGTCGACCTGGTCGTATACGAGGGCTGAGCCGCGCCGCGGGAGGTTAAACGTGGAGAGCCCGCACCCCGAGGGGGCGGGCTCGAATGCGCGGGCCCGGGGGCCCGCGCGTCAGCCGGTCAAGCGCGGCTCAGATGTCGCCGATCAGCTGCACGTCGCGCACCAGGAGGGTGCCCTGGCCGTAGTAGCTGGCGTTGTAGCCGGAGACGTTCGAGAGGCACTGCAGGCTGACGACATAGTCGCCGTTCGGGATGTTGGCGTAGATGCGGCGGCGGTGCCACATGCCGTGGTGACCGTTGTTGTTCTGGCGGAAGACGCCCTCCTCCTCGTTCGACAGGAACTTGAGGCCGCTGACGACGCCGAGCCAGGCGCCGTCGACGACGGGGCGGCAGGTCATCCAGCCGTTGCCGCCGGCGCCGACGTTGTAGATGTCGAGGAACTCGGTGACCTCGAGGGCGCCGTTGGTGACGCTGACGGCCGCCTGGTGTCCGGCCATGTTGTACCACATGGAGTCGATGCCGCCGTTGATCTTCCAGCCGCCGTCCGGGTACTTCTTGTGGCCCTGCCAGACCTTGTCGTTGTTGTTGTCGAGCTCGCGGACGATGAGCACGCTGGCCATGTCGGCCTCGGCCATGTTGAGGGTGCCGGAGTCGTTGTAGCAGCGGATCGAGAAGGTGTGGGTGCCCAGCGGGATGTTCTTGTACAGGCGCGTGTGCGTCCAGTTGATCCAGCTGCCGTAGGTGCTCTCGAGGCCGGCGTGCCAGAAGGCGTCGCCGTAGGCCTGCTCCTCCGACTTCATCGGCGCGCCGTCCATCCACGGCAGGCAGCCCGCGTGGCCGCCGTTGCCGATCGAGAGGCTGATCGAGACCTCGATGTCGCTGACCGCGGTGTCGAAGGTCAGGTCGGTGCCGGCGAGCTTGACCATCGCGCTCGAGACGCCCATGTTCGTGCCGCCGAGCGCGACCTTCTGGTAGACCTTGTTCTTGACGCCGTCGTACTCGCGCGTGATGACGAGCGAGGTGCTCTCCGCGCGGCCGACCGTCACGGCGCCCGAGCTGGTGCGGCACTGGACCCCGAGCTTGTGCTTGCCGGCCGGGATGTTGTTGTAGACGCGGACGCGCTTCCACATGCGGAAGCCCTTGTCGACGTTCCAGCCGGTGCGCTCGCGGCCCTCGTGCCAGGTCGCCAGCTCGGGCAGGCCCTCGGGCTTGCCGGCCCAGGCGCCGTCGATGGTCGGGCGACAGGCCGAGTCGCCGCCGCCCACCATGGGGATGGAGAGCTCGATCTCCAGGGGCCCGCCGCGGGTGACGATGTCGGCGTCGGCCCCGGTGATCTTCTTCCACTGCCCGGACTGCACGACCTCGGCGCCCTTCCAGCGGTGCTGGTACATGCCGTAGCACGACTTGCAGGTGTCGCCGCCGCAGTCGACGTCCTCCTCGTCGCCGCTCTTGATGCCGTCGTCGCAGCTCGGGGCCTTGCACAGCGTCGTGCACGCGTCGGTGTTGTCGGCGTTGCCGTCGTCGCAGCTCTCGCTCGGGTCCTCCCACACCTTGCCGTCGCCGCAGGACGCCGCCACGCAGTTGTTGAGGCACGCGTCCGTGTCGACCATGTTCTTGTCGTCGCAGTCCTCGCCCATCTGCTTGACGCCGTCGCCGCAGCTGCCCAGCGCGCACAGGTTGGTGCAGGCGTCGTCGTCGACCATGTTGCCGTCGTCGCAGCCCTCACCCGGGGCGACGAGGCCGTCGCCGCACTTCGCGTTCTTGCACATGGAGGTGCACAGCTTGTCGTCGCCGTTGCTCGAGCCCGCGTCGCACTCCTCGCCCATGTTGAGCACCGAGTCGCCGCAGGCCGGCTTCTTGCACATCGTGGAGCAGGTCCCGAGGTCGGAGTTGGCCGGGCCCTCGTCGCAGTCCTCGCCCGGGCCGGCGAAGCCGTCGCCGCAGACGTTGGTCGTGCACTCGAGGGTGCAGGCCTTGTCGTTGCCGTTGGCGGCGCCGTCGTCGCACTGCTCGTCGCCGGCGAGGATCCCGTCGCCGCACTCCACGACGGCTTCTTTACAGTCGGCGGTGCACAGGCCGTCCTTGCCGTTCTCGGTGCCGTTGTCGCACTCCTCGCCGGTGGAGATGAGCCCGTCGCCGCAGACGGCCTCCTCTGGCTCGCCGGTGGTCAACACCATCGTGTCGGCCTCCGTATCCACGCCCGTCGTCGGCGTATCGGTCGTCGCGTCCGGCTCCGTGGTGGTCGGCTCGGCCGTGGTCGTCTGCACCGAGGTGGTCGTCATCGGGTCGGTCGTGGTGGTCTCACCGCCACCGCATGCCCCGAGTCCGAGGACCCCGAGAATCGTCATACAATTGAGCACCGAAACTTTGCTGGTATTGTTCAAGCCCATCACCACTACCCCCATGCCGAAGAGGAGAGCACCCGGGCGGCGCTCCTGGGAAGGTGCGACCTTCGCCCGGCCCGCCGGCCTCGGGCCGCAGATGCGGGTATTACTCATGGAGCCACAGCGCGTAATGCACACATGACCGCGCGAGCCGTCGACCGGCCCCGTGACCCGCCGAGAGATCTCTTCGAATCGGCCCGGCGGCCGTAATGTGGCGGATGCCGCTCGATCGGCGGATCCTTGTCAGGATGTGGCGGATTGGGTACATCGTCGCCATGCCCATGTCCGCTCCCCCCGCGTTCACCGCCTACGCCGTGTGCAGCGTCGTCCTCTCGCTGGAGATGCTGTTCCTCGGCGGGTATACCGCGGCGACGCGGGCCAGGCACAAGGGTTATATGAACCCGGAGGACGACAAGGTGTCCTTCAAGGACGCCCGCCTGGTCGAGGGCGCGGAGCACCCGGACGTGGCCCGCGTCCAGCGGGCGCATCGCAACCTCATGGAGAGCCTGCCGATGTTCTTCGCGATCGGGCTTATCGCGGTGCTGATCGGCGCGTCGCCGCTGGGCGTCGAGGTCTGCTGCGGCGTGTTCACGGCGGCGCGGGTGCTGCACGCGATCGTCTATATCCGCGGGCTTCAGCCGTGGCGGACGATCCTCTACGGCGTCGGTACGCTGGCGCTGGTCGCCCTGATGGCGCTGAGCATGTACACGCTGTTCACCCGCTAGGAGCCGGCCAGCGCCGCGCCGCCCGGCTCGCGGGTGGCCTTGTCCACGCACGGCTGCATCTCCGCCTTGTCGCATCTGGACCACGTCGATATCGGCGGTCTCCCAGCACTCGCCCTCGGGGCCGTAGCTGGTGAGCAGGGCCGCGACGGTCTGGGACGCCACCTCGACGCTGCAGTCGAGATAGCGGTCTCAGGCCGCCCGCCCGAGGTCCTTGGCGGCCTCCAGCTCGGCGTCGACCGGCGTTTCACCACAAGCGGCGGCGAGCAGCGACCATAGCCCCATCGGGGCGAAGACCAGGGCGCGGGCTCGTGACGGCATCCCCGGAGGGTATCATCGAAGGCCCGCCGGGACCGGGGCGGCCCGGCTCAAGAATGTGCGGGATCGCCCGGGTAGCGATCCGCGATATCGCGGACGCTCGCGCTCCGGGCGGCCCGCTCATCGGCGTGTCGGGCGTGGTTCAGGGCCAGGAGCCGCTCCTGCAGCGCGCGGCGGGCCACGGCGCTGATGGTGAAGCGGCGGCCCTCCGCGGTGGCGTGGAAGTCGTGGCCGAGCTCGAGGTCGGACCAGCCGTAGGCGTCGGCGACGCCGCGGTCGAGCTCGACGTGGAGGCCGCGCAGCGCGGCCACGGCCGGGTCGCGCTCGTCAGGGTCGTGGACGCGGTTGTAGGTGCGCGTGAGGCCGAGGCGGTGCATCTGCATGACGGCGCGGCGGTGGGCGTCGTGGCGGTCGGCGAGGTCGGCGAGGTGGCGGGCCGTCGCGGGCATCGGGAAGGTGTCGAGGCAATCCGACGGGGTGTAGCGGCGGCGGGTGTCGAGGGTGGAGGCGTGCTGGAGGGTCCAGGCCTCGTGGACAGCGGATTGCAGGACGGCCTGGGTGGACGGGCAATCGGTGGTGACGAGGACGAGCTGCTCGCTGGGGACGAGGTCTGTGGGGATGCGGACGAAATGCAGGTACTTGGCGACGCGGGCGCAGGCGAGGAGCAGGCGGGCGCGGGCGGCGGCGGCGTGGAGCTCGACGCGGGGGCGCTCATATTGCCACCAGTGCGCGCGGGCGTGCGTGCTGAAGCGGACGCGGTCGCGCTGGGGTTTGACGCGCTCATGGACGCGGGCCAGGCAATCTGCGTAGGATTCGGCGCGGGCGAGCGGCCAGTCGCGAAAGTTGATGATCCAGCGGCTGGGGGACTGGTCGACGGCGCGGGTGAGGTCGTCGCCGCTGAGATAGGGGCACAGGACCTCGCGGTTGCGCGGGTCGCGGGCGATCAGGGCGCGGGCCTCGTCGGGGCGGAGCACGAAGCCTAGGCCGAGGACGTAGCAGCCGATGAAAGACCGGCCGACGTTGGCCCGCAGGCGCTGCGGTCGACCGGCGCGGCCGTCGGCGGGCGAGCGGGCGGGGTGGAGGGCGGAGGAGATCGCCGGGACCGGGGCGCCGCCCAGGATGCGCTCGCCGCCCCAGGGGCCGCGGCGCAGCCACACCTGGGCGACCGCGAGGCGGGCGGCCCCGGGCCAGGGCTCGCTGGCGCTGGCCCGGATGACCTCCAGGCCCCCGGCGCAGAGCTGGTCGAGGCCGACCTCGCGGGTGTCGCCCTGGGCGATCGTGCTGGTGGCGAGCAGGCCGATCTGGCCCGGCGTGCGCAGCAGCGCGGCGGCCCGCAAGAAGAAGTATGCACATAGATCCGCGCTGCCCCGGCGGCCGCGGGCGATGTGCTTAACTAGATAATCTCGGTAGTCGAGGCCGAGCGCGCGGCCGAGCTTCTGGCCGCCCTGAAACGGAGGATTGCCGAGGATCGCGTCGAAGCCGGGTGGCTCGCGTAGCAGCACCTCCGGGAAGACCAGCGGCCAGTGCAGCGGCTGGCGCGGGGCGCCGTCCGGGTGATGACCGAGCGGCGTGCTCGCGGTCGCAGGGTGGCGGTCGTGCGGGCGCAGGGCGGCGCCGGTGATCGCGTCGGCGCGGGCGGTGAGCTCGGCGAGCCGGGCCGGATCGCCGGCGGCGAGGAGGCGCCGGAGCGCCGCGGGCTCGTGATGGTCGACGAGGCCGAGCAGGGCGTCACCGACGCGCAGCGAGGGGCCCTGGACGTCGACCGGCGCGTGAGGGCTCGCGGTCGCGAGCCACAGCGAGAGCCTGGCGAGGTCGACGGCGGTCGGGCTGCGGTCGACGCCGTACAGGCAGCGCAGGGCGAGGCGCATGGCGTGCTGCTCGCGGCGGTCGGGGCCCTGCGGGGCGGCGTCGGCATCGAGGCCGGCGTCCCAGCCGGCGAGCAGCTGGGCGGCGAGGTAGCGGCAGGCCGCGAGCAGGAAGGCGCCGCAGCCCATGGCGAGGTCGCAGATCCGCAGCTCGAGGATCTCGGCGGGTGGACGGCGCTGCCACCGGGCGGGCGGCACACCCTCGGCCGGGCCGATGTGACACAGCGGGTCGAGGGTGTGGCGGACGATCGCGTCGGCGAGCGCGCGCGGCGTGTAGTGCGAACCGGTGCTGCGGCGCTCGCCGCTGGCGACGATCCGCAGGCCGCCGGCGAGGAAGATGTGCGGGCGATCGTCGGCGTCCCGGCGCAGCAGCCCGGCCCATGGCCTGATGCGGGCGAGCAGGGCCCCGTCGCCGGCGCAGGCGCGCAGCAGGCGGCCCGAGTCGGGCGCGGGGTGACGGAGCGCGCGGTCCAGCGCCGTCGCGCTGCGGCCAGTGAGGGCCTGGAGCTGCGCGACGAGCGTGTCGGGGGCGGTGGCGAGCTGCTCGAGCAAGGAGAGCGGGACGTCGGGCGCGGCGCGCCGGACCCCGCGCAGGCCGAGGGTCGTGACGTCGACGCGGGCGACCGCGTGGTCGAGCAGGGCCTCGTGGAAGGCGCCGAGCTGCTCGACGCAGGGGGCACGCGGGAGGGCGCGCAGGAGCAGCAGCAGGGCGAGGTCGTCGAGCGGGAGGTCGAGGTCGAAGAGCGCGCCGCCGCGGGCGGGGAGGGCGTGGCGGTGGTCGAGGAGGCGCGGCCAGGCGTCGTGTCGGCGCAGCAGCGCGGCCTCGCCGTCGTGATGGTTGGCGGCGCGCTGTTCGAGCTCGTCGTGGATCGTCGTTGGGAGATCGCCGGTGAGCAGGCCGCGGGCCTCGGCGGCGAGGAGCACGACCAGACGCAGGATGATCGCGACGGCGGCGTCATGAAGCCGACGCTCGTCGCGGTCGCAGCGGCGCTCGTGGTCGCCGCGGTCGAGGCCCGCGACCACGCGCTCGAGGGCGAGCCGCGGCTCGAAGCGCGGCGCGGTGTCGATGCTGGCGCCAGCGGGCGGCATGGACCGCGGATGATAGCGGAGGGCGCGCTCGCGCCCGCGGGCCGGACGGGGAGTTTCTCGAGCGCCGGCGACCGGTCCTGGAACTCTGCGGAGGCGCCGCTGTCTGGAGGCGCATGGACACGACGCACGAGGCAGGGACGAAGCAGGGTCTGTTGCGCAGATGGCCGGTCACGACGATCGCCGGGCTCGGCGGCGTCGCCTCGCTGACGGCCCTGCTGGCGACGAGTTCGCCGGAGTCGTCGGTCGAGGTGCTGGTGACGAAGGATGTCGAGGTTGATGCGAGGGCGATGAGCCGCGAGGAGCTGGCGGCCCCGGAGCGCGCGGCCGGCTCGGCGGCGAAGCCGGGGTCGGCGCTGCGCGGCCCGAAGGATGGGTCTCCGGCGGGCGGGGCCACCGCGGTCGGGCACGGGGTGGACGACGTGTGGGGCGGGCTGTCGGGCAGCGCGATCGGTGAGGCTTACGGCGTCGGCGGGCTCGGTCTGGTCGGCACCGGACGGGGCGGTGGCGGCACGGGCGAGGGCACGATCGGCCTCGGGACGATCAGCCTCGCGGGCAAGGGTCGCTACGACTCGTCGTTGCAGTCCGGCGTGCTCACGGTCGGCACCGTCGACGACAACGCCGATCCGGCGGCCTTCAAGAAGGCGCTCAGGCGGATGGCGGCGGAGCGCCGGTCGCTGGGGATCCCCGAGGACATGTGGCAGCTGACGCCGCGCGAGCGGCGGCACGACGAGCGACCGGGCGGCCTCGACGTCGCGCTGGTGGTCGACACCACCGGCAGCATGGGCGACGAGCTCGAGTACCTGAAGGTCGAGCTGCGGGGGATCGCGCTCGAGATCTCCAGAGACTTTCCGGACGTCGACCAGCGCTGGGGGCTGGTGGTGTACCGCGACGACGGGGACATGTATGTCACCCAGACGGCCGACTTTCAGGGCATCGAGGCCTTCGTCGCCGCTCTGGGCCGCCAGGAGGCCGGCGGCGGCGGTGACACCCCCGAGGCGATGGACGTGGCGATGGTGGAGAGCTCGCGGCTGGCGTGGCGAGCGGACGACGCGACGGCGCGGGTGGTGTTCCTGGTCGCCGATGCGCCGACGCACGAAGGTTCGGCGGCGAAGCAGTTCGCGCGCTCGGTGCGGGAGCACCGCGACGCCGGCACGGCGATCTACCCGGTCGGGGCCAGCGGCGTCGACGTCCAGGCGGAGGCGCAGCTGCGCCTGGCCGCGAAGGCGACCGGGGGGCAGTACATCTTCCTCACCGATCACTCGGGCATCGGTGGCCTTCACGCGGCGCCGAAGGTCGACCAGTACAAGGTCGAGACCCTCAACACCGCGATGACGCGGATGATCCGGAAGGAGCTCGGCAGCGCCAGGGGCGGGCCGCGCAGCAAGCCCGCCCAGCCGCCGCCGCGGGCGGCCGAGGTCGTCGCGCCGACCCCGGTGGTGGAGCCGGTGTTCACTCCGATGGTGGAGCCCGCGCCGATGCCGATGCTGGTGGCGGTGGCGGTCGCTACCGAGCCCCCGAGCATGTGGGAGGAGCTCAAGCTGCGGCTCGCGGCGCATCTGCTGTTCGCGTCGAGCATCGCGGTGCTGGTGTTCGCGGCGATGGGCGTGGACTCGTTCCTCGCGCGCCGGCGTCGCATGGTGCTGCGGGACCGCTCGCGGCGCGGCTGAGGCTCAGAAGTCGGCGCGGATCGCTCCGCCGACGAGGCCGGGGCCGGGGGCGGCGTCGAGGCGGACCTTGTCCGAGCGGATGGCCTTGCGGCGCTTGTTCGCGACGAGCAGGGCGAGCGTGGAGAAGGTGACGAGGCCGATGCCGGCGCCGGTCAACATCGAGGCGCCGATCTGCGAGCCAGTGAGGTGCTCGAACTGGGCCTTCGTGACCCGCGTCGCGTCGGGGGCGAGCAGCTCGTCGCGGCGTCGCAGGTGCGTGGCCAGCCACGCCGAGCCGCCGGCCAGAAAGGCCGCGCCAACGCCGATCTCGATGTACGCGGCCCTTCGCCGCGAACCGAGGGCGACCGGGAGCACGGCCAGCGCCGCACCGAGGCCGCCGAGCGCTACGTGGACGCCGGCGATGCCGAGGTCGCTGACGACTCGCAGGTCGCGGTGATAGCTGCGGGTCGAGTAGGCGGCGTCGATGCGCGCGAGCGCGGCGGGGTCGGGCCGGGCGTCGCTCGTGGGGTCGAGGCCCTCGGCCTCGAGGAGGGCGTCGTTGCGGTCCGCGATGCGGCTCGCGCGAGCGGAGCCGCCGAGGATGAGGCCGACCCCGATGGCATAGGTGGCCGCGAAGCTGGCGAGCACGCCGAGCATGAACTTCTTGTCGCGGGTGAAGCGAGGGGGCGGGCTGAGGCGCGCGCGCTTGTTCAGGACGACGTCGATCGGCCCCTGGCGGGGTGTGATGGTGAGGGCGCGGTTGGCCTGGTAACGGGGCGAGTCGACCGCGAGCTGCCAGGTGCCGGTGGTGAGCATGACGGTGGTCGTCGGTCCCAGGATCCGGCGCTCGACGACCGGCGGCGGGCTCCGGTCGCTGGCGATCAGTCGCAGGGTGGCGCCGCGGGCCCGCCGCGGCGGCGAGAGGCGCAGGTCGACGGCGACCTGAGGGCGCGCGAGCTGCAAGGTCCAGGTCGACTCGCTGGCGCCGGGCAGGGCGAATTGCTGGACCGCGAGCGGGAGGTAGCCGGGGACCTCGAGGCGGGCGATCCACACGCCGGGGGCGACGGCGAGCGACTGGCCCGGGACCACGCCGGTGGTGAGGGTCGCGGCGCCGGGCTCGTGGGCGGCCTCCAGCGCGAGCCGGGCGCCCGCCAGCGCGGCGGCCGGGAGGTCCTGGAGGCCGCCGGGCACGGCCTCGACCAGACGCAGTCGCACTGTCACAGTCGGGGCCTGCTCGCAGGCGATCTTCGCGGCGGCCGGCTCGTGGGCGGTGAGCGGGACGTTGTCGGTCTGCAGCGGGTCGCGGTCCTGCGGATAGGCGGGGGCCTGGGCGCGAGCGGGCGGGGCGGCGAGGGTGAGGCCGAGCGCGAGGCCGAGGGCGCGGATCGCCGGAGGTCGCGGGTGGGTCGCGCGCGGGGTCACGGGCACCCGGGGACGGGCTGGTCACATTGCATGTGACCCGGGGGGAGGCAGCCGGCCGAGACGTCGAAGGCGGTGTCGAGCTGTCCTTCAGGACAGACGGTCAGCACGACCGGCGGGCAGGCGATCCCGCCCTCGAGGCAGCCGAGGAACACCTGCGCGTCGAAGTCGGCGCAGGCCATGCCGGCCTCGACGACGTGGGGTGCGCCGGAGATCGGCGTGCAGCCGGAGGCCGCGCATTCCTCCTCGCTGGCCGATTGACAGGCCTCCGCGCTGCCGCAGAGCGGGGCGTCGCGGACGCTGCACGCCGCGAAGCCGGGCGGGATGCAGCCGTTCGGCAGCTGATAGGCCGGGCTGCCGTCCATGCAGATCGTCGTCAGCGCGTCGTCGCAGGCGCTCGCCGGCACGCACGCGAGGAACACCGGGCCCGGCGGACAGCGAGCGAGCGCATATTGCACGCCGACGATCGCCATACATTCGGGGTCGTCCTCGCAGCTCGCCGCGCCGTGCGCCTCGCAGCCGTCGCCGAGACCGGTCGTGTTCGCGGTCGTGGTGGTGCCCGGCGTGGTGGTGCCCGGCGCGTCGGTGGTGCTCGAGGTCGGCGGCGTGCCGGTGCTGGTGCCGGTGCTGGTGCTGGTCGAGGTGGTCGGCTCGCCGGTGCCGGTGCCGGCGCTGGTGCTGGTGCTGGTGCTGGCCTCGCCGGCGGTCCCGTCAGCGGGGCCGGGGCCGCAGGCGACGAGCAGGATGAGCATGACCGGCATGACCGGCATGACCGGCATGACCGGCATGACCGGCATGACCGGCATGACCGGCATGACCGGCATCGGGAGCATGGAGAGGAGCGGGGGCACGCGCATGGACCGAGCATGCCCGGATCGCGACCGGCGCGCAGCAGCGACGGGGCCGCGGGGGGCTCAGGGCTTGCGCCACAGCTCGCCGGCGAAGGAGAAGCCGAGGACCATCAGGGGGAGGCCCTGGCTGACCTCCTGGCCGGTGCGATAGCGGTTCTTGACCCACCACTGGGCCATCAGGAACAGGGTCGGCTTGGTGAAGCGCTTCGCCGGGCGGTCCTTGAAGGCGTAGGAGATCAGGGGGCCGACGCGGAGGTGGTCGTTGCGGTCGTCGATGCGGTCGCCGGTCTCGTAGACGCCCTTGGGGTAGAAGATATGATAGTAGGTGACGCGCGCGCCGACGTTCAGGCGGATCTTGGTGTTGACATAGATCAGGTCGGAGTCGTTGCTGAGGAACCAGCCCTTGCCGGGCGCCATCAGGTCGTGGCGAAAGTCGTAGAATACGTCGCTGGTGCCCGGCAGCTTGATGTTGTTGTTGAAGAAGATCACCTCGTTGCGCAGGGCGATCGGGCCGAGCTTGACCTGGAACAGCGCCGAGAGCTCGGCCTGCCCGCCGAAGGTGCTGATCGCCTGCTTGTTGTCGGCGCGGGCCTGGATCGTGTCCGGGCCGAATTCATCGTGCGGCGAGTCGAAGTCGTGGGCCTTGTACTTCTTGCCGCCGTAATAGCCGATGAAGTAGTAGCTGGCCCGGAGCTGAAGGATCGCCAGCGGGATCAGCTGGATCGTCGGGCCGATGCGCGCGATCGACGGCGAGACGGTCGGCGTGATGCCGAGGCCGAAGTATGTGTCGTCCCACAGCTTGCCGGTGCGCGCGCTCAGGCGCCGGCGGTACATCAGCGAGAAGCGGTCCTCGAGGCCCAGCGGGTTGACGCGCAGCACCAGCGCGTTGCTGTACATCAGCCGGTGACGCGGCGCGGGTTCGGCCTTGACCTCGGTCGAGGCGACCGCCGGGGGCGGCTCCGGGGGCGGCTCGGCGCGCAGCGGCGGGAGCGCGGGCTCGGCGGGCGCGGCGGGCTCGGCGGGCGCGGCGGGCTCGGTGGGCGCGGCGGCGGGCTCGGTCGCGGAAGGATCGGCG
>Ga0073899_10003261_pt1 | contig 14397 bp, 11 predicted proteins | sample KloWWTmetaKNB5Ph_FD_88975 | JGI IMG/M metagenome (GOLD analysis project Ga0073899, IMG submission 88975) | Active sludge microbial communities from Klosterneuburg, Austria, studying microevolution and ecology of nitrifiers - Klosterneuburg... | ecosystem: Engineered > WWTP > Aerobic digester >... | reverse complement strand
TATCAGAGGTATCAGGAGGCAAAAAGCAGGTGAAAGCGGGCAAAAGGAGGTATGCCGCAAATATTCACGCAACCACCTATTGAGTCCATCGTAGATGCGTCACCTTCCGTCTGCATCCCCCGTTTGAGGTATGCGCCGCCATGCACTACCCGTTGCCCAACTTGCCGGCCAGACAAACCAGTTCCCCCTGCCGATGCGTCCCCGTCTTCTTGAACACCGTCCGCAACTGTGCCCGCACCGTATCAACGCAGACGCAGCGCGCCTCGGCGATGGCTTCCATCCCTGGCCGTTACGGCGAGTCGAGCCCCCAGAACTTGATGATGTGGAAGCTGGAGCAGACCCCCACGTTGAGGATGAACGGCGCCGCCTTGCCGCACTGATTGCCCGCATTGCCGGGGCCGATCGGGGTGCCGTGCCCCATGCCATCGATCAGCACGGTTTCGACCAGCGTCTTGCCATTGTTATCCTTGTACAGCTTGTGCGCCTGCCCGTTGATCGAATCTTCGCTATCGGGGATTTGGTCGATGCCCAGCACGTTGGTCCACTGGTCCACCAATTCCCGCTGGTCTTGCGGGTTGACCGTGCCATCCGTTGAGCCCTGCCAGATCGAGACGCGCGGGAACGGCCCGCCATGGTTCGACGCATTGCGCACGAAAGCGCCCCACTGGGCCGGCGTCAAATCCTTCATCGGCGCCACTTGGCCCGTCAGGCTGACGCCGCATTGACTCAGCGCCTCACCCACATCGTTGGCGCACTTGTAGGGAACGCCGGCGACGATGGCGCCCCCGGCAAACAGTTCCGGATACGTCGCCAGCATCACCGCGGTCATGGCGCCGCCGGCCGACAGGCCGGTGACATAGACCTTCTGCGGATCGACACCGGCATCGGTCTTGATCTTGTCGATCATCTGCCGGATCGACAAGGCTTCGCCCCTGTCGCGCTCGTTGTCGCCGCGCTCGAACCAGTTGAAGCATTTCGACGAATTGTTGGCCGGTTGCTGTTGCGGCAGCAGCAGCGCGAAACGGTGCTGGTCGGCGAACTTGATCCAGCCCGGCTCATCATCGTAAGCCGACGCCTCCTGCCGGCAGCCGTGCAGCGCGACGACCAGCGGTCGGGATGCACCCAGATTCGCCGGCAGATACCGGCACATTTTCAGATTGCCCGGGTTGGAGCCGAAAGCGGTAACTTCGGTCAGCGGAGCGCCGCAACTGGGTCCCGATTCGGTGCAAAGCCACGGAAACCAGATGCACCACCAGTTTGCGGCAGAAGCTGTCATTGGCAGCGCCAGCAACAGCGTCAGCAGGAACGCGCTGAGCGAGCGCCGGCCTGGCTTCGTAAGAGGCGATGCTTGAGTTACAGCTGAAGTTGCACCCATGATGAACTCCTATGGAAGCAGGCAACGCGAAAGAGGGCGAGTCCGATTCTGACCACGTTCCTGATTTTGACATGGCAATGAATAGAATATCAGCGTGTCCCCAATGACTTGAGTCGGCGATTTCGGGCGCGGCTGTACTGGTGCGCCATGGGGCAGACTCGAGATAATAATTTTATGCCGAGTCTGACCCCGTTTTTTCTCTCAGTGAAGTAAGCACCGACGCCGTGTCGCACCGCGAGGCCTGAATCGATGTTCGCCCTACCGACCCGTTTGATCTCGCCATTGTTGTGGCTGGCGAGGACAAGCGGCATGATCGACCTCAATCTCGCAGCGTCTCAATCAGGCGCGGGTCACCCCGCCGGTTCAATGCGGTACCAGAGCTTCCAACCTCCCACGTCGTGGACGTCAACGGCGTCGCCTGTTGGCCCATAGCGGCCAAGCCACGTAAAGGGGTCCCCTCGGAACACCTGCTTGAATGACGTGAGTCGGTCATCGGGGTCGAAGGTATCGAGCTCGACGCCGCCGATCTGCAGGGCCAGCGTGCTCTCGGCCCAGCCTTCGAACAGCAGTACGTGGAGCACCACTTCGTTGCTCCCCGGCCGATCGCTCAGGGTGAAATGTCCCCTGTCAGGGAAGACCCGTTCCGTCAGAAGCCCGTCGTTGTCAGGGGTCCAGACTCTAGTGAGGAAACGGAATTCGCCCTTGCCCTTGAAGAAGGGCTCGCGGTCGTCCTCGATCTGAATCTTCTCCAGAATGACGCGTACCTTCTTTCCCTTCTGAACCTCCGTGGGATCTGTCCACACAATGGGATCGCGACCCGGGTTTTCTTCGTTGGCCAGGTCGACTAGCGCTTTGCCTCGCGTACGGGTGAACGCAGTCTGTCGAGCGACGATGGGCCACCAACGGTCGGTTTTGGGTTTCAGGCTGAGGCGTTTGTGGAACAGCTCGAGAGTGCGTCGCTCCGCTTCCCAGGTCTCGATGGCTGTCTCGACCTGGATGTTGAGCTGGAAACCCCCCAGCGTGCGCGCTTCATCGGCCCGCATCTGCACGGCGTCTATTCTGAATCGCTGACCCTTCTTGATCCCAGGCGGAAGCTTCACCCTCAGCAGCGCCGCCAGGTTGTCACCCCACGAACGGGCGATGGGGAGAAAGGTGATTCCGGTCGGAAACAGTCGCAGCGTCTGAGAGTCGACGATCTTCACCGTGCCGGGCGCGTGGCGCAGGCTCCGGAAGTTGAAGATCTCTTCCACCGAAGCGCCGGGGAGATAGAGCTCGACCTCGGATGCTTTTGGCAGGTTGTTCCAGAAGAGGACAAGCTCGTCGAGACCGGTCGTGGGTTTCCATTGGTCCGCGTCGAAGGTCCAGCGCTCCCCGGTCTCGATTCTCTCTCGGGCGCGCTCCTTGAACTTCGCAAGCAGGGTGGGAGACTGCGCCGCCCAGCTTTCGTCCCAGTGGGCAAGCTCCCTCTGCAGGTCGTTATGGCTGTGACCGGCCGCCTGACGAGGGCGAGCGGGAGCAACCCTGATCTCGTCACAGCAGTTCTGCAGTGACGGGTTGTCGTGCCCGTGGTCGTCGTGATCCTGATCATGGTGCGCGTGCGCGCTGGGCGCGAGCTCGGTGTGCGCCTCGTGTTTGCGTGCGCGGAGAGCTCGAGGAGAGGAGTGGTTCCGATGGATTGAATCGACGATGGGTTCCGGGCCGTGTTTGTGGCGCTTCAGGCTGCGCGTCAGATCGATGTTGAACGCGTGTTGCACCGTGCGCGTGATCTCCGAGCCCGGATTGGCGGTCTGGACGATCAGCAGGTTGCGCTGCGAAAGATTGTCCGACGTCCCCGGTGTGGCGCCCGCCGCCGTGGGATCGCCTGCATGGAGAAGCTCCACGACCATGCACTGATGGTGGTCCTCGAGCAGATCACGGATGCTGTACAACGTTCCGCCGAAGGGACCCTCCCCTGTGTACGTCTGCGGAAAATGCAGCGTCGTCTGGTTGATGTCGAGGTAGGCCCCGAAGTAGCTCTGCGCTTCCGCCCCACCTGTTGGACCAAAGCTGAACAGATTCAGAGCGTCTGCCTGGGTGGTCATGCTCGCTGACGTCGCGACCCTGGGTTCGCCGAAGAAGGGAATCGAGGCCAGCTCGTTCGAGGTAGTGCGACCCAGCAGGCCAATGCCGGAGGCGTCAGACCGATACGTCAGCGTATCGTTGAATTCGACGCTCGCCACGCCCCAGCGCAGGAAGCGGAAGGTGACTCTGATGTCCGTGAGCCCGGCCGCACTCTGCAGCCGCACCTTCGCGAGGCTGAAGTTATGGATGTCGTTGCCGCCGAGGGATGTTGAGTACTCGAGCTTGGCGGTCCCCTGGTCCGTCTGCAGACTGTCGAATGTTTCGCCGCCGGCCGTCCCGACACCTGAACGGAAATTGGCGATCGCCTGCTGGATGAAGGTGTGCGGGTTCGTCCAGCCGACGGCCACGCCAAAGCGGGCCACTCCTTCCTGAATCTGGAAGACCCGGGTGTCGAGACTGAGCCAGTGCGTGGCCCCGTCGAGCATGTACGGGTTGGGGTTGAACTGCAGGCGGACACGCAGCGTGTCGTTTGTCACCTGGTTGCCGCTGCGGTCCGTGGCCATCACGACGAGCTTGACGTCGTTGAAGTCGCCGGGGTTGGTGAGCCCCGCAAAGGCTCTCTGCCCGGTAAACGTCACTCGGCAGTGGCAGGTGATGCGCTGGGGAATCGCCGGGTGGAGCCCGGGGTCTTCCGGTTGCATCGACGTCACTTCCACGGCCACGTCGGGAATGAGCGCATCGGTGACGGCGTCGCGTAGCTCGACCACGGGCGCATGCGCCAGGTCGGTGTACAGGCCCGCGGCATACACCGGCGGCGCAATCAGGCCATGCAGTGCGGGTTCGACCTCCACGGGCCAGGCAATCGTGAACGGTCGCGAAGTGCGGTCCTGCAGCACGACGTAGAACGCATCGTCGAATACCGTCGTCCCCGCCGGCGCCACCTGCTCGACGCTGAACGTGCTGCGGTCGAGATAGGTCGTGATATCGGGCGCGTCCTTTTCCTGAAGCAGTGGCAGTTCGACGAACGACTCGTGGTCGAAGCCGTCGAGGCGCTCGTACGTTGAAGCGGCAGGGAGGTTCGGACTGAAGGGATCGAGCAGGACAAGAGAAGTGTCGTTGGTGATGGACGCGATCTGACGCACCTTGCCGTTGGCGCGGATGAGGTCACCCTGGCGCAGTTGTCCACTGAAACTCGTTCCTGCGCCCGTCACGTTCAATCCCGCGCTGGATACGGTTCCCGACACCGCCGGGATCGTGCCGTTAGGCAGAGTGGCGCAGGTCATCACGCCGGTGATGCGGATGCGACTGTTCTTGAAACCCACCGCTGTGGGGGAGAACAGAGGATTGTCGGACTTGAAGGGGCCGTCCCCGTCCCCGTCGATCGTCCCGGCGCTGCCGTCAAAGACAAACTGCTCGATGAAGTCCGTGTTCTGCAGGCGTTCGTTGCCAGCCGGAATCCCCGCGGGAATGACCGACAGCTGCCGGCTCAGCGTGACCACCGGCGTCGTGCCTCCGGATTCCCGCAGGACATCGCACGTTAGCACCAGGTCCAGCGTGCGTCCGAATGGATCGGGGCGCACGTTGAGCTCGATCTGCAGAGTGCCCTGCCCTGTGGGCAGCGAGAGCCCTCCGATGCCAATGGCAGGTTCCACCGCATCGGTGCTCGCGGTGAGGTCGCGGACGATGGTCAGCGCGCGAGGTTCGGGAAACGCCGAGTTATCCGACTGAAGGAGCTGGAAGGTGATGAACTGCGGCTCACGTTTCTCCCACACCGCGTCGTTGAAGTGATGCCATCCGAAGAAGCGCGGAGAGTGATTGTTGTCGACGGGTGGCAGGAGGTCTGCGTTGAGCACATGACCCGTTCCATGGTAGCCCGTGTCGGATACCCCCGCGACGTTGATGATCGGGAACTGATTGAAGTCCGTGGCGAAGAGCTGTCCCATCTCCCCCAGGTTGGCCAGCTCATCGACGTCGCTCTCCCAATAGGTCGCGTGCACGTCATTGAAGACGACGTTCGGCGGGTTGGTCGACCAAGCCTCGATGTGCGGATGCCCGGAAAAGTCGGCATCGACCCCAACCGGCGGCGGGTCGTTGGGGTCGGTGTCGTGGGCACAGGCATTGAGCGGCTGGATCCTGTCCTGCGCCATCCGATCCAGCCAGCGGTCGAAGATCTCGAGGTGATCGCGGTGGAAGCGAAAGAACTCTGCGCCTACCTGCGTGCGGCTGATTTCCCTCTTGCCGATGTGCTGGCCCGCGCTGGTCTTGAAGAACGGCGTCGCCTGCGTCCATCCTGATCCCACCGGACCATTGGGATGCCAGACGTGGTGGACCTGGTGAAAGATGTCGGTGAAGTCCTTCTCCGAAAGCACGGTGCCGTCGCGGTCGAAGACCTTGTGCACGTGAATGACCGGCTGCCCCAACACCCGCTTGCGCAGATCGCCGGCCCACTTGGCGAAGGCCCAGTAGCGATAGCTGTACGGAGCCTTCACTTCGTCGGCAAGCTCGTCCGTCAGGAGCGCCCGATAGGTGTTGTTGTAGTACAGCCTGATGCTCGTCCCCAGCGCGTCGGTCGTGGCGGGTAGTGGTCCGAACCCGGGTACCGTCGCCGACTGCTCGGCGTCCATTCCGCTCTGACCGTCCCACGGCCGCAGCGGCGGGAGGAAGTACTTGCTGCGCCACGCTTCGTAACGGCTAAGCATGTAGTCCAGGTGGTGGGCGAGGAACGCGTTCCCCGAAACCGTCGTGGCGCCCGAGTTCGGCACGTTGTCGCGGGTCCAGTGGATGTGGTTCTTCGCACCCGCCGGGTGAGGAGTGCCGAGCTCACCGACTCCCATGTCGCCGTATGTCAGCTCGGACACGAAGCTGATGAAGTTATTTCCAGTAGATGCCATGGCTAGAACTCCTTTGATTAAAAATTCAGCGGCCTAACGAATAGCGTTTATCCGCCGACGCGGCTTCTACACCACGGCTCCCGAAAACTGCTTATTCAGGTACGTGATCGGCTTCGGGGGATGCATTAACAACGGGGCAAAGCACGTTTCCCGGCCAAAATCACTTTTAGGAATTATGGATACCGCGTACCACCCGCGCATCCCTCAAATGAGGTAGAGCCCTCGACCACAGAACACGCTACCCCACCACCGCCAGCCTCCCCACGGCACAAACCAGTTCCCCCTGCCGATGCGTCCCCGTCTTCTTGAACACTGTCCGCAACTGTGTCCGCACCGTATCGACGCAGACGCTCCGCGCCTCGGCGATGGCTTCCAGGCTTTCGCCGTTGGCCAGCCGGGCTGTCATTTCCGCCTCGGCCGGTGTCAGGCCGAACAGGCGTTGCAGCCGCCCGCGCCACGCTTGAGGCCGACAAAGAGTGCCATTTCACGCCCAATCTGACCTGCACGGTCTCCGCTCTGCGGGCGGTGTTGCCTCGACTGATGTTGAACTTGGCAAAAGTAAGAACCGTGTTGGGTCAGTTGATTGATCTGGTCGCGCGACCTCTTGAATGGGGTCGGCCAAGTCGACATTTCGCGCGAACGCGGCAAGCCGTCAAACCCACGCGGTATCGTGCTTACAAGGCTATTCGATGAATTCAGCTTGGCTTAACTTAACGGCATTGGGTATGTCCCCTGTTGTTCATTGATGGTGAGTCGCAGTGGTGGGTGAAGGTCGAAGGTGGCACCTCGGCCGCCGCGCCGGACTGCAGCCAGTCGTTGAGCGCTTCCATCGACCAGCCGCGGCGCTGCGTCAGATGACGGGCAAGCAGCCAATGCGCAGAGCTGGCTTCGCCTAAGGGCCCGAAATTGGCCACGTACAGGGCCAGCATCCGCACGTCGTTGGCGAGCTCGTTGGGCCCGCCGACCGACGGATCGAACCATCGAAGGTACTCGTTCGAGCTGTGGTGGATGTAGCGCCCGGTCGGCAGGCGGCCGCACAGCGCCACGTACTCCTGCGTCTGCAGGATCAAGGCATGCCAGACCTCATCGATCTCGCGCGCGACAGGAATCGGCCCGCGGCACTCGTGGGCGATGAACAGGAAGCGCAGCGTTTCCTCGATCCGCAGAGCCCGTTCGGTCGCTGGCACCTGGTTGAATTGGCGGTCGAGGTAGTGCCTCAACGGCGCGTCGAGCAGCGCGTCGCTGAGCAGGCGGTGCGGCTTCATCGTCGGCGGAGTTGCAGCGAGGGGCCGTTCAGCGGCCGAATTCCTCGCGGCCCGGCAGCTCGACGCGCAGTCGCGCATTCGGGCAGCAGGTGCCGCCGTCGGGCTTGCAGCAGCCGTCGCGCGCCATGCGGGCGATGACGCCCCGCTCGACCAAATGGTCCAGCGCGTCTTCGTTGACCACGCGCACGCGCCGGCCGAGCTCCTGCATCAAGCCCTCCAGGCGCAGTTGCGTGATCGTCTCGTAAGCCTGCAGTGGGCTTATAACTTTCTCTTCGTTCATGGTGTGGATCCTCAATGGCTGGCGGTGGTTCGTGAATATTGGAATCGCTTTCTGCAGAAATTGACTGAACGGCAAACTTACAAACACCGGAAAACGTGGACAGACCAGAATGGCACTAAGTTAAGTCTGTTTAGCACGATAACGACTGCGGTGCGGGGTCTCGACCATCTGGTGACGAGGGACGGTCAAGAGTGCAAAAGGTTTTGGTCGTCGTTTCAAACATCGTGGCTCCCGTCGCCCCGGTCGGGCGGTGACCTGACGAGCGCCGATAACCGCGCGAAGCGAGCCGAGCAAACGCCGCTGTTCGCTGGCGTCGGTAGCCCGTCGATGGAACTGCGGCTCCCACTGCCGCAAGGCTTGGACGCTGGCTTTGAAACTGATTCGGCGCGGTGCGCATTCGACAACGTTGGCTGCGTCGAGGATCAGCCGACGCACGGCGTTATAGGCAATGAAGTGCATCAGGACTTCTTTCCTCACCAAGGCGGGGGTTCGGCATCGCAGTACATCCATACCCATGGTCGTCTTGATATCGCGAAAGAACAGTTCCACATCCCAACGCTGGCGGTAGAGATCAGCCAGGTCAGCGGCGCTATAGCGCGTCGAATCCGTCAGGGTTGTAATCAAGTAATAGCTGGCTGACCGCATCCCTGGCACGTTGATGGTGACCTTGATTTGACGAAGATCCAGGTGTTCGGGCAACGCCTGCCATTCCTCCTTGCTGTAGCTCAGGCTCTTGTTCCACACCGGTTTCGGCCACTGAATCAGAAAGTCATCCGGCCCCAACACCGCAACGGCCGAGGCGGCGGCAACCGGGGTACGTCGCGCCAACGTGATCACCGAATCAACGCCGCGCTTGTTGAACTGCCAGACGTCGTAATAACTGCAAAATCCCTTGTCGCCGAGAAAGATGTCGCCGCTGTTGAAACTGTCCCATTGCTGGCGCAACAAGGGCAATTCGGCGTTCTTGTTGTGGCCCATGCGGTAACTCAGCAAGGCCCCCGTTTGCAGGCAGAAGCAGGCGCAAATTCGTGCCTGCGGAAAGCCGCAGCCGGGTTTCTGGCTTTTTGGTTGAGGCCAGTCTTGTTGATTGGCGTGCGTATCCGCCATGCTGACCCCCGTGCCGTCGACCACGACCACGCGACGATCCTTCCACCAGCGGCTTCGGCCTTGCTGCTGTAGGTCTTGGGCGGTGTGCGCCAGGATCTTTTCCAGTTCAACCAGATCAAGTTTGCTGCGTGCCTGGCAATACGCCGACGTCGATGCCGATGGCACCGGCATTGATCGCGTCGCGGCAAGGGCCTGAACTTTGCGAACCACTTCCTGACAACCGCCGTCGGTGTCGAGAATTTGCGAGAAGAAAGCCCAGAAGGTGTTTTCCTTGCTGAACAGCCGGCGCCGACTGAAGGCGCCATCCAGCCTATTCTCCAGCGCCTTGGCCGGTATGAAATGGCCGAAACAATCGCCAAGCTGGCTGATCGAGTGCTGACGAATCCGGGCCTTCTCGTCGGCCAATTTCTGAGCGGCGGAGCGAGGTCTGCGACGCAGTGTCGCGAGGTGAAAACCGGGGAGATATAGGTTACTGTTTTGCATACCAAATTATCTCATGGTAAGCATTTGTCATCGAATGCAATCTGGCGCAAAACGAGCTTAACTTAGCGCCATTCTGGACAGACCACGTTTTTCAGCCCGACTTCTCTTAGACATTATGGATACCGCGCCCCACACGCGCATCCCTCAAATGAGGTACAAGCCCTCCACCGCGCCCTGACTACCCGACCACCGCCAGTCTCCCCACCGCACAAACCAATTCCCCCTGCCGATGCGTCCCCGTCTTCTTGAACACCGTCCGCAACTGGGTCCGCACGGTATCGACGCAGACGTTCCGCGCCTCGGCGATGGCTTCCAGGCTTTCGCCGTTGGCCAGCCGCGCCGTCATTTCCGCCTCGGCCGGCGTCAGGCCGAAAGAAAGTAGGGTCGAAAGAAAGTAGGGTCGGGCTCGACATAATGGTTTTATGTCGACTCTGACCCCCATGGCGCTACGATAGGCGAAATGGATAGGACTGACGGGATCGATCGTTGCTTTGCCAGAGTTGATCGACAACGGCAAAACGGCGAGGAGGTCAGCCCAAAATGGATGCGAACAGCAAGCGAGAAGAAAGATTGCGGCGCCAGGCGCTGGAATTGCGCCACCAGTTTGCACAAGGAAATCGAGGTGTTTTTGCCGACGTATTGCCGGTGGATGAGGTTTCGGCGGTCATCGACCGGGAATGTGGTCGGTTACGGGATCGGCTCTATCCGCCACTGACGACGCTGCGGCTGTTCATCGAGCAAGTACTTTCCGATGATCGTGCCTGTCAGGATACGGTCTGCCGGCATCTTTCCGAGCGGGTTGCCCAGCGGCAACCGGCCAGCGGACTGAACACCGGGGCCTACTGTCAGGCCCGGCAACGTTTGCCGTTGTCGGTGCCGGGCCAGTTGTATCGTGCAGTGGCGGCGGCACTCGAAATCCGGATGCCGAAGGCGTGGCGCTGACGGGGCCGCAGCGTCAAGCTGTTCGATGGCACGACGGTGTCGATGCCCGATACCGAAGAGAATCAGCGAGCATTCCCCCAGAGTTCTGAGCAGAAGCCCGGCTTGGGGTTTCCGCTGGCCCGCCTCTGTGGGCTGGTCAGCCTCGCCAGCGGCGCGGTGCTTGGGCATGCCGTAGCCGCCTGTCAGGGAAAAGGCAGCGGCGAGCAGAGCCTGTTGCTTGCCGACTTGCTCCCGCTGCTTGATTCGGGAGACATCCTCCTGGCCGATGCGCTTCTCGCGACGTGGTGGATCATGGTTGATGCCCAGGCGGCCGGCGTCGATGTGATCATGCCGCAACACGGGCGCCGCATCACGGACTTCGCCCAAGGTCGCTTGCTGGGCGGCAAGGATCATGTGGTGGCCTGGCCGCGACCGAAATGTCCCCGTTGGATGAGTATCGAGCAATGGCAATGCTATCCCGCCGCTTTGAACATCCGCGAGTTCGAGGTGGATGGACGAACGCTGGTCACGACCCTGCTTGATCCCGACCAGGCTTCCCCGCGCGAGTTGGACGACCTTTATGCCCTGCGCTGGTCCATCGAGGTGGACTGGCGCACCATCAAGGCAACGCTGGCGATGGATGTATTGCGCTGCCTTTCGCCAGAGATGGTCAAGAAGGAAATTGCGGTCTATCTGCTGGCCTACAACCTGGTGCGTTGGGCCATGGCAAGCGCGGCCAAACTGGCTGACTTGCTGCCGCGCTCGCTCGGCTTCACGGGCGCCAAACGCGTCTTGCTCGCCTTTGCCGAGGAACTGCGTCATTCCGGAAAACGCCGTTTGTCTGCCATGTTCGCCATCACCCTCGGCGCCATCGCCGCCATGAAACTCTCCTTGCGGCCGGGGCGCATCGAGCCTCGCGCCAAGAAACGACGACCAAAACCGCTGCCACTTCTCACCGTCCCAAGACAACAAGCGCGGGAAAATATCATCGCTATTCGTCATGCAAGGGGCTTATCGTAGCGCCATGGTGGTCTGACCCCGTTTCTGCGTGTGACCCCGTTTCTGCGTGACCCCGTTTCTGCGAGTCTGACAAGCCCAGGCGGCTTATCATGGGGCTTCAATTCGTGGGGAAACCTCAGGGTTTGTCCCCGATTTTCCTGTGCCCGGCCTACGGCACGGGCGCCAGGTTCTGCGAAGGCGGCTTCAGGGCAAGGCACAACCCAGCTGCGTGGCGCTGGCGCGGACCCGGGCAAGCGACCGGTTCAGCTCGATTAGCCTGGCGCGTATGCGGGCCTGTTCCCGCGGGTCGCCGTTCGGATCAAGGTCGGCAGTCAAGGTCTCGATCTCCGCTTCCAGCGCGGCAATCTGGTCGCGCAGCGCCCCACATTCAGCCGGCTCGTTCGGGTCCGTGAACACCACGGTGAAGGTCTCGGTGGCCGATCCGAAGGGCCGCCCCTCCTTCATCAGCCGGCAACGCAACGTGCTGTTCGTCCCCGCCGGCCCGGCCGCGATCGGAATCGGAAAGACGGCCTCCTGAAGCGCTGTCGTGGTCTGGCTCAGCGCAACCAGCGAGAAGCGGATGCCGGACGCCGCCATCGGCGCCAGCGACACCTGGCCGCGTTCCCAGATGCTCGTGCCCACGTTGACCATCGTGACGAAGGCGGTCTCGGTCTGGCCGACTGGAACGTTGCGCGGACAGTTCAGCGACGCGACGTCCGCGTCGTCGATGGTCGCCGGCACCGGGCCGGGCGCCAGAGGCAAGGTGGCGAGATTGTCCGATGCGGTGCTGTCGGCCTCGGTGCGCAGGTACACACCGCCGACTTTCGGGTTGTCGACGGCCACGATGAACGAAAGACCGGCGCCGGAATCAATGGCGTACATGGCGCTGCCGTTCCTGATGCCGGCGATGGCATCGCGAACGCTTGCCGGCGACCACGGCGCCCCGTCCTGATCCACTAGGTGCGTCAACGTGCCGCTGGCGGTGCGGAAGACGGACGTCACGCGGCGCAGGTTCGCCGGATCGAGCCCTCGCTTGCGGGTGAAGTCGCTGCTGAAGCGGTCCGAGGCGCGCGTCAGCGTCCACAGGGCATGGTGCCATCGCCGCAGGTTCTTGCCGTACAGGCTCTCCACCCACGGTTGATCGAGCCTGTTGTACTGGCCCCAATGCGGCCGGCCGCCGTGGGCAAGCGCCTGGTAGTGGACGAAATGCATCCAGTCCTTGCCTTGCGGCACGCTCTTGAGCGTCGAGACTTCGACGGCATACGCGTGGGAGGCGTCGAAGTTGTGCATGGACATCGTTGCACGCGAAACCAGCGAGGGCCGCACGGAGATGTAGCCGGCCTGCTTGTAGTTCTTCGCCTCCAGCAGAACGCCCCTCAAGAAGGGAACGAAGTTCTTGTCGTCGGCGGCAAACATGACTTCGATGGAGTCCGAACGGTAGGGGATCTCGTGGCTGGTCGCTCGTGTGCCGCTGGTCAGCAAGTGGTGCGGGCCGCGCCTGCCGGCGGTCATTGAATCCCGGAATGTTGCCCCCATGGCGTCGCCGATCAGGCCGCCCACATCGGCGCCAACGGCCCATGACAGATTCAGAGCCGCGATCGCAATGCCCGTACTGATCGGAAAGAAGACGCTTGGATCGGTCGGAACATGGAGCAGCCGTGTGTCTTCGGTCAGCCACCGCCGATGCGCCCAGCAAGTCGTCGTGTCCTGCGAATTGAAAACCAGCTGACAGAAATACGGATCGCCGACGGCCTCGCTGCTCACCTCCAGCGTCGGTGCCAGCGGGGCAGCAGCCAGCAGGGCGAACAACGGGTCGAGCGGCCTGGCAGCGCGGGCGCCGTCTTCGAGCGCCTTCAACGCCGGGTCCCGGCCCACGGTGGTCACGACCTCGGCAAGGTTGAATGCCTTTCGAACCTCGAGAATGAAGGCGTAGATGACGCCGAACCGGCCGAACGCCACCAGCGCCGCGTCGAACATCTCGTCGTCTCGAACGATCTGGGTTTCGCCGCAGGGCAGCAGCGGCTGCAGGCGGGCATCCACCGTAACGGGCTCGCTGGCGCGCTCGATCCACACCTCTCGCCCGCCGTCGGTCACCAGGTGGATGGCGCGCACGAGGTCAGGGAACGGCGGCTGTTGCCAGTCCCCGCCATGGGTCGACGTCGAGACGGCCCCCGCCAGCGATTGACCGTTGGCGCCGCCCAGCACCGGCAGTGCCAGGGGCTCGCCGTCGGTCGTGCTCAACAGGTCGTTCAGGGCCCCCACTTCTATACCAGCTTCGACATGGACCAGGCGCCGCCCCGCCGGGTCGCGAAGCTGCGCCCGCCACGCGTCGGTGAGCCCATCGCTGGCGGCGGGCCCCGTCACATAGCCCAGGCGCCGATCGAGGTTCTTCAGCGAGATCAGCCAGCCGTCGGTCTGGATCAGGTTCTCGAAGGCCCAGCCGCTGCCGACGGTGGTGAGCCGCTTGTTGGCCGCAGTTGCGGCGGCGACGGCAAACACCAAGTGGCCAAGGCCCGTTGGCGCCGATGGCGAGTCATGAGCAGGCTCCCAGTACTGCTCAGCACTGAACACGACATCGCCGTTCCAGTTGCTGAAGGGTTTGTCGACTTCGTGAATGCCGAAGAAGTTTGGTGCGCTGCAGACCATGTTGACCTCTGCCGTGTCCAGCACGGGTTTTGTTGCCATCACATCGCTGGCCGGGGTGCGGCCAAGCTGGTGTCAAGTTTGAAGTGCAACACCGGGAAGACTATCGGTGTCTCAAATTAGCCCGGGGAAAACTGATCGTGGTGTTGCTCGGGTTTCCTGTGACCGTCTTGTTAATCTGGTATTCAGGAGGTGTGCGGTTTCCGTCGTAAACATGGAGCGTGGACACGGTCTGACTAGAGGGCGGAGGTTGGCCTCCGCCGCTGCCAACTATGCTCACGTTCGAAGTGGTCGTCGTCGTGATTGTGTTCGTGTTATTGCTATTGGTGTTCTGAGCGTTCTGCGCAAAAGCACTACCACCGAGCAATCCCG
>Ga0073899_10003260_pt1 | contig 14404 bp, 8 predicted proteins | sample KloWWTmetaKNB5Ph_FD_88975 | JGI IMG/M metagenome (GOLD analysis project Ga0073899, IMG submission 88975) | Active sludge microbial communities from Klosterneuburg, Austria, studying microevolution and ecology of nitrifiers - Klosterneuburg... | ecosystem: Engineered > WWTP > Aerobic digester >... | reverse complement strand
TTCCACCCCCAATACGCGCGCAAGCGCGCCAAACAGACGGCCTGACGTCGGTAAATGAATGTTCAATCCCGCCTGCCATACAAGCAGGCCGCTGAAGGCAAGCGCGGCCAGGGCGAGTCCAGGGCCCGCGCCAATTCGCTTGACCAAGGAAGAATCAAGACGCGCGGCCAGCCTGCCCGCACACACAGCCCCGGCGCCAATGGAGGCGATGAGATAGACCGGACCTGCCCCCCACTTGCCGGTCAGCATCCCAAGCGCGATCCCGCCCAGAAAGTAGAGCGACCAGATCGAGATGGGTTCCGTCGAGCGCTTGCGTATCGCCGTCCAGAGATCCAGCCCAACGTGGGCGACGCCGCACAAGACCAGGGGGGCCTGCAGGCGCCAGAACTCGGCATAGATCTCCCAGGTGCGATCCAGGCTGTATTCATTGACGTTTGCGGCCACCACGTTCAGCCAGAATTGACCTCCGGTCGCGACGTTGAGCGCGAGTACGATTGTTCCGGACACCACGGCCGAAATGCCAAGGGCTGCGACGCCCCAGCGCGGCCGCCGAAGTAAAAGGAGTCCAAATCCGGCGGCGAGAGCGTCCACCGCCTGGAGCTTGGTGAAACCCGCCACGAGCAACAAAGCAACGCCGGCTGTCGCCCAGCCCCGGGCCGGGCGTGGCCCCGCAAACGCGCGATCCAGACACAGCACGCCGAACATTCCAAACATCACCATGGGCAGGTGGGCGCGGGCAAGGGGGCCGATCTGATACACATAGTTGGCGGCAAAAAACGCCAGACCGCATACCGCGGCAATCACGGCGCCAGCCAACCAAAACGCGCGTCCGGCGTTACTTGAATCCCGACGTGTCCAGGCCGCCCGCACGGCGGCGAAAATCGCCAGCCCGATTCCCAGCGACATCACCCAGGTCAACACTCGCGCCACCACAAGCTTCGGCCCAAAGAGCCAGATGAGGGGGACCAGCAGCAATCGATACACCGGCGGGTAGTTCGAGGCGTAATATGGGAAGACCGCGTTGTCGAGGTAGATGTTCTGGCCGCGCGCCAGGCGGATCCCATCGAAAAGCTCAAATCCCTCGCCCTGGTCGTAGTCAAAGGGAAACTCAAACAGACCGCGCGCATAGGCGGCATACACGCCGAAATACAGCAGGAAAATCGCGGCGGTGACGACAAGCGCCACGATGGCGGCTGCGCCCAGGGCGGAGGTCAACGCGGGGCGCAACAGGGCGCGGCGGGAGTTCGGAGTGGGCACGCATCGATTATAGTAAGCGACCGGTTTCAAGCCGGCATATCATGGCTTCGCTTAGAGACACGCTCAGCAGGACGCGCAACAGCGTCTTTTCCCGGATACAGTCTGCGCTCGGTCAATCCGACATCAGCAGCGAGACCTGGGAAGATTTGGAGACCCTGCTCATCCAGGCCGATGTCGGCGCGCAAACGGCGGGGACGCTGATCGAACGTCTGCGCGCCAGGGCGCTCCGCGAGGGCATCACGCGGTCCGACAAGCTGCGCGGCGTGCTCAAGGAGGAATTGCGCGCGCTCCTCAGCATTGGCGCGCCGCCCGCGGATTACGCGTCACGCCGGCTGCTGGAAGTCATCATGGTCATCGGGGTGAATGGAAGCGGTAAAACGACCTCCATCGCCAAACTGTGCAAGCTCTACAAGAGCCGCGGGCGCAAGATCGTATTGGCGGCGGCGGACACATTCCGGGCGGCCGCAGTCGAGCAACTCCAAGTCTGGGGAGAGCGACTCGGCGTGGATGTCCTGTCCGGCGCGCCAAATATCGACCCCGGAGCGATCACCCATGATGCGGTGCTCGCGGCGTTTTCGCGTAAAGCCGACCTGCTCATTGTCGATACGGCCGGGCGCCTGCACACCAAACACAACCTGATGCAGGAGCTGGTGAAAATCCGGAACGTGCTTCAGCGCGGTGTCCACGAGGCGCCGCATCAGACCCTGATCGTCATTGACGCCGCAAACGGACAGAACGCGATTGCCCAGGCCAAGGGGTTTGCCGGGGCGGTGGGCGTCACCGGCGCAATCCTGACCAAACTCGACGGCACCCCCAAAGGGGGCGTCGCGTTTGCCATCGTCAGCGAGTTGGGAATTCCGATCCGATACATCGGGACGGGTGAGAAGATCGACGACATCCAGGAATTCAACGCGACGGAATTCGTAGACGACCTATTTGAATCATGATCGAACAACTTATCGAAACAAAAGCCAGGCTGGAATCGCTACACACGGAGCTGATCAGCCTGCGGGGGCGTCTTTGACGTCCTGGCCAAACAGACCCGGATCGAAGAACTAGAAGCCGCCGCGGCGGACGCCAGCCTGTGGAGCGATCCGATGCGGGCGCAGGCGACGATGCGCGAGTTGAGCGGTCTGCGCGCCACGGTTGACGCCTACGTCAAACTGGATCGCCAGCTGCAGGACGCGCGCGTTCTGGTCGATCTGGCCGATGAGCTGGACGACCTTGACAGCGCCCGCGAAGCGGCGGGCGAGTGCGATGCGATCGCAGAATCCATCGCCGCGATCGGCGAAGAGCTGATGTTCTCCGGGAAACACGACCATCGCGACGCGATTATCATCGTGCAACCGGGCGCCGGCGGCGTCGATGCCCAGGACTGGGCGGCGATGATTGTGCGGATGTACGCGCGCTGGGCGGATCTGCACGACATGAAGATGACTGAAATTGACTACGTGCCAGCCGATCAGGCCGGGATCAAGAATGCCACCCTCAGCGTGCAAGGCGAGCGCGCATACGGCTGGTTGCGCAGCGAGCGCGGCATCCATCGGCTGGTCCGGATGTCACCTTTCAACGCAGGCGGCACGCGCGAGACGTCGTTTGCCCGGGTCGAGGTCTATCCCGATATCCAGGACGATGACATCACCATCGAGATCAACCCGGCCGATCTGGAGATCGATACCTATCGTTCGCAGGGCGCGGGCGGCCAAAATGTCCAGAAGAACGAGAGCGCGATCCGCATCCGCCACATCCCGAGCGGTCTCATCGTCACCTGCCAGGATCAGCGCAGTCAAACCCAGAATCGCGAACGAGCGCTGCACATCCTGAAAGTGCGGCTGCAGGAGCAGGAGGAGCGCCAACGCGAAACTGAGCTGCGCAACCTCAAGGGCGAGCATGTTGAAGCCGAGTTCGGATCGCAGATTCGCAACTACGTGCTGCACCCGTATCAACTGGTCAAGGACACCCGGACGGGCTGCGAGACCGGGAACGCCCAGGCCGTCCTCGACGGCGGGCTGGACGAGTTCATGCGCTCCTATCTCAAAGGCGAACGGCGCGAAGCCTGAGCCGCCGCAGCACATGAGAATTCTGGCGGTCAGCGATGAGGTGATCCCGTGGATGTACAGCCCGGCCATCAAGGATCGCGTCGGCGATGTGGACTTGGTGATCAGTTGCGGCGACTTGCCGATTTACTATCTGGAATTCATCGCCTCGAGCCTCGACCGACCGTGCGTCTATGTACGTGGAAATCACGACCAATATGAGATTGGCCCAAATGGCGTCATCAAGACCCACCCCGGCGGATGGATACCCTTGGATATGACCCGCGAGGAAGTCGGCGGGCTTCAGATTGGCGGGCTGGATGGCTGCCTGCGCTATAACGCCGACGCGCCGTATCAATACACGCAGCAGGAGCAGTGGCTAAGAGCCTGGGTCCTGGCCTCGCGCTGTCTGGGTCCCCTGATGGCCCGCAAGCAGGCCCTGGACATCCTGGTCACGCATGCCCCACCGTACGCCATCCACAATGGGAACGATCACGCCCACACCGGCTTTCACGCCATCAATTGGATCATGCGGGCGATGAAGCCGCGTTTTGTCCTCCACGGGCACCAGCACCGAAATTACGCGATGCTCCAGTCAGGCGAAACGGAGGTCGATGGCACAACGGTCCTCAATGTGCATCCGTATCGGATCTTCAACTACTAGAAGTCAGGCCAGGGTTGGCCGCTGATACAACTCGATCAGCACGCCGCCGGTGCTCTTCGGATGGACAAAGGCGTAACGCGTGCCGTCCGGCTTGCTGACCGGCTCCGGATTGATCAGTTCGCCGCCATGAATGCGGATGCGCTCGAGTGCCGCGGCAATATCAGCGACCTCCAAACATACGTGGTGCATCCCAGGGCCATGCCGGTTCATCCATTTGACGATGCCCGTATCCGGGCGAGTCGGCTGCAACAACTCGATCTCGGACTCGCCGACAGGAAGAAATGCGACCCGCACACCCTCGCGCTCAATCTCCTCGACCCTGTCGCAGACAAGATCGAGCGCATCACGATAAAACGCCAATGCCGCGTCCAGATCGGGGACCGCGATCGCAAGATGATCTACCCGCATCAATCGATCATCTCCACCTTGTAGTTGGTCCCGCTCTTGATCGTGTCACCCGTGAAGTCCTCGGACTTCAGGTCGCTGCCGATCACAACGTTGCGCCCGACCTTGAAGTTGGCCGGCACGGTGGTGTCCTTTCCAATCACCGTGATACCGGTTGAGATGCCCGCGTCCTGATTCGGCGTGTAGTCGTTGCCGTATCCGATGTGCGCGCCCGCCCCGATGCGGACATGTTTGTCGATGATCGCGCGATCGACGACGGCGCCAGCTTCAATCGTGCAGTCGGTCATGATGATCGAATAGCGGACCACGGCCCCACGCGCCACGCGCACGCCCGGGGACAGCACCGAGTATTCAACCGATCCCTCGATGGTGCACCCGTCGGTAATCAGGCTGTGGCTGACAATTGCTCCGGTCCGGATGTTGACCGGAGGCCGCTCTTCCGAGCGGGTGTGGATGATCCAGTCACGGTCAAGCAAATCGAGGGAGGGTTGATCGGCAAGGAGATCCATGTGGGTCTCCCAGTACGACTGGACCGTTCCCACATCGACCCAGTAGCTCGAGAAGGGATAAGCGAAAACGCGGAAATTGTCGGACACCATCTTCGGAATGATGTTCTTTCCGAAGTCCCGCTCGCTATCGGGCGCCTTGGCGTCCTCAGTCAGCACCTTCATCAGCGTCGCGTAGTTAAAGACATAGATGCCCATCGACGCGAGGGTGCTCTTCGGTTGCTTGGGCTTCTCCTCGAAAGCCGTCACCCGCATGGTGTTGTCGGCGTGCAGAATGCCAAAGCGAGAAGCCTCTTCGACCGATACGCGCAAGGTCGCAACAGTAACGTCGGCCTTGTTATCAGAGTGGAACTGGATGAGCTTGCTGTAGTCCATCTTGTAGATGTGATCCGCCGAGAGAATCAGGACAAGATCCGGCTTCACATTCCGCAGGTAGTCCGAGTTCTGATAGATCGCATCGGCGGTGCCTTCATACCAACCGCCATCCATGCGGCCCTGATAAGGCTGCAAAAGCGAAGCGCCGCCGCTCTGCCGGTCGAGGTCCCACGGCGCTCCCGTCCGAATATGGTCCTGCAGGGAGCGTGGCCGATACTGGGTGACAACGCCGACATTCGTGATGCCGCTGTTGACGCAGTTCGAGAGGGCAAAATCGATGATCCGGTACTTGCCCGCGAACGGCACGGCCGGCTTGGCGCGCTTGTTGGAGAGGACGGTGAGCCGGGTGCCGCGGCCGCCCGCCAGGATCATGCCTACAGTTCGCATATTGCCTCGTGTATGTCGTAACGCTCTTGACATTTATGTCGCCGCACCGAGCCTGCCTCGGAGGCAATGCGCCCCGGCGAAGCCGGGACGCATCGCCTCCTCGTATTGACTCGGAAGGGCGATCCTAGTCGCGGTAAACCGCGATCTGGGGTGAATTGTAGCAACGGCTCGGGGCCGATCATCCGCGCGGTGAAGTCAGCCAGGCGCTGACGGCGGCACCCAGTCCCGTCATCAATCCGCGCTGAATAGTAGGCCCGGGAAGCGCATTAAGGAAAGCCTGCCCGTACTGCTTCGAGATGACTCGCCGGTCCAAGACCGCTACGACGCCACGGTCCGAACGCGAACGGATCAGCCGGCCAAATCCCTGCCGGAACTTCAGCACGCTTTCGGGCACCGAGTAGTCGCTGAACGAATTTTCGAAGGTCTCACTCCGAGCAGCAAAGATCGGATCGGTCGGCACGTCGAAGGGCAGCTTGCAGATGGCGAGGGCGCTCAGTTTTTCGCCCTGAATGTCAACACCTTCCCAGAAACTGCGCGTCCCCAGAATCACACCCCGCTCCGCACCCCGAAACTGGTCCAGCATGGCCCGCCGCGAGACTCCGTCGCCCTGCTCATAGACGATGATGCCGTCACGCAACAACAGCGGGGCGATCACCTTGCTTGTCGCGCGCAGTTGGGCGTAGCTCGTGAACAGGGCCATGCCACGACCCTGGCTTGCGCGGAACAGCTCGACCAATCCGCGCTCCACCATCTGCTGATAGCCAGGCTGATTGGGTTCGGGCATGTCCGAGACGACATAGACCAGCGTCGAGTTCTTGAAGTCGAATGGCGAGCCAAGCGCGAGCGATCCCGCGTCATTGGCCTCGAGCCGGCCTTTCACGTAATCAAAGGTCGAGAGCGCCTTCCCGCTCGCGCTGGCGGTCCGCATCGTTGCGCTGGTGAGCACCACGCTCTCCTTCTGGTCCCACAAGCGCTGCCGGATCATTTCTCCAACGTGAAGCGGCGCGGCATGCAGTGTGAGCCGCATCCCTCGTCCCCGTCCGCCTCGGGCCGCTTCGGTTTCCGCCCAATAGATGCGCTTGTCGTTCGGCTTGCTGATGATGCCATTCAATTGCTCAATCGCCTCGACAAAGAAACGCGATGCGCCGCTCACCCGCGCCAGAAGCATGTCCATGCCATCCGCCCCGCCTTCAGCGAGCTCGGACAGGGCGCCAAACAGGGCGCTGATGGACTTGGCGACCGCGGTCAATTCGTCGAGCAGCGGGTCAAAAGCCCGCTCAACCGACCCCCAACCCGGGTTGGAGCGCACCCCGGCTGTTAACCGGGTACGCTGGGCGTAGTCCGAGCCATCAGCCGCATTCTGATTGGCCACAAAGGCCTGCACTTCGTCAAAAAACGTCGTCGACGCCTGGGATGCGCGCTGGGTGGCCGCGGCCGCCCGGTCGGACAGGACCTCAATCGCCCCGCTCTGGTCCGGGGGCAGCGCGCTGCGCGCCTGCGTGACGATATCGGACAAAAGACCGGCCGCTTTGCGGCCGCCGCGAGCCAGGTCGCCCAGGTTGCGCCCGACCTCGTCCCGATCGATGACAAACCCAAGCGCTTCAGTGGCGGCGGCCTCGAGGTGGTGGGCCTCATCAATGACGAGGTATTTGTACTCCGGCAGCGCCTTGTTCTCAACGGCCACGTCCGCCAGCAGCAGGGCATGGTTGACGATGACGACGTGGGCGTTCTCGGCCATTCGGCGGGCCTGGTTGAAGTAACAATCCGTTGCGCTGCATGTGTTTCGATCGCAGGCAGGGTTCTCCGCGGTCAAGTGGCTGAGCGCGACCCGCTCCAGCGGCTGGGGGACGAACAGCTCGTCAGTGTCGCCATGGATGGTATCGGGCTGCCAGATCAGGATCTTGGTCAGCACCCGCGCTTCCTCAAGCGTGCGCGGGCCGGATTTGCGCAGGTCGCTTACCCGCAGGCCACAGACATAGCGGCCTTTTCCTTTCATCACCGCGGCCCGCCCATCCAGGCCAAGCGCGTTCAGAATCGCCGGCACGTCCTTGTCCATCAACTGCTCCTGCAGGTTGATGGTATTGGTGCTGACAACGACCCGTTGGCCATTCTGGATCGCCCAAAGCATGGATGGGATCAAATAAGCCAGACTCTTGCCTGTGCCTGTGCCGGCCTCGATCAGCTCAACCGTGCCATCGTTAAAGGCCTTGACCACCCGCCGCATCATTTCGAGCTGCTGCGGGCGCGACTCGTAGCCCGGGAATTTCCGGGCGAAAGGGCCATCCGGCGCCAGTGTCGCGGTCACCCGTTCCGGATCAAGCGGCTTTGTATTCTCATTCGGAACGAGCGGCCGCGCCTCAGTCCGCGCTTTGGCCGCCAGTTTGCGCTGATCTGCGGCAGCCGCGCTTCGGGCGGGCGCCGTCGATGTGAATCGCGCGCCACGCTCCTGCGCTTCAAGCGCGTCGCGCCAAAACGGCGCCAAGCCCCATCCGCTTCGATCCGCGTGTCCGGCGATCTCCTCCAACGTCTCATGCCTCAGACCAATTGCGCGCTCGTAAAGCTTGAGGTAGAGCTGATGCGCCACGCGAGCGTCGTCCAGCGCGCGATGTGTGGCCGGCTCCAAAATACCAAGCTCCCGCCCAAGCGCGCCGAGGCTGTAGCGGCTGGCATGCGGTATGAGAATCCCGGCCAGCTCAAAGGTATCGATGGCGGCATTTGCCGAAAGCACCCGCTGTCGCCGGGTGAAGCCGAGATCAAAACCGATGTTGTGTCCGACGATTGGGGCATTCCCGCACAACCGTTCAGTCTCGCGGAGCGCTTCCCAGAGCGACACACCCTCGCGCTCAACCATTTGGTCCGTGATGCCGGTCAGCTCCGTGATCTTTGGCGGTATCGGGCGCTGCGGATTGACGATCCGGCTGTATTCCTCGACGACTTCAGGGCCGCGAAAGACCAGAATGCCAATTTCGAGAATGACGTCGCGTTCAGGATCGAGGCCGGTCGTTTCAAGGTCGAGCGAGACGAGGGTACGCATGAAGATTCGAGATTGTACCGCTAGCGGTCCTCCCAATGATGGTTGGCGAGATCACAATCCGATCGCTTCGCGCGGGGATTGTGATCTCGCCGGGTCAACCCCAAAGGCTACTTCGTGATGAGCGGCAAAAACACTTTGATTTCATTCTTGACGAAGGTCGCGATCACAAGGCGGTCGGCTGTCATCGTCACCGGACAGTCGCCCATCCCCGCGCACGCGCCGCTCCACCCCGCAAAGGTTGAGCCGGTGTTCGCAGAAGCCGTAAGCGTTACCACCGTGCCATAGCCGTACAGCGTGCTGCCAACGGTCGGGGTCACCACCCCAATCCCTGTGCCGGTGGTCGTCACGAACAGCGCCAGTGCAATCGGATTCGGCGCAATGAACCACGGTGAGAAAGCGGTCACGCTATCGGACTCGAGCCAGTTGTTGACGGTATCCGACAGGCTGGGCGTGAAACCAACCAGGCCCGCGGTATTGCGCCACAACGCGAGATTGCTTTCCGGGTTGCCATTCAGTTCAGTATCGCGATAACGCAGGCGCAGCGTGGCCGTGAACGCGCCGCCCCCGGTCGCGGTGATAAGGTAGGTGCGCGACACGGCCGTGCTGAATCCGATCGGACTACCCGGCAGCAGATTCACCAACAAACCAGTCGGCGGCGTGCCGGCGGTGAGATTAACCGAGACATTTGGATTGCCGAACGGATACGCGCTGCTCAGGCTGAACGCATGCTCACGTGAGGTCAGGCCCCACACGTCTCCATTCCCGCCGCTGGTTGCGCCTGATGTCAAGTTCAAGCGATAGCTCGGCAGGGTAGAAAGATCGGTCGTCAGGGTCAAACGATTGGTCACGGTCACATCCTGACCCAGGTGGACGCCTGCGCCCGTATTCGCGACTTCCACGTTACTCAACGTCGACATGCTCGTGCCGCCGATGGTCTGACCGTCGGTGCCGTTGAGGAGCAACACGCCCCCTGGCGCCTGGGTCAGCACTGTCTGTGTCTTGATGCTGTCGGCGATCGTCACGAACTGGCTTAAGGCGAGGGTGGTATTGGCAAACCAGCCGCTGCTGATGCAGTTGGTGCTGGTGCATCGGTTGGCCACGAACAGGCCACCGTTGACGGTTGCGGCCACTTCACTGAAAAACCCGCCGCCCTGCCCGGCGGTCGTGTTGCTCAGGAACTGCGTGTTGGTCAGGTTGAGCGTGGCGTAGGCGTAGATGCCGCCGCCCGCGTTGGTGGCCGAGTTGCTGATGAACTGAGAATTCCTGATGTTCGTGGGGGCGTGGTTGACCAGCGCCCCGCCGATGCCCGCGTTGCGGTTGTTCTGGAACAGGGTTCCAACAATCGTTGTGAGTCCGCCCGCATAGACCGCGCCCGAGTTTGCGCCGGTCGTCGTGTTGCTGATGATGGTGCTGTTGTTCAGCGTGAGCGGGCTGAACGTCACCAGTCCGCCGACGTTGTTGGAAACCCCGCTCTCAAACCGCGCGTTGGTGACCGTCGCTATATTATTGCCGGGGTTGTGCCACACACCCGCGCCATTCGTTGCGCTGTTGCCGGTGAATACCGTGCCAGAGATGGTGAGCGGCCCACCCGCCTGGTAAATGCCTCCGCCAGTATCCGCGCTATTTCGGTCGAAAAGGCCGCCCGTCGTGCCCACAAAGAACCCGGCGCTCTGATAGATTCCGCCGCCCTTAAGTGTCGCGCTGTTGCTGATGAATTGCGTCCCTAGCATCGTCAGGGTACTGGTCGCCACAACGCCCCCGCCGTTACCGGCCGCGACGTTGTTCTGGAACAGCCCGCCGGTCAACTGCACGCTGCCGCCGTTATTCTGCCAGGCTCCGCCGCCACCGCCGCCTGCGCTGTTGTTGGTCAATTGGGTGCCCGAGATCGTGAGATTCCCGTTAAGCACGTAGACGCCTCCCCCGTTGCTGCCGGCGCTATTGCGGTCAAGCAACCCGTTGGTGAACTGCACCGCGGTGTTGGCAAACACCGCGCCGCCCAGCGCTGCGGCGCTGTTGCTGACGAACTGAGTATTGACCAACGGCGTAGAGAAAGTCGCGACGATTGCCCCGCCGTTGCCCGCCGTGCTGTTGTTCTGAAACAGGTCGCCGCTCAGTTGCGCGAAGCCGCCCACATACACCGCGCCAGCGTTCACCCCCGTCGTCGTGTTGCTGATGATGGTGCTATCCGTCAGGTTGAGACTGCCGAACGTCTTCAAGCCGCCCACGTTGGGTGATGTTCCGCGCTCAAAGCGGGCGTTGGTCACTGACGAAGTGGCGTTCGCGGACGTCTGCCACACGCCGGCGCCGCCGACAGCGGCGCTGTTCGCGACAAAGGTGGTGCCGGACAACACGAGGTTCGATACATTGCGGATGAAGATGCCGCCGCCCATCTGGGTTGTCGTGTTGCTTAAGAACGACGAGCCCGTCATGGTCACGTGGCTGAGCGCCGCGATCGCGCCGCCGTTGCCGGTGGAGCCTGTGCCGCGGTTGCCCTGGAACACACTGTTCACGTCGCTGCTCTGGCTGGTGAGATACGCCGCGCCACCCGCCGCCACGGAGGCGCTGTTCGCGCTGTTGCCGACAAAGGTATTGCCGGCCAGGCTGGCGCGGCTGCCCGCATACAGCCCACCCCCGCCACCGCCGCTCGGACTGCCGGAAATGACGGTGTTGCTCATGAACAGGGTGTTCGTCAGGTAAAGGATGTCATAGGCGAACAGGCCGCCGCCTCTGTGCGCCGCGCTATTGCTGATGAACTGGGTGCCGCTCATGTGGAGTGTGCTGTTCGAGACCATGCCGCCTCCGATCAAGGCCGAAGTGTTGTTCTCGAACAGCCCGCCGGTGACGACGGCCTGCTTGTCGGCGTACATCGCGCCGCCGTTCAAGCCCGTGGTCGTATTGCTCAACACGGTCGTATTGGCCATGTCCAGCGTGCCAAGCGTGACGAGTCCGCCGACGTTGTCCGAGGTGCCGCGCTCGAAACGCGCGTTGATGACAACGGCGTTGTTGGCATTCTGCCAGACCGCCCCGCCGCCCGTGGTCCCGACATTGTTGGCAAAGGTCGTGCCGGTGATGAGGAGATCACCGCCCCCGAGATAAACGCCGCCGCCGAGGCCCGTCGCGGAATTGCTCAACACCTGCGCCGACGTGAGCGTCAGCGCGCTGCTTGAATATATCCCCGCGCCGTCGCCGTTGACGCTGCCATTCTGGATGGTCAATGAGGTGATGTCAATCGCCGCCGCGCTCACAAACAGCACCCGCCCGCCCAAGAGGGCATCGAGCGTCGTCGGCTGAGTGATCGGGAAGGCGTTCGTCCAGTTCGTGGTGGTGTAGCCGCCAGCGAGTGTAAGCGTTTGCGTAATGACTGCAACTTGATTTGTTCCGAGTTGGTTCACCGCGCCCGCGCAATAACCCGCAATCTTTACCGTACCGCCACTGCCCGCCGCCGCCACCGCATCACGCACGGCCGAAGCCGTCGTGCTTGTGTAAACCAACGCGCCATCGTTGGGCGTGGCAAAACAGGTATCGTCCGCCGCTTCGGCGGAACGCACTCCCAGTAACGCAAGGGTTACGCCGAGCACGACAAGCCCAACCCGAAGAAAACCGCGGCGCAAGTCCGCGATACCCGAAAATACTTTGGAATACTGGTGCATGCGAGCGCAAGTAAGCATACCGATAGTCTACTTACTCAGCACTTAAGTCGCCTACCGAACCTGTTTCCCGAGACGATATCCCCCGGCTTCGCCGGGGGATATCGTCTCGGGTTCCAATAAAGCTATCTAATCCATAATGGCATCAAATGCCCACCGAGACACTCCAACGCTTCTTTGCCGAAAACGATGTCGCGGTTCGATTTCTGCATGGCCAGGTGTTCTTCATCCTTGGTCTCGCAATGGGGTTGCAATGGCGCCAGCGCAGCCGGCTTGAACTGGCGCGCGGCCTGCCGTGGCTGTGCGCATTCGGGTTGTGCGAGGCGCTCGCCATCTGGGGCGATGTATTTGTCCCGATTCAGGCGCCGACGCTTGATCCCTTGACCGCCGGTTTTGTACGGTCATTGCAGCTCTTTTTGCGCCTGGTGGGCGTTTCGGCGCTGCTCGGATTTGGATTGCAGCTAAACGAACCCTCGACGCCGTCCGCTGCGACGATTTTGCTGCCGGCCGGCATCGCGAGCTTCGGCGCCATCGCCCTGGTCGTTCAGCGCCTGGTCTCGCCAGCGCCCGATCTGACCACGTCGGAGGCGATCCTGCGCTACGGGGTCGGCGCGCCAGCGGCCCTGCTCGTTGCATTTGGTCTGCGGCGGCAGGCCACGCGGCTGGTCGGCCCGCTTCGCGGCGAGCGTTTTGTTGGCGCGTTGCGGATCGCGGGTTTTGGTTTTGCCTTTTTCGCGCTCACGGATGGCTTGCTTGCGCCGGCAAACCCGGTTCTGTGGGGTCCCGTGCTGAACGAGGGACTGGTCGCACAACTAACGGGAATCCCCATTGCCACGGCCCGGGCCGCGATCGGGGCCGTCATCGCGGTATTCCTCTTTGCCGCCCTGGATGTTTTCAGGCTCGAATCGGATCGCATTGCGCAGGCCCTCTCGCAGGAGCAGGCGCTCAGCGCCGAGCGCGAACGAATCAGCCGCGAATTGCACGACGGCACCCTGCAGTCGGTCTATGCCTTTGGCCTGGTCCTCGATGATGCCGGGCATGCCCTGACCGAGGCCGTTACGCCGCCGGGATCGCCCGAACTCACGCCCGTAATGCGCGAACGGATCGAGCACGCTCGCAAGCAAATCACCTACGCCGTCAACGGTCTGAATCAAACGATCGGCGACATTCGAGGATTCATCTACGACCTCCGCGCGGCGCAGGCAGATGAGGACCTTGCTCGCGGACTGGTCGATGTCATTGGCGAGTTTCGCATGCGGACGGGGCTGCCCGTGGACTGGCAAGTCATGGGCCGGCCCTCCGAACCCCTCAGTCCCGCGCGCCGGCATCACGTCTACCAGGTCGCACGCGAGGCGCTCAGCAATGTTGCGCGCCATGCCGGCGCGGACACGGTGCGCGTCGCGCTGGCCTATGGCGGGCCAGACGGCCGCGGAACTGGAATGCGCCTCTCAGTCAGCGATAATGGCGTGGGCGTATCATCTCCCATAGGTCAGATCGGTCGCGGCCTGCGCAACATGCGCGAGCGCGCCCGCATCCTCGGCGGCGAGTTGACTGTCGAGGGAAATACGGGAAAAGGCACCACGGTTGTGCTGGAGCTGGACTAAGCGGGCCGCGGCCCGGAACAGATCATGAGCAGGTTGCGAATCATCATCGTCGACGATCACGAGGTCGTCCGCATCGGGTTGCGCACCCTTCTGGCGCGCCAGCCCGGATTTGAAGTCGTCGATGAGGCTGCAAATGGCCAGGAAGCGGTCCGAAAAACCCTGATGCATCGGCCTGACATCGTCGTAATGGACGTGCGGCTGATGGGGATGAGCGGGATCGAGGCATGCCGCGAGATCGTCGCGGCCGCTGCCCGAGTCAAAGTCATCATGTTGACCTCGTATGGCGATGACGATGTGCTATATGACTCGATCGCGGCAGGCGCCAGCGGATTTGTGCTCAAACAGTTGGGCAGCGATGATTTGGTAAAGCACATTCAAACGGTCGCGCGGGGGGAAAGCACCCTCGACCCGGCCTCGACGACGAAGGTGTTTATCAAGATGCGCGCCCAGGCCCGCAAACGCGAGCAAAGCGCATTTGCCGAGTTGACC
>Ga0073899_10003259_pt1 | contig 14404 bp, 9 predicted proteins | sample KloWWTmetaKNB5Ph_FD_88975 | JGI IMG/M metagenome (GOLD analysis project Ga0073899, IMG submission 88975) | Active sludge microbial communities from Klosterneuburg, Austria, studying microevolution and ecology of nitrifiers - Klosterneuburg... | ecosystem: Engineered > WWTP > Aerobic digester >... | reverse complement strand
TCCTCATGGATGTCGTCATGCCGGGCCAGAATGGTTTTCAGCTCACCCGTGCCATTACCCGTGATCCGCTGTACGCCGATGTGCCGATCATCATGTGCACCAGCAAGAACCAGGAAACCGATCGCGTCTGGGGTATGCGCCAGGGTGCTCGCGGCTATATCACCAAGCCGGTGGATGCAGCCGAGTTGCAGGCCAAGATCGACGCGCTGAACTGAAAAGAATCCCGCAGTATTTATGGCCAATCGCGAAGCACTACGAGAGCTCCAGATACGACTCGCCAGCCGCCTGCAGGCGGCACGGACCGAGGGCTTGTCCGTTTCTTCCTGGCTGGCTGTGGAGTCTGCCGGAAAGAATTACCTTCTGCCCCTTGGTCATGCGGGAGAGATTTTCCCCTGGACCGTGGTGCAGCCAGTGCCCTACACCCAGAAGTGGTTCATGGGCGTGGCCAATCTGCGGGGCGGATTGACGGGTGTGGTCGACCTTGCCGGGCTGCTGGGCGCCGCCCCCGTGCGCACGGAGCAAAGCCTTTCGGAGGCCAGCCTTCTGGCCTTCAATGCGGCCCTGGAAGTCAATGCCGCCTTGCTGGTGGACCGGCTGGCGGGCTTGCGCAGCACCGACGCATTTGTTGCCTCCGAGGCTCCGGTGGAAGGCGATCCGGTCTTCTTTGGTTCCACTTATATTGATTCCGACGGTACCCGCTGGCAGGAGCTGAATTTGCAGGCCCTGTCTCAACACACCGCATTTCTGAGCATCAGTGCTTGAGTTCTTCTGTAAGGCTGCCCCATGTCTGTCGTCAAACAAATTGGAAATCTCTTCAACCGCAAGTCGGACGCTCCTCAGACCGATGCAGGCCCTGCCTCGGATCAGGACCTTCTGTCATCCGAGGAACTGAGGAATTACCAGACTGATGCCCTCAACAGCGTGCAGGGCGATCCGGACGGTTCCTTTGCCGAGTCGCCTGCGGCGCAGTCTGAAACCGACCTCATCACCTTGCCTGTGCTGGGCGAGTCGACCGCTGCCAACCATCAGCGGCGTCTGCTGATCCTTCTCGCTCTGGGTGTGGTGTTGCTGGCGGTGATTGCAGGTTGGGTGCTTCAGCAGGCGGATCGCTCCGCACAGCAACTGGCGGCAACGGGCCAGTCGCTGATGCAGTCGCAACGACTGGCGAAGTCCGTTTCCCAGGCGCTTGTGGGAAGCCCGCAGGCGTTCCCGGACGTGGTTGAAAGCTCTGGCGTGCTTGCCCGCAATGTGCGTGCTCTCAACACGGGCGACACCGAGCTGGGTGTTGAAAATCTGGGCGAATCCTTCAGGCCTGACCTGGATGCCATCACGCCATTGATGGAGCGTGCAGAGCGCAATGCGGCCCTGGTGATGGGGCAGCAAAAGATCTTGACCCAGGTGGGTGACGCTTTGCGGACCATCAACCGCCAGTCGTCGGATTTGCTGGAAATTGCCGAAACCGTCTCATCGCTGAAGCTCCAGCAAAATGCGCCCGCTGCAGAGATTTCGGCAGCCGGGCAGCTCGTGATGCTGACCCAGCGTATCGGCAAGTCTGCCAACGAATTCCAGACCGCTGAAGGTGTGAGTCCGGAGGCCGTGTTCCTGCTGGGCAAGGACTTGAACTCCTTCAAGGAAATTGCACAGGGCCTGCTCGATGGCAGCCCTGAACTGCGCCTTGCTGCCACCAAGGATGCCCAGACCCGCGAGCAGCTCGCAGCACTGATCAAGCTCTACGAAGACACTCGCAACCAGGCGGGTGCCATCCTGGGCAACCTGCAGGGTCTGGTTTCGGCCCGCGAGGCGCAGACGGCCATCATTGGTGACAGCGAACCTCTGCGACGCCAGCTGGAAGGCCTGCAGAACAAGCTGTCGGCACAGACGGGTGTTGGTGCCGGACAGCTCGCCGCCCTGGTTCTTGCGGGTGTGTTCGTGTTGCTTTGCGGTGTGGGTATTTCCCGCGTCCAACTGCTCGACAGTCGCACCCGTCAGCAGATGGCTGAAGTTCAGCAGAAGGACGCACGTCGCCAGGAGCAGGAGGCCAAGCGGGTGAACGACGCCAACCAGGCCGCCATTTTGCGACTCATGAACGAACTGCAGTCGGTTGCTGAAGGCGACCTCACGCAGGAAGCCACGGTGACCGAGGACATCACGGGTGCTATTGCCGACTCGGTGAACTACACGGTGGAAGAGCTGCGCCAGCTGGTGGGCAGTGTGCAGAACACTGTCACCCGGGTGGCCCAGACGACGGCCATGGTGGACAACACCTCGACCGAACTGCTGGCCGCTTCTACCGAGCAGTTGCGCGAAATTCGTGAAACCGGCCAGTCGGTGCTGGACATGGCTTCCCGAATCAACGACGTGTCCTCCCAGGCCGAAGAGTCCGCCACTGTGGCGCGCCAATCCCTGCAGGCAGCCGATTCCGGTCTGCAGGCCGTGCAGAACGCCATCGGCGGTATGAATTCCATCCGCGACCAGATCCAGGACACCTCCAAGCGCATCAAGCGGCTGGGTGAGTCGTCGCAGGAGATTGGTGAAATCACCGAGCTGATTTCCGACATTACCGAACAGACGAACGTGCTGGCACTGAACGCTGCCATTCAGGCGGCGTCCGCTGGTGAAGCCGGCCGAGGTTTCTCGGTGGTGGCAGAAGAAGTGCAGCGTCTTGCTGAACGTTCTGCAGATGCCACGCGCCAGATTTCTGCGCTGGTGAAGGCCATTCAGACCGACACCCAGGATGCGGTGGCAGCTATGGAGCGTTCCACGCAGGGTGTGGTGGAAGGTGCCCGCCTGTCCGACAGTGCCGGTACTGCACTGACCGAAATTGACCGCGTGTCCCGCCGTCTTGCCGAGCTGATCGAGCAGATTTCTTCTTCGACATCGCGTGAAGCAACGCTGGCCAACGAGGTGGCTGAAAACATCCAGCACATCTTCGCGGTGACGGAGCAGACCGGTGAAGGTACGCGTACCACGGCACAACAGGTCCGTGAGCTCTCCAGCATGGCTGAAGAGCTGCGCCAGTCGGTGTCACGGTTCAAGATTGCCTGACGTACTACCCCACAACATTCGGGCTCAGTGCAGCCGGGAACGAATACATGTCATCTACTGATGCCGTCAACGCAGTACACGCAGAAGGCGCCCTGGCTGAACAGGACCTAGGACCTCTGGCATGGGTGCTGGAGGAACTGCGCAAATCCCTTGATGGCGCAGTCAAAGCCCTGCGCCGTTTTGTCCATGAGGCAGACCTCGCACGCGAATCCGATCTGGCAACGCTGGATGTTGCTGCGTTGCGAATGGCACGGCAGCAACTGCACCAGGCGTGTGGCGCGCTCGAAATGGTTGGAATGGCCTCCCCCGCGCTGGTGCTGAGGGCAATGGAGTCGGCGGTTCAGCGGTTTGTACAGCGCCCCGAGCTTTGCACTGACGACGCCGCCGGTGCCCTGGAGCGAGCCAGCTTCGCGTTGAATGAGTACCTAGAAAGCGTGCTGGCAGGCAAGGCGGTATCGCCTGTAGCGCTGTTCCCGCAGTACCGGGATGTGCAGGCCCTCACGGGGGTCGAGCGTGTCCACCCTGCAGATCTCTGGCCTGTGGAGCGTCGTTTCCGCGAGCCCGATATCGAAGTCAATGCCACGCCCCTGGAGTATGGGCCCGTGGCCCGCGGGCGACTCGACCAGGCAGTGTTGCGCGTTGTCAAAGACGCAGATTTCGAGGCCGCCCGCGAATTGCGGGACATCTCTCTGGGGTTTGTGGCGGCGCAGTCAGACCGCCAGACGAGAGCCTTCTGGAAGATCTGTGCAGGCTATTTTGAAGCCTTTGCCAGAGGCCTGTTTGTGGCCGATGTGTATGCCAAACGTGTTGCGTCGCGCATTCTCATGCAGTACGCCACGCTGGCACGTGGGGACGTTGCCATTGCCGATCGGCTCGTGCAGGATCTGCTGTTTTTCTGTTCACAGGCGCAGCCCGTGGAGAACGAGGACGTTCCTTATTTGCAGTCCGTACGCAAGGCCTTTGGCCTGGACCGCACGAACCCGGTGGATTACGAGGCCCGGCGCTTCGGTCGTTTCGACCCCGCGGTGCTGGTACAGGCACGCAAGCGCATCTCTGCTGCCGCTGAGACCTGGTCGGCGCTGGCGGGTGGGGATCGCAACAAGCTCAAACCGGCCGCCGATCAGTTCAGTCTGGTCTGCGACTCCCTTCGCAAGCTTCACCGTAGCAGCGAGAGCCTGGCCCAGGCGCTGACCAAGGCACTTGAAGCCACGACCCGTGCGGGCGAACCCCCCTCTGCCGCGCTGGCCATGGAAGTGGCAACGTCGGTGCTGTATCTGCAGGCAGCGCTGGAGGAGACGGATACCCCTGAAGAACAGATGGTTGCCCGTTCCCGCCGTCTTGCCGAGCGCTTGGACGCCGTAACGGCGGGCGCCGAACCGGACCCGCTCGAGCCCTGGATGGAAGACCTGTATCGACGGGTCAGCGACAACCAGACCATGGGCAGCGTGGTGGATGAATTGCGCGCCACACTGGGAGAGGCCGAACGGTCCATGGACCAGTTTTTTCGCAACCCCGAGGACGTCGCTCCACTCGCAAGCGTTCCCGGCCGACTGGCGCAGATGCGTGGTGTGCTGTCCGTGCTGGGACTCGATCAGGCGTCGCTCGCGGTGCTTCGGATGCGCGACACGGTCGAGCGTTTGCTGGCCAATGGATCGATTGCCGAAGATGAGCGTCGGCAGACCTTCGAGAAACTGGGCAACAGCCTGGGGGCCCTGGGCTTTCTCATCGACATGCTCAGCTACCAACGCGCCATGGCACGCAAGTTGTTTGTCTATGACGAAGAGCTGGGTGAGTTGCGCATCCTGATGGGCCGTACCCGTGCCCGTGCGACAGACGGCGCAGAAGACCAGCAAGACCTTGCGCACAAAATTGAAGAGCGTGCTCCTGTTCCGTTGCCCGAAGTGGTGCCACGCACCCTCGCTCCCCATGTGGCTGCAGTTGCTGCGGAGGTACCGGTTGATTTGCGAACCCAGCCAATCGACATCTCTGCTGCCATGGCGGAGTCCCGCGCGCAAGCGTCGGTGTCTGCGGCACTGGCCGAGGGCTTGTTGCCTGAATCGAGCCAAATGCAGGAGCCTGCGCAAGTGCCCGAATTCGAGCCGCTTGCCGAGGCCACCCCTGCTTCGCCATCGGTCGCTCCTCCTTTGCCCGTTCCTGCTGTCATCATGGAGGTCGAAGAAGAGCTGCTTGATATTTTCCTGGAGGAGGCCCGTGAGGTCGTCACCAATGGCCTTGAAGCCATTCGCGCGCTTCAGGCATCACCTGGCGACCTGACCGAGCAAACCACCTTGCGCCGGGCGTTCCATACGCTCAAGGGCAGCTCTCGCATGGTGGGACTCAATGATTTTGGTGAAGCAGCCTGGTCGATGGAGCAGTTGCTCAATGCCTGGCTGGCGGAGCAAAAACCGGCTCAGCCGCCTTTGCTGGAGCTTTCCGAGAAGTCGCTGCAGGGTTTTGCCCGGTGGGCCAACGACATTTCCAGGGGGCAGGCCACCGCATGGAAGGCCTCGGCATTCACTACAGCAGCCGATGCGCTGCGGCTCCAGGGTGCGCAGGTGCCTCTGGTCCTGCCAGAAGAAGCCGATGTGCAGACGCCCATTGCGCAGGTTCAGCCAGGCGATACCGTGCCGGTTGATGTTGAGGCTCCTGCACCCATCTTGGCTGAAGCCGAGCAAGAGAAGGCGCCGGTTTCCGAGCAGGCGTCCGCCTGGGACGATGACCGGCTTCCAGCCGTTGATTTCTCCGACACCAGACCGCTGGTGTTTGATGAAGACATGCCGCTGGAGCAAGCTGCAGCCCCAGCCGTGCCGTTGGCCGAAGACATTGATTTTTCCGAGTTCTCGGCAGCACTCGATGCCGCTCCTTCGGCTGGTGGCGTGCCGGCACCAGCCGAAGTGGATCTGTTGTTGGACGTTCCTGCAATCGCGCCTGCCCAAGAGCTTGTGGCGCCCGTGCAAGACGAGGCTTTGGTGCCCGATGTGCTGGCGGAAAGCGTTCAGGGCGAGGCCGCTGCAGCACAGCCTGAGTTGGTCGCCGACAGTGCGGTCGAGCCGGTGCAGGACGATTCCGTCAAGATCATTGGCGATCTGAAGATCAGCATTCCTCTGTACAACGTCTACCTCAATGAGGCCGACGAGTGGTCCCGTCGCTTGGTGACTTCGCTGCAAGAATGGTCGATGGAACTGAACGAGCCGCTGCCAGACACGGCCGTGGGCTTGGCGCACTCCCTTGCCGGCAGTTCTGCCACGGTGGGTTTTCGCGCACTCTCCGAGACAGCCCGTTTGCTGGAGCATGCACTGGAGCATGTGCAGTTGCAAAGCCGCGGACAGCCAGAAGACGCCAGGGCATTCCTGGATGCGGCCGACGATATCCGTCGACTTCTGCACCAGTTTGCTGCCGGTTTCCTCAAGGAATCCAACCCGGAGGTGCTGGAAGAGCTTCGCCGCATCCTCCAGACAGAGATTGTCAGCACCCAGTCGCCACCCATCGAAGATGCCGAGCAGGCCATGGAAGCCTGGCACGCGGAGAACATGCGCGCCTTGCAGGAATCGGCCCAGTCCCCGGAGCCCGAGCCGCTTGTCACCGAGAAGGCCGAGCCGGTTGCGCCGCTGCTTGCGCAGCGCGGGCCCGTGGCCCCGGCGCTCTCGATCCCGGTGCCGGATCTGGACCAACAAATCGACGACAGCATTGCCAAGGCGGTTGCCGCAACGTCCGACATCGACGATGACATCGATGTGATGGATGTGATCGACCCCGACCTGTTCCCCATTTTCGAGGAAGAGGCGGCCGAACTGCTTCCGGTGCTGGGTGGTGCCATGCGCCAGTGGGCAGGAAGGCCGGACAACCTTGGTGCACGCACCGAGGTTCTGCGTGCATTGCACACCCTCAAGGGCAGCGCCCGTCTGGCGGGAGCCATGCGTCTGGGAGAAATGTCCCACCGCCTGGAGTCCTCCATTGAGCAGCTCGATACCGAGACTGTCCAGTCGGCCGACATCGAGCCTTTGCTGGGCAGCTTTGACGGTCTTCAGGCCAACTTTACTGCGCTGCGCGCCATCAGCGCACAGGCACCGACCGAGCCCGTGGTAGTGACTCCGGGCAAATCCGAAGCGACTCCCACCACGGCGGACGCATCCGTCGAGGCGATGCCGCAGGCAACACGGCCGGTTCTGGCACGTCCCCAAGGGGCAATCCAGACGGCACCTGCACGTGCGGCAGCAGGCCACTCGGTGCGCGTGCGTGCGCAGCTGCTCGACCGCCTGGTGAACCAGGCGGGAGAGGTGATGATCACGCGCTCCCGTATGGAGGCGCGTCTCGGGCAGCTCAAGGGCTCCATGACAGACCTCACCAGCAACCTGGAGAGGCTGCGCCAGCAACTGCGCGATATCGAGATGCAGTCCGAATCGCAGATGCAATCGCGTCTGGCTTTGTCCAAGGATTCCGCCGCAGGTTTCGACCCCCTTGAGTTCGACCGGTTCACGCGGGTGCAGGAATTGACGCGCATGATGGCTGAGTCCGTGAACGACGTGGCTACCATCCAGCGCAATCTCCAGCGTGCCATGGAAGGCACTGAAGACGACCTCATCGCTCAGGGGCGCCAGGCGCGCGAGTTGCAACGTGACCTGCTGCGTACGCGCATGGTGGAGTTTGAAGGTATCTCCGAGCGCCTGTACGCGGTGGTGCGCCAGGCCTCTAAGGAAACCGGAAAGCAGATCAAGCTCGACATTACCGGTGGGTCGATTGAAATGGACCGGGGCGTCCTCGACCGGATGACGCCCGCTTTCGAGCACTTGCTGCGCAACTGTGTGGCCCACGGCATCGAAACGCCCGAGCAGCGGGTGGCCAAGGGCAAGCCAGCTTCCGGAACCATCACCGTCGATCTACGCCACGAAGGCAACGACGTATCGGTCGAGTTCAAGGACGACGGATCCGGCCTCAATTTGCCGGGGATCCGTGCCAAAGCGCTGGCCCAAGGCCTGATTGCGCCAGATGCGCAGATCAGCGATGCCGACGCTGCCAACCTGATCTTCACGCCTGGGTTCTCGACGGCTTCGGAAGTCACAGGCCTTGCTGGCCGTGGCATCGGTATGGATGTGGTGCGCGCCGAGGTGAACTCGCTGGGCGGGCGCATTGAAACCCAGACGGAAACCGACAAGGGTGTTTCCTTCCGGATGGTGCTGCCCCTCACTACCGCTGTGACGCAGGTGGTGATGCTCAGGGCCGGTGACCTTGCCGTGGGTATTCCTGCCAACATCGTCGAGATCGTGCGCCGCGTGCCCGTTGTCGAACTCGAAGCTGCCTACCGAACCGGCGTGTTCGAGATGGCGGGTGAAAAACTGCCCTTCTTCTGGTCGGGGGCCCTGCTTCAGGCGTCGCAGCACAGCAACGAAGCCGCAGCGGGCAAGACACGTCCTGTGGTCGTGCTGCGCAGTGCCTCGCAGCGCATTGCCATGCACGTCGATGAGGTGCTGGGAAACCGGGAAGTCGTGGTGAAAAACCTCGGCCCCCAGCTTTCCCGTCTGCCAGGCCTTGCGGGAATGTCGGTGCTGGCTTCCGGAGCAGTGGTTCTGATCTACAACCCCGTCGCGCTGGCCACGGTGTATGGCGAGCAGATTCGGGCTGCACGCAGCAGCATGCCGCTGGGTACTGTGGCGGTGTCTGTGGTGTCCGATGCTGGCGTCGCCAGCCCCGCGCCGGTCGCTCCGGCCTCGGGCCAGGTTCCTCTGGTGCTGGTGGTGGACGACTCGATCACGGTGCGCCGCGTCACGCAACGTCTGCTGCAACGCGAGGGTTATCGCGTATCGCTGGCTGCCGATGGTCTGCAAGCACTTGAGCGCCTGCAGGAAGAGCGGCCCACGGTGGTGCTGTCAGACATCGAAATGCCGCGCATGGACGGCTTCGACCTGGCGCGCAACATCCGTGCGGATGCGGCGCTGCGCGACCTTCCGATCATCATGATCACGTCCCGCATCGCTCAGAAGCACCGCGAGCATGCAATGGAACTGGGCGTGAACCACTACCTCGGCAAGCCCTACTCCGACGATGAGTTGCTGAGTCTGATTCAGCACTATGCCAAGCTGGCCGCAGGGGAGGCCGTCGCCTGACGGCTTCTGCATGGCCTTGTGCGGGTGTGAACCGCGAGTGACTGCGCATGGACGACCAGGCTCCCTCGGGTGATGCTCGGCTGCTTTCCTGTCTTGCACAGATGGTGCGCCTAGGGGCATCCGACCTGTTTTTGACGGTCGGTGCCCCGCCTACCCTGAAGCGCCAGGGGGCGTTCTCGCACCTTGGAGAAGCAGCGCTGTCGGTTCACGATGTACGCGCGCTGGCTTACTCCGTCATGCGCAAGGCGCAGCAAGAGGAATTTGAAACCCGGTTGGAATGCGATCTGGCCTTTCAGACGCAGCAGGGCGAACGCTTTCGGATCAACGTGCACTTGCAACGCGGCCAGGTGGGAATGGTGGTTCGCCATGTTTCATCGAAGATTTCCTCGCTTGACGCGCTGGGGTTGCCAGACATTCTCAGGCAGCTGGCTTTGCTCAAGGGTGGGCTGGTGCTGGCAGTGGGTGCGGCGGGTTCCGGCAAGACCACGACCCTGGCCTCGATGCTGGACTACCGCAACGAGACTGCGCAGGGCCATATCCTCACAGTGGAGGATCCGATCGAATACCTTCACTCCCACAAGAAATCGCTGGTCACACAGCGGGAAGTCGGGCTCGATACCCTGTCCTATGACGAGGCCCTGCGGCATGCCATGCGGGAGGCTCCCAATGTCATCATGATTGGCGAGATCCGCGACCGGTTGACAATGCAACACGCCATGCATTACGCCGAAGCAGGGCATCTCTGTGTGTCGACCCTGCACGCCAACAACGCCAGCCAGGCGGTGCAGCGCATCCTCAACTTCTTTCCGGAAGACGCGCACAGCCAGTTGCTGATGGATCTGTCGCTCAACCTCAAAGCGGTGGTTGCCCTGCGGCTCATCATGGGCACCGGGGGCCGAATGGTGCCGGCGGTGGAGGTCATGCTGCTCTCGCACTATGTTTCGGATCTGATCCAGAAAGGGCAGATGGAGGGGCTCAGGACAGCGATTGAGCGCAGTGGTGAAGTGGGCATGTGCACTTTTGACCAATCCCTCTACGACCTTTTCAAGCGCGGTGAGATCACCCAGGCAGACGCGGTTGCCCACGCGGACAACAAAACCGACATGACCTTGAAAATGCGACTCGCTGCCGGAGCATCGCTGGGTGCTGAAGGCATGCAGATGGCCCATGACGACGAGGATCAGGCTCCGCCGTTGCCCCATTGATGGCTTGCCGGTTTCAACGAAACACGGGTTCAGCCGGCAGCAAGTGAGTCGTCCTGCCCGGATTTGACGACAGCGTAGCGCTGCAGGGTGAGTAGCCGGGCGGCGCTGTGGTCGACAATGGGCTGCGGATAGCTGCTGCCCAGCTCGACCCCCGCAGCCTGCAAGTCCACCGGTCTGGCAAGCCAGGGGGCATGCAATGCAGCATCTGGCAATGCTGCCAGCTCGGGCACATACCGCCGGATGAACCGCCCTTGGGGGTCGAACTTCTGGCTCTGGCTGACCGGATTGAAAATTCGGAAGTACGGCTGCGCATCGCACCCGCTGGAACTGGCCCATTGCCACCCCCCGTTGTTGGCCGCAAGATCGAAATCAAGCAGCCGGGCCGCAAAGTAACGCTCGCCGCGCCGCCAGTCCAGCCCCAAGTCTTTGGTCAGAAAGCTTGCCACCACCATGCGCAGCCGGTTGTGCATGTAACCCGTCTGGTTGATCTGCGCCATGGCGGCGTCCACCAGCGGGTAGCCGGTCCGACCCCGGCACCATGCGTCAAACAAGGCGTCGGCGTGGGCACCTTCTTCCCAGGCAATGGCATCGTAGGCGGGTTTGAAGCTCCGGTGCACGACATGCGGGTAGTGAAAAAGCACCTGGAAATAAAAATCGCGCCAGATGAGCTCGTTCAACCAGACGGCCGCGCCGGTGCTGCCCGAATGGGCAAGCCCGTGGGCCGTGCGTGCCAGCCGGCGAACCGAAATGGTGCCAAAGCGCAGGTGGGTGCTGAGGTAGCTCGGTCCCTTGATGGCAGGGAAATCGCGCGCACGGTCATAGTGGTCGATGCGTTGCAAGAAATCACTGAACAGGCGCTCTGCGCCGCTGCTGCCCGTTGGCAGCGCAGGGCGCTCGTGGCCAGAGTGGCGAAAGCCCAGCGCCTGGAGACTCGGCATCAGCTCCAGTTCCACGCGGGGACGCGGTGCCAGGGACGGTGCGTATCGCTCCACCGCATACGGCTCCAGGGCCGCGGCATCGACCTTTCGCAACCAGGCGTTCTTGTAGGGAGTGAACACGCTGTACGGGGTGCCGGACTGGGTCAACAGGTCGTCGCGCTCGAAAATCGTGTGGTCCTGGTGCGTGTGGAAAGCGCGGCGCGCCTGGGCGAGCGCCGTACGCACCCTGGCATCACGTTCAAGGGCCTGGGGTTCGTCGTCGTGGTTGGCAAAGACAGAGTCCACGCCCAGCGCATGGGCCAGGGAGGGGATCTCCACCTCGGCAAACCCGTGGCGCACGATCAAGCCGCCATCGGGGTGCTGGGCCAGTTGTCGCAGGCGTTCATCGAGTTCGGTCACCGATGCGTGAATGAATTCCACGCGGCGGTCTGAAGGGTCAAGGGGATCGAGGATGGCGCGGTCGAAAACAAAGACGCAATACACGCGGCGGCATTGCTGCAGGGCATGAAAGAGGGCTGCGTGGTCGTCGGCGCGCAGGTCGCGCCGAAACCAGACCAGCCCCGAACGATCGTCGGCAAGTGTGTTCACCGTAAAATTGTGGCATGCCTGCCCCATCCGTGCCTATGAACCTGACGCACCATTTCCTCATCGCCATGCCAGGCATGGAGGATGCGTCATTTGCACGCAGCGTGGTGTACGTTTGTGAACACAGCGAGCGCGGAGCGCTCGGCCTGATCATCAACAAGCCGACAGACATCAACCTCAAGGGCCTGTTCGACAAGGTGGATCTGTCTCTGGGGCGCGCCGATCTGAGCGATACCCCGGTCTTTCTGGGCGGGCCGGTGCAGACCGAGCGCGGGTTTGTGCTGCACGAATCGCTCCATGGCAAGAGCGACCAGGCCGAAGAACCCGCGTACGCCTCGACCATGGTGATCCCAGGCGGGCTGGAGATGACCACCTCCAAAGACGTGCTCGAGGCCCTGGCCACCGGTGCAGGGCCGCGCCGGGTACTGGTCACGCTGGGATATTCCGCCTGGGGCGAGGGCCAGCTGGAGTCCGAACTGGCCGAAAACAGCTGGCTTACCGTGGATGCCGATCTGTCGGTGATCTTCGAGACCCCGGTTGAGCAGCGCTACGACACTGCGCTGGGCCTGCTGGGCCTGGAGGCCTGGCGGCTCTCGCCCGGAGCGGGCCACGCATGAGCGCGCCGGCCATGCCTGCGGCAGTTCCGGCGGTCCCCGCGCATTTCCAGACGTTTCTTGCCTTTGACTTCGGCCTCAAGCGCACCGGGGTGGCCGTGGGCAACCGCATGCTGCGCAGCAGCACGCCACAGGCCACGATCAAGGCCGAAGGCGATGCCCGCTTTGCCCTGGTGGCCGAGCGCATCAAGGAGTGGCAGCCCGATGCGCTGGTGGTGGGTGTTCCCTACCACCCCGACGGCGCCAGCCACGACAACACCCGCCGTGCGCAGCGCTTTGCCCGCCAGCTGCAGGGCCGTTTTGGTCTCACGGTGTATGAGGTGGACGAACGCTACAGCACCACCGAGGCCCTGGCCAGCGGCGCGCGCGACGCCGATGCGGCCTCGGCTTGCATCATCCTGGAACAGTTTTTGAGGAATCTTCCATGACCACATTCTCCGCAGGCGCCCCGGGCAGCCTGGTGCTGGACGCCGAGGCCCTGTACCGCGAGCTGCTGCGCGGCGTGCGCTCCCTGCGCGGCCCGGAAACGCGTCTGGCTGGCATCGCCTCGGGTGGTGCCTGGCTGGCCGAACGCTTGCAGAAAGACCTGGGGCTCGACGGAGCCGCCGGTGTGCTGTCGTCGGCCATGCACCGTGACGATTTTGCACAGCGCGGCCTGGCGGCCAGCGCCCAGACCCAGCTCCCATTCGACGTGAACGGTGCCGACGTCCTCGTGCTCGACGACGTGCTCTACACCGGCCGTACGCTGCGCGCCGTGCTCAATGAGCTCTACGACTACGGTCGCCCGGCGCGCGTACGCCTGGCCGTGCTGGTGGACCGTGGCGGGCGCGAGCTGCCGGTGCAGGCCGACTTTGCCGCAGCCCGGGTGGCGCTACCGGCCAGCCAGTCGCTGGCGCTGGCGCGCACCGACAGCGGCAACTTCCATTTCCAAGTCAAAGAGGTGTGACCGTGCTTCACAAGCGCAACCCCCAACTCAACAGCCATGGCGAGCTGATCCATCTCCTGTCCATCGAGGGCCTGCCGCGCGACATCGTCACCCACATCCTCGACACGGCCACCAACTTTGTCTCGGTCAACGACCGCGAGGTCAAGAAGGTGCCGCTTTTGCGCGGCAAGAGCGTGTTCAACCTGTTCTTCGAGAACAGCACGCGCACGCGCACCACGTTCGAGATTGCGGCCAAGCGCTTGTCGGCCGACGTGTTCAACCTCGACATCGCGCGCAGCTCGGCAGCCAAGGGCGAATCACTGCTCGACACCATCGCCAACCTCTCGGCCATGGCGGCCGACCTGTTCGTCGTGCGGCACAGCGAGTCGGGCGCGCCCTACCTGATTGCCCAGCACGTGGCGCCGCACGTGCATGTGATCAACGCGGGCGACGGGCGCCATGCCCACCCCACACAAGGCCTTCTGGACCTCTACACCATCCGGCACTACAAAAAGGACTTCAGCAACCTCACCGTGGCCATCGTGGGCGATGTGCTGCACTCGCGCGTGGCGCGTTCCGACATCCATGGCCTCACCACCCTGGGCTGTGCCGAGGTACGTGTGGTGGGTCCGCGCACGCTGGTGCCACCCGACATGGCCCAGATGGGCGTGCGCGTGTGCCACACGCTCGAAGAGGGCATCAGGGATGCCGACGTGGTCATCATGCTGCGCCTGCAGAACGAGCGCATGAGCGGCGCGCTGCTGCCGTCGAGCCAGGAGTACTTCAAGAGCTTCGGCCTCACGCCCGAGAAGCTGCGGCTGGCCAAGCCTGACGCCATCGTCATGCACCTCGGCCCCATCAACCGCGGCGTGGAAATCGACTCCGCCGTGGTCGATGGTCCGCAGGCCGTGATCCTGCCGCAGGTGACCTTCGGCATCGCGGTGCGCATGGCGGTCATGTCCATCGTCGCCGGGAATGAGGCGTGATGCCG
>Ga0073899_10003258_pt1 | contig 14407 bp, 5 predicted proteins | sample KloWWTmetaKNB5Ph_FD_88975 | JGI IMG/M metagenome (GOLD analysis project Ga0073899, IMG submission 88975) | Active sludge microbial communities from Klosterneuburg, Austria, studying microevolution and ecology of nitrifiers - Klosterneuburg... | ecosystem: Engineered > WWTP > Aerobic digester >... | reverse complement strand
GTGCTGCCGCGCGGCGCGGCTGCCCGGCTGATCGGCGCGCTGGCGCATCCGCTGAACCGCGCGGTTTTCGACGCGCGCACCGGGAAAGTCACTGCCGGCTACACGCTTTTGCAGCCGCGCACAGCGATCAAACCCGTCAATGTCGGTCGCTCCCTTTTCACGCGCGTCTTCGCCGGCGACAACACGCTGGACTTTTACACGCTGGCCGTATCGGACGCTTACCAGGATTTCTTTGGCGCAGGCATCTTTGTGGGCAAAGGCATCTACGCCATCGACGCCTTCGAACAGAGCCTGGTCAACCGGGCGCCCGAAAATACCCTGCTCAGCCACGATCTGTTTGAAGGCATTCATGGCCGGGCTGCCCTGATCACCGATATTGTCCTCTATGAAGATTATCCGACGCACTATCTGCTGGCGATGCAGCGCTCCCATCGCTGGGTGCGCGGGGATTGGCAACTGCTCCCCTGGCTGCTGCCGCGCACGCCGCGCGCCGACGGCAGCGGCCCCAATGACCTGGCGCTCATCGACCGCTGGAAGATCTTCGACAATCTGCGTCGCAGCCTCTTTGCCCTTGTGTCACTGCTACTGCTGATTCTCAGTTGGACGGTGCTGCCCGGTTCGCCGCTGGTCTGGACCGGGCTGAGCCTGTTGATCCCGGCGATCTCCATCGCGGGTTCACTGTTTACAAGCGGCGCCACGATGATTGCTAATCTGGGCGCGTGGCGCAACATTTTGTGGGGATTGCGCAATGGCATCTTGCGTTGGCTGATGTTTCTTGCCTTCTTGCCCTACGAGTCACAACTCAACCTGGACGCGATTTTCCGCACGCTGGTGCGCACCTTTGTGACCCATCGCCAGATGCTGGAATGGACCTCGGCCGCACACGCGGCTCGCATCCACAGCGACAGCCAGACTCAGGGAGCGATCAGAAAAATGCTCCCCACCCTGATTTTTGCGACTCTACTGGTGCTGCTCATCGGCTTCGTCAACCCGGCTGCGCTCTGGGTGGCCGCACCCTTTGTGCTGGTATGGATTTCTGCCCCTTATCTGGCCGACTGGATCAGCCGGCCCATCGTCTCTGACGTAGCGTCGCCCACCCCCGCAGAAGCGCGCAAATTGCGCACCCTGGCGCGGCGCACCTGGCTCTTTTATGAAAACTTTGTCGGGCCAGAAGATAACTGGTTGCCGCCCGATCATTTTCAAGAGTCGCCGCGCGGCGTTGTGGCGCACCGCACCTCGCCCACCAACATCGGCCTGTATTTGCTTTCTGCGTTGGCGGCCTTTGACTTTGGCTATATTCGGATGGCCAATTTTGTGCTGCGCGTCAATTTTGCGTTTGCCACCCTGACTCGTCTTCAGCGCTATCGCGGCCATTTCCTCAATTGGATCGACACGAGCAACCTGCAACCGCTGCCGCCCCCGTATGTCTCTACGGTGGACAGCGGCAATCTGGCCGCGGCGCTGATTGTGCTTCAGCAAGGTTGTCTGGAGTTGCAGAACCAGCCTGTTTGGCCCACAGAACGTTGGCAGGGGCTGCTCGATACAGTCGCCATCGTCACGGACATGGTAACTTCCTTCTCCGCACGCGCTGACAAGCCGAGCGAAGCTGTCCATGCCTTGCAGGAATGCCTTACCGACCTGGAGCGCCAGGCTGAAGCTGCCATTCAAGATCACACTGTCGCACCGGCGATGCTCGCCAAATTGTTGGAATCGGAGCGAGAAAAGTTAAATCGTTGTCTGATAACGCTGATCGCCGATGAAGGAAACCGCATCGACGCTGACAGCCTGCACACCGTGCGGCTCTATATTGCGCGCATCCATCAGCACCTCGAAGGGATGCAGAGCGAACGCGACGAGATCATGCCGTGGCTGCCTTTATTGGCTGCACCGCCTGCCTTCCTCAGCGCCGCCGATCGCGCTGAATCTATACGCGACGCCTGGGCGTCTTTGCTGGCAGCGATCCCCGACGCCCCGCGCTGGAACACGCTGAGCGATGCGAGTCAGCACGCGCAAGGCGCACTGGAAAACTTGCGCGCGCAGATAGCGGCCGACTCCTCGCTTGATGAGGATACCGCGGTGAGCGGGGTGGCCTGGTGCAATGCACTGGCCGAGGCATTTGCGACCGCGGCCCGCAATGCCGAAGTGGTCCGCCATGACCTGGCGCGCCTGGCAGATCAAGCGGGCGCGTTCGTCGAGGAAATGGATTTCAGCTTTTTGTACGACCCCACGTGCTCGCTCTTCCACATCGGCTATAACATCAACACCGGCGACCTGGATAACAGCTACTACGATCTGCTGGCCTCCGAAGCACGCATTGCCAGCTTGCTCGCGATAGGCAAGAACGACGTGCCGGTAAAACATTGGCTGCATCTGTCCCGCCCCATCAAACAACTTGCCAACGGCGAACAGGCGCTCATTTCCTGGAGCGGCACCATGTTTGAATATCTCATGCCGCCGCTGCTGGTGCGCACCTATCCGGAAACTTTGTTTGAGCAGACCTATGCCAGCGTGATCGACCATCAGATTGACTTTGGGCGCGAGCACAACTTGCCCTGGGGGATTTCCGAGTCAGGATTTTACACCTTTGATTCCGCGCTGAACTATCAATACCGCGCGTTTGGCGTGCCTGGATTGGGCCTGCAGCGCGGCATTGGCGACGATCTGGTGGTGGCGCCCTATGCGTCCATGCTGGCGCTACCCTTGCGCCCGCGCGCGGTCTTTAGCAATCTTCTGCGCCTCGAGCAGATCAAAATGATCGGGCGCTTTGGGCTGTACGAAGCAGTCGACTATACACCGGAACGCCTGAGCCTGGGCCAGGACTACGCGATCGTGCAGTCGTACATGGCGCATCATCAGGGCATGATTCTGCTGGGCATCGCCAATTACCTCCTTGACCATTTGATGGTCGAGCGTTTTCACGCGGCGTCGATCATCGAGAGTGTGGATTTACTCTTGCAGGAACGCATTCCTCAAGGCGTTCCTGCCCAGTTTGTCGACACGGAAGATGCCTCGGCTACGGAAACAGCCCCGCCGGTGGAAGACGTCGCGCCCTGGCGCGTGCCTGTGGACACGCCCATGCCCCAGGTGCACTACCTTTCCAACGGCCGGCTGAGCACGTTGATCACCAACGCAGGTGCAGGCTACACCACAGGCGAAACGACAAGGCTCACCCGCTGGCGTGCGGATACGACGCTGGACGATTGGGGCCACTGGCTCTATGTTCAGGATTTTGAGAGTGGCGAAATCTGGTCGGCCGGTCGCCAGCCAAGCAAGCAGAGAGGCATCTATGAGGATGTCGTTTTCTACCCGCACATGGCTGAATTTCGACGGCGCACGCGTACCGCCTCCCTTCACATGGAAGTGTTCATTGTTCCCGATGTAAATGTAGAGGTGCGGCGCGTTACCCTGACGAACGATAGTGACGCGCCCACGCGGTTGGGACTAAGCTCTTATAGCGAGGTCGTGCTTGCTCCGGCAGAAGCTGATCGACGTCATCAAGCGTTCACCAAGCTCTTTATCGAGAGCGAATATCGCCGCGATCTGTCGGCATTGCTTTTCCGGCGTCGCCCGCGCGCGGCAACCGAAGCGCCGGCATGGATGCTCTACATGCTCGTGCGCGGCCCTGCGCCGACGCCGGATGTTTGGGGCGCCACAAGGTTCTCCGCCGACCGCGCGCAGTTTATCGGGCGCACAGGTTCGCAGCAAAGTCCAGCCGCGCTGCAGACTGGCGAGTGGTGGCAGGAAGGCTGGCAAGGCAATGCCGGCGCCACGCTTGACCCGATCATGGCGCTGGGTCAGGAGCTGCGGTTGGCCCCGCGCACTGCTGGCCAATTTGCGCTGGTCACGATCCAGGCCGACACGCAAGAAGAGGCGTTGGAACTTGCCCAGCGCTACAGCACGTGGGGCGCGATCGATCGCGCACAAGGGTATGCCCAAAACCAGGCAAGACGCGAGATGCGTCAGTTTAGTTTCACGAGCACACTCTTTCAGCAGGCGCTGCAACTGCTCTCCCTGGCGCTTTACCCGCACGCGTCGCTGCGCGCACAGCCGGAAATGCTGGCTGCCAACCGGCGCGGCCAGCCGGGGTTGTGGGCCTTTGGCATTTCTGGCGATTACCCGATCGTGCTCGTTCATCTGAATGATGAAAATCATATCAGCCTGCTCCAGGAGATGTTACAGATTCACGCCTACTGGCGCCGGCGCGGCTTGAAAATCGATCTGGTGATCGTCAATGATCGCGATACGTCTTACGATCAAGGGCTGCACAATAAAATTTTCAGGGTCATCCGGCGCATGGCAAGCGACGCCTGGTTGAACCAGCGCGGCGGCCTTTTTGTGTTGCGCCGCGATCAATTGGGGAAAGCGGAGCGTATCCTGCTCGAAAGCGCAGCGCGCGTGATCCTGGATGGGGAGCGCGGCGCCTTGAGCCAGCATCTGTCCGACCTCTACCGCCAGCCCGCGTCGCTGCCGCGCTTTGTGCCCGCACGTTCCGAAGATCAATGGCAAGCGCTGCGCAGCGCGGAGCAAGGCTGGATCCCACGCCCGGACGATTTGCAGTTTGACCAGGGGCTGGGCGGTTTTTCCGCGGACGGTAGCGAGTATGTGATCTATCTGCGCCCCGGTGAGACTACACCGGCGCCGTGGATCAATGTCATCGCCACGCCGGACTTTGGCTTTATCGCCAGCGAAAGTGGCGTGGGGCCGAGTTGGGCCATCAACAGCGGGGAAAACCGGCTGACCAGTTGGCGTAACGACCCGGTGTCCAACCTGCCGTCCGAGATCATCTATCTGCGCGACGAAGAGACCGCCGAAATCTGGTCGCCCACGCCTGAGCCAGCGCCAGCGCCGGCGCCCTACTTGATCCGGCACGGCGCAGGCTACACCGGGTACGAGCACCACAGCCACGCACTGCAACAGCATCTGCGGGTCTACGCCGCGCCAGACGCGCCAATCAAAATCATGCGGCTGCGTTTGCAGAACATGATGCCGACGCCGCGGCGCATCACCGTGACCTGTTACGCCGAGTTTGTGCTGGGGGTGGACCGAGAAACGACTCAGCCCTATCTTGTGCCTGAATACGATAAAACGCACGGCGCCATCTTTATGCGCAACGCCTATAACGAGGAGTTCGGGGAGCGCGTGGCCTTTTTGGCGGCCAACAAGCAGGCAATGAGCGCCACTGCGGACCGCACAAGTTTCTTTGGTCGGCTTGGCTCCCTGCGACGACCAGACGCCTTGCAACAGATCGGACTGACAGACAGCGTGCACGCGGGTTTGGATCCCTGTGCCGCGCTGCAACTGCACATCGATCTGCCGGCGGAAGGGGTGGAAGAAGTTTATTTCCTGCTCGGTGAAGGAGCAAATCAAGCCGATTCGTTGGCGCTGGTCGAACGCTTCCGCCACGCGGAGGAGATCGACGATGCCTGGCGTGGCGTGCAGGAAAAATGGGAGCAATTGTTAGGCGCCATCACGGTCGAAACGCCCGACCCGGCCATGAATCTGCTGCTCAACCGCTGGCTGCTCTACCAGGCTTTGTCATGCCGCATCTGGGGTCGCTCCGCGCTTTACCAGTCGAGTGGCGCGTATGGATTCCGCGATCAGTTGCAGGATGTGCTGGCGCTGCTGCCCATCGAACCCCAGCTTGCTCGCGAACAGATTCTACGCGCGGCCGCGCATCAATTTGAACAGGGCGACGTGCTGCACTGGTGGCATCCGCCGTCAGGACGCGGGGTGCGCACGCGCATCAAGGACGATCTGTTGTGGCTGCCCTACGTCACAGCCCACTACATCGCCACGACGGGCGATACAGCCATTCTGGATGAGAAAACGCCTTTCCTCACTGGGCCAGAACTGACCGGCGAAGAGGAAGAGTGTTACGGCCATTTTGAGTCCACCACGCAGGCGTACTCGCTCCTGGAGCATTGCCGCCGCGCCATCACGCGCGGTCTCACGGCTGGTCCGCATGGCTTGCCGCTGATGGGCGCCGGTGACTGGAACGACGGCATGAATCGCGTCGGCATCGAAGGCAAGGGGGAGAGCATCTGGCTCGGTTGGTTTGTGTACGCGACGCTCAATACCTTTGCCGATGTCTGCGATGCAGCGGAAGTCACCGGCGGCGAGCACTATCGGCAGCAGGCTGAGGTTGTGCGACAGGCGATTGAAGCGCACGGCTGGGACGGCGCCTGGTACCGCCGCGCCTATTACGACGACGGCGCCCCGCTTGGCTCCGCCCAGAACACCGAATGCCGGATCGACGCCATTGCCCAGTCGTGGGCGGTGCTTTCAGGCGCAGGCGACAGCGAGCGTACACGGCAGGCTATGGATGCACTGGCGACCTATCTGGTCAAAGAAGAGGGCAGGCTGCTGCTGCTCTTTACGCCGGCGCTCGATAAAACGCCGCGCGATCCAGGTTACATCAAAGGTTATCTACCCGGCATCCGCGAAAATGGCGGGCAGTATACCCATGCCGCGCAGTGGAGCATCTGGGCCTTTGCCGAGTTGGGAGACACTGCACGCGCCTATCACCTGTTCCAGATGATCAACCCGATCTTACGCAGCGATACACCAGCCAAAGTAGAGCAGTACAAAGTTGAGCCTTACGTCATCTCCGCCGATGTCTACAACATTGCCCCGCATGTCGGCAGAGGTGGCTGGACTTGGTACACAGGCTCCGCCGCCTGGATGTATCGAGTGGGGGTCGAGGCGTTGCTAGGGCTGAAATTGACTAAAAGCACCTTGCGGATTCAGCCGCGCATCCCGGCTACGTGGCCGGGCTACAGCGTCAAGTGGAAGTATAAGAGCAGCGAATATTTGATCCGCGTCGAGAATCCTAGCGGTGCAGGGAAGGATGTGCACACCATCCTGCTGGATGGTGCATCTTGCCCCGGCGACGAAATCCCGCTTCAAGATGATGGGCGACAGCACAGCGTCATTGTGCATCTTGGAGACGCAGGGCGTGCACCTGGCAGCCGCTAGCCGTAAAAATCAGAGTTAGCTTGCCATAAGGATCTGCAAGAATTACTATGACATAGGAAGGCGAGGAAGGAGCCACCATGCGATCATCTACAAAGCCGCGCGCGTTGTCTGCACACACGCTTATCGGCGGTGATGTAGTCAATCAAGACAATGAGGTGTTGGGTGAAATTATCGAGTTGATGATCCACACCGCATCAGGCAGAATCGAATATGCGGTGTTTTCACTGGAGCAGTCCTTTAGCGCGGCGCGCGCTACTTCCAATAACCTGTTTGCCATTCCCTGGCAGTTGCTGACATTTCAGCCAGAGACGCAAAACTTTGTGTTGAATGTCGACAGAAAGGTTCTGAAGAACGCGCCGCGCTTGGATCGCAATCACTGGCCCGCTCATTTGGACCCCTACTGGACGATTGAACTCAGTCGCTACTACAGCCAGTCTTGGATACGCGTTTATCCATAAGAACCAGCGCGTTACGCAATCAGACAACCCCAGAAGTGAAAAGTTGCTCTGCGAGCGCACCGATCTCCTGTCCCATCGTCAACTTTTCGCGCCACGATGTGGGTATGCCAGACTCACCATAATATGCACCCGCGACCTGCCCGCAGACCGCCGCGGTCGTGTCTGCGTCGTCACCCAGGTTGGCGGCCAGCAGCACCGCGTCCGCAAAGCTTTCGGTGCGTTGCACGCACCACAGCGCCGCCTCCAGACAATCCACCACATAGCCGGAGCCGTGGATCTGCGATGCAGCCTTATCGCGGTAGTCGCCGCGGGCAATTGCCTCGATTTTAGGCGCGCCGGTAAAGGTTGTGGCGTCCCCATAGAGCACTTGCTCCTTCGGCGCCCCTTGCAGCGCTCGCACAAGGATGCGCGCCAAGAGGCGGCTGGCGTCGAGACACTCCACCGCGCCGTGCGTGGTGCGTGCGCTTTCGGCTGCGTACTTGGCTGCCGCGTCCATATCAGGAAAGTAAAAGAGCGGGATCGGCGCCAGACGCATGATGCAGCCATTGCCGGCGGTGTGCGGGTCGGTCGAGCCCGCGAACGGTTCCCCGCTCCGCTGGAACTTCTGCAATGCCTTCGACACGGTGACGCCGATGTCAAAGCAGGCGCCGGTGCTGCTGAGGTAGCCTTCCTGCCACCAGCGCACGTAGCGCGTCATCTGGTCGTGCGCGTCGAAGCCACTGCATTCGTTCAGGCTATAGCCTAGACAGAGCGCCATCGAGGCGTCATCGGTCCACTGGCCGGGCTGCAGGCGAAACGGGCCGCCGCCGACCATGTCGGTCAAAGGTGCAAAGCTCCCGCGCGGCTTGAACTCCACGGTCGCACCGACCGCGTCGCCAGCGGCCAGACCCAGCAATGCGCCGCGCGCTTGATCGTGTGACATCCTCTTCCTCCTTGTGTGGCGCCGTTGCTTTTCTCTTCTTTGCTGAAGCGCGGCGCGAATCGGCTGAAATTGCTAAAAGAGTGCTTGAATAGATTAGACATACACTACCATTTTGCGCGGATGCGCCCCAAATTCTCGTCACTCCCCGGCGCTGATCAGGCGCAGGCCTGTTCAACTTCACGGACTGCGCTGTGTTGATTTACAATGTCCCGAGCAAATCCTTGCCTGTTGTGGGCTAATCACTTTGCGTGCGCCAACCATGAGCCAATTGATCCAGATTATCACTGCGCAACAGCCTGACATGCGCAACCGCGCGCTCGACGCGTTCTGTCGTTCCGCTTCGCTGGACGAACTGCTGGCCGAGTGCGCCGCACTCGACCACTTCCGCCGCAAGAGTGACAACCTTTACGAACGCGTGCGCGCCCTTTTCTTTCTTTACGCTATCTATCGCTTTCATATTCCGCTAAAATCAGGGCTGGCGGCGGGTGGTCTGGTGCCTTTCGACGGGTACGACAACCTGCTCAAGCGCCGCTTCGAGGAAACGATCGACCTTTTCCTGTCCGCGCCGCTGAGCGACGCCACTGCCAGCGCATTGGCTGAAGCTTACCGCCGTCTCGGTTTTCAGACGCTCGCCAATCAGGTGCGGCGCAGCGTGCGCTCCGTGCGCGGCAACCAGTGGATGTTCCGTATCGGCCATCCGGCGGATCAGCCGCTGCGCGTGCGCGAGGAGTTGTATCGGGAAATCGGGTCTTTGAGAGGTGGGGGCTTGGGGCCGTCGGGTTGCGAGGATGTGTACAACCCAACTACCCCACACCCCAAAGACCCCAATACCCCAAGCCTCCACCCTCCCACTCACCTCTTCCCCGTCCTCCACGAGGCCACACCCGTGCGCATGGATCTCAGCCACAGCGGCTGGAGCGATATCTTCTTCCTAGGCATGGACTACCCCGAAGGAGCGCGCGTGCTCAATATCTCGATCGACCTGGCCGTGCGCGGGCAGGGGGATGGAAAGCCGCGCCCGCCGGTGGAAAGCTTCTTCCGCGTCATCGACCAGCCGATCCTGCGTCTCGTGAGCGTAGATCTCGGCGCGGTTGCAGAAATTACTTCACTCGCTGAGGTTTTCGACTTCGCGCGCGATTACCTGGGGCTGCTCAAGGCCGCTGTGATTGCGGCGGGCATTGTGCCGCCCGGCATTGAAGGCTCTGAGCAATCGCTGGCCGACTTGCTGGCGCGGTTGATTCGCCCTGGGTACGGCATTGAAATCGTCAGTCAGGTCAACGGGATTCCCAAAGGTTCGCGGCTGGCGGTCTCGACGAATCTGCTGGCGTCGCTGATCGCGGTCTGTATGCGCGCCACGGGGCAGACGCGTTCGCTCACCGGCGCGCTCAGTGAGGAGGAGCGCCGCGTCGTCGCAGCGCGCGCGATCCTTGGCGAGTGGCTGGGCGGCTCTGGCGGCGGCTGGCAGGATTCGGGCGGCGTCTGGCCTGGCATGAAGCTGATTCAAGGCGTCGAAGCCTCTGAGGAGGACCCGGAGTATGGCGTCTCGCGCGGGCGCCTGCTGCCGCAGCACACGATCTTATCGCGCGAGGAGGTGACGCCCGCCACACGCGCCAGCCTGCAGGAGAGCCTTGTACTTGTCCACGGCGGCATGGCGCAGGATGTCGGGCCGATCCTGGAGATGGTGACGGAAAAATACCTGCTGCGCGCCGAGGCTGAATGGGCAGGCCGCCAGGAAGCGATGCGCATTTACGAGCAGATCACAGAGTTGCTCCGGCAGGGTGACATCCGCGGTCTCGGCGCCGCCACCGAACGCAACTTTCGCGGCCCGATCCAGACGATCATTCCGTGGGCAAGCAATCTCTACACCGAGACGCTGATCGCGCGGGCGCGCGCCGCGTTTGGCGACGATTTTTGGGGCTTCTGGATGCTGGGCGGGATGGCCGGCGGCGGCATGGGCTTCATCTTTGCACCGCAGCGCAAGGCCGAGGCGCAGGATTGGCTTGTGACGATGATGGGCGAGGTCAAGTGTGAACTGGAGAGCGCTGCGCCTTTTGCCATGGAGCCGGTCGTCTACGAATTTGCGATCAACGAGCGCGGGACGTGGGCGGAATTACGCACCGGCGACCAGGCGTTGATGCCCGCCGGCTATTACATGCTGACCGCACCCGCCTTGATCCGCCACGAACAGCGCCATCTCTCCGCGTTCCGCCGCGCCGAACTGGACGCTTTCGGCGCGGCCGCACGCACACAACCTGCGCTCTCCGGTATGATTCAATCGATCTTCGACCGCTTGCTGCCCCCGCGCGACCATGCCGATGGCCGCCAGCAAAGCCTGGCCGCGCTGCTCGATGCGAACGGGTTTGATCGCGTACAGCACGAGCAGATTCGCGCCGACCTGCGCAGCGGGCGTATCGGACTGGCGCAGAATCGCCTGCCGGTGCGTTCAGTCATCGAGGATGTTGCGCCGGGTGACGTGGCCGACCTGGCGCGCCTTTCCGTATCGGAACAGGCTGCGCTGCGCACGCTCGGCATGGACGCGCTGGCAGAGGGCGCGGTGGCCGTAGTCTCGCTGGCAGGCGGTGCGGGCAGCCGCTGGACCAAAGGCGCGGGTGTGGTCAAGGCGCTCAATCCTTTTGCGCGACTCGGCGGCAAGCATCGCAACTTTATCGAGGTGCATCTGGCCAAGAGCCGGCGCATCAGCCGGCTGGCGGGCGCGCCGCTGGCTCACGTCATCACCACGAGCTATCTGACCCACGCACCTGTCGCCGGCTTTCTGGCGCGCACCCAGCACCACGGCTATCCGGGGTCATTGCTGCTGTCGCCGGGGCGCGCGGTGGGGCTGCGCCTGACGCCGATGGCGCGTGACTTGCGTTTTGCCTGGGAGGAAATGCCGCAGCAGTTGCTTGACGTGCAGGCGCAGAAGATGCGTGCGAGCTTGCACGCTGCGCTGCTCCAGTGGGCGCAGCAGACGGGCGAAGGCAGCGACTACACCGACAACGCGCCGCAACAGTGTCTGCATCCGGTGGGGCACTGGTACGAGACCCCGAACCTGTTGCGCAACGGCGTGCTGGCGCAGTTGCTGGTTGAACGTCCCAACCTGCGCCATTTGCTGGTGCACAACATCGATACGCTGGGCGCTGACGCCGACCCACTGTTGCTGGGCTATCACATCCAGAGCGGCAAAGCCATGACGACGGAAGTGATCACGCGGCGCATCGAGGATCGCGGGGGCGGTCTAGCGCGCGTCGACGGACGGCTGCGGCTGGTCGAGGGGCTGTCGCTCCCGCGCGAGGAGATCGAATTCAACCTGACCTACTACAACTCCGCCACCTATTGGATCGACATCGACCAATTGCTGGCGGCTTTTGGGCTGACGCGCGCTGATCTTGCCGACGAAGCTAAAGTCGCCGCGGCGGTGCGCACGCTGGCCGCGCGTATGCCGACGTACATCACGCTCAAGGATGTCAAGAAGCGCTGGGGCAAGGGTCAGGAAGATGTCTATCCGGTGACGCAGTTCGAGAAATTGTGGGGCGATATGACTACGCTGCCCGGTTTCGACTGTGCATTTGTGGCCGTGCCGCGCGTGCGTGGGCAGCAGCTTAAGGAAGTGGCGCAGCTCGACGGCTGGCTGCGCGACGGGTCGGCCGCCTACCTGGAGACGCTATGCGAGTGGAGATGACCTATCTCACTGCTATGAAAAGTACGGTCGTGATATACTTGCAGCGCATCTACTTCGTGATGCGTATAGACCATCTGGAACTTCTGCTTGATCCCATCCTAAGCGTTCGTCCGAAGATTACATCCATACCTTCCAGGAAGCTCCGCAGCTTCCTGGAAGGTGTAAAACGGAAAGTTGTTTGAACGTATACTTAACCAATCAGGATAAAAGGAGTCACCTCAATGTCTACGATGAGCCGACGTAGTTTTCTGAAGGGAATGGTTGCCCTGGGCGCCGGGGCTGTGCTGTATCAATACGCCGACGGGAGCTATCGCCTTGTTCTGGCCAACGCAGGCGCGGCAAATTATGCGATGCGCGTCGTCCATACGAACGACCATCACGCCCGCATCGAACCGGTGAGTGTCACCATCGGCAGCGGCAATCCAGCGCCTGCGCGTGACTTCGGCGGCGTTGCCCGGCGCAAAACGATGTTTGAAGCCATCAAAACCGCGAACCCTGCCCAGGATATCCTATTTTTGGATGCCGGCGATGTCTTCCAAGGCACGCTCTATTTCAACCTGTACGAGGGGCAGGCCGACCTCTTTTTCTACAACGGCCTGGATTATCACGCGGTCGCAGTCGGCAATCATGAGTTCGACAAAGGCGACCAAACGCTGGCGAACTTTATCGCTGGCGCGCAATTCCCCATGCTGAGCGCCAATATCGCGCTGAAGACAGGCGCGACCTCGCCGCTGGCTGCGCTCAAAGTCACCGGCGCCAATACGCCTGACGGCAAACTGGGCGACGGCACAATTGTGACGCTGCCCAGCGGCAAGCAGATCGGCCTCTTCGGGCTGACCGCGCCGGACACGCCCTTGCTGAGCAGCCCCAGCAAAGATCTGGTGTTTAACGACAACCTGGTTGCTGTGGCGCAGGCGCAGGTCGACGCGCTGAAAGCAGCCGGCGCCGAGATCGTCGTCGCGCTGACCCACGTCGGCTATCTGGCTGATCTGGATCTTGCAGCCAAGGTGCGCGGCATCAGCCTGATCGTGGGTGGGCACAGCCACACCCCGCTGATTCCTGACGCGCAGAACACCTGGCCATTGGGCATCAACCGCATCGCTGCGTATCCGCAAGTGGTCAATGACCCGGACGGCAAAGACGTGATCGTCACGCAGGATTGGGAGTGGGGCAAGTGGGTAGGCAACATCGTCGTCGAGTTCGACGCGAATGGCGACATCGCGGTGGTGAGCGGCGAGATCGACCCGGTTTGGGCGGATGGGATCACGCCGGCCGCGCGTGCGCTGTTGCCCGATGAAGGCGCGCCCATCATCCCCGACGCTGCGTTCGAGACAAAGATCGTGGACGACTTCAAGCCAGGCGTCGATGCCCTGCGTGGGATGCAATTTGCCGAAGCCGCGCTGTTGCTGGACGGCGCGCGCGCCAATGTGCGCAGCCGGGAAACCAATCTGGGCAACTTGATTACCGACGCGCTGCGCCGGCAGATCATCCTGAAGCCAAACTTCAACCCCAACAACCTGCCGATCGTGTGCATCACAAACGGCGGCGGCATTCGTTCCAGTATGCAAGCCGGCAGAGTAACCGTGGGCAATCTGCTGGAGGTGCTGCCCTTTGGCAACACGGTGGCGACGGTGATCGTCAAGGGCGCCGGTCTCAAGGCCGCGCTGGAGAATGGCGTCAGCCAGGCGGAAAGCGGCGCCGGGCGTTTCCCACAGGTAGCCGGTCTGCGCTTTACGTGGAATCCCTTTGGTGCGCCCAATACCCGCGTTGCCTGGGTGGAAGTCGCCACGGAAAACGTGATGGCCGCTGCCACGGAGCTGGCTTACGAACCGCTTGATCTTGGCAAAGATTATCTGGTGGTGACAAACAACTTCATGTTGACCGGCGGCGACGGCTACAGTTCATTTACGCCCGCCGAGGGCGGAACCGGCCAATTGGACACCTTCCTGATCATGGCTGACGTCGTACAGTCCTACATCCAGGATACGTGGCCCTTCAAGAACTTGACGCAGACCTACGTGCCGATCAGCCAGGTCACGGAAGGGCGCATCCTTCGCCAGCAGGCCTGGATCCCGTTTGTAGCCAATCAGGCCGCGTTTGTGGACTAACGTAGGTCGGGCTACCAGCCCGACGTATCCCGGCGCAATTTGCGGCAACCAATGCCGTCACGCTGGTAGCGTGACCTACAAGAAAGTGAAACGTAGATGCGTCGGGCTACCAGCCCGACGCATCCCGGCGTATCGTGCGGCAACCAATATCGTCACGCTGGTAGCGTGACCTACGAGGAAATGAAACGTAGGTCGGGCTATCAGCCCGACGCATCCCGGCGCATCGTGCGGCAACCAATGCCGTCACGCTGGTAGCGTGACCTAC
>Ga0073899_10003257_pt1 | contig 14413 bp, 9 predicted proteins | sample KloWWTmetaKNB5Ph_FD_88975 | JGI IMG/M metagenome (GOLD analysis project Ga0073899, IMG submission 88975) | Active sludge microbial communities from Klosterneuburg, Austria, studying microevolution and ecology of nitrifiers - Klosterneuburg... | ecosystem: Engineered > WWTP > Aerobic digester >... | reverse complement strand
CGGATTCGCGCTTGTGGCTGGCATTCTTCTTCGGCATTTATGCGTCCCTTGGTCTCAAAAGGGGGTTCCTCGCTGCCGACCATAGGCCTCGCGAGTAGAGCACTCAACTCAACAATGACGGACCCCTTGCGGCAGGTAGCGGCGCGCCACGCGCCGGAACTCCTCCTGTGTCTCGCCCCGCAGGTAGGGGGTGATCAGCGACATGACCTGGAAGACGCCTTGCGAGAGCGCATCGTCGTCGACCATGGCCGCTGCGCTGCCGGTCGGACGTTGCAGGGTTCGCAGGTTCAGCCAATAGGTCGTGACCAGGGCGACATTTGTCGCCAGCGCGCGCGCCTCCTCGTGCGTTGCATCGAGGGACCCCGCCGCGGCGAGCGTGCGGCAGTGGGCGCTCAAGCGGGAGACTCCCGACTCCAGGCCGCGCACGAAGCGTCGGCGCAGCGGGGGAAAGGCCGCGCAGAGTTCGCTCAGGTCGCGGTGTATGAACTGGTAGTCCTGGATCACCTCGAACGACAGGTGCACGAGCAACCACAGGTCGTCGATGGACTGCGTGTGGCCCTGGCCTTCGCCTGTGACCTCGGCCAGCGCGTCCTGATAGCGCTCGAACAGCGCCATGACGATGTCTTCCTTGTGGCGGAAGTGGTAATAGAGGTTGCCTGGACTGATGCCGGCCGCGTCGGCGATGTGATTGGTCGTGATGCGCGCTACGCCGCGCTCGTTGAACAGGGCCAGCCCCGCCGCCAGGATGCGCTCGCGTGTACGGCTCGCACCGCGCCTCACGCCTCGCGGGCGCAGACTCACGCGTCGGTCGCTCGCCACCTGACCCACCATCGGCGATGCCAAGGCATTCCGGTCACGCGCGTTTCGCGCGCGACGCCGCCTTCCGGCGCCGTCCGGCCACAAGGGCAGGCGGCTCGAGTCGCATGGCCCGCTCGAGGATGTCGATTTCTTCGCCGGCGCAGACCGCGATTTTCTGCGGGCTCGGGCACAGGTCGGGGCATGCCAGGATGCCCATGTCCAGGCTGGCGCCCGAATTGCTCACCGTGATGTTCAACGCCTGGCCTGCCAGCAGCAGCGAGGTCGCATACATCGCCTCCACCCTCGCGCCATTGACGTACTGCGTCTCGCGCGGACCGGGCACGTTCGAGATCACGAGATTGGCATTGAGTACCTTGTGCGCGAACGCCGTCTTGGCCGCCAGGATCTGCGGCACCATCGACAGCTGCGTGTAGTTCTGGTACGTGTCCGAGTCGAGTTCGTTCATGAGGTCCTTGTTGGCCCGGCTCGACGCAACGACCGCCAGCAGGCGTCGCCGGGGATCGGCGACCTCGGTGCCGAGCGACACCAGAATCTGGCCGACGGCGTTGCCGGCGGCCGAATCGTCCGTGCGCACTCGCGCCACCGGACAGGCCGCGATCAGCGGGCGCTTCGGCAACGCCCGCTGGTCCTTGAGGTAGCGGCGCAATGCGCCGCCACAGACGGCCAGCAGGACCTCGTTGACCGTCGCACCGCCAGGCACTGCCGCACCAATCGCCTTCATCCGCTCGGTCGACAACGACACCGTACCAAGCCGCCGGCGCGCGGTCAGCACGCCGTTCAATATGCTGGCTGGCGCCGAGTACGGAGCGATCTTGCCCCCCTCGGGCTTGCCGACGCTCAACTCGCCCGCCTTCTGCAAGGCCGTGCCCCAGGAGGCGAGGGTCTGCAGTGTGCTCGGCGCAGGCGTCTTCTTTTTTCTTGTCGGGCTTTTCGCGGCGCGGGCCCGCACAGCGTTCAGGTCGACCGCCCAGACCGGCGGCAGTCCGCGCTCCGCGGGATCGGTCGAGCGGGCGTACTGGGTCAGCTCGACGCCGCGCTTGCCGTCGAACTGCGAGTGGTGAAGCTTCGTGTAGACGGCGTAACGGCCGCCCTCCAGCCCTTCGATCAGGTGCATCTCCCACAGCGGCCGGCTGCGGTCGAGCCGGTTCACGTGCAGGCGCGCCACGAGTTCGCCGAGTTCACGCTGCCCCCCGGGACGCGGCAAGGCATGCAGGTAGATTTGCTCGTCGACGTTGACCTTGTCGAGCTTGATCCAGGCGCGGAACGGCCTGGGCTTGCCGCCGCGCAGGGTACCTGACCCCAGCCGCCCGAGGAACGACTGGCCGCGCACCTGCTCAGGCCGGACCGTCTCCAGCTTGTAGTTGAAGGGCTCCGCCCGCACTGGCGCCTTGCGCAGGTACGCATACAGCTTCTGGATGAAGTCTTTTCCGGCCCCCGCAGGCAAGCGGTAGATCTCCAGTCCGCCGATGTGCGTCGGCGCCGCGACGGTATCGCTGTCGAGGAAATATTCGTCCTGCCGGCTCAGTCGCACGTAGTCCATGGCACCGACCTCCTAGCGCGACGTCCGGGTTCGCTTGCCACGCGACGCCTTGCCCTTCGCGCGCGCCGTCCCCTTGAGCGCAGCTTCCAGTTCTCGCAGCGCCACCGGCAGCTGCAGCGCCAGGTACTGCACGCTCGGCAGCGTGTCGGGGCAGGCGACGAGACCGAAATGCAGTCTCTTGTCGTAGCCCAGCACCGTGATGTTGAGGCGCTGGTCCCCGGCAAGCACCGACACCGGGTAGAGGCCGTCGACCTCGGCGCCGCAGAAATACAGCCGCTGCGTCGGTCCTGGCACGTTGGAGATCGTGAGGTTAGTGAACGTCGCCCGCTCGGGGTTGGCCGTCTCCCGCTGCGGGATCATCATCATCAACTGCATGCCCGCTGAATTGATCGCCTTGTGCAGCGACACGGGCATGACCTTGAACTCCTCCTTGGCCTCGCGCATCGCATCGCGAATGGCCAGCAACCGCTTGCGGGGATCGCGCTGCTGGGTCGCGATCGCGGCATGGATGCTGGCGACCGCGTTGCCCCGTGTTTCGCCCTCCGGCCGCGGCAGCGCCACCGGCACGGTGACGAGCAGGCTCTCCTTCGGGATGCGGTCGAACTGCGCGAGATACGCGCGCAGCGCGCCGCTGCAGACTGCCAGCACGACGTCGTTGACGGTGGCATCCGCCGCCCGGGCAATGGCCCTGACGCGAGGCAAGCTCAACTCCTGTGTCGCGACCCGCCGCCGGCCCGTGCTGTCGCCGTTCAGCACGCACCGCGGGCCGCGCGGAATCAATTGCCCGCTGCGCGCACGCGTCAAGGTTCGACCGACATTGCCAAGCGCCTCCGCAAAGAACCGGCGCCAGTCCTCATCGGCCGATTGCTTCGGCCTCGCCGTGGCCCGTGCGGTGGGTGGTTCCGTCCACGGCGGCACGCTGACGCCGCGCGCCGATGTGGCGAGGCCGCCCGCCACCTTGTTGATCAATCCGACCCCGTCTCCCAGCGAGTGGTGGATCTTGAGGTACAGCGCGAAACGATCGGGCCGCAATCCCTCGACGAGCGTGGCTTCCCACAGCGGTCGCGAGCGCTCGAGCGGCAGCGAGTGCAGGCGCGAGATTGCGAGCCCCAGCTCGCGCTGCCCGCCCGGCCACGGCAGCGCTTCGTGACTCAGGTGATACTCGAGGTCGACCTGCTTCGCGATCTCCCAGGACGGTGCGTACTGTCCGAGTCTTCGCCTCTCGACCAGCTGCAGGTTGAACGGCTCGCTGTCGGCGGCGAAGCGCGCGAGCCGCACCTGCAGTTCCTGCATGAAGTCAGGCGCAGCCCCCTTCGGCAGGCGGCAGGTCATCAGGAGCCCGAGGTGCATCGGGGCCTCGGGGGTTTCGAGTTTCAGGAACAGTGTGTCCTGCGTGCTGAGCTCAGTCATCGGCTCGCCTTCTCCTGCAGGGACCGGCTCTGCTGCCCGTCCGCGTTCGGTCTGGACGCCGCCGCGGCACGCCCTCAGGCCGGCGTTCCAGCGGCGGCAGGGTCACAGGGATGAGGGGCGGATTCATCCTCCGTTCAGACTACCGGCGCTGCACGGAGCCGCGCCGCGGCCGGCTCCGCCCGGTGGGCCGGCGCGCGGCCACAGCGGGTTGGCGCTTCCGGCCCAGTGCCTGCTCGAGCTCGTCCAATGACTCCGCGATGAGCTCGCCGACGCGCTGCGCGTGCGGAGCCAGGTCCGGGCAGACCAGCACCGCGACGTCGAGCATGTCGCGGCGGCTGATCACCGTGACGTTCATTGCCTGGCCCGGAGCGAGCAACGACATCGGGTAGTCTGCCTCGATCAGGGCCCCGTTCGAATAGCGCTTGTCGCGCAGGCCCACCACGTTCGAGATGATGACGTTCTGCGCGTGCGCCTTCTCGGCCTTGCCGAGCATCGTGAACAGCATGTAAGGCAGGCCGATCAGGCCCATGTAGATGTTGAGCGCCGTGGGCGATGGCATGCCGTGGATCAGTTCCTTCGCGTGCTGGCACGAGGAGCGCACAGCCTCGAAACGCTGGACCGGATCCTCGAGGTGCGTGGCGAGCGACACCTGCGCCGAGGCAATGGCATTTCCGCCGCTCTTGTCGCTGCCGCGGGTCACGGCGACAATCATGTTGGCCACCAGCGCCTGTTCAGGCAGCGCGTCCTGCTCGAGCAGGTAACGTCGGAGCGCGCCGCCGCAGATCGCCATCACGAGGTCGTTGAGCGTCGCGCCCCGGGACTTGGCGAGTCGCTTGAGGCGCGCCAGTCCGAGGCGCGTGACGCCGAGCTCGCGCTGGGCGGTGAGCTTGCCATTGAGGATGCTGTCGGGTGCGCGGTAGATCGGCACCAGGCCGCCGTCGCTCGGATGCCGGTACGAGTCGATCATCCGGCCGAGCGCGGTACCGAGCTCGCCCACGACCTCGACGCCTTCGCTGACCCCGGCACGGCCCCGCTCCAGCCAGCCGCGATCGGGGTCCACCTGCTGTTGGTCGTGCCGCGCCGGCTCCGCCTCGACTTTCTCCGCCACCTTCACGGCCCAGAACGGTGGCAGGCCGCGAATGTCCGGGTCGGCGCTGGTCGTCTCCCGATACAGCCTGATGCCCCACTGGCCGTCGATCAGCGCGTGATGAATGCGCGAGAACGTGGCGTACCGGTTGCCCGTGAGGCCCTCGATCAGGTGATGCTCCCACAGCGGACGCGAGCGGTCGAGGACCCCGGAGTTGAGGCGCGAGACGAGTTCGAACAGCTCCTTCTCAGTTCCCGGCCACGGCAATGCGTGGTGGAAGACGTGCGCGCGGAGGTCGACTTCGTCGAGCACGTTCCACGCGGGCATGCCCGGCAGCAGCCCGCCCGACGCGTACTTATAATTGAAGGGTGCGCCGCTCACCGGGATGCTCATCAGCTGTTCGCGCAGCTTGCGCACGTAGTCGCGACCGGCACCGCGAGGGATGCGCAGGATCTGCACCCCCGCAACGTGCATCGGCGTCTGCGGCGAGTCCATCGCCAGCATCATGACGTCCATCGGATTCATCGACTGCAGCATTGCCGCTGACCCCCCGGTTGGCTGACTGTACCTCATGCCGCAGTGTCATGGCTCATGGCCCGCGCCACGCAGCCGTCGGACGCAGCATCGGGCCGGGCGGCCTGCTTCGTCCGAAGGGACGATGTCCGGAGCATGGCCGGCACGCAAGCTCATCCGCCGTGCAACGGATCCCTTCATGAGCAATCAGAACAGGGTCGTGTTCGTCACCGGGGCCAGTCGCGGCATCGGCGCCGCCGCGGCGCTCGCCTTCGCTGGCAAAGGCTGGCGCGTGGAGATCACTGCCCGGACCGAGAGCGAGGGGCAGACGCTGGACCACCAGCTCCGCCGCCCCGACGGCACGCCGATGGCGGGCAGCCTCGCCTCCACCGCAACGGCGGTGCGCGCGGCGGGTGCCGAGGTGATCGCACATGCGATGGACCTGATGGATGCGGCCTCGCTCGATGCCGCCTTCGATGCGGTGTTCGCACGCTACGGCCGCATCGACGTCATGCTCAACAACGCAGTTTACCAGGACCGCGAGTCCAACGCGCTGCTGCGCGACCTGACCGACGACGCGCTGCAGCGTACGCTCCTGGGTAATGTGGTCGCACCGTTCCACCTGGTGCGTCGCGCACTGCCGGTCATGGTGGCCCAGGGCGGCGGACAGATCGTCAACGTGAGTTCGGGCGCCGGCAAGCACGATCCTCCCGTGCCGGCCGACCAGGGTGCCTGGGGTTACGCCTACGGCGCTTCGAAAGCGGCCCTGGCTCGTCTCTCCGGCTGCATCAACGTGGAATACGGCCGCCAGGGCATCCGTGCCTTTACCGTGAACCCGGGGCTGGTCAGTACCGAGGCGGTGACGGCCACGCTCGGCGACGGGGGCCTGCTCGAGCAGCGCTACGGCGCGCTCAAGCCGCAGGCCATTGCCGCCGCGCTCCTGTGGCTGGTCACCGATCCCGGCGCCGCCGAGCTGGCCACGCAGCCGACCATGATCGACTTGCAGGAACTGATCCGTGACGGGCGGATCGGCGCGCAGTCGTTCCGATAGTCAGCCCGTGACACGCTCCGCGACCACCCGCTTGGCCCAGGCATAGTCAGCCTTGCCGGCCGGACTGCGCATGATCTCCTCGACGATGACGACGGAGCGCGGAACCTTGTACCCCGCCAGGCGCTCGCGGCACACACGCTCGAAGGCAGCCTGGTGGAACTGCTTGTCGGGCAGCAGCGCGACCACCGCCACCACCTTCTGGCCCCAGCGCTCGTCGGGTGCGCCGACCACGAGGACGTCGTTGATGGCCTCATAGCGCAGCGCGGCTTCCTCCACCTCCTCGGGGTAGACCTTCTCGCCGCCGGTATTGATGCATTGTGAGCCGCGGCCGAGCACGTGGTAGTTGCCAGCCTCGTCGATGCGCGCACGGTCTCCGGTGACGCACCAGGACTTGCCGTCGATCTTGACGAACGTCGCGGCCGTCTTGGCCGGGTCGCCGTAGTAGCCGACCGGCAGGTAGCCCGTGCGCACCAGCGTGCCCTCCGAACCCGGCTCGGTGACGATGCGGCCTTCATCGTCGATCAGTGCGAGGTCCGGGCGCTGGTCCAGCACGATGTATCCCGAGCCCGAGCGGTCCGCGTTCTCGCGCCCGCCGAGCAAGCCGGATTCCGAAGAACCCATGCCGTTCGCGCAGCTGATCCGCGGCAGCACGGCCCGCAGGCGCGCCTGCGCCTGCTCGGTGAAGATCGCGCCGCCGCTGCCGAAGACGAACATGCGCGACAGGTCCCAGCGGCCGGGTTGCTCCTCGAGCGCGCGGATCAGCGGCAGGGCCATCGCGTCGCCGACCACGGACAGGATGTTGACGCCCTCCCGCGCGACGATGTCCCAGACGTGCTCAGGATCGAAGCGCGGCTCGTCGTTGACGACGACGGTGTATCCCGCGAACAGGGCAATCAGGCTGGCCCACATGGCGGCACCGTGCATCAACGGTGCGACCGCGAAATACACGAGCGGCGGGCCGTGCGGCACGAACTCCGCCAGCTCCTCGGGACGCTGGATCGGCGGGCGCCGGAAATAGATGCCGCCACCGCCGAGCGCCGCCATGAAGATCGCCTTCTGCGGCCACATCACGCCCTTGGGCATGCCGGTCGTGCCGCCGGTGCAGAGCATATAGATGTCGTCGTCGGAACGGCCCGGGTCGTCGAGGTCGGGCGAACCCGCAGCGACGACCGCCGCGAAATCCTCCACCCCGGCGGCCGGTGCTCCGCCGCCCACGCGCAACAGCGTCTTGAGCGTCGGGACGAGCGGTGCCGTCGTGGCAACTTCACTCTCGAATTCGGCGCCGTAGACCAGGCACTTCATGTCGAGCGTGGTGAACAGGTAGCGGAGTTCCTCGCTCACGTAGCGGTAGTTGACGTTGATCGGCACGGCGCCGATCTTGCAGCAGCCGAGAAACGCCTCGAGGTACTCGACCGAGTTGTAGAGCTGGATGCCGACGTGGTCGCCCCGGCCGAAGCCGCGCGCGCGCAGCGCCGAGCCGAACCGGCTGGCGCGCTGGTCGAGCTCGCGGAAGGTCAGGGTATGGGCGCCGCAGCGGAACGCCGTCCGCTCGGGCACGCAGGCGGCGACTACCTCGAACAGGTCCGCCAGATTGAAGGTTCGCGAACGGCTCATCGCCGAGTCTCCTTGCGCTCGATCCATGCAGGGCAGGGTACCGCACTACGCCTGTCCCGTTCACCGGTCTCACGCGCGACGCACGGCGTCGGCTGAGTCGCACCCCGGTGCGAAGATGCCGTCGGACTCATGGCCCGTTGGCACAGCCCGCCCTGCGGCTAGTCCGGTTGAGTGATTTGTCCGTTGACAAGGACGACTAATGTGCGTTAACGACGCTCCACAATCCATCCAGGGGGAAACGACTGTGGACTATTTCGTCACCGGGGGCACTGGTTTTATCGGTCGTTTTCTGGTTGGCAAGCTGCTCGAGCGCGGCGACGTGACGGTGCACGTGCTCGTCCGCCCCGGCTCCGGGCAGCGCTTCGAGCAGCTGTGCGCCCGCCATCCGTCGGCGGCAGGCCGGCTGCGGCCGGTGACGGGCGACCTCGCCCAGCCGCGCCTGGGCCTGACCGACGCCGACGTTGAGCGGCTGCGAGGCCGGGTCGGCCACTTCTTCCACGTCGGCGCGATCTACGACATGGAAGCCAGCCCCGTCAGCCAGCAGGCGGCCAACGTCGACGGCACGCGCCACGCGGTGCAGTGCGCCGAGGCCCTGCAGGCCGGCGGCTTCCACCACGTGAGTTCCATCGCGGTCGCCGGCATGTACGACGGCACGTTCAGCGAGGACATGTTCGAGGAGGCGGGCGAGCTCCCGCACCCTTACTTCCAGACCAAGCACGACTCCGAGGCTGTCGTGCGGCGGGAGTGCAAGGTGCCGTGGCGCGTCTGCCGCCCGGCGTCGGTGGTGGGCCACTCGCAGACGGGTGAGATCGACAAGATCGACGGCCCCTACTACGCGTTCAAGGTGCTGCAGCGGATCCGCCGCCTGCTGCCGCAGTGGTTCCCGCTCATCGGCCTGGAATCCGGCAAGTTCAACATCGTGCCGGTGGACTATGTCGTCGCCGCGATGGACTACCTTGCGCACGCGGACGGCCTGGACGGCGAGTGCTTCCACCTCGTCAACCCCGAGCACTACAGCAGCGGCGAGATGCTGAACATCTTCGCCGACGCCGCGCACGCGCCGCGCTTCGCGCTGCGCCTGGACAGCAAGGTCTTCTCGTTCATGCCCAGCGGCCTCTCGGCCATGCTGGCCAAGCTGCCGCCGGTCAAGCGGCTGATGTCCTCAATCATGTCCGGCATCGGCCTGCCGTCGGGGGCGGGCGCGCTGTTCAACTGGAACACGCGCTTCGAGAGCCGCATGACGCGCAAGGCGCTCAAGGGCAGCGGCATCGAGGTGCCGCAGCTCGAGACCTACGCAGCGCGGCTCTGGGACTACTGGGAACGCAACCTCGACCCGGACCTGTTCGTCGACAAATCGCTCGAAGGCAACGTTCGCGGCAAGATCGTCATCATCACGGGCGGCGGCTCGGGCATCGGGCTCGCGGCGGCGCAGCGACTGGCCGGCGCCGGTGCGACCATCGTCATCGCGGGACGCACGCTCGAGAAGCTGCAGGAAGCGAAGCGGTCGATCGAGGCGGCCGGCGGCACCTGCCACATCTACCAGGCCGACCTGGCCGACCTCGCGGCCGCCGACCGCTTCATCGACCAGGTGCTCGCCGACCACGGCCACGTCGACATCCTCATCAACAACGCCGGACGCTCGATCCGCCGCGCGGTCGAGCACTCCTACGACCGCTTCCACGACTACGAGCGCACGATCCAGATCAACTACTTCGCGCCGCTCCGGCTGTCGCTGCGCGTGCTGCCCGGCATGAGCGCGCGCCGCTCCGGCCACATCATCAACGTCTCCTCGATGGGCGTGCTCGGCCCGCCCCCGCGCTTCTCGGCCTACATTGCCTCGAAGTCCGCGCTCGAGGGCTTCACGCGCTGCGCGGAAGTCGAGTACGTGAACTGCAACGTGCACTTCACCAACATCAACATGCCGCTCGTGCGCACGCCGATGATCAGCCCGACCAAGGTGTATGAGTATGCGCCGACGCTGTCGCCCGACGAGGCGACCGACCTCGTGGTCAACGCCGTGATCAACAAGTCCAGCCGTGTCGCGACCGACGTGGGCCGGTTCATGCAGGTCTGGAACCTGCTCGCGCCCAAGACCTACGCGAGTTCGATGAACGGCATCTTCCGCATGTTCGAGGACACGCTGCAGGCGCCGGCTGGCAAGGGCGCGCCAGGACAGTTGCCGGAACCCACCAGCGAGCAGGTGGCGATCGCCTCGCTCATGAAGGGAGTGCACTACTGATGATGACCGATGCAGCGCGAGAGGTCCGGCGGTTACTCGCAGGCGCGGCGCTTGCGCTGGTGGCCTGTGGGGCATTTTCACAGGCGAACCCGTCTCCGGCTGCGCCCAAGCTCGACCCCGCGCGGCTCATGCAGGGCTTCCCACCACCGCCCGAGTACCGCGTCCACATCGGCAACTGGCAGCACTGGCCGCAGAAGATCTGGTCGTTTCAGCACGTGCGCGAGCTGTTCCCGACCCGCCGGCTGCAGCCCATGGGCCCGGTCTGGGTGCTGCCCGAGGCGCGTCGGTCGCTCGACACGCTGCAGGTCGGCACGGCCGCGGCGCCCATGACCTGGCCGGAGATGCTGGAGGCCACCCACACCGATGCCGTGCTCGTCCTGCACAAGGGCCGTGTCGTCGAGGAGCGATACCTCAACGGCATGCGGCCCGAGACCGCGCACCTGATGTTCTCGGCGACCAAGTCGATGGTCGGACTGATGGGCGCGGTGCTGATCACCGAAGGCAGGCTCGACCCGGCGGCGAAGGTGAGCGCGCTGATTCCGGAGCTCGCGGCCAGCGCGTGGGGTGACGCCACCGTGCGTCAGGTGTTCGACATGACCGACGCCGTGCGCTTCACCGAGGTGTACACGGACCCGAAGTCGGACATCTTTGCCTACATCGGTGCGATGGGCTGGGCACCCGACCTGCGCGACCCCACCAAGCCGACCGGTATCCGCGAGATGCTCGCGACGCTGCAGACGCAAACGGGCGAACCGCGCGGCACGGCGTTCCACTACCGCTCGCCGGCCACCGACGTGGCCTGCTGGCTTGCGTCGCGCGCGGCCGGGCAGTCGCTCAGCGACTGGGTGCAGCAGCGCCTGTGGAGCCGGCTCGGCATGGAGTTCGACGGCAGCGTGATGCTGGACCCGGTCGGTACCGAGGTCGCGTTCGCCGGCATGAGCGCGAGCCTGCGCGACCTGGCCCGGGTCGGCCAGATGCTGCTGCAGCACGGCCGCGTGCGCGACGAGCAGGTCATTCCAGCGAGTGTCGTCGACGAGCTGATCCGCGGCGGCGACGTGCGCGCCTTCGAGTCGTCGGGCATGGCGTACCGCGCGGGGTGGTCGTACCGCTCGCAGTGGTGGGTCAACCCCGCTCCGCCGCGCTCCTTCGCGGCGATGGGCGCGTACGGCCAGCGGCTCTACGTCTTCCCCGATGCGCAGATGGTCGTGGTCATGTTCGGCAGCCACCCCGAGCCGGTTGCCGCGCTGATCGACCCGCCGCAGCGACGCGCCTTGGCGGCTTTGATCGAGACCCTCGGCGGACCCTGATCGCGCGAGCAACGTGACTGAACCGACCGGACCCTCGCCCATGGATCGTTTCGCGATCCGCAACCGGAGCAGCAGAGCGTGAGCCCGCACCGAATCGTCGCCCTCGCCGTGATCGCCGCCACCGCGCTCGCGCCGCTCGCCACGGCACCCGCCGCGCCTGCGGCGGCCGGGCGCCCCAACCTCCTCGTCATCATGTCCGACGACGTCGGCCAGACCAATGTCGGGCTCTACAGCCACGGCATGATGGTGCCGACGCCGAACATCGACCGCATCGGCCGCGAAGGCATGCTGTTCACCGACCACTACGCGGAGCCGAGCTGCACGCCCGGACGCGCAGCGTTCGTCACCGGGCAGATGCCGATCCGCACCGGCCTGACCACGGTCGGCCTGCCCGGCTCGCCGATCGGCCTCGACGCGCGCGACCCGACCCTGGCCGAGGTGCTGAAGCCGCTCGGCTACCGCAGCGGCCAGTTCGGCAAGAATCACCTCGGCGACCGCAACGGCCACCTGCCGACGGTGCACGGCTTCGACGTGTTCTACGGCAATCTCTACCACCTCAACACCGAGGCGGAGCCGGAACTCGCGCTGTGGTCGCAGGACCCGGGCTTCAACCAGCGCTACCGTCCGCGCGGCGTGCTCGACTGCGTGGCCACCGACGTCGACGACCCGACCGTGGACCCGCGCTTCGGTCCGTGGGGCAAGCAGCGCTGCAAGGACACCGGGCCGCTCGACACGAAGCGCATGGAGACCATCGACGACGACTTCGAGGCGCGCACCGAGCAGTTCATCAAGGAATCGGTCCGGGCCGGCAAGCCGTTCTTCGCCTGGTTCAACTCCTCGCGCATGCACATCTACACGCGCCTCAAGCCCGAGTCGCGGCACTTGGCCGACAAGATCTCGTCGGAGTTCGACACCTTCGGCAGCGGCATGATGGAGCACGACGGTCACGTCGGCCGCTTGCTCGAGCTGCTCGACGAGCTGAAGATCGCCGACGACACCATCGTCATCTACACCAGTGACAACGGCCCGATGAGCGCCTGGTGGCCGGATGGCGGCACCGGGCCGTTTCGCGGCCAGAAGGCCACCACCTGGGAAGGCGGCGTGCGCGTGCCGATGCTGCTGCGCTGGCCGGGGCACGTGGCGGCCGGCAGCGTCTCGAACGGAATACAGACGCACTACGACCTCTTCACGTCCCTGGCCGCCGCTGCCGGCGTTGCCGACGTCGCAGGTCGTCTGCGCGAATCGCACAAGGTGCACATCGACGGGATCGACAACCTGCCGCACTGGCTCGGCAAGGCGCCGTCGCGGCGCAACGCGTTGATCTATTACAACGAGAATGACATGACCGCGGCGCGCATCGGGCCGTGGAAGACGCACATGAAGGTGCGCGAGGGATTCTTCGACTTCCTGCAGCCGAGCACGCTCGTGTTCAACCTGCGCATGGATCCGTTCGAGCAGCACGGCGGCCAGAAGTCGAACGACCTCGCGATGCGCATGGGCGTGGCCTTCGGTGGTCAGGTCTACGACCTGATCGGCGCGCAGCTGGCTTCGCTCAAGGAGTTCCCGCCGCGGCAGAAGGGGGGCAGCCTGATGGTCAAGACGCCGCAGGACGCCGCCCAGTGACCGGCAGCTTGCAGGGTCGCAGCAGCGCCATCGTCACGGCCGCGACGCTCGTCACGGCAGGCGTCAGCCCTCGGGCAGTCCGAATTCCGGCCAGCGCCCCTGCACCCAGGTCTGGCAGTTGCCGATGCCGATCGCACCGGTCACTCCGTCGCGCACCTCGATCAGGCAGTCGCGGAACTGGTTCAGACGGGCCACGGCCTCGGGCATGGAGCAGTCGGCGAAATGCTCGCCCTCGACGTGCAGCGGCCCGCGCCACTGGCCGTGATGCTTGCCGTCGAAGCCGTGGTAGAGCCCGGCGCCCAGGTGGAATCCGGTGTCGCCGAGCGTGCGCGCGGACAGGATGCGCTGGCGGCCGTCGGTCATCGTGAGCACGAATTCGCCGCCTTGCAGCCGCTTGTTGCGCGGATCGAAGCGCAGCCTCGGCTCGATGCGCTGCACGGGCTCGCGCCGCCCGTCCGGGAATTCGAAGCCGCCCTGGACTTTCTCGTGCCGCCAGCCGTCGCCCGCGTACAGCAGGTAGTACTGGTGGAAGGCGTAGGTGTCGCCCCCCGGCCGCGTGAACAACAGCGGGTTCCACACCGCGAACACGCGGGGCGGATTCGTGTCCATCGGGTCGGGTTGCAAGTCCGGCAGCGGTGCGCCGACTGACGGGCGCAGCCCCCACGAATGGTCGCGCGTCATGATCCAGGTGTCGGGGGCCACCTCGAGCCGCCGTCCGTCGAGCTCGACCCAGCCGCGCGCCACGACCCCGGCCTGGTGGTAGCGGATCTGGTCGGTACTGCGCCGAAAGCCGGTCAGCGTGCGGCGATCCTCACGCTCTTCGACCACGCAGGGCACGCTGCCCTCCAGCAACAGGTCGTAGGCGAGCGGCTGCGCGGCGTTCGGCTCGAGCGCCACGCGCACCTTGCGCAGCGGCTCGACCACCTCGTAGCGCAGCGGACCGACGTCGATGCCGTTCGGCTCGGCGCCGAGCGCGCGGCTGGCGCGCACCGTCCATTGCGCCACACCGCGGCTCGCACCGCCGTAGCCGTCGACGACGTTGCGGTTGACGTACTTGCCGAAGCCGAAGTTCACCGACAGCGAGCCGTCGCGCGCGCAGGCCATGCCGCAGACCTTCTCGGTCCACGAATAGTCGCTGTGCAGCACGCTCGCGTGCGTCTCGACGATCTGGTGGTTGAAGAACTCGTCTGCCGCGACGAGCGGTCCGATG
>Ga0073899_10003255_pt1 | contig 14417 bp, 11 predicted proteins | sample KloWWTmetaKNB5Ph_FD_88975 | JGI IMG/M metagenome (GOLD analysis project Ga0073899, IMG submission 88975) | Active sludge microbial communities from Klosterneuburg, Austria, studying microevolution and ecology of nitrifiers - Klosterneuburg... | ecosystem: Engineered > WWTP > Aerobic digester >... | reverse complement strand
CATAAGAGCCGGTAATGTACAATGCCAAAGCTGTCATGGTGAAATAACTGCAATGGATGAAGTGAAGCAGGTTGCCGAATTGAGTATGGGCTGGTGTATCAACTGTCATCGTCAAACAAAAGTGGATTTTAACTACGACAGCACCAAAGGCAATAAGTATTACAGCATCTATGAGAAGTTTCACAACGATTTCAAATCCGGCAAAATGGATAGTATAACTGTGAAAGATATCGGTGGACTGGAGTGTCAAAAATGTCACTATTAATAAGGTTAGTTAAGAAGTTGAAAAACTCGAATTAGTAATTAGCACATTATCGAATTATCAAATTGATATTCATGAGCCAAAAAAAGTACTGGCAAAGTTTCGGAGAGGTGAATGACAACGAAAACTTTCAAAAGAAGCAGCAGGATGAGTTTAAAGAAGAATTGCCATTTGAAGGTTTCGACGACAAAGGATTGATTGATGCCAAAGCTCCCCGCAGGGATTTCTTAAAGTATCTTGGTTTCAGTACAGCTGCAGCTACGCTGGCTGCCAGTTGTAAGGTCCCTGTAAAGAAAGCTATACCTTATGCCAACAAACCGGAGAATCTTGTACCCGGTGTGGCTAAATATTATGCAACCACTTATGTGCAGGATGGTGATGTGGTACCAGTGGTAGCTAAAGTACGAGATGGTCGTCCTATCAAAATAGAAGGAAATGATCTTTGCTCTTATACAAATGGAGGCACTACGGCCCGTACACAGGCTTCAGTGCTTGATCTGTACGATACACATCGTCTTCGTTTCCCCCAGCATAGAGTAGGTAAAGGAGCGGATGCAAAATTTGAAGAAGTCCCCACATTTGAGCAGTTTGATAAAATGGTGGGTGATGCGATAAAAAATGCAGGTGGTACTACTGTATTACTGACCAGTACTATTGTTTCTCCTTCTACAAAAGAAATAATTGCTAACTACCCCGGCCTCAGACATGTACAGTATGATGCAGTTTCGTACAGTGGTATGTTACTGGCCAATGAAGCAAGTGGTTTCGGAAAAAAAATACCAACGTATGATTTTGGCGCTGCTAAGGTAATTGTAAGTCTTGGTGCTGATTTCCTGGGTACCTGGCTCAATTCAGTTGAAAATGCCAAGGGCTATTCCGTTGGCCGCAGGATCGACGAGAAAAACCCTTCGATGAGTAAACACTACCAGTTTGAAGGCTACCTGAGCCTTACTGGTGCAAGCGCTGATGAAAGATTCACACACCGTCCATCTGAAACAGGTCTTGTTGCACTAGGGTTGGCAGTTGCAGTAGGTGCAGTTGATATGGCTTCTCCGGTTACGGATGCAAAACTAAAAGCGGGTATTGAAAAAGTAGCAGCTGATCTAAAAGCCAATGCCGGCGCAGGCCTGGTGGTTTGCGGCAGCAATGATAAAAATATACAGGTAATCGTTAATGCCATCAATAATACTATTGGAGCTTACGGTAAAACAATTGACTGGAGCAAACCGGTTAATTACCGCCAGGGTATCGATTCAGATTTTGCACAGTTAGTGGCAGATATGGAAGCCGGCACTATTGGAACTATTTTAATATGTGGTGCCAATCCGGCCTACAACTATCATGATGCCGCAAAATTTTCTGCTGCATTAAGCAAAGTAAAAGTTACCGTTTCTTTCAATGAAAGACTGGATGAAACAACTGAGCTCTGTGAATATGTTGCTCCTTCCCATCATTACCTGGAAAGCTGGGGTGATGCTGAGCCTAAAACAGGTGTGGTTAGCTTTATGCAGCCCACTATCTATCCTTTATTCAAAACCCGTCCTTTCCAGACCTCATTGCTGAAGTGGAGTGGTAATAATACAGATTACGAAGTTTATTTTAAAAATTACTGGACTGGTAAGCTGGGTTCAGAAGAGGCTTTCAATAAAATTTTGCAGGACGGTATCAAAGAAGAAGCCCCTGCAGCTGCTGGTGCCGGTACCTACAACGGAGGAGCAGTTGCTACAGCTATTTCCGCCATTGAATCTGCAAAGAAAGTTACAGGTGCTGAAGTGGTGTTATATCAAAAGACATCCATTGGAACTGGCACTGGTGCTACCAATCCCTGGTTGCAGGAATTACCGGATGCCATCTCAAAAGCAACCTGGGACAACTATGCATTGATCAGCATGTCGATGGCAAAGGAAGTGCTTGGGCTGGACCTCATCAATGGATCAGAAAAGGAAAGCAACAATTACGAATACTACCCGCAAAAGCCTGTTATTAAATTAACGGTTGGTAAAAAAGAAGTGGAACTGCCAGTATTGGTTATTCCCGGTATGCAGGCTAATACTATTGCTGTAGCTGTTGGTTACGGAAGAGGCGAGAAGTTGGGTAAAACAGCAGCTGGTATCGGTAAAAATGTTTATCCATTCACCTCCTTTGATGGCACTACAATATCGTATCATGCAGCCGTAACAGTTGCAGATGCTAAACGCAAAGAAAAAATTGCCCAGACACAGATTCATAATTCATACGAAGACCGGATTGAAGTAGTAAGGGAAACTACACTGGCTACATTCAAAAAGAATCCCAATGTTATTCCTGATTACCGTAATCATCTCGAAGAGACGTATGGTAAAAGTCAGAATGGAGCAACTACTGATTATAGAAAAGAAGGAACATTGTATCCACTGCATGATCAGCCCGGCATCAAGTGGGGTATGAATATCGACATGAATGCCTGTTATGGTTGTGGCGCCTGCGTAGTGGCCTGTCATGCTGAAAATAATGTACCGGTTGTTGGTAAGAGTGAAGTGCTTCGTTATCACGATATGCACTGGTTGCGTATCGACCGCTACTTTGTTAGCGACGATAAAAATCCTGATGAGCTGAAAGGGGTTGTGTTCCAGCCGATGATGTGCCAGCACTGTGATAATGCTCCTTGCGAGAATGTTTGTCCGGTTGCTGCTACTAACCACAGCGCAGAGGGTATCAACCAAATGACCTATAACCGTTGTATCGGTACAAGATATTGTGCTAATAACTGTCCTTTTAAAGTTCGTCGCTTTAACTGGGCGGATTACACAGGAGCAGATAGTTTCAAAGACAACCAGGATCAGCAATTGGTCGGTAAACTGGATCCTGTTGTGCACCAGATGAATGATGACCTGACAAGAATGGTATTGAACCCCGATGTTACCGTACGTTCAAGAGGTGTGATTGAAAAATGTTCATTCTGTTTCCAGCGTTTACAAGCCGCAAAATTGGAAGCCAAGAAACAGGACCGTCCGTTGAAAGATGGCGATGCTAAAACAGCCTGCCAGACAGCTTGTTCAGCAAATGCCATTGTATTCGGTAATGTGCATGATAAAGAAAGTGCTATCACAAAAGTGAGAGCAGAAAATACACAGCGTGGTTTTTATGTACTGGAGCAACTGCATGTGTTACCGAATGTGAGCTACCTGGCTAAAGTGAGAAATACAGAAGAGATAGTTGAAAGTGAAGGGCATCATCCACCACCAGCATCAGAACATGGTGCAGAGGGGCAGGGTGAAAAGAAACCGGCAGAAGCACAGCATTAATATAAAAGCAGAAAGTTGACTAACTATATCCTTAGAATCCGATAAAGAGGACAAGGACAAACAACCAGAATATGGCATTACTTAGATACGAATCACAGGTAAGAGCACCATTGGTAGATGGCACCAAAGATTATCACCAGGTAACGGAAGATATTTGCCGCCCGGTGGAGGCTACCCCATCTAAATTATGGTGGATCGGATTTTTAATCTCCGTTGCACTACTCATCTTCGGTATTATCTCTGTAACGATGGAGGTAATATATGGTACCGGTCAGTGGAACCTGAACAAAACAGTGGGTTGGGGCTGGGACATTACCAACTTCGTATGGTGGGTGGGTATTGGTCACGCCGGAACCCTGATCTCAGCGATCTTGTTATTGTTCCGCCAGGGATGGAGAACAGGTGTAAACCGTGCCGCTGAAGCGATGACCATTTTTGCGGTAATGTGTGCCGGTCAGTTCCCCATCTGGCACATGGGTCGTGTGTGGAATGCATTCTTTGTACTTCCTTATCCCAATACAAGAGGTCCTTTATGGGTGAACTTTAACTCACCTCTGTTATGGGACGTATTTGCCATCTCTACCTATTTCACTGTATCACTTTTATTCTGGTATTCAGGATTACTGCCTGATCTGGCTACGCTGCGTGACAGGGCAAAAGTGAAATGGAGAAAAGCTTTTTATGGAGTAGCAGCATTTGGCTGGACGGGTTCCACCAAGCACTGGCAGCGTCATGAAGCATTATCATTAGTATTAGCTGGCTTAAGTACACCACTTGTACTATCAGTACATACAATTGTATCCTTCGACTTCGCCACCTCCGTAGTACCGGGTTGGCATACAACTATCTTTCCGCCTTATTTTGTTGCGGGTGCCATCTTCTCCGGTTTTGCGATGGTGCAAACGCTGTTGGTGGTAACCAGGAAAGTGCTGGCATTGGAAGATTATATTACGCTGGAGCACATTGAAGTAATGAATAAGGTAATTGTGTTGACGGGTTCAATTGTTGGTATCGCTTATTTAACAGAATTATTCATGGCCTGGTACTCTGCAGTAGGGTATGAAGAATTTGCCTTTTTTGAAAACCGTCTGAACCTGAACAGTCCCTATGGCTGGAGTTACTGGATCATGATGGGATGTAACGTATTATCTCCGCAGATATTCTGGTTCAGCAAAATGAGAAGGAACCTGGTGGTTACATTCTTCATGAGTATCCTGATAAATATTGGTATGTGGTTCGAACGTTTTGTGATCATCGTTACCTCTGTGTACCGCGACTACCTGCCATCTGCATGGAGTACATATTATACACCTACCATCTGGGAAGTTGGATTCTATTTGGGAACATTTGGTTTATTCTTTACCTGTTATTTCCTGTTCTCTAAATTCTTCCCCGTTATTGCACTGGCAGAGATCAAACATATTTTGAAAAAGAATGGTGAGCATTATAAAGATCATATGGATGAGATTGAAGAGGAGTCAACTGAAGAATTTGGTCAGAAACATGGGCATGATCACGGAGCGTAGAAAAGGAATTAGTTATCAGTTTTATTGCTGATAACTATGAATGATAAACATTGGTTTAAACGATAAAAGCTAGCAGCTATGGGCTAGCGCAAAAAGCTTAAAAAATGGCTGTAAAAAAATTTGTAGTCGGCAATTTTGATGATGAAGCGGTACTTTTTCCTGCGGTGAAGAAAGTTCGCCGGGCAGGATACAAGATTCACGATGTGTTTACACCGTTTCCGATTCATGGATTGGATAAGGTGATGGGGCTTCGTGATACCAGCCTGCATACTGCCGGTTTTATCTATGGTATAACCGGGACAGCTACTGCGGTAGGGTTCATCACCTGGGCATTGACAGTGGATTGGCAGATAAATTTCGGGGGTAAACCCTTCTTTGCCCTCCCGGCATGGATACCTGTTACATTCGAGCTGACTGTATTATTTGCCGCGGTAGGAATGGTATTGACTTTTTGTTATCTCTGTCAGCTGGCTCCTTTTGTAAAGAAAGACCACTTTAATCCCCGTTCCACGGACGATATATTTGTAATGGCGCTGGAGTGTACAGATAAAACAAATGAAGCAGAGGCGATGAGTTTCCTGGAGACAATCGGAGCGAAAGAAGTGAAAGTGGAATATAAAGAAACAGAATGGTGGCTGGGCCGCTATGATAAAGACAGGATGAGATTTCAGAAAAAAGAGCAAGACAATCATTAATCGTAATACTTAGAGATAATGAAGAAAATATTCATAGTTGCTGGTTGTTTGGTATTAGCAGTTGCAATGATCAGTTGCAATAATATCAGGCGTGATGAAGGCCGTGCTTATATGCCGGACATGGCTTACAGCAGGGCATATGAAACCTATGCTTCAACAGAAGCATTGGATAAAGCTGGTGTAAATTATGTCTCAAAGCCCGTAGACGGAACTATTGCCAGAGGAGAGATGGCAGCCTATCCTTTTAAGAATGATTCAATTGGGTATGTAAGGTCTGCGGAGGTTAAAAATCCATTAGATATTACAGCTATTGACATGAAAGAGGCAGAAAGATTGTATTTGGTAAACTGCGGTATCTGTCATGGCGCTAAGCTGGATGGTAATGGTCCATTGTGGAATGGTGGTAATGGTGCTTTCCCCAATGCGCCAAGAAATCTGCTGACAGATCCTCTTGTTGCCAACATGGCGGAGGGTACAATGTTTCATTCTGTTACTTATGGAAGGAATAACATGGGAGGTTATGCTTCACAAATGAGTACAAAACAACGCTGGGAAGTGGTTGCGTACATTAAAGCAAAACAAGGACAAGGGAGTACAGTTGTGGCTCCGGCAGCAGCACCATCAGATAGTACAGCTGCGGTAAAAAAATAAAACAGTTTTTGAAGAAACAATAAATAATAACTGATGTCTATCCGGGAAAATTTTGTAGTACCAAAACGATACAATACAATAGCTTTTGCATTGATGGCTATTGGTATTTTGGCGATCATTGGTTTATACGTTACCAGCGGATCTAAAAGTGATCCTAAAGAGCAGGCCCGTTTCTGGGCATCCTTGCTCCAAAACAGTGTTTTCTTCCTGCTGGTGGTTAATGCTTCTATGTTTTTCATTTGTGCTACTACACTCGCCTGGGGTGGCTGGCAAATGGCTTTTCGCCGTGTACCGGAAGCAATTTCTGCTGTAGTTCCTGTTATCGGGGTTATATGTGGCGCTATCTTACTGGCAATAGTATTTGGAGGTAATCATACGATTTATCACTGGACGGATACCCATCATGTAGCGGAAGACGCTATTTTAAATCATAAAAAAGGATTTTTAAATAAAGGGTTCTTTGCAGTTGCTACTGTTCTTACCATTGTATTATGGTCAGTATTAGGCTGGAAAATGAGACAATTGTCCCGCAGCCTCGATAGCAAGCCGCTGGCTACGGTAGAAGCAAGAAAAAAATATATCTGGAACAATACAGTTTGGGCTGCGTTATTCATTATAGTTTTTTCCTTAACTGTTATGTCTTCCATCCCCTGGTTGTGGCTGATGAGTATTGATGCGCACTGGTACAGCACTATGTATAGCTGGTATACGTTTGCCAGCACATTTGTATCCGGCATGGCATTGATCGCATTATTTGTTGTGTTCCTGAAAAATAACAACTACCTGGAGTACACCAATAATGAGCACCTGCATGATATCGGTAAGTTCATGTTTGCCTTTTCTGTTTTCTGGACCTACCTGTGGTTCTCCCAGTTCATGCTGATCTGGTATGCGAATATCCCGGAAGAGACCATTTATTTCCAGCCCCGGGCACATGGAATTTATAAAGGAATCTTTTGGCTGATGTTTATAATCAATTTTATTGCTCCTTTGTTATTATTAATGACAAGAGATGCCAAGAGAAACTATGGAACAATTACATTTATGTCGTTGTTAATCATATTTGGGCACTGGCTGGATTTTTACCAGATGGTATTTCCGGCGGTGTCTCCGAACAAAGTACCGATGATATTGTATGATTTCGGGGTGGCATTAGGCTTTGTGGGGTTGATCATGTTTGTAACGGGCAGGGCGTTGAGCAAGGCACCGTTGCTGGCAAAAAATCATCCTTTTGTTAAAGAGAGTTTGATTCACCATACATAAAGGACAGAAGTTATTTACGTTTAATCAGGTAGAAAAAACTGAATTATAGATTATGCAGACATTTTTCATAGTTGCAATTTTAGCGCTGGGATTTCTGATCACCTTTCAGATTGCCAAGGCCAGTGAATATGTAGCCGTGTTGCGAGGATATGAAAAAGCCCGCAAGCAAACCAATAAGATCAATGGCTTTATGTTGCTGGCCTTTCTTATTATTGGATTGATCGGTGTGTATTATTGTAATGAAAAGCTGAAAGGAAAGATTCTTGGGGAACCTGCCTCAGACCATGGGGTACTGGTAGACAGAATGCTTTATGTTACCCTGTTAATCACTTTCATCGTATTTGTTATCACACAAGTTGCCCTTTTCTGGTTTTCCTACAAATACCAGGAATCAGATAAAAGAAAAGCTTTTTACTTTGCGCATAGTAACAAGCTGGAGTTGATATGGACCGTTATTCCCGCCATTACACTTACAATTTTGGTTGGGTTTGGTATCTTCTACTGGTTTAAAATAACTGGCGATGCTCCAAAAAATGCCATGCAGGTGGAAGTGGTTGGTAAACAGTTTGGCTGGGAGTTTCGTTACCCGGGTAGAGACAAGATCCTAGGTAAGAAATATTTCAAGAATGTAAATCCCGCAGCCAATAACCCTGTTGGTCAGATTTGGGATGATCCTGCAAACCATGATGATATATTCGTTGAACAGGAAATGCACCTGGTAGTTAATAAGCCGGTGAAACTGGTAATAGGTGCCAAAGATGTAATTCACGATGTGGGTCTGGCTCATTTCAGAATGAAGATGGACGCTGTGCCAGGTACTCCCACCACCATGTGGTTTACACCTACTTACACTACCAAACAGATGAAAGAAAAAACAGGGAACCCTGATTTCGTATACGAGCTTTCCTGCGACCAGATGTGCGGTAAAGGTCACTGGAGTATGAGAGGAACGATAGTGGTGGAGACACAAGAAGAATTTGATGCATGGCTTGCATCTAAGAAACCCCAGTATTTAGTGGCCAATCCTGATAAAGATCCTTCAGCTCCAAAAGCTGATACTGTAAAACAGGTAGCGGCTGTAATAAAATAATAGTTGAAGAAGGTAAGCATCCTACCCCTGGTGCATTACTAACATAAAATTTTCCTCCATGGGGATGGAGGCAATAAAATAAGACTATGAGCGAAGCAATGAATGTACATTCCGGAGTGGACGCTGCACACGCAGTACATCATGATGATCATGGACATGGCCATCATGAGCAATCCTTCATTTCGAAGTATATCTTCAGTATGGATCATAAAACCATCGGTAAACAATTCCTGATTACTGGTATGGTTTGGGCTATTATCGGTGGATTGTTCTCAGTGTTATTCCGATTGCAATTGGGTTATCCTGATCAATCATTCCCGATACTGGAAACTTTTTTTGGCAATTGGGCCAAAGGCGGTCAGATACAACCTGAATTTTATTACGGATTGGTAACTATGCACGGAACCGTGCTGGTGTTCTTTGTATTAACAGCCGGTCTAAGTGGTACGTTTGCCAACTTACTCATTCCGCTGCAGATTGGTGCAAGAGACATGGCTTCACCATTTTTGAATATGCTCTCTTACTGGTTTTTCTTTATTGCCGGTATTGTTATGTTAGCTTCGATTTTTGTACATACAGGTCCTGCTTCCGGCGGATGGACCATGTATCCGCCATTGAGTGCATTACGCCAGGCTGGTGATGGACAAAAAATAGGTACAGACCTGTGGCTTATAAGTATGGCTTTGTTCATCGTGTCTTCTTTATTGGGAGGCCTTAACTATATTTCTACTATTCTGAACATGCGGACCAAAGGGATGAGTATGACCCGTTTGCCCCTTCCTATATGGGCGATGTTCTTTACTGCAGTGTTAGGCGTTTTGTCTTTCCCTGTATTATTGTCTGGTGCCATCTTATTGTTATTCGATCGTAATCTGGGTACAAGTTTTTACCTGAGTGATATTGTTATCAATGGCGAGATATTACCGAACGAAGGGGGTAGTGCAATTCTTTACCAGCACCTGTTCTGGTTCCTTGGTCACCCTGAAGTGTATATCATTCTGTTGCCGGCAATGGGTATGGTATCTGAAATACTTTCTGTTAATGCAAGGAAACCAATCTTTGGCTACATGGCCATGCTGGGTTCCTTGTTTGCGATTGCCATACTTGCATTCCTGGTGTGGGCGCACCACATGTTTGTTACGGGGTTGAATCCATTCCTTGGATCAGTATTCGTGTTGCTCACCCTGCTGATTGCAGTTCCATCCGCAATCAAAGTATTTAACTGGCTTACTACTTTATGGAGAGGTAATATCCGGTTTACTCCGGCCACCTTATTTGCTATTGGGTTTGTCAGCTTATTTATCTCCGGCGGTTTGACGGGTATCTTCCTTGGAAACTCTACTATTGATATTCACCTGCATGATACCATGTTTGTAGTGGCTCACTTCCACATTGTAATGGGAGTCGCCTCTTTCTTCGGCATGTTTGCCGGAGTGTATCATTGGTTCCCGAAAATGTTTGGACGTTACTTAAATAACACACTTGGGTATATGCATTTCTGGGTAACTATGATCGGTGCTTACCTGATCTTCTGGCCCATGCACTACCAGGGCCTTGCTGGTATCCCCCGTCGTTATCTTGATAAGAGTGGATGGGTTTCCTTCAACCAGTTTGGTGAACTGGATAAAATGATCACCATTGTTTCCATTATTGTATTTGCAGTACAGTTGATGTTTGTTTTCAATTTCTTCTATTCAATATTTAAAGGAAGAAAAGTGACCACACCCAATCCTTGGGGTGCCAATACACTGGAATGGACAACAAAGATCAATCCAGGTCATGGAAACTGGGAGGGAGAAATTCCGGAAGTACATCGCTGGCCATATGATTACTCTAAAGATGGAAGGGATTTTATTCCGCAAACGGAGCCAATTGGTGCTAATGAAAGTAAGCACTAAATTGATAGTGGGATTGATTGGTGTTTTTTGAAAGATTGAAGTTTTTTTGACAATATAGTGAAGGCTGATATGAAGAAGATCAAAGATTATTTACTGTTAATAAAGCCTTCGCTGAGTATCATGGTGGTTTTCAGTAGTGTGATCAGTTACCTGCTGGCACCAAAAGTTGTTGAATACAACTGGATAATGATACTCTTGCTCTTTGCAGGTGGGATGTTGGTAACAGGTAGTGCCAATGCCATCAACCAGGTAGTTGAGAAAGATACAGATGCACAAATGAAAAGAACCTCCACAAGGCCTGTGGCTGCAGGAAGAATGAGTGTAGGGGAAGGATGGGCATTTGCTATTGTAACAGGAGCTTTGGGTGTTTTTATCCTTGGCTATTATTTCAACTGGTTATCGGCAGGATTAGCCGCCTTTAGCTTGTTCCTGTATGCATTCATCTATACACCGTTGAAAAAGGTAAATTCAATAGCTGTATTGATGGGGGCAGTTCCCGGAGCATTGCCCTGCCTTATTGGCTGGGCAGCCGGCGATGATCAATTATCAACAGGTGGCTGGATATTGTTTGCCTTCCAGTTCTTTTGGCAGTTTCCCCATTTCTGGGCTATTGCCTGGGTGGCGCACAAAGATTATTCAGCCGTTGGATTTAAGCTGTTACCAGCCAATGAGGGGCCAACCAGGTTTACGGCCATTCAGACAATTGCTTATTCGCTGTTGCTGGTACCCGTTACATTGTTGCCTTATTTTACCGGTATGTGCAGTTATGAGGACACAATGGGGCTAATAAGTATCGGACTGGTAATATTGGCGAACCTGTTTATGATCGGGAGATGTGTTGCCTTGTATAAGAATATGGATGTTAGTTCGGCAAGAAAAGTGATGTTTGGTAGTTATATGTATTTACCGGTCGTTTTGTTAGCCTTATTATTAAGTAAAGCATAGTTATTAAAAGATAAAAGAGAGATGGATATTGTGAGTAATCAGCAAAAACAGAAAATGCATCCCCACAAGTTTACATTGTGGGTGGCTATTGGCAGTCTTGTAATGATGTTTGCAGGATTGACGAGTGCATTCATAGTAAAAAGTAACCAGGTAAACTGGAAGCCGGTAACCTTGCCGAAAGTGTTCTGGATTTCCACTATAGTGATCCTGTTGAGCAGCCTGGCGGTGCAGCTGGCATTAAGATCTTTTAAGAACAGGGAAATGAACAAATACAGAATGCTTATCGGGGCAACAGTGTTGCTCGGTTCGGTATTCATAGTGTTCCAGTGGATGGGGTTTCAGAATTTATGGGCGCAGCAGGTAACATTCAGGGGAGCCGGGGCTGGTCAATTCCTGTATGTGATATTCAGTTTACATGCTTTGCATGTTATTGGGGGAATAGTGGCTTTGATGGTTATGCTGATCAAAGCTTTTTTTGGAAAAATTAAATTATACAGTTCAGTTCCTGTAGAAGTAGCAGCAACATACTGGCATTTTGTAGATTTTTTATGGATTTACCTGCTGGTATTCTTCCTGGTAATCGGCGGTAACTGATGATAATAAACAACAAGTAAAACCTGACAACTGACATGGCGACAACAGCAACAGTACATCAGACCAAATGGTGGAGCGGAGGTAAGAGCCCCTTCAACCTGGAGTATGGTAAAGTGATGATGTGGTATTTCCTGATGAGTGATGCCTTTACATTTGGTGCATTCCTGATCTCTTACGGATCTATTCGTTTCAGCCAGAATTTCTGGCCGGATCCTAACGTGGTGTTCAATGCATTTCCGGGTGCCGGGCATGCAAATCTGCCTTTGGCATTTGTGAGTGTAATGACTTTTATCCTCATCATCAGTTCCGTAACAATGGTGCTGGCAGTACATGCAGGACATAAAGGTGATAAACAGGGAGTGATCAAATGGTTGTTCTGGACCATTATCGGTGGTCTTGCATTCCTTGGTTGCCAGGCATGGGAGTGGCATCACCTTATTACCGGTGAACATGCAGTACTGATAGATGGCCAGATTGATATTATCGGGCAAACCACGAGAGCAAATCCATGGGGAGACCTTGTAAGTAATGAAGCTGCGATGGCGGCCTTGCAAAAAACACCGCATGAAACATTGGTAAACCTGGCACATCAAAGTAATCATGCTGTAAGTCATGAGCAATTAGTTGCTATGACAGATCAGCAGTTAATCAAAGAAATCAAACTGGATGAACTTCATATCCGGTCAAAAGGACCAGTTGCATTCGGGGGCTATTTCTACGGCATCACCGGTTTCCATGGATTCCACGTATTTTCAGGTGTAATCATTAATATTATCATGCTGATGATGACACAGAAAAATGTATTCCAGAACAGGGGTCATTACCTGATGATTGAAAAAGCCGGGTTGTACTGGCACTTTGTGGACCTGGTTTGGGTATTTGTATTCCTTTGTTTCTATTTGATATAAAATTTAGTTTGGAACCTGCAGGCAGGTTTGTGATTTATTAATTTGTAATTTATCAGCTTATGCAACATCCGGCTTTTGAAGAAGTCACTATTCATCATCACACCATTGATGATGCAGCATTTAAGAAAAAGGTCAGAAAGACCACCATTCTATTATCTGTTATAACTGTTATAGAGCTGGCTATAGGGTTACTCATTTATAATATACATAAAGGTGAAAACCCGAGTGAACTACTGGTATTGATGTTTAAAGGAATGGTGTGTATACTTACCCTGGCAAAAGCTTACTATATTGTTTCTGTATTCATGCACCTGGGGGATGAGATCAGGAATATGATCATGACCATTGTGGTGCCATTGTTGCTGTTTATCTGGTTTATTGCGGCTTTTATCTGGGATGGTAATTCTTATAAGAACCTGCGTAATACCTACGATAAACATTTCCAGGAAACGACCATGCCGGCCAAGCATCATAAAGAAGAAGCAAAACCGGTTGAAAAACCAACTGGCAAAGAATAACGGATTTTTTTTGAAACCAAAACCATTGAACTGGCTGCCGGATGAACAAGGAAGCGGTTTAATGGTTTTACTTTTATATATACTATTGTGAATAAAACAGCTTTATATGCCGTAATAATTGCGTTGCTTGTACCGCTTATTTCTTATTTTATTGTAAAGACAAAGAGTGAGAATGCCATTCATATGCCCCGGCATTATTTTCCAGATTCGGTGGTTACAGATACCAGGAAAGGCAAAAAGGTTACTGATACAGTGTGGCATAAAGCCGGTGATTTTAACCTGACCAATCAAAATGGTATGCCTGTTTCTTGGGATAGCCTGAAAGGAAAAATCATCATAGCAGATTTTTTCTTTACCCGTTGCCCTACTATTTGTCCGGGTATGACGATGAACATGAAGCGACTGGAAGAATCGATACATAATGGAAAAAGAGTGGGAGATAAGACCAATAAACTGGTACATTTTCTTTCGTTCAGCATCGACCCGGAAAGGGATTCTGTAGAACGTTTAAAATACTGGGCCAACCGTTTTCAGATTGATCCTGAAAAATGGTGGTTGCTTACCGGTGATAAGAAAGCTATTTACGATTTTGCGTTGAATGAAGTGAAACTGGGTCTTATTGACGGGGACGGTGTGGATACCAATTTTGTACACAGTGATAAGTTTATACTGATTGACAGTAACCGTCATGTAAGGGGTTATTACAGCGGGCTGGATTCTGTGTCTTTATCAAAATTGTCCAATGACCTGGTGTTACTGACGATGGAGAAAGATCCAAACCGT
>Ga0073899_10003253_pt1 | contig 14432 bp, 15 predicted proteins | sample KloWWTmetaKNB5Ph_FD_88975 | JGI IMG/M metagenome (GOLD analysis project Ga0073899, IMG submission 88975) | Active sludge microbial communities from Klosterneuburg, Austria, studying microevolution and ecology of nitrifiers - Klosterneuburg... | ecosystem: Engineered > WWTP > Aerobic digester >... | reverse complement strand
CGTGACGCTGAACGAGCCGCAGTTCACCGGCCACTTCCCCGGCAACCCCGTGATGCCCGGCGTTCTACAGCTTGAAGCCATGGCACAAGTGGGTGGCATCTTCGCGTTGAGCAAGGTTGAAGACCCTGAGAACTACACCACTTACTTCCTGAAGATCGACGGCGTGCGCTTCAAGCGAAAAGTGGTACCGGGCGACACGCTGGTGTTCCGTTTGGAATTGTTGACACCCATCCGCCGAGGTATCGTGCACATGAAAGGTGTGGCGTATGTGGGAGGCCAACCAGCCGTTGAAGCCGAAATGATGGCGCAGATCGCGCGGGACAAAGCGCCGACCGAAGTTGCGCGGAAAGCAAACGTTGAAGCATGAGCATCAGCAAGCTTGCGTATGTGCATCCCGATGCGCGCATCGGCAAGGATGTGACGATCGAACCCTTTGCAACCGTGCAGGGTGACGTTGAAGTGGGCGAGGGATCATGGATCGGCCCGAGCGCAGTGCTCATGGACGGCACCCGTATCGGGAAGAAGTGCCGCATTTTCCCCGGTGCCGTGATCGGGGCTATACCACAGGACCTGAAATTCAGCGGAGAGCGGACCACTGCCGAAGTCGGTGACGGCACTACTGTCCGCGAGTGCGTGACGATCAACCGTGGCACGGCCGATCGGGAAAGGACCGCCGTTGGCAGCAACAGTTTGCTGATGGCCTATGTGCACTTGGCCCACGATTGCATCCTGGGCAACAACGTGGTGATCGCCAACAGCGTGAACCTTGCCGGCCATGTCACCATTGACGACTGGGCCATACTGGAAGGCAACGTGGCCGTGCAGCAGTTCATCCACATAGGCGCGCACAGCTTCATTGCGGGTGCATCGCTGGTGCGCAAGAACGTACCGCCTTTCGTGAAGGCAGCACGCGAGCCGCTCAGCTACATCGGCGTGAACGTGGTGGGTCTGCGCCGCCGCGGTTACAGCGATGAGGCCGTGGCCCGCATCGAGGACATCTACCGCGAGATCTTCGTGCGCAACACCAACGTTGATCGCGCCATACAGAGCGTGGAACAGAGCATGCCCCGCAGCCCCGAGCGCGGCATCATCCTCGACTTCATCAACAACAGTCCGAAAGGCATTATGCGCGGGCTGGCGGAGTGAGGTACATGTGAAGATGTGGTGGATGTGCAGATGTGAAGATGTGACCGCCTGAGCAGCCTCCTCATTTCCACATCCACCACATTTCCACATTCACTCCCGGTGCGCATCCACCTACAAGCAGCCACCAAGTACTTCGGCCGCGAGGTCGTCTTCCGCGACCTGTCCCACACGTTCGACCGCGGCAGCCGCACCGCTATCCTTGGCCCCAACGGCAGTGGCAAAAGCACATTGCTGCAATGTGTTGCTGGCGCCCTCACCCTTTCGAAGGGAACGATCGCGCATGAACTGAGCGGACAGGTGCTGGACCAGGAGCGGGTATACCGCCATGTAAGCATCGCGGCGCCCTACCTCAACCTGTACGAAGACCTGAGCCTGCGGGAAGCGATCGATTTCCACGCGCGGTTCAAGCCCCTTCGATCGGGCGTGGACGTGCAAACATTGGCGCAAACAGCGCTGCTCGGCCAGCACTTGGACAAGCCGGTGCGCAACTTCAGCAGCGGTATGAAGCAGCGCTTGAAACTGGCGCTGGCGATCCTGAGCGATACCCCCCTCCTATTGCTCGACGAGCCGACGAGCAACCTTGATGCAGCGGGTGCCGCGTGGTTCCAGCAATTGCTCTCCGCGCATGTGGATCAGCGCACGCTGCTGGTGGCCAGCAATAGGCAGGCGGCCGAAACTGCATTGTGTGCGCAGGCCGTGGAAGTCGAGAGGTGGAAGTGAACAAAAACAAAGGGCCCCTTTCGGAGCCCTCTGCATTCGGTCGTTCACGCCTCAGTCAACCGTGATCGCGGTAGCGAGGTTCTGCATCAGTGCAATGTTCACGGCCTCGCCACCCATGCCCATGGGTGTGGCAAGCGCGTCGATACCGGTCATGAGCACATCCACTTTCACCTCAATGTGTTTGCTGATCGTTGCCCCTGCCGTGATGTCGGCATGGTACTCTATCTCGTCCTCGCCAAGCAGTGCGTCCGTGGCACAGTGATATGAGAACGTGGGATCGCCAGCGTCCACAACACCGTCGCCATCGTCGTCAACGCGCCCTTCCACCAGCAGGAACTTGTAACCGGCTGCCGGGTTCCATGCCCAATGCATGCTCGGGTCGTTGAGCGGTGCCGCTGCCAGTGTGGGGTCGGCATGGTTGGTGGCACTGTCCAACCCAAGGCTGAAGTGCGCTTCATGGATATGTAGGCCAGTGACATCGCCGAGCGTATGCGTCACTTCCGGCGTAGCGCCGTCGAGCAGCAAGTGGGTATCGTGGAATTCGGCCACTTCGCCTCCTCCGTCGTCCACCAAGTGGATATCGCTGATGTAGAACTTGATCGCGCTGAACTGCACGGCATGCGCTGCGCCATCGGAATAGGTTGCATTCATGTCGAAGTCGTTCACGCCGTAGTGGAACCCGAATTCCATTTCGACCGTGGCCGTTGCCGCAGTACCGCCGTGATCATGGTCATCCGGTTCATCTTCGTCTTTCTTGCATGAAGTGCTGCCGAGCAGAAGTGCTGCGAGGAGCACACTGATGTTCTTCGTGTTCATTTCGTGTTGTTATTGTTGTTGTTGTTCAATAGGAATGTGAGACCAACGACCAGCCGGTCGTTGTTGGGCACCATAGCGCTGCCGATGTCGTTGACAACGGCGTGCTGCCAAGCACCGGTAAGCATCCATGATCGCCACCATACGCGAGCGCCGGCTTGCGCGAAAAGGGTGTTGCCGCCCGTACTCGTAATGCTCGACCCGTCCTGTTTATCCACCTTTGTGAATTCGCCATAACCACCGATGGATGGAGCGACCCGTGCTGCACCGAGCGACCAGATCCTGAACACCTCGAACGTGCTGTTGAGCCCATGACCGAAACGGTATCCGCTTTCATGGACGCCGTTGATGCGGACCACGTTGCTCATGGCAAGACCGTTCCGGCCCTTGCGCACCGCATACTCCAGCGTAGCAAGCACATCCCACGTTCCGGTACCGGGTTGCAGATCATTGCCCACTTCATTGCCGTTGTATGCAAGGTCATCCTTGCCGAGCGGAAATTTCAAGCCGCCGCCCACCAGCAAACGGTGTACGGCGCGTTGCTCGTCGGATCCGTTCCTGGTGTTCACCAACTGGTAGCGGCCGATCAACATGGGGTCGCCCATGCCGTACATATCAGCGGTGCGGAAACCGTTCACGCTTTGGTACGTGTTCACCATAGGCACGCTCAGCAACAGCGACCAGCGCTGACGGATGCGCAGATCGGCACGCAGGTCCACGACTTGGAACAGTTCGCTCACCTCAGCGGCTTCACCGTGGGCGGCATGTTCATCACCGTGTTTGGCCACACCTTCCGGAGCAAAGCTTCCCGAAAGCGTGCGCATCCTGTAGAAGAGACTGAACTGGTGCGTACGGTCCTGCGGCAACACATTGAGGTAGATGCCGCACACGTCGCACGCCCAGGTTTGCAGTGATAGCCATACGGCCACCACTGCGAAGTGTGTTCGTTTCATGTGTTGGGTTAAAGACTTGGAACCAAGCGGCCACGTAGGCCGCTGTCCGTCTCAACCCCAAGGCACCGGCTCAGCGGCAGCACGCTCACCGGCGGGCACCGCTTGCACAATGCGCGGCCAGTGCAGATCGATGCCTTCACCGAACACAGGCTCATCAGCACGATCAACGAACCACTCCGGCTGCACCTTCATGGGCAGCGCTGGTGGCGCGTGTTGCGCGGCGGCTTCCTCGGCAGCGCGCAGTTGTTTCACCATGTGACACTCGCCGTGGCAGGTGCGCACGTCCGCAGCGCGTTCACGTTGCACGCAGAGTTCGCGTTCGATACGTTCGCGATCAACAATGAAATCGGCCATTATGAGGGCGGGCGCGAGCAGCTGGCCGATGTACAGGGCCAATAGCACGAGTTGGGCAGCACCACGCATCGGGGCGAAAATAGGACCAGCATGCGAACAAGAGGTGACCACCAACACCCCATTCTCTACACGTTTATCACCTTCGTCGCATGACGCACATCGAAACCTATTTCCGTGCGGAGAAGGCGGAAAGCTTGATCTTCCTCGCCATCGGCATAGCCGCCATCGCGTTCGCGGTGTTCGCTTGGATGAAATGGAACGAGCCGTTCGTGAAAGGCATGGCGGTGCCACTGATCGCAATTGGACTGATACAGATGACCGTTGGCGGAACGGTGTTCGCGCGTACGGACAAGCAAGTGAGTGCACTGAACACTCAGATGGCGCAAGACACAAGAGCCTACCGCGATGCTGAACTTCCCCGGATGGAGAAGGTGATGAAGAGCTTCACGGCCATCAAGTGGACCGAGATCGTGTTCGTACTCACTGGCATCGGGCTGCTCATGCTCACCTCTACCGACGGTTTCTGGAAGGGCCTCGGGCTGGGGTTGATGTTGCAAGGATCTGTCTCGCTGACCCTGGACGTGTTCGCCGAGAAACGTGGCGCGGAATACATCACCGCAGTGGAACAACTATCCGAATGAAACTTCCCGACTTTCTGCGGCTGCTGTTCAAAGGCCCCACGCCCAAGATGATGGCCGCACAACTGCGCCAGCCCAGTGGCATGCTGGCGAAGCGTGTGGGTGAGCGCATGAACGCCGCAAACCGTTTCCTCTACGATGCGACATGGCGCGCGCTGCAATTACGCGATGGCATGAGCGTATTGGAGATCGGCTTCGGCAATGGGCTTTTCTTCCCTGAACTCGCCGCGAAAGCCAAGGACCTGAAGCTGACAGGCCTCGACTTCAGCGAAGCGATGATGAAAGAAGCCAAAGCCCGGAACCCGGAATTGGTGAAGAACGGATCGCTTGCACTGCACTTCGGCAGCAGCGAGCACATGCCGTTCGCCGACGGATCCTTCGACCGGGTGTATTGTATCAACGTGGTGTACTTCTGGGAGGACCCCGCCGCCCACCTGCGCGAAGTGCAGCGAGTCCTCAGGCCCGGTGGACAGTTCATTGCCGCATTGCGCACCAAAGCCACTATGGAAACCATGGCCTTCACCCGATATGGTTTCACTAAGTACGAACAGGCCGAGTGGGAATCGGTTCTCCGTACCAACGGCTTCAACGTCATACACGCCGAACGTCTGCAAGAACCCGAGATCGAATTCGAGGGCGGGCGCTACACCCCAGAGTCGTTGGTGGTTGTTGCTGGATGAGTTGGGAGTCGTGAGTCGTGACTACTTCCCTCCCTGACTTCCCCCCGAATTGCCGTAGTGCCGGAACGGGCTACTTTCGCCGCCTCGAAAAAGAACCCTCTCCCATGGCCAATACCAACGACATCAGCGTAGGCACCTACATCCGCTTCAACGGCGACATCTGCCAGATGATGGAATGGCAGCACCGAACGCCCGGCAACCTGCGCGCGTTCTTCCAAGGCAAAATGCGCGTATTGCGCAACGGCAAACAGATCGAGAACCGTTTCCGCAGTGGTGAGGTGATCGAGGTGCTGCGCGTGGAGGTTCACGAACTGCAATACCTCTACCGCGAAGGCGACAATCTGGTGCTGATGAACCCCACCACCTTCGAGCAATTGTATGTGCCCGCCACCCTGTTGGGCGATGCCATGGGATTCATGAAGGAAGAGATGATCATGCAGATCGGCTTCGAGAGCGATGTGGCCATTTTCGCGCGCCCTCCCAAGCAGGTTGAACTGACCGTGACCAGCACCGAGCACGCCGTGAAGGGCGATACCGCCAACAAAGTGATGAAGGCCGCCAAGTTGGAGACCGGTCACAGCATCATGGTCCCCCTCTTCGTGGAAGCCGGTACCGTAGTGCGTATCGACACGGAGACTGGCGAGTACCTGGACCGTGTGAAGGAGGTGAAGCGCTCGTAAGCCATGGCACCAGCGGTGCCGAAAACAAGTTCAAACAGCTTGAAGCCCCATGGTATTCCCATGGGGCTTCGTCCTTTTTCACGCGCGGATACCTTTAGCGCCAAGCCGCCAGGGCAATAGTCGGGGCGGCAGCAGATGGACCTGAAGCAACCCATGACCGCCGCTGAAGTGGCGCGGATGATAGACGGGCGCGTGATCGGCAACGCACAGCGCAGTGTTACGGGCATCAACGAGATGAACCGCGTGCGTGAAGGCGATCTGATCTTCGTGGACCACGAGAAGTACTACCGAAAGGCGTTGGAGAGCGCGGCCACCACCATCCTCATCAACAAGGAGGTGGAGGCACCTGAGGGCAAAGCGTTGATCGTGTGCAGCGATCCGTGCAGCGAGTACAACAAGTTGGTGCGTCATTTCATGCCGCGCCGCGCATGGGGCAGCGATACGCCCACCATCGGCGAGGGCAGCGAGATACACCCGAGCGTGGTGTTCGGCGCGAACGTTACCGTGGGGGCCGGGTGCTTGATCATGCCAGGCGTGGTGATCTATGAGAACACGACCATCGGCGACCGCGTGATCATCCACGCGAACAGTGTGATCGGCTGCGACGGTTTCTACTATAAAAAACGGCCGAGCGGCCACGAGAAGATGCCGCCGTGCGGCAGCGTGGTGATAGAGGACGACGTGGAGATCGGTGGCGGCTGCGTGGTGGATCGCGGTATCAGCAGCGAAACGCGCATCGGTGCAGGGACGAAGCTGGACAACATGGTACACATTGCGCACGATGTGGTGATCGGCAAGAACTGCCTGCTGGCGGCACAAGTCTCGGTAGCTGGTGCAACCACGCTCGGCGATGGTTGTACGATGTGGGGCCAAAGCGCATGCCCGCCCAAGATCACCTTGGGCAATAACACCACGATACTCGGCCAGAGCGCACCCATGAACTCCGCCGATGGCGGCAACTGGCTCGGTTCACCAGCGGTGGAAGCGCGCCAGAAGTTCCGCGAGATCGCACTGATCCGTCGCCTGCCGGAAGTCTTTGCCAAACTGGGGTTGTGACATGACGCGCTTGGACCGCATATCCGAACGGTTGAACTTGAAAGAGTTCCAGCTGAAGGCCTTGCTGGATGTTACCAAGGCGATCAACAACAACCTCGGCACGGCGGAGCTATTGCAGTTGTATGAGAGCATCATGCAAGAGCAGTTGGGCATCACGCGGCTCATGTTGTTCAAACGGGTGCAGGGCTGGGAACGGATCCTTGCCTTCGGCACAACGCCATCCGAGACCGAGCTCGACGCGGAACATCTTTTCGGACAGTTCACGGATATCTCGCTGATCGACATCCAAGGGCTGAGCGGCTTCGATCTGGCGGTGCCGGTCTTCCACAGGGAGCAACCGCTTGCGCTATTGCTGGTGGGCGATATCGACGAAGAGAGCCAGCGCATGAGCCCCACGGTGAAGCACCTGAACTTCATACAAACCCTCACGAACCTGATCGTGGTGGCCATGGAGAACAAGCGCATGGGCAAGTTGGCCTTGCAGCAGGAACGCGATCGCCGCGAGCTGGAACTGGCCGCCGAGATGCAAGGCATGCTCATCCCCAATGAGCTGCCGAACGATGATCTGCTGGAATGCGCCGCATGGTACCAGCCGCACCGCCAAGTGGGCGGCGATTACTACGACGTGATCCGCCAGGACAAGGACCGTGTGGTGTTGTGCGTGGCCGACGTGAGCGGCAAGGGGATCGCGGCTTCGTTGCTCATGAGCAACTTCCAAGCAACGTTGCGGGCACTGGTGCAATACGCCGAGGGCGAAACACTGGAGAGCATGGTGCACGACCTGAACCACAAAGTGTTCAGCAACGCACGTGGCGAGCGCTTCATAACGCTCTTCATAGCCGAATGTGATCTGAGGTCGCGCACGATCAAGTACGTGAACGCCGGACACAATGCGCCCATCCTTACGACCGGCTCTTCGGCCCGTGAACTCACCGAAGGCGGGATCGGCTTGGGCATGATGCCCGCTCTTCCTTTCCTGAAAAGTGGCACGGCCGAACTACCACGGGGCTGCACGCTGTTGTGCTACACCGATGGTTTGGTGGAACAAGAGGATGCGCATGAGGAGCCCTTCGGTACCGCGCACCTGTTGGCCGCCCTGCGCGACTTCTCATCCACCGGTGCCTTGGCCGTGAATACGGCGATCACGGGAAAATTCGAGGCACATCGCAGCGGCCGTCCGTACTTGGACGATATCGCGTTGCTTACCTGCAAGTTCAAGTAGTCCGTTCGTCCACCGTACGCTTCGGGTGCCGGATATCGAGCACCACGATCATGGCGGTGCTGCCCCAGAAGAGCACACTGGCCTTGTCTGTATCCAAGTAGTTGTTCAGGACACCGTGCACGTAGTAGGTCACCAGACCGAAGAACGCTGCCCCCACCAGCATGCGGTCAAGACCGTGTGGAAGTCGCAACCAAAGACGCACGGCGGTGTTGCATACCACGGCCACCAGGATCACCATCAGCAGCATACCCAACAACCCCTGCTCGGCCATCGGTCCCAAGTACTCGCTGTGCGCGTTGCCCCCTGATCCGAAGTTGGTGCTGATGATCGTACGATCGCTGGAGGCTTGGAAGGGTGCGTATTCGAACATGTAAGTGCCCGGCCCGAAGCCGAAGACTGGACGCTCGGCGAACATCCGCACCGCGCTGTTCCAACGGTTCAGGCGTTCCAGGTTGCTGGCATCGCTGCTGATGTTACCAATGGAACTCACGTGCTCGGCCAGGTCATCACTGCTCTCGTCGCGATTGCGCTCCAACGTCATCGTCAGTTGGTCCTGGTAAATGAAATAGCCCACGAGCGAAGCAGCCGCTCCCGCGCCGACGAGCCATCCGGGTACACGCCATTTCATGATGAGGAAGACGCCGATGGCGGCCACGAGGCTCACCCACGCCGCGCGCGTGTACGAAAAGACGAGGCCGGCGGAAACCAATATCAGTAGCAGCAGCGCCACGCCTTTGCGCGTGCGCGACCAACCGGGCATGCGCACCGACACGACGCCGAACGGGATCATGAAGGCGAGGATGGCACCGTAGCTCGTGTGGTCCTTGAAGAACGGGCTCATCACCCAGTGGGCAGGGTCCTGCGCGAAACCATGTTGCGCGTGGTTCACCAAGGTGTACACGACCACGATGGACAGCGCGATCATATACAGCCAGAAGAAGCGTTGCATGTTCGTTGTGTCCTCGAAGAGTTTGGTGGCAACGAAGTACATCACCACTACGAACCAAAGGCGGGCTGTAAGGAACTTCACCGAGACCAACGGATCGGTGCTGGGGATGCAGCAGACGGCGATCCAGATCAAGTGCGCGCAGATGGCCCAGGTTACAGGATGCTTCCAGACCGCCGCTTCGAACACATTGCGCTCCATAGCGAGTTTGAGGAAGAAGAGCAGCATGATGGCCACCATGAGCGGTTCCGTCGGCAGATACATGCCGATGCCACCCAGATCCTCGAGGTTGACCGAAAGCGGCGTGCAGAAAACCACGAACAACATGAGCCGGTCAACACGGGCCACCAATGCCCATGCACAGAGCAACACGGCCGGCAATGCGCTCAGCCAATAAACCTCATTGGCCACCAATATCCCATTGACCACCACGAACAGCAGGCATGCCCAAAGCACCAGTTCCGCTTTCAGGGCCCGCAACATCGCTCAGTCCGGTTTGCGCATGAGCAACAGCACGAACGCGAGGAAGACCGCGCTGGCCGTACCGATGGCAACGATCAACCAACGGATAGGATACATCTTCCGGTCGGGCACTTCGGGGTGCACCACCACGTTCACGTACGTGAGTTCCTTGGTCACATCGTTCACTGCACGCTCATGCTCGCTCAACAGCTTGTCGTAGTTCGCCCGGAAGAGGTCGCTCAGCGCAGTCAACTGCCGAAAGTCACCGCCAGTCTTTTGCAATTCGGCGATCATGGCTTCCACTTTCGTGCGGTCGCCACCACCGCGGGTGAGCATGCGCACGTAGCCTTTGGTCAACTCCTCGGTTTGGCTCTCGTAGGCCAGCAAACCGCTTTCCTGACGCATCACTTTCAGCTTGGCTTCAACGCTGTCGAGCTTTGCTCTTTCGTGGTTCATGGCGCGCTTGGCGATCGCCAACACTTCGTATGACTTCTCCCGCTGCAGTCTACGTGCCAGCAGATTCACTTGGTTGAGCATCTCGCTCACGATCGCTTGGGCCGTATCCGGGCTTTCGTCGATCACTTCGATCTCCACGCTTTCGAAACGGGTCTTGCCGATGGTGATGCGCTCATTGAACTCGTTGTACAGGTTGAACTTGGCGCCTGGCACACCGGGCTTCAACCGGTAGTGGCGCGCCAGATCGAACACCGCGATCAAACTGTCGCGGATGCTGTTGCTTTCCAGCAACTGCAGCAACTGGTCCGTACGTGTTTCAATGGAATAGCTGGTGAGGTTCACGGGGTATACCACCGCACGCGAAACGAAGCGCGGCCGAATGAAGGTGGGGCCGCTCAGGATCATGGTGATCACGATCGCCAGTACGGCGACCAGGCCAAGCAACTTCCATTTGCGGCGCAGCAACTGGAAGTAGCGCTCGAAGGGGCGTTCAACGGACATGGGCGGTGCGGATCTTCTTCACGTTCTCTTGGACCACGATGATCACCAATGCAAAGAGGAATGCGCTCACCATGCACATCGCGGTGATCAACCAGCGGATCGGGTAGCTCTTCTTATCGGCTTCCTGCGCACGGTTCACCACGAACTTGTGGGGCATGTCGCTTTCCAGATCGGCTTGCGCCTGTTCCATCTTCATGCGCATCATGCTCAATCGTTTCACTTCGTTGAACTGGCGGTCCTGCATGGTGACATACGCGCCCCCGTACTGGGCAAGCACCTTGAAGCGCTCCTCGAATTCCTTGATGGCCCGCTGATCGCCCTTGACGATAGCAGCACCCATGTACTCGTTGTAGCGTTCCGTTTGGGTGTGATAGTCGTGCACACCCAGACCGCGCAACACCTTCATGCTGTCGTCGATGGTGCGTATGGCGTCTTCAAGCTGATGCACCTTGTCGGTCACCAGCTTCAAGCCCTTCTCTGCTCGCTCGCGTGCCATGGCGGTCCAAACGGTGTCGACCAAGGCCGCAATGTCGTTGGCGATGTGCATGGCGCGCTTCGGGTCCTCGTCCAGCACTTCGACGCGCACGCTACCGAATTTGGTGTATTCGGACTTGATGTGCTCGTCGTAGGCTTCGGCCAACTTGGTGCGACGATGTGGATCATCGGGTTCGATGCGGTACACGCTGTCCAAGTGGTACGTTTCACAGACCCGATCACGGATCCGGTCGCTCTGGATCATCTGCAGCAACTGCTCTGCATCCTCCTCATCGCCCAATGCCAGGATGTCGTCCCGACCGGTGCTCTGCTCGTTCAACAGCGCCTTCGACACGCTATTGGTGATCGCAGGGAAGAGGATCACTTCGCTCTTGTATTGGTTGCGGATGATCAACGACGCGGCGATACCGATGACGGCGCCCAAGACGGTGATCCAAATGATCAGCTTACGCCGGGCCCATAGGAAGAGTACGAGGTCGAAGGAAGTCCCAGCGCTGTTGCGCGTTCCGGTGGTCATGGAGAAGCCTGGTAAGAGGGCGCGCAAAGTAAACAGAAGGCCGCAGGGCTATGGCCGCTCGACAGGTCGAAGAAGGCTGTGCAATTGGGGCAGGCGCACCAGCCCAGTTGCAAAGGCCAGAATGCAAACACAACCGGCATAGAGGGCCAGCATGGGCACCGTGCCCAACGCCAGCCGATCCAACAGCCAAGCAATGCCTGAGATCGAAAGCAGATAAGCCGCGCCCTTTAACAACTGACCGGCCCCTGGCTTCATGTTGAAGACACGCACCACCATGAACACCTGTACGGCCGCAGTGAGCACTTGGGTGATCAGGCTGGCCATTGCCGCACCGGGTGCGCCATGGCGCGGTATCAAGTACAAATTCAACAGCACGTTGAGCACCATACCACCGAACGCCATCCAATTGAGCAGGCGCAGGTCGCCACGAGCGGTAAGCAATGTGCCGAAGATGTAAGTAGTGCCCACTGCTGTGAAGCAGCACATGAGCAGTGAGAAGGACATGACGGCTCCATCGGAGGCCTCAGCATAACGCAGACCCATGATCTCGTTGCCCCACCACGCACCACCCACGGCTACCGCCAAACACCCGCTGAGCATAAGTCGCCAACCAACGCCAACCAATGTCACCACATCGGCGCGCTCTTTCAGCATGCGGCTGAACATGGGTAAGAGCAACCCTGCGAACAAGTAGCCGAGCATATTAAGCGCTTCGAAAAAACGGAAGCCCTGCGCATACGTTCCCGCTTGTGCCGCACCGTCCGGCAGCATACGCTCAAGCATCAGCGTGTCCACGCGGTAGTAGATCGTCATGAGCAGGATGAGCAGGGCGAACGGAAAGCTTTCACGCACGATCCGCATCATCAGCTCAGGCTGCCATTTCAACCGAACACTCGCGCCGAGTCTTGATACCATAACGAGCGCAACCAGGGTTGCGATGCCGTAGGCGATCGTTTGTGCCCAAACGAACCACTCGATCCTGAATGCATAACAGCTGATGCTACCCGACCACAACAACCACGAACACATGGCGACCAGCAGGATCCGATCGAGCACGCTCAACAAACTGTCCTGTGCATAGCGCTGGGCACCGGCAAGGTTGCTGCGCAGGTAAAGTATGGTCGCGGCCAGCGCCTGATTGAAAACAAGCACCCCCAACATGGCCAATTGGGCTGCGCCATAGCCAAGGACAAGACCCGCGACCAGCGTTACGATCGCGTACAGCAGCACAAGCAACAACCGAATGCCCAGCACCCCGCCGAGCCGCTGCTGCAAGGCTTCTTCGTTCTGCGCGATGTGGCGCGTGTTGTAATTGGTGATGCCAAGATCCAGAAGGATGTTAAGCAGGAAGCTGAGGCTGAGCAAAGCGGCATAGCCGCCGTACACTTCCACCCCCACCCGCTCCTGCACCTCGGCATCGATGCCAAGGATGTAGAACGGCTTCACCAGCAGGTTGAGCACCAGCACCAGGGCTAGGTTGGCAAGGAAGGTGCGGCGCATGGGGATGATGTGCAAATGTGGAGATGCGGGAGACGTGAAAATCGTCCGAAGTGCTCCACATCTCCACATCCGCACATTCATCACATTTTCACATCCCTTGAACTCTTCACATCTTGCACACCCTGTGCGCATAGCGGTCAACACCCGTCTTTTATTGCCCGAGAAGCTGGAAGGCATCGGATGGTTCGCGCATGAAACGCTGTCGCGCATTGTTCGGCAGCACCCTGAGCATGCGTTCCATTTCATCTTCGATCGCCGACCGGACCAGCGCTTCATCTATGGCTCCAATGTGCATGCACATGTGTTATGGCCACCCACGCGGCACCCATTGCTCTATGTACTGTGGTTCGAATACCGGCTTCCGGCGCTGCTTCGCAAGCTGAAGGTTGATGCCTTCCTCAGTCCCGATGGCTACCTGAGCACACGTACCGACGTCCCGCAATTGGCGGTGATGCACGACCTCAACTTCGAGCATTATCCGAACGATCTGCCAGGTGCCTACAGCAACTACTACCGCAAATGGTTCCCGCGTTTTGCGGAGAAGGCAGCGCGCTTGGTAACAGTGTCCAACTTCAGCAAGCAGGACATCCACAGGCGCTATGGCGTGCCACCGGAGAAGATCGACGTGGCGCACAATGGCGTGGCGGACGTGTACACACCGTGCAGCGCGGATGAACAAGCAGCAACACGGGCGTCCATTGCCGGTGGCGACCCGTACTTCATCTGTGTGGGCTCGTTACAGCCACGCAAGAACATAGCGCGGCTCCTGCTTGCCTTCGATGCGCTCGTGCAAAGCGATGCCGCACCACTGAAATTGGTGATCGTCGGCGAAGCATTCTGGTGGGATACGCGCATGAAAGAAGCCTGGGATAAGGTGCGGAACAAGGACCGCGTGGTTTTTACCGGTCGATTGGGGCAAGGTGCCTTGCGCAACGCAATAGGTGGCGCCTTGGCGTTGGCGTACATCAGCTACTTCGAGGGCTTCGGCATTCCGGTGGCAGAGGCCATGAAGTGTGGCGTGCCGGTGCTCGCCGCACAAGCCAGCAGCCTTCCGGAAGTCGCGGGCGATGCGGCGGTGTATTGCGACCCGTTCAACGTGGAAAGCATCACCGACGGCTTGGCTCAACTGCGGAACGGGGGCGCTCTGCGGATACGACTTGCACAAGCCGGTATCGCTCGTGCGCAGCGGTTCACTTGGGACCATACCGCGCAGCAACTCTGGGCTTCGTTTGAGCGGATGATGTCGGAGCGGAAGCATTGAAGCTGCATGGCCTTGGCACCTTACCATATGGT
>Ga0073899_10003252_pt1 | contig 14436 bp, 16 predicted proteins | sample KloWWTmetaKNB5Ph_FD_88975 | JGI IMG/M metagenome (GOLD analysis project Ga0073899, IMG submission 88975) | Active sludge microbial communities from Klosterneuburg, Austria, studying microevolution and ecology of nitrifiers - Klosterneuburg... | ecosystem: Engineered > WWTP > Aerobic digester >... | reverse complement strand
TTGCCGAACGAGCCGATCACCGAGCAAGGCCGATCCGCCTGGGTCGCGGATGCCAACTACGCACCGACCGATCGCTGGACCATCGGTGCGTCGTATCAATGGGATCCGAAATTCAACCGCACCAACCTGGCCAGCGTGCGCGCGCGCTACCTGTTGCCCGACGATGGCCTGTTCAACATCGGCTACCGCTACCGCCGCGGCTTCATCGAGCAGGCAGACATCTCCTTCCTGTACCCGATCAACGCCAGCTGGAGCATCGTCGGCCGCCACTACTACTCGTTGTACGACAACAAGGCACTGGAAACCCTCGCCGGCGTGCAGTGGGACAGCTGTTGTGTCGCCGTTCGGCTTGTCGGTCGCCGCTACGTGCACAATCGCCAAGGCGATCTCAGCAACGCGATCATGTTCGAAATCGAACTGAAGGGGCTGGGCTCCGCCGGCCAGGACACCCGACGCACCTTGCGCCGGGCGATCCTCGGCTACAATCGAGACGATCTCTACCTGGTGCCGCCGCAGACCGCCTCGGGCCAGACTTCGCCGCCCGACATCGACACGGTTACCGACGCCAGCCCATGAGCCAAGCCCCCCATCGTTCCCTCCTTGCCATCGCCCTCGCCGGCCTGCTGTTCGCGTCCGCCGCGCAGGCGCAAAGCTATGCCGGCACTGCGCCGATGGATCGCATCGCCGCCGTCGTGAACGAGGACGTGATCCTGCGCAGCGAGCTGGATCGCGCGATCGCCAACATCCGCGGGCAGTACGCCGGCAAGGAAACCCAGTTGCCGCCGCAGGACGTGCTGGAACGGCAGGTGCTGGAACGCCTGGTGCTGACCCGCCTGCAGATCGCGCGTGCCACCGATGCGGGGATCGTCGCCAGCGACGAGGACCTGGAAAATGCCGTGCGCGGTGTCGCCCAGCAGAACAGCATGACCGTGGATCAGCTGCGCGAGCGAATTGCGCAGGACGGCATGTCGTTCGCCGAATTCCGCACCAACCTGCGTGACGAGATCATCACCCAGAAGCTGCGCCAGAGCTTCGCCCAGGGCCGCATCAACGTCAGCGAGGCCGAAGTGGACGCCGCCCTGGCTTCCGCTTCGGCCACTGCCAGCCAGCAATTCCATCTCGCGCATATCCTGGTCGGCGTCCCGGATGGAGCCACCCCGGAGCAGTTGGCCACCGCGCAGAAGAAGATCGAGGGCGTGCAGGGCCTGATCGCCAAGGGCGAAATGACCTTTGCCGCCGCTGCCGTGCGTTACTCGGACAGTCCGAATGCGCTGGAAGGCGGTGACCTCGGCTGGCGAGGGCTCAACGAAATCCCGCCGGCCTTCGCCCAGACCATCCAGCAGATGCAGGCCGGCCAGGTGATCGGCCCGATCCGCGGCCCCAGCGGTTTCCAGCTGTTGCAACTGGTCGAGACCCGCACCCAGGCCGCCGGCGGTGGCGAGCAGGTCACCCAGTTCTCGGCGCGCCAGATCCTGGTCAAGGTCGACGACAAGACCGACGACGCCGCAGCCAAGGCCGAAGCCGAAACCCTGGCGGCACGCATCGCCGGCGGTGCCGATTTCGCCAAGCTGGCCGCCGAAGCTTCCGACGATGTCGCCAGCAAGCGCCGCGGTGGCGACCTCGGCTGGTTCGGCGCGGACACCCATGGCAGTGCCTTCGGCATGCAGGTTGCGGCACTTTCCGATGGCCAGACCTCGGCCCCGTTCAAGACCGACGACGGCTGGGTGATCGTGCAACGCATCGCCAGTCGCCAGATCGCCGCCGGCAACGACAGCATGCGTGCGCAGGTGCGCGAAACCATCGGCCGCCGCAAGCTGGAGGACGAGTGGAACCGCTTCCTGCGCGAGACGCGCGGCGAAGCCTACGTGGACGTGCGCGCCGGCGATGCCGCGGCCGCGCAACCCGCCAGCGGCGGCTGAACCTCGAGCCACGCCGATGCGCCCGCGGCTGGCACTGGTGCCGGGCGAACCGGCCGGCATCGGTCCGGAACTGGTCGTTCGCGCCCTGCAACGTGAGTGGGACGCCGACCTGATCGTGTTCGGTGATGGCGCGTCCCTGCAGCGCGCGGCGGCGGTGCTGGGCTACCCGCTGCCGCGCAACGTCGAGATCGTCGACATCCCGCATCCCGTCGTGGCCGCGCTCGGCATGCCGGCTCCCGCAAATGCGGCCTCGGTGGTCGAGGCCCTGACCCGCGCCGCGCAGGCCTGCCTCGACGGCGACTGTCACGGCATCGTCACCGGCCCGGTGCACAAGGCCGCGATCAACGACGGCGGCATCGCCTTCACCGGCACCACCGGCCTGCTTGCCGCGCATGCCGGCCGCGAGGTGGTGATGATGCTGGCCAACGACATCGTCCGCGTCGCCTTGCTGACGGTGCACATGCCGCTGCGCGAAGTCGCCGATGCGATCACCGCGGACGCCCTGGAACGCACGCTGCGGATCGTCGATGCCGCGCTGCGCCGCGATTTCGGCGTCGATGCGCCGACCATCGCCGTGCTCGGCCTGAATCCGCATGCCGGCGAGGGCGGCCACCTGGGCCGCGAGGAACTGGACATCATCGAACCCACGCTGGAACGCCTGCGCGGCGAAGGCATGCAGCTGGTCGGCCCGTTGCCGGCCGATACCGCCTTCCTGCCGGAAAAACTGCGCGGCTTCGACGCAGTGCTGGCGATGTACCACGACCAGGGCCTGCCGGTGCTGAAATACAGCGATTTCGCCAACGCCGTGAACATTTCGCTCGGCCTGCCCTATCCGCGCGTCGCCGTCGACCACGGCACCGCGCTGGATCTCGCCGGCAAGGGCGTCGCCGATCCCGCCAGCCTGTATGCCGCGATCCGCACCTGCGCGCGATTCGCACGCAACCGGATGCAGCCATGACCACCACCTTCACCGAACCCGCGAAAACAAACTCCTCCGGTTTTTTCGCCGAGGCGAAAAAACACCTCGGCCAGAACTTCCTGCACGAGCGCGGGGTGATCGACAAGATCGTGCAGGCGGTGAACCCGCAGCCGGGCGATGCCCTCGTCGAGATCGGCCCCGGCCAGGGCGCACTGACTTTCCCGCTGCTGCGCAAGCACGGCACGCTCACCGCGATCGAGTTCGACCGCGACCTGCACGCACCGCTGCAGGCGGCGGCGCGCGAACACGGCGTCCTGCGCCTGATCGAGGGCGACGTGCTCGGCGTGGATTTCAGCGCGCTTGCGCGCGAACTGGCCGGCGATGGCGGACGGATCCGGCTGGTCGGCAACCTGCCCTACAACCTCAGCTCGCCGATCCTGTTCCATGCGCTGGACCATGCAGCGGCGCTCCGCGACATGCACTTCATGCTGCAGAAGGAAGTCGTCGAACGCATGGCCGCCGGCCCCGGCAGCAAGGTGTTCGGCCGCCTCAGCGTGATGCTGCAGGCCTATGCCGCGGTGACGCCGCTGTTCATCGTGCCGCCGGGCGCGTTCCGGCCGGCGCCGAAGGTCGATTCCGCCGTCGTGCGGCTGGTGCCGAAACCGCGCGAAACGATCGAGGTGGTCGAACATCGCGTGTTCGCCAACGTGGTTCGCGCCGCGTTCGGCCAGCGCCGCAAGACCCTGCGCAATGCACTCAATGGCGTCGCCGAAGGTGCGCAGATCGAAGCCGCCGGGTTGCGCCCGGACGCGCGTGCCGAACAGGTCGAAGTGGCCGGTTTCGTGCGCCTGGCCAACCTGCTGGCCGGTGCATGAACGCACGGTGATGCGGCCACGCGCGCATGGCCGCTAGAATGCACGCATGGGCAATACCGATTACATCTTCGACATCGACGTCGATACCTGCTTCCTCGACGACCAATCCGCGCCCGAGGAAGGCCGCTTCGTCTTCGCTTACACCATCCACATCCGCAACGGCGGCAAGGTGCCCGCGCGCCTGCTGCGCCGGCACTGGCTGATCACCGACGGCAACGGCAAGGTGCAGGAAGTGGAAGGCGAAGGCGTGGTCGGCGAACAGCCATGGCTGCGCCCGGGCGAGGGATTCGAATACACCTCGGGCGCGGTGCTGGAAACCGACATCGGCACCATGCGCGGCAGCTACGACATCCTCGCCGACGACGGCACCCGCTTCGCCGCACCGATCCCGGCGTTCACGCTGTCGATCCCGCGCACCCTGCACTGAGGCGCGGCGGATGGCGACCTGGGCAATCGGCGACCTGCAGGGTTGCTACGACGTCACCCAGCGCCTGCTGGAGAAGCTGCGTTTCGACCCGGCGGTGGACCGGCTGTGGTTCTGCGGCGACCTGGTCAACCGCGGCGGGCAGTCGATCGAGACCCTGCGCCTGGTGCATTCGCTGCGCGATGTCGCGCATGTGGTGCTGGGCAACCACGACCTGTCCCTGCTCGCGATCGGCGAACGCACGCCGGACGAGCAGCGCAAGGTCAACCCCGACCTGCAGGGCGTGCTGTTCGCCGAGGATGCGCGCGAACTGCTGGACTGGCTGCGCACCCAGGAGCTGGCGCATGTCGACCGCAAGCTCGGCTGGATGATGGTGCATGCCGGCCTGGCACCGAAATGGACCACGCAACTGGCCGAGAAACATGCGCGCGAAATCGAGGCGAAGCTGCGCGGCGACGGTTTCCGCAAGCTGCTGAAAAACATGTACGGCGACGGCCCGGAGTGGTCGCCGCGGCTCAATGGCGCCGAGCGCGACCGCGCGATCATCAACATCTTCACCCGCATGCGCTATTGCAGCCCGCGCGGGCGCATCGCCTTCGAGCACAAGGGCGCACCCGGCACCCAGCCTCCCGGCCTGTATCCGTGGTACGAGGTGCCCGGCCATGCAGCGCGCGACCTCAAGATCGTGTGCGGGCACTGGAGCACGCTTGGCCTGTTCATCGGCCACAGCGTGCATGCCATCGATACCGGCGCGGTGTGGAGCGGCAAGCTCAGCGCGATCCAGCTCGACGGCGAAGACCTGCGCGTGGTGCAGGTGCCGGGACGCGACGTGCCGGCCCCGGCACCGAAGCCGCGCGGCCCGAAGCCGAAGCAGGACCAGCATCGCAACCACGGGCCACGGCGCGCACCGCGGCCGGATCAAGCGCGCACGTAATCCGCGAATTCGAAGGCGAACGCGTGCGCCGCATCGGCCGGGTGCGATTCGCGTGAAACGACCTGCCAGGCGTCGGCATCGAAGCGCGGGAAGAATGCATCGGCACCCTCGACCTCGGCATCGACCAGGGTCAGGTGCATGCGGGTGGCGACGGGCAGCGCCAGCGCATACACCTCGCCGCCGCCGATCACGCAGAGCTCATCGCCATCGACCGCAGCGATGGCCGCATCCAGCGACGCCACCGCCTGCATGCCTGCGTATGGCACGCATCCGGCTCGCGTCAGCACCAGGTTGCGCCGCTTCGGCAGCGCGCGGCCCAGCGACTGCGCGGTCTTGCGGCCCATCAGCACGGGTTTCCCCAGCGTCAGCGCCTTGAAGTGCCTGAGATCGTCCGGCAGATGCCAGGGCAAGGCATTGCCCTTGCCGATGGCGAAGTTGCGATCCAGCGCGGCGATGAGGGAAAGCTTCGTCATGCGGTTCCTTGCTGTCGTTCCCGCGAAGGCGCGGATGACGACAACCTGTCAGACCGCCACCGGCGCCTTGATCGCCGGCAGCGGATCGTAGCCTTCGATGGCGATGTCCTCGAAACGGAAGCCGAAGATATCGCTCACATCGGAATTGAGCTTGAGCGTCGGCAATGCGCGCGGCATGCGCGTCAGCTGCTCACGCGCCTGCTCGAAATGGTTCGAATACAGATGCGCGTCGCCCAGCGTGTGCACGAAGTCGCCGACTTGCAGGCCGCACACCTGCGCCACCATGTGGGTGAGCAGCGCGTAACTGGCGATGTTGAACGGCACGCCGAGGAAGATGTCGCCGCTGCGCTGGTAGAGCTGGCAGCTCAACTTGCCATCCGCCACGTAGAACTGGAACAGCGAATGGCAGGGCATCAGCGCCATCTTCGGCAGTTCGGCCACGTTCCATGCGCTGACCACCAGCCGGCGCGAATCCGGATTGCGCTTGATCTCGTCGATCAACCAGGCGATCTGGTCGACGGTCTTGCCGTCCGCGCCTTCCCAACTGCGCCACTGCTTGCCGTACACCGGGCCGAGCTCGCCGTGTTCGTCGGCCCACTCGTCCCAGATCGAGACCTTGTTGGCCGTCAGATAGGCGATATTGGTGCTGCCCTGCAGGAACCACAGCAGCTCGTGGACGATCGAGCGCAGGTGCAGCTTCTTGGTGGTGACCAGCGGGAAGCCCTGGTTCAAGTCGAAGCGCATCTGCCAGCCGAACACGCTGCGGGTGCCGGTGCCGGTGCGGTCGGATTTTTCGCTGCCGTGTTCGAGCACGTGGCGCAGCAGGTCGAGGTATTGCTTCACTTCGCGGCCTCGTCGACATGCTGCGGCTGCAGCGTCGGCGCGGAATGCGACTTCCAGCACCAGAACAGGCCGAGCGCGATCAGCGGCAGGCTCAGCACCTGGCCCATGGTCAGCCAGCCGAACGCGAGGTAGCCGAGCTGTGCATCCGGCTCGCGCACGAACTCGACCAGGAAGCGGAAGCAGCCGTACAGCAATGCGAACAGGCCGGTGACGGCGTAGCGCGGGCGCGGCTTGCGCGAATACCAGGCCAGCACGCAGAACAGCACCAATCCTTCCAGCGTGGCCTGGTACAACTGCGAGGGATGCCGAGCGAAAGCATCGAGTGCGCCGCTGTCGAAATAGGACTTCAGCGCCGCCGCATCCATCGAGGCGAACGGTTGCGGCAGCGCGCGCGGAAACACCACGCCCCAGCCATCGAACGCCGTGCCCTGCGTGGGCTTGCCCCACAATTCGCCGCCGATGTAATTGCCGAGGCGACCGAAGCCGAGGCCCGCCGGCACCAATGGCGCAACGAAATCGACGGTGTCGAAGAAATGCAGGCGTTGCCGGCGCGACCACCACCAACCCGCCACCAGCACCCCGAGCAGGCCGCCGTGGAAACTCATGCCGCCTTCCCAGACCCTGAAGATCATCAGCGGATTGGCGATGAACGCGCCGAAGTCGTAGAACAGGATGTAGCCGACGCGCCCGCCCAGCACCACGCCGAGCATGGCGTAGAACATCAGGTCGCCGAAGCCGTTGTCGTCCACGCCCGGCAGGCGGCCGGCGCGCACCCGGCGGCGGCCCAGCCACCACGCCACGATGAAGCCGAGCAGGTACATCACCCCGTACCAGTGCACCTGCGGATGCACGCTGCCCAGCAGCGGCAGGTTCCAGGTCCCGAGGTCGAGGGCGATCGGATCGATCCGGTGCAGAAAAGGCATGTGCGGTCGCGTCGGGGCAATGGCCTATTGTGCCGCAGCGCGCCGCGCGACTACAGGAACACCGGCTGGTTCGGCAGCTCATCCTCGTCGGGCAGCGCGGGATCCTGCGGAAAGTGTTCGGCCAGCAGGTCGCTGACCGCTTCGATCCCGGCCACCACGCCATCGGCGTACTCGCCGACGCGCAGGCGCTCTTCCATCAGCAGGCAAACGCCGCGCCATTGCGCATCGCTGACCAGGCCTGCAAGGCCACGATCCGCGACGATCTCGATCCGGTGGTCGGCCAGCAGCAGGTAGATCAGCACTCCGTTGTTGGCGGCGGTATCCCAGACCCGCAGGCGACCGAAGGCATCGATGGCGCGTGCGCGCGCCTGGATGCCGCGAACCACATCGCGCACATCCAGCGCACCTTCCACCGCGAAGCAGATTTCGCCGGCGTGGCAGGTTTCGCCCACCGCGATCGCATCGGCGATCCGCTGCAGGTCCGCAGCCGGGAAACGGCCACGTGCATTGCCGGTGAACAGGTGCGCGAGCAGGCGCTTGAACATGCCGGCCATCACCAACTCCCCGAGGCGCCACCGCCTCCGGACATGCCGCCACCACCCGACCAGCCACCGCCGGAACTGCCGCCGCCGCTGCTTCCACCACCCCAGCCACCGCCGCCGCCACCGAACCCGCCCCAGTCGCGATGGCGTGCGTAGCGACCACCGCCACCGCCGGACACGATGCCGATCAGGAAACCGATCGCCGCGCCGAAGCCGCCGACCAGCAGCAGCGAACTCAGCAACAGTGCCGCGAAGCCCGCGCCACCTGCGCACAACATGCCACGCACGCCGGCAGGCACCCCGCCGAGGACGTTGCGCAGGAACGAGGCGACGAAGAAGGCGGCGACCAGCGCGAACAGCCATTCGCCACCGCGGTCCGGGCCGGTGGAGTTGTCCGCCACCGGTTCGGGCAGCGGCTCGCCCTCGATGAGTTTCACCAGTTGCGCACTGGCATCGATGATCCCGCCGGCGTAATCGCCCTGGCGGAACTTCGGCACCAGGTATTCCTGGATCACGCGGCCCGCGGTGATGTCGGGGATCGCGCCTTCCAGCCCGTAGCCGACTTCGATCCGCACCTTGCGGTCGTCCTTGGCCACCACCAGCAACACACCGTCATCCACGCCCTTGCGGCCGAGCCTGAACGATTCGAACGCCCGCACCGCGTATTGCTCGATGGTTTCAGGCGCAGTGCTGGCCACCACCAGCACCTGCAGCTGGCTGCCCTTGCGCTGCTGCAGTGCCAGCGCCTGCTGTTCGATGCGCTGCTTCGATGCGGCGTCGAGGGTGCCGGTGACATCGACCACCGGCGAATCGAAGCGCGGGATCGCCGCCTGCTGCGCACAGGCCCATGCGGGCATGCACAGCAGGAATACCGCCAGCAGGACACTGGTGGCAAGCCGCCTGATCATCGCGCGCGGCTCGCGATCAGCCGTTGGTCGCTGCGGGCGGTACGGGCGGTACGGGCGGTGCCGGTGCCGCGAAATCCACGCTCGGCGCGTCCTGGATCTGCGCCTCGTTCTCCACCGTGAAGTTCGGCTTCGGCTTGTAGCCGAAGACCATCGCCACCAGGTTCTGCGGGAACGAGCGGATGTAGGTGTTGTAGTCCTGCACCAGCTGGATGTAACGACCACGGGCCACGGTGATGCGGTTCTCGGTGCCTTCCAGCTGCGTCTGCAGGTTGAGGAACGAGGCATCCGCCTTCAACTGCGGATAGTTCTCGCTGACTACCAGCAGGCGCGACAACGCGCTCGACAGTTCGCCTTGCGCGGCCTGGAATTGCGCCAGCGAGGCGGCATCGTCGGCATTCACGTCGACCTGCCCCACCTTTGCACGCGCCTGGGTCACGGCGGTCAGCACTTGCTGCTCGTGCGCGGCATAGCCCTTGACGGTATTCACCAGGTTCGGGATCAGGTCGGCGCGGCGCTTGTACTGGTTCAGCACCTCCGACCAGCCGGCCTTGACCGCCTCGTCCTTGCTCTGGATCCGGTTGTAGCCGCAACCGGACAACAGCATCGACAGCAACACCAACAGGATCACACGCATGGCAGTTCTCCCTGGATCAGCCGCGGCCACGGCGGCCGCGGACATGTCGAACGGACATCACTCCGGCAGGCCGCGCCGCTGCGCGTTGCGCCTGGTCCACAGGTTCAGGCATTCCACCGCGGTGGAGAAGCCCATCGCGCCGTAGATGTAGCCCTTCGGCACATGCATGCCGAAGCCCTCCAGCACCAGGTAGGCACCCACCAGCACGATGAACGCCAGCGCCAGCATCTTGATGGTCGGATTGCGGTCGATGAAGCGGCCCAGCGGACCGGAGGCCAGCAGCATCACCGCCACCGCCAGCAGGATCGCCAGCACCATGATGATCTTCTGGTTGGCCATGCCCACCGCGGCGATCACCGAGTCCAGCGAGAACACGATGTCGATCACCGCGATCTGCGCGATCACCATGCCGAACGAGGTCATCGGCCTGGTGTTGATGTCTTCTTCCACCGACTCGCCGATGACCAGATCCCGCACCTCCATGACCCCCTTCACCAGCAGGAAGGCACCACCGAGGATCAGCACCAGGTCGCGCACCGAGATGCCCTGACCGAACAGGCTGAACAGGTCATCGGTCAGTCCGGCCAGCCAGGCCAGGGTCAGCAGCAGGGCGATGCGGGTGAGGCAGGCCACCGCGATGCCGAACCGGCGGGCTTTCTCGCGCTGCGCATGCGGCAGCTTGCTGACCGCGATCGAGATGAACACCAGGTTGTCGATGCCCAGCACGATCTCGATCGCGCTCAGGGTGATGAGGGTGATCCACGCCTGCGGATCGGTCAGCAATTCGATCATCGGTACGGTTTCTCGGTCAGGCTTGGATCAGGCGCGGGCCGAGGATCAGCGCCCACACCAGGAGTACGTTCATCATCAGCACGAACACCGCCGCGGAGCCCATGTCCTTGGCGCGCCCGGCGAGTTCGTGGTGTTCGGCGCCGTAGCGCTCGATCACCGCCTCCATCGAGGAGTTCATCAGTTCCATCGCCATCACCAGCAGGCAGCTGCCGATCAGCAGCGCGCGCTCCACGCCGTCTGCACCGAGCAACCAGCCCAGCGGGCCAAGCACGACGAACAGGCAGACTTCGAGGCGGAAACTCGACTCGTGCAACCAGGCCGAACGCAGGCCCTGGAGCGACCAGATCGCGGCCTTCATCACCCCCGCCGGCCCGCGCGGAAGGTGGCCATAGTGGTCAGCCATGCAAGGACTCTCGGGACTGGGCGGGCATGGCGGAACGCGGTTGCGGCATCGGCGGCGATTTTGCCACATGCACCCTGCGGCCGCCCGTGTCGGGCGGCCGAGTCCAGCGGCATGGGCAGTGCCCAGGCCGATGCGATCACTGCGAACGCAGCGCCTCGATGGGATCGAGCTGGGAGGCCTTGCGCGCCGGGTAGAAGCCGAAGAACAGGCCGGTCGTGATCGCGAAGGTCGCGGCCAGGGTCACCACCTTGAGGTTCAACTGCACCGGAAGTCCGCTGAACTTGCCGATCAGCAGCGCCCCGACCACGCCGATCGCGATCCCGATCACCCCGCCGATCAGCGAGATCAGCATGGCCTCGGCCAGGAACTGGCGCTGCACGTCGCCCGGGCCGGCGCCGACCGCCATGCGCAGGCCGATCTCGCGGATCCGCTCGGTCACCGACACCAGCATGATGTTCATGATGCCGATGCCGCCGATGATCAGGCAGATGCCGGCCACCGCGCCGAGCAGCTTGGACATCAGATTGGTGGTGGCGGTGCGGGTGGCGACGATCTGGCTGATGTTGCGCACCGCGAAATCGTCCTCCGCACCCGGCTCGATCTTGTGGCGCTGGCGCAGCAGGGCCTCGATCTCGCTTTGCGCACTGGCCAGGTTGCCGGCGTCGTCGACGCCGACCGAGATCTGCTGCACCGCCCCCGGCGGCATCGACTGCGAATTCGACAGGCGCCGGCGCGCGGTTTCCAGCGGCACCACCACCATGTCGTCCTGGTCCTGGCCGAATCCGCCCTGGCCCTTGGACTTCAGGGTCGCCACCACGGTGAACGGCACCCGCCCGAGGCGCACCGTCTGGCCGATGCCGTTGTCCTCGCCGAACAGGGTCTTGCGCACGGTTTCGCCCAGGATCACCGGCTTGGCGCTGCCCGCGTAGTCGCCGCTGATGAAACCCTCGCCTTCCGCGATCTGCCAGTCGTTGATCGAGAACCAGTCCGCCTGCACGCCCTGCCAGCTGGTCGAGGCATTGTTCTCGGCGAACACCACCTGGCTGCTGCCGCGCAACGATCCGGAGACGTACTGCACGGTCGGGATTTCACTGCGGATCGCCTCGGCATCGCCGTCGTTCAGGCTCCAGCGGCTGCCCTGGGCGATGCGCGCTCCGCCCGGGCCCATGCCACCGGCACCGCCGATGTCCAGCCGCTGCGAGCCCAGGCCCGCCACCATCTTGTCGATCTCGGCCTGGGTGCCCTGGCCGATCGACACCATCACGATCACCGCGGCGATGCCGATGATCACGCCCAGCGACGTCAGCGCACTGCGCATCCAGTTGCCGCGCAGGGCGAAGAACGCGGTGCGCAGGATGTCCAGGAAACTCATGCCGCGGCCTCCGCATCGGTCTGTGCGTGCAATTCGCCGTCGCGCATCACGTAGGTGCGGTCGGCGTGTGCCGCGACGTGCGCGTCGTGGGTGATCAGGATGACCGTGTGGCCGTCGTCGCGCAGGCGCTTGAACAGCGCCAGGATCTCCTCGCCGGTCTTGCTGTCCAGCGCACCGGTGGGTTCGTCGGCCAGCAGGATCGGCGGGTTGTTGACCAGCGCGCGGGCGATCGCCACGCGTTGCTGCTGGCCGCCGGACAATTCGTTCGGGCGATGCCCGGCGCGTTCGGCCAAACCGACCGCGGCCAGCGCTTCGCGCGCGCGCGCCTTGCGTTCCGCATGCGGGATCCGTGCATAGCCCAGCGGCATCGCCACGTTGTCGGTGGCGTCCATCCGGGTGAGCAGGTGGAAGCCCTGGAACACGAAGCCGATCTTGTCGCGGCGCAGCTTCGCCAACGCCTCCTTGTCCAGCGTGGAGACATCCACGCCATCGCAGTCGTACTGGCCCGAACTCGGCGTGTCCAGGCAGCCGATCAGGTTCATCAGGGTCGATTTGCCCGAGCCGGACGGCCCCATGATCGCGACGAATTCGCCACGCGCGATGCTCAGGTCCACGCCCCGCAACGCCGCCACTTCCGCCTCGGTGCCGGCGGAATAGATCTTGCTCAGGCCCCGGGTGCGGATGACCGGCACCGCATCGGCCGCCGCCACCGCCATCACTTGCTCTCCGTCGCCGAACGCTCGCCGGCGATGATCACGTCGCCCTCGGCGATGTCGCGCCCGGAGATCTCGGTCGCACTGCCGTCGCTGGCCCCGAGGCGTGCCATCGCGAGTTGCGGCTTGCCATCGACCAGCTTGTAGACGGTCACCCGCTTGGCAGTGAGCTGCGCATCGCGGGCGCTGTCCCACTTCGCGCGCTGGCCGTCGTCCAGGCTGTCGCGGAACGCGCCGAACTGCTGGTTGAAGCGGTCGCGCATGCGTGCGCGCATCTGCGCCTGCATGCTGGCGTCACCACTGCCCTGGCCGCCACCCATGCGCGGCGGGCCGCCTGCAAACAGGCGGTTGCCCTGCTGGGTCTGCGCGCCCTGCGCCTTTGCCATGCGCTCGGCCTGGCGCTGCTTCATTTCCTCCAGCGCGGCATCGAATGCGGCCTGCTGCCGGGCGTTCAGACCCAGGGTGGCGGCCAGCGCCTGCAGGTCTTCGCTCATGCCGGTACCGTTGCGTCCATTCGTCTGCGCGCCCTGGCCGCCCTCCTGCAACGCCGCCAGCGACGAGCCTTCGGCCGGCTTGAAGCGCAATGCGGCATTCGCCAGCTTGAGCACGTTGCTGCGCTTGCTTACCTCGATCTCGGCATTCACCGTCAGGCCCGGCAGCAAGGTGCCGTCGCTGTTGTCGACGGTCACCACCACCGGATAGGTCACCACGTTGTTGGATGTGGTGGCCGACAGCCGCACCTGGTCGACCACGCCCTTGAACTGCCGGTCCGGGAACGCATCGGCGCTGAAGCTCACGCTCTGCCCTTCCTTGACCTGGCCGATGTCGGATTCATCGACGGCCAGTTCGATCTTCATCTTCGAAAGATCTTCGGCGATGGTGAACAGTTCCGGGGCCGAGAAACTGGCCGCCACGGTCTGGCCCGGCTCGATCTTGCGGGTCAGCACCACGCCATCCACCGGCGAACGGATGATGCTGCGGCCGATGTTGACCTGGGTGTTCTTCAGCGAGGCTGTCTGCTGCCGGATCTGCGCCTGCGCCGAATTGACCTGCGCGCGCGCCTGTTCGTAAGTGGCACGAGCCTGATCCACATCGCCCTGCGCGACCAGCTTCCGGGCACCGAGATCGGTCTTGCGACGATAGTCGAGCTCGGCGTTCTTCAAGGTCGCTTGTGCCTGCGCCAGCGAGGCACGCGCCGACGCGATCTGCGCATTGCCCTGTTCCAGCTGCGCCTCGTAGGTGCTGGGATCGATCTCGGCCAGCACATCGCCCTTTTTCACCGGCGAATTGAAATCGGCCAGCACCGCGGTGACCTGACCGGAAATCTGGCTGCCCACGGTGACCAGGGAGATCGCACTGAGCGTGCCGGTGGCGGAAATCGCCACCCGGATGTCGCCTTGCTGCACGGTTTCGGTGCGATACGCAGCATCGGCACTGGCGGATTGGCGCTTGTTCCAGGAATACCAGCCGATTGCCAGCAGGGCGACGACGGCGGCGGCGGCGATGACGAGCTTGCGGACAGGCAGGGGGGATCGACGACGTGGCTGGCTCATGCGGGGGAATGGTCTTGTGCAAAAAGGACGGGAACGCGCCAGACCGCGCGCGGTTGACAGGGCGGCATCGTAACGGGTCAACCGTTGTCGAAACCGTGCCGTCAGTCCTGCCGGATGCCCGTTCCGAACAGGATGGTCGCACGCGTCCCCACGCCCGGCGTGCTGGCCAGCTGCAAGCGCCAGCGGCAACGCTGGCCGAGGCGATGCGC
>Ga0073899_10003249_pt1 | contig 14443 bp, 15 predicted proteins | sample KloWWTmetaKNB5Ph_FD_88975 | JGI IMG/M metagenome (GOLD analysis project Ga0073899, IMG submission 88975) | Active sludge microbial communities from Klosterneuburg, Austria, studying microevolution and ecology of nitrifiers - Klosterneuburg... | ecosystem: Engineered > WWTP > Aerobic digester >... | reverse complement strand
CTGATGGGCTCGGGCGACTGGAACGATGGCATGAACCGGGTCGGCATCGAGGGGCGCGGCGAGAGTGTGTGGCTGGGCTTCTTCCTCTATGCGGTGCTGGCCCGCTTCGGCCCCCTGGCCGAGGCCCGGGGCGACGCGCCCTTTGCCGCCCAGTGCCGGGAGGAGGGCGTGCGCCTGCGCGCCGCCCTGGAACTGCACGGCTGGGATGGGGGGAGCGGCGAGGGAGGGGGCGAGGGCGGAGAGTGGTATCGCCGCGCCTACTTTGACGACGGTACGCCACTGGGCGCCGCCAGCAGCCGCGAATGCCGCATCGATTCAGTGTCCCAGAGCTGGGCGGTGTTGTCCGGCGCGGCCGACCCGGCCCGCGCCCGCCGGGCCATGGACGCGGTGGAGCGCCACCTGCTGCGCCCTGCCGACGGGCTGATACAGCTGCTCGATCCGCCCTTCGACAGCGCCGACCCGACACCGGGCTACATCCGCGGTTATCTGCCCGGCGTGCGCGAGAACGGCGGGCAATACACCCACGCTGCGGTGTGGGCGGCCATGGCCTACGCCGAGCTGGGCGAGGCCGAACGGGCCTGGGCATTGCTGGCCCTGATCAACCCGATCAATCATGCCCGCAGTGCCGCGGAGGTGGCCCTCTACAAGCTCGAACCCTACGTGGTCGCCGCCGACGTGTATGCGGTGGCGCCCCACGTGGGGCGCGGCGGCTGGAGCTGGCACACCGGCGCGGCGGGCTGGATGTACCGGCTGATCGTCGAATCCCTGCTCGGTCTGCGCCGCGAGGGCGCGTGGCTGCACCTGTCACCGCGGCTGCCGGCCGCCTGGCCGGGGTGCACCCTGCGCTATCGCCATGGCGACACCCAGTACACCCTCGTCGTCAGCCGCACGGCGGCCGACCCGGGGCATCCGGCCGGTCTGCCGCAGCTGGTCGTCGATGGCCAGCCCCGGCAGGACGGGGCGATTCCCCTGGTGGATGACGGCCTCGCCCATCGGGTTGAGGTGAGGTTGAACGGAGCTTGACCGGCCAGACACCGACGAGCGCCTTCCCACCGAGCCGCCCATGATCCACCTCGACAGCAAGCTCCTGCAGCAGGTCCTGGCCATGGCGGCCCCTTACTGGCGCAGTGACGAGAGGCGCCGGGCCCGCCTGCTGCTGGTCTTGCTCGGCGGGTTGCTGCTGGCCCAGGCCTTGTTTGCCGTGCTGCTCAATGAGCAAACAGGCGAGTTCACCTCGGCGCTGGCGGCGCGGGATGGTGAGCGTTTCTGGCGCTCCATTCGCTTCTGCCTGCTGATCCTGCTGTTCGCCGTGCCGGCCCACGCCTTTTATTACTACGTTCGCGACACCCTGGGGGTGCATTGGCGCCGCTGGCTGACCCACCGCTATCTGGCCGCCTACCTGGACCACGGCGCCTATTTCAGGATCGACGCCGACAGCGGCATCGACAACCCCGACCAGCGCATCGCCGACGACATCAACACCTTCACCCAGCGCTCCCTGCAGTTCATGCTCGTGCTGAGCGGCGCCGTGCTCCAGCTGATCGCCTTTTCCGGGGTGCTGTGGGCGATCTCCCGGGAGCTGGTGCTGTTTCTGCTCATTTACGCGACGGTGGGTACCTGGGTCACCATCGTGCTGTTCGGCAAGGTGCTGGTGGGGCTGAACTTCTATCAGCTGCGCCGCGAGGCCGACTTCCGCTTCAGCCTGGTGCGCGTGCGGGAGAACGCCGAGGCCATCGCCTTCTACCGGGGCGAAGCCCAGGAGGCGCGCCAGATCGAGGGGCACTTCGCGGCGGCCTTCGACAACTTCATCCGGCTGATCCGGGTTCAACTAAGGCTGAGCCTCTTCCAGTACGCCTTCAGCTTCATGACCGTCATCCTGCCCAGCGCCATCATCGCCGGCCGGGTTCTTTCAGGCGAGCTGGAGGTGGGCCGGGCGATTCAGGCCGCGGGCGCCTTCGCCGCCATCCTGGCGGCCCTGACGGTCATCGTGGACAACTTCGAGAGCTTCAGCAAATTCGTTGCCGGGATTCATCGGCTGGACAGTTTTGCCCGCGCCATGGAAGGCCCGGATGCGCCCCCGGCCACGGAATGCATTCGCCGCGCACCGGATGTGCAGATAAGCATTCAGGGCTTGACCCTCTGGACCCCGAAGCGGGAACGGATGCTGGTCCGGGATCTCAGCCTGGTCATCGCCACCGGTGACAGCCTGATGATTGTTGGCCCCAGCGGTTGCGGCAAGAGCTCGCTGCTGCGGGCCATTGCCGGCCTGTGGCGCAGCGGCAGCGGCCGCATTGCGCTGCCACCGGAGGGTGAGTTGATGTTCCTGCCCCAGCGCCCCTACATGCTGTCGGGCAGCCTGCGCAGCCAACTGCTCTATCCGCGTCAGGCGCACAAGATGTCTGACGAAGCCTTGCTTGAAGTGCTGCGCTGGGTCTGCCTGCCCGATGTGGCGGCGCGCTTTGGGGGGCTGGATGCGCTGCGCGACTGGGGCCGCGTGCTGTCGGTGGGCGAGCAGCAGCGGGTGGCCTTCGCCCGTGTTCTGATCGCCGGGCCCCGTTTCGCGCTCCTCGACGAGGCCAGCAGCGCCCTGGATGCCGCCAACGAGGATCACCTCTACCTCCAGCTCGTGGCGGCCGGCATCACCCTGATCAGCGTCGCCCATCGCACCACCCTCGCGCGCTATCACAGCCAGGTGCTCACCCTTGGCGAGGCGGGGCGTTGGGCGCTGACCCAGCAGGCAGCGCCAGACAGTGTGCGATGGCGTACAGACGCACCGGGTGCGGTGCGCGAGGCTTGAACTCCACAGAGGGCGGCCTACGACGATGGAATTCAAGGACTACTACAAAATCATGGGCGTGTCCCGGGACGCCAGCCAGGCCGACATCAAGCGCGCCTACCGCACCCTGGCGCGCAAGTATCACCCGGATGTGAGCAAGGCCACCGACGCTGAGAGCCGCTTCAAGGAGCTTGGCGAGGCCTATGCCGTGCTGAAGGATCTGGAGAAGCGCGCCGCCTATGACCAGCTGGGTAGCGGGTGGAAGGCTGGCCAGGACTTTCGTCCGCCCCCCGGCGGCGGCTTCGAGTTTTCCGACGGGGCCGGCGGTGGCGAGGGCGACTTCAGCGACTTCTTCGAGTCCCTGTATGGCCGGGCCCGGGACGACAACGCCCGTGGCGGGGGCTTCCACGCCCGCGGTCAGGACCATCACGCCCGCGTCGAGATCGACCTGGAGGACGCCTACAAGGGCACCACCCGGGGCATCAGCCTGCAGACGCCGGAACTCGACGACAAGGGCCGCGTGCATATGCGCCGCCACACCCTGCAGGTGAGCATTCCCCGCGGCGTGCGCGCCGGGCAGCACATCCGCCTGGCCGGGCAGGGCGCGCCGGGCATGGGGCAGGGGCCTGCCGGTGATCTCTACCTGGAGGTCGCCTTCCGGCCCCATCCCCACTACCGGGTCGAGCAGCGTGATGTGTATCTCGACGTCCCCGTGGCCCCCTGGGAGGCCGCCCTGGGCGCGACGGTGGAGGTGACGACACCAGACGGCGCGGTGGATCTGAAGGTACCCCCCGGCGCCCTGGCCGGGCGCAAGTTGCGCCTCAAGGGGCGCGGCATTCCGGGTCCCTCGCCGGGCGATTTCTATGTGGTGCTGCAGATTGCCTTACCACCCGCTGATGACGATGCGGGCCGTGCCTTCTATGCCGGCATGGCCGAGCAGTTCAAGTCCTTTTCCCCCCGCACCGGAGCCTGAACCATGAGCACCCCCAGTCATCTTCCCCAGGCGATTGCCACCATTCTTGAAGAGCAGACCGGACTGACCCTCGTCGAGCTGTGCCGCGCCTGTGCGGTGCGTGCCGACTTCATCGTGGCGCTGGTGGAGGAGGGCGTGCTGGCGCCGCAGGGGCGAGACCCCCACCGCTGGCGCTTCACCGGCGTACACCTGCGCCGCACCAGCGTGGCCCTGCGCCTTCAGCGGGACCTGGGGCTCAACCTGGCCGGAGCGGCCCTGGCCCTGGAACTGATGGACGAGCTGGAAGCGGCACGGGAACGCCTGCGTGCCCTGGGCGCGCGCTAATCCGCCGAGGCCCGCCCGCATTGCGCCTGTGTTCGTTAGCGAACGGAATGCGCGGGGCATCGGGCGCAGCATGAAACCTCGCCCTGCCCGATGGCGGATTTCCCCGGTCGGGTAGCGCTTTCGATCTGCCTGCTGGCGCCGATCCCGACGCCAGGGCCCTGTGAAGGAACAGAAAATGACCCACGCACGACGCACTTTTCACAAGCTCATGCTTGTCACGGCTGCCACCCTGGCCCTGGGCACCCTCAGCGGTCAGGCCGTTGCGGCCAGCGCCGAGGATCTCGACAAGGACGCGGCCCAGGCCCTGCAGTCCCTCTACAAGTCCAATACGGTAGCCGAAAGCCTGTCGAAGAAGGCCCGCGCCATCCTGATCTTTCCGAAGATCGTCAAGGCCGGCCTGGTGTTTGGTGGCAGCTATGGTGAAGGCGTGCTGACCCGGGACGGCAAGACCACTGACTACTACAACTCCGTGTCGGCCTCCTGGGGCTGGCAGGCGGGCGCCGAGTCCTACGGCTATGTGGTCTTCCTGATGAGTGAGAAGGCCGTGAAGTACCTCAACACCACCAAGGGCTGGGAAATCGGGGTGGGGCCGACCGTGGTGGTGGTCAATGAGGGCATCGCCAAGAACCTGTCCTCGTCCACCCTCAAGAACGACGCCTACGCCTTCATCTTCGACCAGCAAGGCCTGATGGCCAGCCTGAGCATCGAAGGTACAAAGATCTCCCGCATCAAGCGCTGATCGGGCGCAGAACACCGAGCGCGGCAGTCCGCCGGCCCTGACCGCAGGGTGGGAGGGCTGCCGCCTTTTTTACGTGCGCAGCGAGGTATTCAATGAAGACGATGCAGGTGGATGTGGCGATCATGGGGGCCGGAACAGCGGGGCTGGCGGCCTATCGGGCTGCGCGCACCATGGGTGCCAGCGTGGTGAGCATCGAGGATGGCGAATACGGCACCACCTGCGCCCGGGTGGGCTGCATGCCGAGCAAACTCCTGATTGCCGCGGCTGATGCCGCCCACGCGGTGGCCCGGGCATCGGGCTTCGGGGTGGGCACCGGGCCGGTGGCCATTGACGGGCGCAAGGTGATGGAGCGGGTGCGCCGCGAGCGGGACCGCTTTGTGGGCTTTGTGCTGAGCGGCGTTAACGCCATGCCCGAGTCGGAACGCCTGCGTGGCAGGGCGCGCTTTGTGGACGACCGCACCCTGGAGGTGGACGACCATACCCGGGTGGTGGCGCGCAGCATCGTCATGGCCACCGGCGCCCGGGCGACCGGACTGCGGGATTTCAGCAACCTGGGCGAGCGCCTGGTGATCAACGATGACGTGTTCAACTGGGACGATCTGCCGGCCTCGGTGGCGGTGGTGGGGCCGGGGATCATCGGCCTCGAACTGGGGCAGGCCCTGCATCGGCTGGGGGTGCGGATCTCCGTGCTCGGGCGGGGCGGTCGGGTCGGGCCCTTATCGGATCCGGTCGTGCGCGACAACGCGCTGGCGATTTTCGGCTCGGAGTTCAGGCTGGAAGTGGCAGCACGCATGTCGCAACCGGAACGGGACGGTGGCGGGGTGATCGTCCGCCTGGGCGGACCGGAAGGCAGCTTGCGCGAGGAGCACTTCGACTACCTGCTGGCGGCGACCGGCCGGGCTCCGGACATGCAGGACATCGGCCTGGACCGGACCTCGCTGAGCCTGGATGGCAAGGGGGTGCCCGCCTTTGACCCGTCCACAACGCGAACAGTCAGCACTGAGGGGGCGAGTCCGGTGTTCCTGGCCGGCGATGCCAGCAACTTCATTCCGCTGCTTCACGAGGCGGTGGATGAGGGGCGTATCGCCGGCACCAATGCCGCCCGCCACGCCCAGGGCAAGCCGGTCCAGCCGGAACGGCGGCGCGCCGCTCTCAGCATCGCATTCACCGACCCGCAGATGGCCGTGGTGGGCGGTGGCTTTCGCAAGCAGGTACGAGGCAGCTTCGTGACGGGACAGGCGGGGTTCGAAGATCAGGGGCGCGCCCGCATCCTGCGTCGCAACACGGGGCTGCTGCGGGTGTACGGAGACCCCATCAGCGGGCGCTTCCTGGGTGCGGAGATGATCGCGCCCGAGGGCGAACGCCTGGCGCACCTGCTGGCCTGGGCCCTGCAGAAGGGCATGACGGTGGCCGAGATGCTCGAAATGCCCTTCTACCACCCGGTGATCGAGGAGGGGGTACGCACGGCCCTGCGCGACCTGCTTCGGCGCATTCAGGGCCTAGGCACCTGAGGTGCTCAGGTGCCTGGGTGCCTGGTTGCCTAGGTGCCGCGTCCGCGGCGCACCAGGCCGGTGATGAAGGACACCACGAACAGCAGCAGGAAGATGAAGAACAGGATCTGCGCAATATCGACCGCACCGGCAGCGATGCCGGTAAAGCCAAAGAGCGCGGCGATCAGGGCGATGACCAGAAATACGCCAGCGTAGTGCAGCATGACAGTTCCTTTCAGTGGATGAGCGGAGCCTCAGATCCTGCCGAGCAGGACGAGGACGATGAGGATCACCACCACGAGGCCGATGCCGCCGCTGGGGCCATAACCCCAGCTGCGACTGTGGGGCCAGCTCGGGAAGGCGCCGATCAGTAACAGGATCAGCACGATCAGCAAAATGGTTCCGATGGACATGAGTGACTCCTTGAATGAGGGGTGGACTTGATGCTACGCAGGCCAGCAGCCAGGTCTGTGCGCCATCGAACATGGCCGGTATGTACGTGAACAGACAGACGCCCGGCTCACCCCCTCCTAGCCTGAATGCATCCGAACCGATGGAGCCGCAGCGCCTGCGGCAGGCGAAATGCCCCGCAGGCCCAACGCTCCCGGCGAAGAAAAGCGCGTCGACTCCGGCCGGCGCGCGCCTCTACTGCATACCAAAAGGAATCAAAATGAACTCACTCAAGATCAAGCTGCTGGCCTTGTCGATCACGCTGCTCGCCAGCACAGGCGCCATGGCCGAGGCCACCCAGACCCTCTCCCGCGACGACTATAAGGGCGCCAAGGACAAGATCTCCACCGAGTACAAGTCGGCTCGCACCGCCTGTGGCTCCGTCTCCGGCAACGCCAACGACATCTGCGTGGCCGATGCCAAGGGCAAGGAGCGGGTTTCCATGGCTGAACTTGAAGCCAGCTACAAGCCCAGTCGCGAAGCGCACCACGCCGTCCAGGTGGCCAAGGCCGAAGCCACCTATGACGTGGCCAAGGAGCGCTGCGACGACATGGCCGGCAATGCCAAGGATGTGTGCGTGAAGGAGGCCAAGTCCGCCAGGACGGCTGCCGAAGCCGATGCCAAGGCACGCATGAAGAGCTCCGCCGCCACCGCAGTGGGTAATGAGAAGGCCGCCGAAGCCCATAAGGACGCGCGCGCCAAGTCCTCCGACGCCCGCGGGGACGCCGCCTCCGAGAAGCAGGACGCCCGCTACGCCGTGGATAAGGAAAAGTGCAGCGCCCTCGCCGGTGCGGCCAAGGATCAGTGCATGGAACAGGCCAAGGCCCGCCTCAAGTAAGCAGCATGGATTCCCCCGGTCCGGCGTGCCGGCGTGGGGGAATCAAAGGAGTCCGCTCATGAGAAATTCATCCGGATACACCCGCTGCGCTTTCACGGCCCCGATCCTTGCCCTCAGCCTCAGCAGCTGTGTCGGCATGGGGGCGGAGGAGCGCAGCCCACCCGTGGGCATCAACATCGCCGCTGTCGACGGCGCCGTGGTTGCCGATGGCAGTCCCCTGTGCAGCGTCGGTGGCCTGACTGTCGGCGACCTCAGTGACCGCGAGATCGAGAAGACCTCCAAGTAGGCAATTGGCACACCCGCCACCCCCTGGATTCATGATCTTGGGGGTGTTTTTTTGTGTGCCGGCGGATGGCTACGGGCACTTCAGAGGCGATGGACGCAGTGCCGCTGCGCTGAGCCGAAAAAAAAACCCGAGGGCCGTGAGGCGCTCGGGTTGAATTCCACACCAAAGGAGGAGGGTGGAGGAGACAACTGAATGATAGATCAAAATATTGTGCAGTGCGCAAATAATTTTGTGTCATCAATCCCGTTACCGTGATTATCGTCACGCACGCACGCTATCTGCAAGCTGGGCGCGGTCGTGGCTCAATCCTGTCCGGACTTTCCGCATCGGAGAAAACACGCGGAGAACACCTCGAAGGCTCAGCCTTGCTGCCCGGCCCCGATGGTCACCGCGACAAATATCGCGTAAGCCGCCAGCAGCACCAGCCCTCGACCGCGGCTGATCGTCAGGCTCCGCCCCGGAATCAGCAGCAGCAAGGAGAGCGCCCCCACACCGAGCGCCACCGCCACCTCTGCTGGCCTCGCCACGATGGGGTGAATGCTCGCGGCAATGCCAACGATAGCCAAGCCGTTGAAGAGGTTGCTTCCCAGCAGTGTGCCGATTCCGATGTCGTCGTGCCCACGCATGCGGGCGAGAAGCACGGTGACCAATTCGGGTAGTGAGGTCCCGATCGCGACAAGGATGGCGCCAACGATGTAGGCGTCGATGCTGAAGGCCGCCGCGACGGCAGTAGCACCGCCCACAAAGAGCCTTCCCGCCAGAACGAGGGCGAGCAGGCCCGCCACTGCGAACAAGAGCGAGCGCCAGAGGGCCTCCTCACCAACGCCCTCAGGGCCGCGAGCAGCCAGCCCGGCACGCGTCAGAAGTCCGATCCAGACTGCGAAGATCAACAACAGGAAGCAGCCCTCCCAACGCGTGACGATCCCGTCAAACACGAACCAGAGCGTCAGCACAGGTACGGCAAGTGCAAGGACGAAATCCCGACCGAGATCACGGCGTTCAAGCCGAATCGGCCCAAACAGCAGCGCTACGCCGAACACCAGGGCGATATTCACGACATTGCTTCCCAGCGCATCGCCAAGCCCGATCTCCGGTTTGCCGGCCAGCGCAGCGACAACCGAAACCGTCAGCTCAGGGCTGGAAGTTGCAAAAGCAGCCAGGCTGGTTGCAACCAGCAACTTGGGCAGGCGCAGGCTCGCTGCGACCCCCAGCACGCCTTTCAGGAAAAACTCTCCCCCCACGGCAGCCAGGACGACCGCACCGAGCATATCCATCAGATGGCTGGCGGAAATCGACATCAAAGCCTCATTGATTCCGGCCTCACAGTCCGGGACTTGAGGAGGGGATGTTTGCGAAATTCATTGGTCTAAATTATATTTATACAAATGATTTCCTGAAAGAGCCGTTTTCAGCCAATCCAGAGGACCGCATCGTCGATGGTAATCATCCTGCGAAGTAGCGCCTTTCGGGGGGCAACGCCCTTGGGTGTCCTGCAGGCCTGATGCGGTCTGCGCTGAGTAAGCCCGCCTTTTTTCATGTGAACCCCGTGTACCCGCATATCCGCGATCTGGAAACCTCCCCCCTGCTGCTCTTCGGTTTGCTCCTTTTGGGCGGCATGGCGAGTGGAGAACTCAGCCGTAGGCTCGTCAATCTGCCTCGTACCACCGGCTATGTGTTCTTTGGCCTGCTGATGGGAAACAGTGGTCTGCAATGGGTGGATCCTTACATCCTGGGTTCGGCGCAGTTCTTCATCTATCCCGCTATCGGCCTGATCCTGTTTGAACTGGGGCATCGTTTTCCGCTGACAGGGCAAGGCTTGGACCGCAAGTTGATTGTGCTGAGTGCCACCGAGACCAGTGCCGTTTTTGCCCTGGTGACGGTCGTCATGTGCCTGTTCGGTTTTGATCTGGCTGAAGCGCTGTTTGCAGCGGCGATTGCGGCATCGACCTCGCCGGCGATCACGATCGCCACCAGTAGCGATATCGGTGCGGAAGGGCCCCTGACCAGTCGCTTGTTCGGGCTGGTTGCGCTCAACGGCTGTGTTGCGTTTGCTGCCATCACCATCATCCTGCCGATGCTGGTTGCCGGCGGCTCGGCAGACGCCGGGCCGGGATACATCGACGCACTCGTTCATGTCACTGCGTCGCTGCTTCTGGGCTTCAGCCTGTCTTTCGTGGCCTGCAGAAGCGCCGGGTGGCTGGGGCCGCATGCCGAGCACCAGCATCTCATGCTCCTCGGGCTGATCATCATCGGAACCGGCTTGCCGCTCAGCCTCGACATGTCTCCCTTGCTGGCATTGCTCACCTTCGGGATCGGTACCCGGCTTGCCGATCGTCACAAGCAGGTGATCGCGATCCGGATTGCCTCGGATGCGCGTGTATTCCTCGTCGTGACCTTTGTTCTTGCCGGTGCGGCGCTTGAACTGGGACTGCTGCTTGAGTACTGGCCGATGGCATTGGCCTTTGTCTTTACCCGATTTGGGGCTCGATGGGCCGCCCTGTATTTCACGGGCCGGCACCTGGGCGGGGCGTCGAAGGATGCTTTCTTCACCGCAGTGGGACTGCTCCCCATGTCCAGCGTGGCACTTGTGCTGCTCGGCGATGCCGGCGCGCTGGATGGGGGCACTGGCCCCGCTCTCGCAGGCACCCTGATGGGCGCGATCGTGTTGATGCAGCTTGTTGGTCCGATCTGCACGCAGTCAGCTGTTCGCGGTTTTGGTGAAGCAAGACGGTACGTGGCGCGTCGAAAAAGCCCTTCACAAGGAGCCGTGACCCGATGACGTTCATACACCAGGCGTGGGAGGCCCTGCAGGACCGACTATTCTTCCTGCCGCCCTTTCCCGAGCAGCTCGACCCCCTCGCCCTGTTCGCGCTGTTGCTCGTCGCCGGTCTGCTGGCAGGTGAAGCCCTGTTCCGAGCGCTTGGGCTCTCCCGTATCGTTGGCTACGTTTTTGCGGGCGCCCTTGCGGGGCCTGGCATGCTCGGGTGGCTGGATCAGGAGACCCTGTCGATGGCCAAACCGGTGGCCGATGCGGCACTGGGTCTGCTGTTGCTGGAAACCGGGCGGAATCTGGATCTGGGGTGGCTGCGGGCCAACCGATCCTTGCTGGGAAGTGCCACCGCAGAGTCGGGTCTGGCCTTTGTCAGCATCTTCGTTTTTGCCTATCTTGCCGTCGGCCTCAGCCCTGGCTGGAGTGCGGCGACGGCGGCCATCACCATGGCTTCAGCGCCGGCCGTGGTGCTGCTCACCGCGGAAGAGAATCGTGCCCAAGGGCAGGTCACCCAGCGCACATTGCTGCTCACTGCCATCAACTGTGCCCTGTCATTTGTTGTTTTCGCGGTTGTGCTCGGGGTCGTGCACGCCGAGCAGTCTGGCGACTGGCTCAATGCACTCGCCCATCCCCTGTGGGTTGTGTGTGGCGGTATCGGCATCGGGATGCTGTGTGCCCGGCTCGCCCTGATCCTGGCGGGCCGACAGGCCAAGGGGTCGGTGGCCCAGGTGTTCATCCTGGTGGCAGTGGCGCTACTCGCCATCGGCGTGGCCAGGATGCTCGCCGTACCGGTGTTCCTGTGTCTCTTCATGATGGGCGCGGCGCTGAATCTGGCGGATCGGGACAAGGTGCTGGCTTATACCGGTCTGCCCCAGGGGCACTGGATCCTCGCCATCGTACTTTTCGTGGTGACCGGTGCCATGCTCCCGCTCGATGAGCTGGGCTGGGTTACCGGCTTGCAAGCTCTTGGACTGATCCTCGTGCGCGGCCTGGCAAAGTTTGCCGGCGTCATGGCAACCGGGCGCCACGACTTGCCCGCTGACAAGCGTCGTCTGGTGGGCATCGGCATCCAGCCCCTCTCGGCGACTGCAATCTTCATGGCGGCCGAGCTGGCCGCCATCTATCCGGAAGTCAGCGGCCAGGCCCTCCTGCTGCCGCTACTGGCCGCTGCGCTGATGGAGTTTGCCGGGCCGCAGATGTGCAAATACGCGCTGCACAAGGCCGGTGAGACCGAACCCCTTCCAGCAGGACGACAACGATGAGTGACCTTTCCAAGCTGAGTTTCACTTCCAGTCGCCCCTTGACCCTGGGTGTCGAGCTGGAGCTGCAACTGGTGTCGCTTCGGGACTACGACCTGACCCGCGCTGCCACCGATTTGCTCGCCGGCCTGCGTTACGACGACCGCTTTGGCGAAATTAAGCTGGAGATCACCGAGAGCATGATCGAGGTGAACTCCAGGCCGCGGCAGGATGTGACGGCCATCGCAGTGGATCTGGATGGCCTGCGCGACGTGCTGGTCACCCATTGCCAGCGCAACAACATCGCAATCTGTGGGGGTGGAACCCACCCGTTTCACCATTGGCCCGAGCGACGGATCTGCCCCGGTGAGCGGTTCGCTTTCCTGAATGAACGCTATGGTTACCTGAGCAAGCAGTTCACCGTTTTCGGCCAGCACATCCATATCGGCGTGCCATCCGGTGACGATGCCATCTGGCTGACCCATGCGCTCAACCGCTATGTGCCGCACTTCGTGGCCCTGTCTGCATCGTCGCCTTTCCTGGACGCAACAGATACCGCTTTCGAGTCCGCCCGGCTCAACGCGGTATCGGCTTTTCCGCTCTCGGGGCAGGCGCCCGACGTGACTGACTGGAACGCCTTTGTGGATCACATGAGTTTGCTCCAGTCCTGCGGCGTGGCCGAGAGCATCAAGGATCTCTACTGGGATGTGCGCCCCAAACCAGAGTACGGCACCGTGGAAGTACGGGTGTGTGACACCCCACTGTCCGTTGATCGCGCAATTGAGTTGGCTGCCTTTGCACAATGCCTGGCCTGCTATCTGCTGCGGGAGCGGCCCCCGGTGATGCCTTCAATGCAGGCCCTCGTTGCCCGCTATAACAAGTTCCAGGCCTGCCGCTTCGGCTTCAAGGCCGAACTGGCTGACCCGATTCAGCGTTGCACCGAGCCCCTTGGCGAATGCCTGCTTGACCTTCTTGATACGCTGGCCAGGGACGCCGACGATCTGGGCTGCCGGCGCCAGCTGGAGAGCCTGCGGGCATTGGCGGCAAGTCAGTTCGGTGATGCGGGCTGGCTGCGAAGAACCGCGACCGCGGCAGGTAATTTTCACGACCTCACCCGGGCCGCAGTAGCGCGTTTTGCCGAGCCCTCCTGTTATCGACCTCATGCATAGGGTGCCCTCAGTGCCGACCCAATCGTTGTTGTTCTTCGCCTTGCTCGTGTCAACGCGAGTTCTCGCCGCAGAGCCCTGCAAGCTCTCCAACAGCGTCCCACCGGCGGCTTTGGCAGGCCAAGCGGTGAGGGCGGACAACTGGCTGAGCCCGGGAAACATCCGGTTTGGCCTGGGTCAGGCGCCACGTTTCATGCATGGGGTGAGTGTCACGCCGACGGCCAGCCCGCCAGCCCGACCCGCAGCCACGCAACGACTCGACCCGGATCGCCTTCAGCTTACGGACCCTGCCGACGGCAGGCTCCGATCCCTTCGATTTGTGCTCGAGAACCGGATCGACGCAGATGGTGTGCTGATTCTTCGGCGGGGGCGGGTTGTACTCGATTACCGGCGCTCCGGCTTCGACCCTACCCAGCCGAGGCTTCTTCTCGAAGCGACTCGCCCGATCCTGGTGATGCAATTGGCGAAGGCGGCTGCGGAAGGGCGCGTTGCCCGGGAGAAGGCCATCACCCGGGTTCTTCCTGAGCTCGCAGGCGCGCGCGACCTCGGCAAGCTGTCCTTGCAGCGCTTGCTTGACGGCCGTACCGGCCTGCAATGGTCTGATGCCGACATCACGCGCTGGCAACAGGAGGCAGGGTGGGCGCAAGGTGGCAATGGGGGCGTGCGGGCCTGGCTGGGTGCCCGTCCGTCATGGCCGCGTACCTCCGCCGACTCGGTCAGTGATCTGGCCGGCCCGGAAGGTGAGCTTCTGCTGTGGGCTGTCGAGAAGGCGTGGAAGAAACCTGCCCCTGAGTTGCTGTGCGACCTGCAGGCGAGCATCAGGTCGCGAAGCCCCGCCTTCTGGGCGACAGACGCGACCGGTACGCCACTTGCCGACGGCCTCGCGCTCAGCCTCAGTGACTTTGCCAGCCTCGGGCAGGCCTTTCTTGACGCCCGCAATCGCCCTGGCCGAAGAAGCCTGGCGCCGGCATGGTTTATCGACTCGGTCGCCAACCCCTCGGATGCGAGCGATGCAACGCCTGCCGGAGTGCGTGCCCTGGGGCCGGACACGGGTTGGCAATACCGCTTTGCCCATCCCGGGCGTCGCGGTCACCGAACGGCGATCGTTGGCGCTTACGGCACCAGCCTTTACGTGGACTTCGATTACGGGACAGTGATTGCTGTCTTTGCGTCCCACGCCGAGCGACATTCCCCGCTCCTGATGACAAGTCTGCGCAATTTCTGGGAGGAAGCTGCGCGACCACGAGTGGCGGACAGTGGACAGCGGTAATCGGGACACATCCTCGGCGCCGCCAGGGACGCCAGGCTATTCCATGTGATGAGACACTAGCCACTTGAAGGGTGAGGCGAATGGGGCTTTGCCGAGGCGCGGATGCTGACTGTTGAGCCCGTG
>Ga0073899_10003247_pt1 | contig 14453 bp, 10 predicted proteins | sample KloWWTmetaKNB5Ph_FD_88975 | JGI IMG/M metagenome (GOLD analysis project Ga0073899, IMG submission 88975) | Active sludge microbial communities from Klosterneuburg, Austria, studying microevolution and ecology of nitrifiers - Klosterneuburg... | ecosystem: Engineered > WWTP > Aerobic digester >... | reverse complement strand
GGCCGCGCGGGGACCAGGCGGAAGGTGAGGCGGGTGATGACGCCGAGGGTCCCGTAGGAGCCGTGGATCATGGCGAACGCGGCGGGGTCGCTGGTCGGCGAGAGGGTGAGCAGCTCGCCGGTGCCGGTGACGAGCTCGAGCTCCTCGACGCTGTCGAAGAAGCCGCCGTGGCGGAAGGACGATGACTCGACGGCGCAGCCGGCGACGGCGCCGCCGAGGGTGATGCCCTCGAGCTCGGGCACGACGGTGGGGACGAGGCCGAGGGGCAGGGTGGCGCGGACGAGGTCGCGGAAGCTGACGCCGGGCTCGGCGACGCAGCGCCGGCCCTCGGGGTCGATCTCGAGCACGTGGCAGAGGGCGGAGGTGTCGAGCTTGCGGCTGCGAAACCGCGCGTCGTCGGGGCGTGGGACGAGGTGATGGACGCCGCCCTTGTCGATGTGGGCGGTCTGGCCGGTGACGGCGAGCTCGCGGACCTGCTGGACGAGGGCCTCGACGCGCTCATCGTGGTTGGGGAGGGTCACATCGGCGTGTCTTATCATCGCGGTCCGGGCGCGCCGTACCAGCTGGTCAGCGGAACATCGTCGAGGGTCAGGACCTCGGCCGGAGCGACGGTGCCCTGGGCGCTCCAGATCTGCAGCTCATGGGTCCGCATGTGGCGCTCGTGAAAGAGCAGGGCGCTGCGGGCCCGGCCCAGGGGCGAAGGCGCGCTGCCGGGCGACCAGCGGCCCTCGCGTTGGTACTGCAGGCGGGCCAGCTCATGCAGGTCGTGGAGGTAGATCGGCGCGCCGGGGCGCGTGGGGTCGAGCAGCGCGGGCGGGACGGCGTGGCCCCAAAAGCCGCGCAGCAGGCCGAGGTCGGCGGCGCCGCGGGGACCACCGAGCAGCGGCGCGTACTGCGAGAGCCCGTAAGGGTGGCCGTCGATGGTGCTCCACAGGCCGGGCACGAGGACCAGGGCGAGCACGAGGGCCGGCGCGTGGCGCCAGCGGCCGTGCGCGCGGCGGACGGCGCGGGCGAGGGCGACCCAGGCGGAGGCCGCGGCGAGGGCGAGGAAGGGGTAGGCGGTCAGCCAGTGCTTGGTGCCGCCGAAGATCGGGATCGTCGGGAGGGCGATCAGGGCCAGCGGGAACGCGGCGAACAGCGCCCACAGCAGGCCGTCGCGGCGGTCGCGGCCGGCGAGCGGGGCGCTCCAGCGCGGGCTGGCTCTTGGGGCATGTTCGAATGGGCTGGCTTTTGGGGCATGCCCGGACGGGCTGTCCTTGGAGACATGTTCAGAAGGGCTGTCCTTGGAGACAGGTGCCGGGCGGAGGTCGCGGCGCAGGCCGAGGGCGAGGCCGAGCAGCGCCAGCAGCAGCGCGCCGCTCGGCACGGTCGCCCAGGTCAGCACCAGCGGATACGAGGCCGGCAGCGGCGGGCGGTTGTAGTTGATGCCGAGGAATTCGGTGTTGTAGTAGGCGTGGAAGCGGTGAAACTCGACGTACTCGAGCAGGCGGCCGAGCGGGTCGGACCACAGCCACGGCCACAGGGCGACGACGGTCAGCGGGGCGAGCACGGCCATCGCCAGGAACGGGAGCGGGAGCCACTGGCCAGCGGTGGGGCGGCGACGGGCGAGCAGCAGGCACAGGCCGTAGTGCAGCGCGAGCAGCACGGGGATGAAGAGGGCGTTGTGCTTGATGGAGATCGCCACGCCGAGCGCGGGGCCGAGGGCGAGGGCCCAGCGGCGGTCGCCGAGGGCGCGGCGGTAGATCAGGACCACCGCGAGGGTGGCGGCGGCGACCGGGACGTCGAAGGCGTGCAGGCCGGCGTGGAACCACACGTGCGGGAGGGCGATGAACCACAGCGCGGCGCACAGGCCGGCGAGCAGCGGGCTCGGGCCGGGGCTGGCCTCGGGGACAGGTCCTTGGCCGGGGCCGGGGCTGGCCTCGGGGACATGTTGTCTGTCTTTTGGGGCAGGAGCTCGCTTCCTGTCCCGGGGGGCAGGTGGTCCTGCGAGGCCGGCGCCGGCGAGGAACAGGAGGGCGACGGCGAGGCCCGCGAGGAGCTGGGCGGGGAGGCGCATCGCGGCGCCCTCGGGCATCAGGGGCAGGAGGCCGGCCTCGGCGCGCTCCTGGCCGGCGGCGGGCGCTGGACCGGGCTCGGCGAGCAGGCGCGCGGACACGCCGGCGGCGATCTTCATCAGCGCCGGGTGCTCGCGGTTGACGGCGAAGGCGCGGTCGCGGGCCGGGGCGGCGAGGGCCTCGGCGGGGGTCTGCAGGAGGCGCGCGGCCCAGGCGGCGTGGCTGCGGCTGGCGACGAAGTAGATGCCCTCGTCGCGGACGTAGCCGACCCGGCGGTGGCCGAGCGAGAGCAGCAGGGTGACCGCGAGGCCGAGGGCGGCGGCGACGAGCAGGCGGGCGCGGCGGGTCATCGGTGGGCCTCGGAGAGGGCGCGCAGCTCGAGGCAGGCGCTGCGGCGGGGCTGCGGGCCGTAGCCTTGTTCGGTCCAGGAGCCGCCGAGCAGGGTGGTGAGGCGCAGGCGGACGTCGTGGGTGCCGGGTGTGGTGGGCGCGGCGAAGGCGGCCCAGCCCTGGCTGTCGGTGAGGGTCCAGCGGCCGACGGGGACCTCGTCGACGAGCAGCTCGAGCAGGGCGGGTGCGTCGTTGCGCAGGCGGGCGTTGAAGTCTGCGAAGCCGAGGTGGCCGCGCAGGACCGTGCCGAGGGCGGTGCGGGGGCGAGAGATCTCGAGGGTGCGGCCGTCGTCGAGGTCGATCGCCAGGCAGCGGCGCGGGCGGTAGCTGACCTCGAGGGTGTTGAGGGTGACGCGGCCCTGCTTGCAAGACCATGTCCCGGAGGACAGGCGACAGGGGCCGCGATCGTCGCGCAGTCGCAGCGCGTCGGGCTCGGCGAGCCAGTCGCTCAGGAGCGTCCCGGCGCTCGGTTGCTCGTAGTGGTACAGGCGCAGCGGGCCGAGGTCCTTGGCGCCGAGCAGCGACGGCGCGGGCAGCTCACCGAGGTCGGCCTCGAGCTCGGTGGACCAGGCGCCGGCTCGCGCGGCGCTGGCGAGGCCGAGGACGTGGAAGCGGGGCAGGCCGTGGAGGTCGGGCGGGGCGACCGAGGACCAGGGGCGCAGGGCGGGCAGGTGCTGGCGGGCGCTGGGGCCGAGCCATGGCGTGCCGAGGAACACGGTCTCGTCGGGTGGGAGCGCGGCGAGGGCGTCGGCGGCGCGGGCCCAGGCGTCGGGGCCGAGCTGGGCGCGGTAGGCACGGGCCGCGCACACCCACTCGACGGCGGCGACGGCGGCGAGCACGAGGAGGGCGGCGCTGGCCTGGCGGGGCGTCATCGGGGTCTCAGGGTCGCGGGAGGGGACGAGGCGTTCAGGGGTCGTGGGCGGGGAGGGTGAGGTCGAAGCCGAGGCGGGGCGGTGCCTCGCCGGAGGTGTGGACCTGCACGCGGAGCTCGACGGGGATGTTCTGGAGGGCCGGTGGGACGGCGACGTCGTCGAGGCGGCGGCGGTCGGGGCGGTGCGGGACGGCGATGTCCGCGAGCGGGGTCCATGCGTCGGCGCCGACGGGGCGCGCGGAGAAGTCGAGGCGGTGGCCGCCGCGGCGGCGCTGCTTGGCGTCGTCGTCGTCGAGGGCGAACCATCCGTCGAGGGTCGGGCCGAGCCGGAGGTCTTTAAAGAATGTCACTTCGGACATGTTGGATCGGCCAGGTCGGGCCAGCACCGCCGGGAAGATCAGCATGTCGGTCTTTAGTGGGCCGGCGATCGCGTGGCTGGCGATCGCCTCGCCGCGCAGCAGGCGGGCGCTGGCGAGGTCGTGCTCGCGAGCGGCGCCGCCGCGGTGGCGCAGCAGCGCGAGCGCGAGGCCGAGGGCGAACAGCCCGGCGATCACGGCCGGATGCGCGAGGCGGCGCGCCCACGGTCGCAGACGCGCGAGCAGGCCGGAGCCGGGCGCTCGGGGGCCGCGCAGCAGCAGGGCCAGGCCGACGAGGCCGAGCGAGGTCAGGCCGAGGCCGAGGATGTCGACGCCGGTCCAACGCCGGTAGCGCAGCTCGTAGGTGCCGTCGCGGGCGGGGGCGGCGATCAGGGTCGGCTCGCGGCCGCTGTCGCCGAGGGCCTTGCCGCCGCGCAGCTCGCCGCTGCGACGCTGGGCCTGGGTGGCGATCGGCAGGTCGCCGAGGACAGGGACCTCGAACCACTCGATCGCGCGCTCGGGGCCGCCGTCGGCGGGCTGGTGGATCAGCTGCCAGCGCGGGTAGCCGGCGACGTGCAGGACCAGGCGGGTGGCGTCGTCGGTGACGCCCGCGACGCGCAGGCGCATGCGACCCGCGCCGGCGAGGTCGGCGTGCTCGACGGTGACTGTGCCGGCGCCGGGGGCGGCGTGGTCGAGGTGGGCGAGGCCCTCGCGCTCCGCGAGCTCGAACACCGAGAGCTTTCCGAAGCGGGCGGCGAGGGTCGAGCCGGCCGGGCCGGCGCCGCCGGTGCCGACCAGGAAGCGGACCCCGAGGCGACGCAGCAGCGCGGGGTCGCCGGACTCGGGCTTGTGGACGAAGTTGTCGCCGGGGGTGAAGCCGAGCTTGTAGCTCGGGGTGCGGGTGGTGACCGGTGCGTCCATGAACCAGTGCGCGTTGCGGTCGGCGCGAAAGGCCATGCGGTAGTCGCCGTCGCGGGCGTCCCAGGCCGCGCGGGCCCAGGCGAGGAGCGCGGCGTAGTCGGCCGCGAAGCCCGGCTGGCCGGGGATCCGCTCGGTCTGGACGGCGCCGACCTGGTGGCGCTGCATCAGCGCGCGGCTGTCGCGGAGCTGCCAGGCGGCGAGGGCGAGCGCGGCGGTCAGGGCGACAGCGGAGAGGACTCGGATGTGCTTACGGACATGTCGCATGCGCCAGGTGCGAAGGGACAGGTGCACCAGGCCGCCGACCGCGGCCCCGGCGAGCAGGAACAGGCCCGGCTTGGCGGCGGTCAGGAACCGCTGGTACTGGATGTGCTGGAAGCCGCCGCTGAGCCAGTCGAGGCGCAGGCCCCAGAACAGGTCGGTGCTGGCGAGCAGCCAGTGCGCGGCGGTCCACAGCGCGAAGAAGCGCAGCGGGGCGCGGCCGAACAGCGCGGCGAGGAGCAGGCCGAGGCTCGCGCTGTGGCCGACGGCGGCGGGCATCAATTGGGTCCACTGGCCCTGGCCGGCCATGCGCAGCATCTCGCTCAGGGAGGCGTGCAACCACCCGTAGCTGGCCATCCAGCCGCGGTGGGCGCTCATCGGCAGCAGCCACCAGGCCGCGAGGGCGCCGCCGATGCCGAGCGCGAGGAGGAGGTGGAGGGTCGTGTCGGCGAGGTGGCCGCGGCGCTCGCGGGGGTTCGCGGGGCGCAGGCCGACGGTCAGGAGGTAGAGCGGGGCGGCGAGGGCGAGCATCATCAGCGCCATCGGGTGCGCGAGCAGGGCGGCGGCGGCGGCGAGGGCGGCGCGGGCGAGGTGGCGCGACGGGCTGGCCGAAGGGGCAGGTGATGTGTCCGTGAGGACAGGTGATGATGCGGCGAACGGGCTGTCTGAAGGGGCAGGTGATGTGTCTGAAGGGACAGAGGCATCGCCGGCGCCGGGGCGGGCCTGGGCGAGGGCGAGCTCGGCGAAGGCGAGGTAGGCGAGGGCGGTGGCGAGGGCCTGCGGCCACACGCCGTAGGTGACCGTGTAGATCCACCCGCCCTCGCGATAGGCGCCGACGTCGGCGAGCACCAGCAGTCCCGCGACCAGGCCCGGGATCGGGCCCCAGCCGAGCGCGCGACCGCAGCGCAGCAGCGCCCAGCCCTGGGTCAGGAACACCAGCGTGAACAGGCCCGCGTAGGCCCGGGGCCAGTCGAGCAGGCCGAGGCTGAGGACCCGCAGGGCGATCACGCCGAGGTCGCCGAGCACCGGGTAGAGGTCGCCGAGCGGGAAGCCGAAGAACCAGGTCGGGTCCCAACCCGCCAGGTGGCCGCCCGCGAGCTGCTCGCTGAGCAGGAAGGCGCGGGTGAGGTGGACCGTGTGGTCGGCCGAGAGCGGCATGACGCCCGTGGGCACCGGCCACAGCAGGTACAGGCCGAACAGGGTGACCAGCAGGAACGGAACATGTCCCGAGAGCCAGGTGATGAACCGGCGCGCAGGCGCGGGCGCCGACGTGGCCGACGAGGTGGCAGGCGGGGGCGCCGACGTGGCCGACGAAGTGGCGGACGCGGGCGCCGACGTGGCCGACGCGCCTGCCGAGGTGGTGGACGCCGACGTGGACGCAGGTGCGGACGCGCCTGCCGAAGGTGGTTCAGCGGCGGACTTCACCCAAGATCACCGTCCAGGGGAGAGGTCGGCGCAGCTCGAGCACCCGCAGGTGGCGGGCGGCGAGCTCGCGGATCGCGCGGCGGCTGAAGTGCTGCACGTGGCCGGGGGTGTTGCCGAGGTCGCGCAGGTAGTGGCCGCGCGCGAGGTTCAGGGCCCGCCATACGGGCTCCCAGGGGGTGCTGAGCAGGACATGGCGCCGCGACACGCGGGCGAGCTCGGCGAGGCCGGCGGCGGGGTCGCTGAGGTGCTCGAGGACCTCGCAGCAGATCACGAGGTCGAAGCTGGCGCTCGGGTAGGGCAGGGCGTAGATCGAGGCCTCGCGCAGGGCGATCTGGGGGTCGAGGTCGGGGGCGGGGCGCAGCGCGACGTCGCAGGCCTCGAAGCGCGCGGGGCGGGCGGCCTGGATCAGGTGGTGGGCGAGGCGGCCCTCGCCGCAGCCGACCTCGAGCACGCTGCGGGCGCCTGTCCCCAAGTACAGGTCGGTGACCGCCCCGGTGAAGCCGCGCATCAGGGCGCGGGCGATCGGGTTGCGGGTGCCGTACTTGTCGTAGACGTTGCCGACGATGTTGCCGGCGTCGACGGCGGGGCGGCTCACGCGGGGCCTCCGCTCGGCGGGGCGGTCCAGGGCGCGGCGGCGCTGCGGCGCAGGCCGGCGATCCTCGGGGCCGATTGGTTCAGGTCGTCGCGGGCGCCGAGGCTGGCCTCGAGCTCGCGCACGTGGATCAGCACCTGCTCGGTGAGGCGGCGGTTGGCCGCGGTGAGGTCGCCGAGCAGCGCCATCAGGCCGACCAGGAAGGCCAGGAGCACCGCGCCGACGCCGACCAGCAGCGACTCGGTGTGGCCGCTCTCCTCGGGGAAGCGGACCGCGAAGTAGTACAGGAAGCGCCCGCCGAGGCCGAGGCCGAACAGCAGCAGCAGCGCCGCGAAGAAGCCGAAGGTCTGCGCCGGCCAGTACATGCTGTAGGAGCGCACGATCACGGCGCCGTTGCGGCCGACGTAGCCGCCCATCGAGCGGAACAGCCGCGAGTCGCGGGTCTTCGGGTTGGTCTCGATCGCCACGTTCTCGATCGCCAGGCCGGCCTGCCCGGCCTGGATGATCGTCTCCAGCGTGTAGGTGAAGCGGTTGTGGACGAACAGGGTGGTCGCGGCGCGGTGGGACAGCGCCCGGAAGCCGCTGGTCGAGTCACGCACGTCGGTTCCGCTGGCGCGCCGGACCACGCGCGAGCCCCAGCGCTGCAGCAGGCGCTTGAGCGGCGAGAAGTGGGCGAGGCCGTCGGTCTGGCGGTCGCCGACGACGATGTCGGCCCGCCCGGCGAGGATCGGTGCGACCAGGCGCTCGATGTCGGCGCCGCGGTATTGATTGTCGGCGTCGGTGTTGACGATGATGTCGGCGCCGAGGCGTAGGCAGGCGTCGAGGCCGGCGCTGTAGGCCGCCGCGAGGCCGCGGTTGCGCGGGAAGCGGAGCACGTGGTGGACGCCGAGCAGCTCGGCGAATTCGGCGGTGCCGTCGTGGCTGCCGTCGTCGACGACGAGGACCTCGATGCAGGCGATGCCGGGGAGCTGGCGCGGCAGGTCGGCGAAGGTCGCCCCGAGGTGGTCCCGCTCGTTGAGGCAGGGGATCTGGATGATGAGCTTCACGGCCGCGGCGCTCCGGCTTGTACCACGGCGGGGCGGCCCCCGGGGAGGCCCAGCTCGGCGGCGATCTGCACGGTTCGCAGGTGGATGTCGACGATGTCGTCGAGCTCCCGGGCGTAGCCGCCGGCCATGCTGAGGGCGACCGGCAGGCCGGCGTCTCGACATGTCGCAAGGACCAGGTGGTCGCGGCGCGCCAGGCCGTCCTTGCTGAGCTTGAGCCGCCCGAGGCGGTCGCCCGCGAAGGGGTCCGCGCCGGCGAGGTAGATCGCCAGCTCGGCGCGCGAGCGGTCGAGTGCGACGCGCAGGCCCTCGCGCAGGGCCGCGAGGTAGGCCTCGTCGCCGGTGCCGTCGGGGAGGTTGATGTCGAGGTCGCTGAGCTCCTTGGTGAAGGGGAAGTTGTTGGCGCCGTGGATCGACATCGTGAAGATGCTCGGGTCGCCGGCGAGGATCGCCGCGGTGCCGTTGCCCTGATGGACGTCGCAGTCGACGATCACGACCCGGCGGACCCGGCCCTCGGCTTGCATCACGCGGGCCGCGACCGCGCTGTCGTTGAACACGCAATAACCCTCGCCGCGCCCGGCGAAGGCGTGGTGGGTGCCGCCGGCGAGGTTGACCGCGAGGCCGTCGACGAGCGCGGCCCGACAGGCCGAGATGGTCGCGCCGGTCGAGCGCAGCGAGCGCTCGAGCAGCGCCGGGCTCCACGGGAAGCCGAGCTCGCGCTGCTCCTTGGCGTCGAGGGTGCCGGCGTGGACGCGCTCGAGGTAGTCGAGGTCGTGGGCCAGGGCGAGCTGCTCGCGGGTCGCCGCCTCGGGGACCTTCAAGAATTCACCGAGCCCGGCCGCCTCGACCCGCTCGCGCAGGCGGGCGTACTTCGCCATCGGGAAGCGGTGCCCCGGCGGCAGCGGCAGCACGTAGTGGTCGGTGTAGAAGATCTGCACGCGGGGGGCCAGCTTGGCACGGGGAGGGTCCGGGACAAACCGCGCGTGCTGCGCGAGCGACAGCCTGGGCCCGTCGGGGTAGGCTCCGGGCGCATGGCGGCGATCGACTCGCTCCTCAAATTGGTCGAGGCCCAGAAGGCCGACGCGCTGATCGTCGCGTCCGAGCGCGTGCCCCTGCTCAAGAAGGCCGGGGCCGACGTCGCCCTGTCGATGCCGAAGGTCAGCCACGACATGGTCTCGATGTTCCTCGAGGACCTCGTCGACGCCGCGCAGGCGCTGCAGCTCAAGCAGGACGGCTCTGTGCGGATCTCTCACTCGGTGGGCGGGCAGGTGTTCTCGGCCGAGCTGCGCAGCGAGGGCGGGCGTCATCACCTCGCGTTTTATCTGCAGCGCGGGCGACCAGGGGCGGCGGCGGGTGCGGCGGCCGTGGGGCCCGAGCCGGCGCGCGCTCCGGCGGCTCCGCCTCCGCGGCCGGGGCCGAGGGCCGAGGTGCCCGCGGCCCCGAGCGGGCTGTCTGGAGGGACAGGTGGGGGGCGGCCTGCGAGCGGGCTGTCTGGAGGGACAGGTGGGGCGCGGCCTGCGAGCGGGCTGTCTGGAGGGACAGGTGCGAGCGGGCCCGGGGAGGTGGCGAGCGCGGAGGCCGGGGTCTCGGGCTACCGGCAGGCGTCGGTGAACGCGGGCGACGTGATCGAGCTGGTGCTGCAGGCGCACCGCGACGGGGCCTCGGACGTGCTGCTGTCGAGCGGGCTGGCCGCGCGGGTGCGGCTCGGTGGGTCGCTGCAGGAGACGGCGCTGGTGTGCGACGCGGCGCAGATCATGGCGCTGGCGGAGCCGGGGTGGAGCGCGGAGCGCCAGCAGGAGCTCGAGCAGCGCGGCAGCGTCGACCTGGCGCTCGACCTGTCCCCGGGGCCAGGTATGCGGACGCTGCGGTTCCGCCTGAATCTCTTTCGCCAGCGGCGCGGCCTGGCCGCAGCGGTGCGCCCGGTGCGGGCGGAGATCCCGACGCTGTCGCAGCTCGGCCTGCCGGACGATTTTAAGAGCCTGGTCCAGTTCACGTCGGGGCTGGTGCTGATGACCGGGCCGACTGGTTCGGGCAAGTCGACGACGCTGGCGGCGCTGATCGAGCACGTCAACCTCGGCGCCGCGAAGCACGTGATCACGATCGAGGACCCGGTCGAGTTCCAGTACATCAGCAAGCGGGCGATCATCCATCAGCGCGAGCTCGGCAGCGACGTCGACAGCTTCGCCTCGGGGCTGCGGGCGGCGCTGCGCGAGGACCCGGACATCATCCTGGTCGGCGAGATGCGCGACGAGGAGACGATCGCGGCGGCCCTGACGGCGGCGGAGACCGGGCACCTGGTGCTGTCGACGCTGCACAGCGCGAGCGCGGCGATGGCGATCGACCGCATCATCGACGTGTTCCCGGGGCACAAGCAGCCGCAGGTGCGCCTGCAGCTCGCGGGCGCGCTGCGGGCGATCGTCACCCAGGTGCTGCTCCCCACCACCGGCCTCGGCCGGGTCCCGGCCTTCGAGAAGATGATCGTGACCACCGCGGTCGCCAGCCAGATCCGCGAGGGTCGCGCGCACCAGATCGCCAACCAGATCCAGACCGGCCGCAACGAGGGCATGGTGTCGCTCGAGCAGTCGCTGGTCGCCCTGCTGCGCACCGGCAGGGTCAGCGTCGAGGCGGCGCTGGCGGTCGCGCCGGACCCCGAGGGCCTGCGGCGAGCCCTCCGAGCGTGACGACGATGCGAGGCTGGCGCTGGTACTTGCCGGGAGGGGCGGCGATCGGGGCGCTGGCGCTGGTCCACTCGCGCGCGTGGGCGTTCATCTGCGACGACGCGTTCATCTCGTTTCGCTACGCCAGGAACCTCGCGGAGCACGGGACGCTCGCCTTCAACCTGGCCGCGCCGCGCGAGCTGATCGAGGGCTATACGAATCTCCTGTGGGTGCTGCTGCTCGCGCTCGGCGACCGGCTGGGCGCGGCGCCCGAGCTGCTGGCGCCGTGGCTGACGCAGGCGGGCTTGCTCGCGGGCCTGGCGCTGGCGTGCGCGCTGCTGCGCGGGCTGCGTGGCGGTGGATCGCTGATGCTGGCGAGCCCGGCGCTGCTGCTCGCCGTCAGCCCGGAGTTCGTGGTCTGGGGGCAGGGCGGGCTCGAGACCTCGCTGGCCGCGGCGCTGGTACTGGCGGCGATGGCCGGGGTCGCGGGCGGGCGCTGGCGGGCGGCGGGCTTCGTCAGCGCGCTGGCCGGCCTGACCCGCCCGGACGCGCTGCTGCCGATCGGCCTGTTCGTTGCGACATGGCTGATCATACATGGCCGAAAAGACTGGCCAGGCTGGAGCCGACTGCTGCAGGCCGGGGCGCTGGCGGCCGGACCCTTGCTGTTGCACCTGCTGTGGCGTCAGCACACCTACGGGGCCTGGCTGCCGAACACGTGGTTTATTAAACAGTTCGGGGGGCTGCTGCGGGGCAGCTACGGGGTCTGGTACGTCGAGGCCTGGGCCCGCGGGGTCGGGCTGATCGGGGTCTTGCCGCTGCTGCCGTGGCTGCGGACGCGGCACCTGGTGCTGGTGGTGCCGATCGTCGGGACGCTCGCCTATGCGTGGTGGATCGGCGGCGACTTCATGGCCCATGGGCGCTTCCTCGTGGTAGCGACGGCGTTGCTGGCGGTGCTGGTCGGATGGTTGCTCGCGGACGCCGGGCTGTGGCTGCGTTCGCGGGTGCGCGCGCTCGCGCGCGTGCCGATCGCCGAGCTGCTGACGCTCGGGCTGGCGGCGCTGCTGGAGCTGGCGGCGCGCGAGCGCTGGGCCGAGGACCGGGCGCAGCCGGCGGGCTGGATCGAGGGTCGCTGGGAGGGCGTGACGGCGATGGACCGCTTCGCGCGCGAGCGGCTGGTCGCGGGCGCGTGGCTGCGTGATCGGGTGCCGAGCTCGACGTGGATCACCGTCGGGGCCGCGGGGGCGCTGCCCTACGCGTCCGGGCTGCAGGTGGTCGACGTGTATGGGCTCGTCGACCCGTGGCCGCGGCGGGCCCAGCAGCTGCGACCCTCCCCGCGTGGACGTCCCGGACATCAGCTGATGGCGCCGCTGGCCGAGCTGCGGGTGCGTGACCCGGACCTGTACTGTCACGTCGGATACGTCGGGCCGCGGCGACCCGCGCAGGCGAGCGCGGCGACCCGCGGGCTCGGGCCGGACTACCGCTGGGCCTGCGCGACGCCGGAGCCGGTCGCCGATGCGCGCGAGCCGGGCGGGGTGCTGGCGGTCGGCAACTACTGCTGTCTGCGGCCGCGTGGTCGGGTGGTCGGGCCGTTTCGCGACGACGAGGAGCGCGGGCCGTGAGCGCGGCGCTGCAGTGGGCGCGACGCGCGGTGATCGGGCTGACGGCGCTGTGGGCGCTGACGCTGGCGGTGTGCTTCGCGCTGAGGATCGGCTTCCCGCTCGAGCTCGAGTGGATGGAGGGCGGCTCGCTGCACCAGGCGCTGCGGCTGCAGCAGGGGCTGCCGATCTACCCCACGCCCTCGGCCGAGTTCGTGCCCTTCCTGTACACGCCGCTGTATCCGGCGCTGCTGGCCGCGCTGGGCTGGGTGTTCCCGCTCGGCTATGCGCTGGGGCGGGCGGTCAGCGTGCTCGCGGTGGTGGCGGTCGGTGTGGGGTTGTGGCGGCTGGTCGGTCGCGAGGGCAAGCCGCGCGCGCACCAGGCCGCGGCTGTCGGGATGTGGTGCGCGGGCTGGGTGTTCAGCTTTCGCTGGTACGACGTCGCCCGCGCCGACAGCCTGTTCCTCGCGCTGCTGCTGTGGGGCCTGCTGCTGCTGCGCGACGCCCGGGGTCGGCCGCGGCGGGCGGCCCTCGCCGGCCTGCTGGTGGCGCTGGCGTTCTGGACCAAGCAGACGGCGGCGGTGTTCGTGCTGGCGAGCGGGCTGGCGGCGCTGTGGATCGCGCCGCGGCAGCTGCTCTGGTACGCGGGGGTGATCGCGCTGGTCGACGGCGGCGGGGTGCTGCTCGGGCAGCGGCTCACCGACGGGCAGCTGTGGCGCTACATCTACGAGCTCCATCAGACCCACGCGTTCAACGGCGAGCGCTTCGCCCGCAAGACCTGGGGGATGTTCCTGCACGCCGCGCCGCTGCTGGCGGCGCTGCTGGCCGGGCTCCTCGGGGCGGGGCTGCGACGGGTCTTGCTGTGGTGGCGAGCGCGAGGAGCTGTCTCTCAGGACATGTCTAAATCGACAGGACCCGAGGGACAGGCGCTAAGGGACAGGCGCGAGGGCGTCGCGTACTGGGGGCTGATGGCTGCGACGGGGCTGCTGGTCTCGGCGCTCGGGTACAGCACGCAGTGGGCGGAGCCCAACGCGTTCATGCCGGGGGTCTGCTTCGGGGCCGCGCTGCTGGCGGTGGCGTTGCCGGTCGGGCGCGGCGAGGCGGAGGCGCTGGGGCTGGTGGCGGCGCAGCTGGTGTTCGCGCTGGCGCTGGAGCCGCGGTATCAGCCGATCCAGGACCACGGGGTGGCGGCTGGTCTCAAGGACAGCTATGTGCGGCAACACTGGAACCGCAGCGTGCCGACGCCGGGCCTGCGGCGGCAGGCGCAGGCGCTGCGGGCTGAGCTGGAGGCGCAGGACGGGCCGGTGCTGGCGCTGCAGCGGCCGTGGTGGAGCGTGCTGGCCGGAGGACCGGGGCACGTCGGGGTGATGGGCATCCATGACCTCCCGCGGGCCGAGCAGCGGGCGATCGAGCAGACCCTCGCGGCCGCGGTCGAGGTCGGGGTGCCGAGCGCGGTGTACCTCGATGGCGACGCGCCGAAGTGGCTGCGTCCGGCCCTGGGCCGCCGCTATCGGGTCGCCCGCAAGTGGGAGGGGTCGACGCGGGTATTGCCGCTGACGGGATACATGTCCGTGGCGGGGATGACCACGCCCTGGCGCGGGGCGCAGTGGTTATATCTGCGACGCGACGAGGCGCCCTGAGCGGGCGTCCCGCTGTCGGCGCTATTGAGGCTCGAGCGGCCGAGGCTTCGGTCGTGCAGTGGACACGCGCGAGACCTCGTGCGACCCCCAAATGGGTGGTCGCACGGTCGGACGTGGACGCAGGCCTGGGGCTCAGTCGCGGGCGACGGCGATCAACTGCCGCTCGAGGGTCACGAACTTGTGACCGCTACAGCGGTAGGCGACCTCGATCGTGACGCTGGTCCCCTCGGGGCCGCGGAGCGCGGAGGCCCAATCCTCGACGCTGTTGGGGTAGGTGCCGTCGACGGAGATGAGGCGGGCACCCTCACGCAGGAAGCCGTCCGCCGGGGCGCCCGGGATCACGCTGCGGACGAGGACCGAGTCCCCGTTGCCCTGGATCACGGCGCCGATGCCGCTGTACTTGTAAACGTTGTCAACGACCCGGTGCTGGGTCGTCCGGCAGTGCGTCCCGCCGAAGCGGTACACGACCGCCGCGGACGTGGCCATCACCCCGGCGAGGACGATCGAGCCGAGGATGACGCGCCGGGCCGTACGCCAGCGAGAAATGGAGGTCGCAAGGGAAGATTCAGGGTTCGGTGAACGCATGGCCTTCGCTCCTGTCCGAGACAGACCGGACGAGTGTTTCACAGCTTGGGGAAGCTTGCCAGGGGCC
>Ga0073899_10003246_pt1 | contig 14453 bp, 15 predicted proteins | sample KloWWTmetaKNB5Ph_FD_88975 | JGI IMG/M metagenome (GOLD analysis project Ga0073899, IMG submission 88975) | Active sludge microbial communities from Klosterneuburg, Austria, studying microevolution and ecology of nitrifiers - Klosterneuburg... | ecosystem: Engineered > WWTP > Aerobic digester >... | reverse complement strand
CTGGCCCTCGAACCGCCAGATCGACGCGTGGACCACCGGCACGCCGAGCCGCAGCGCGACGTCGTTGACCAGGTAGCGGGTCGCGAAGTTGTCGCTGCCGTCGATGATCACGTCGTGGCCGGCGAGCAGCGCCGGCGCCTCGGCGCTGGTCAGGCGGACCTTGTGCCCGACCACCGCGACGTCGGGGTTGAGCGCCGCGATCGCCCGCGCTGCCGAGTCGACCTTGGGCTGCCCCACCCGCTCGGTGGTGTGCAGCACCTGGCGCTGCAGGTTCGAGGCGTCGACGACGTCGTCGTCGATGATCGTCAGCGTGCCGACGCCGGCCGCCGCCAGGTACAACGCCACCGGCGAGCCCAGCCCGCCGGCGCCGATCAGCGCGACCCGCGCCGCCAGCAGGCGCTGTTGCCCGGCGAGCCCGACCTCGGGCAGGATCAGGTGGCGGGCGTAGCGCGCGCGCTGCGCCGTCGACAGCCCGCCGTCGCCGCGGGCCACCGGGCGGCCGGCGGCCTTCCACGCGGTGAAGCCGCCGGCCAGCGAGCGCACGTCGCCGTAGCCCAGCTCGCGCAGCGTGCGGGCCGCGAACACCGAGCGGGCGCCGCCGGCGCAGTAGACCACCACCGGCGCGGCCCGATCGGGCAGCGCCGCCTCGACCCGGCTCTCCAGGTGGCCCCGGGGGATCGCGATCGCCCCGGGCAAGCCGCCCTCGCTCAGCTCATCGGGCTCGCGCACGTCGAGCAGCTGGACCTCACCCAGCGCCACCTCGGCCGGCGCGACCTCGCGGATCTCGGCGCGGGTGGCGGCCAGTAAGTCGGCGTAGCTAGGCACCGCGCCAGGGTAGCCGTGAGCGATCCGGTTGCCAACCGCGCCCCAGGTAGGTACACCTGTAAATCCTGGCGGCTAGATCGCTGGAGGTCCCATGGCCACACTGTTTCGCGAAACCACTCCCTCGGCGGCCCCACCGCCGGTTACCGACGAGCCCGTCGGCCTCGACACGCTCGTCTCCCTAACCCCGATCGCGGCGACCAAGGTCAACGAGATCCGCGACGCCGAGCAGATCGAGGCCGAGATGGGCCTGCGGCTGCGCGTCGTCGGCGGCGGCTGCGCCGGCTTCAGCTACGACCTGTACTTCGACAACCCGACCGAGGTCGACCAGCAGTTCGCGGTCGCCGGCGTCAAGGTCGTCGTCGACAAGATGAGCCTGATGTACCTGGTCGGGACCGAGATCGACTACGTCGAGGGGCTGTCGGGCGCGGGCTTCAAGTTCAACAACCCGAACGTGAAGTCCACCTGCGGCTGCGGCTCCTCGTTCTCGGTGTGAGGTGGCGGGCGGCGTCGACATCGGCGCGCTCCTCGCGCGCGAGCTGCCCGCCGGCGCGGTGATCCTGCCCGGCGACGAGCGGCTCGCCGACTACGGCCGGGACGAGAGCCCGGCCGGCCCGTTCCCCGCCGACGTGGCGGTCAAGTGCGCCACCACCGACGAGGTGGCGGCGGTGCTGCGGCTGTGCGCCGAGCACCGCGTGCCGTGCACCCCGCGCGGCGCCGGCAGCGGCCTCACCGGCGGGTGCCTGCCGGTGCGCGGCGGCGTGGTGCTGTCGGTCGAGACCATGCAGCGGGTCAAGGAGATCAGCCCCGACGATCTGGTCGCGGTGGTCGAGCCCGGGGTCATCACCGGCGAGCTGCAGGCCGCGGTCGAGGCCCAGGGCCTGTTCTACCCGCCCGATCCGGCCAGCCTCGAGTACTGCTCGATCGGCGGCAACGCCGCCAACAACGCCGGCGGCCCGCGGGCGTTCCGCTACGGCGTCACCCGCGAGTACGTGCTGGGCCTCGAGGTGGCGCTGATGGGCGGCGAGGTGCTGCGGGTCGGCCGGCGCACCACCAAGGGCGTCACCGGCTACGACCTGACCGCCGGCTTCGTCGGCAGCGAGGGCACGTTCGGCGTGATCACCGAGCTGACGCTGCGCCTCTTGCCCAAGCCACCAGCGGTCGCGACGCTCTTGGCGATCTTCCAGGACGTCGCCAGCGCGGCCCGCGCGATCACCGCGCTGATCGGCCGCGGCGTGCGCCCGCGGGTCATCGAGATCGCCGACCGCACCTCGATCGATCACGTGCGCGGCCGCTCGCGTTACACGTTCCCGGCCAACGCCGGCGCGATCGCGCTGATCGAGGTCGACGGCGACGCCGACACGCTCGACGGCCAGATCGAGCGGCTGGGCGAAGACTGCGAGGCCGCGGGCGCGCTCGACGTGTTCGCCGCCAACGATCCCGCCGAGCGGCGCGCGCTGTGGGAGGCCCGCCGGCTGATCTCGCCGTCGCTCAAGGAGGCCCACGCGATCAAGATCGGCGAGGACGTGTGCGTGCCGCGCGGGGCGATCATCGAGATGCTGGGCCGGGTCGATCGCATCGCCGCCGAGGTCGGGCTGCCGATCGCGGTGTTCGGCCACGCCGGCGACGGCAACCTCCACGTCAACGTGGTCTCCGACGAGGATCCCGCCGATCCCGCCAGCTGGGCCAAGGTCGATCGCGCGTGCGCGCGGGTGTTCGCCGACGCCGTCGACCTGCGCGGCACGCTGTCGGGCGAGCACGGCATCGGCCTGATCAAGCGGCCGTACATGCACCTCGAGCAGAGCGAGCGCGTGCTCGCGTGGCAGCGGCGGTGGAAGGCGATGTGGGATCCGCTCGACCTGCTCAACCCCGGCAAGCTCATCCCCGAGCGCCGGCCCACGTGCAGCGAGTGACGACCGGCGGGCATCGGATCGCCATGCCGTCCCACCGCGCGTTGATCGAACGGCTGGCGGCGGCGCTCGCCGATCGCCCCGGCGTGCGGCTGGCCGACGACCAGCTGCGCCGCTCGGCGGTGGCGCTGCTCCTGGTCGAGCGCGACGGCGCCACCTGGGTGCCGCTGATCGAGCGCGGCGCCGACGCGCCGACCCACTCCGGCCAGATCGCCCTGCCCGGCGGCGGCTTTGACATCGCCGACGTCGATCTGATCGCCACCGCCCGGCGCGAGGCCGAGGAGGAGCTGGGCGTGCCGCGGGCCGCGCCGCGGGTGCTGGGCACGCTCGACGACGTGCCGACGCCGACCGGCTACGCGATCACCCCGGTGGTCGCCGAGCTCGACGCCGCCCACCCGCTCGCGCCCAACCCGCGCGAGGTGGCCAGCTGGTTCTGGGTGCCGCTGGCGCGGTTCTTCGAGCGCACCGACGTCGAGCTCATGGGCACCCGCACCTGGCGCGGCCGCGCCTGGACGATGCGCGCGTACCCCTACGCCGGCCACCGCATCTGGGGCGCCACCGCGCGCATCCTCGAGGCGGTCGTCGAGCTGGCCGGCGGCCCGCCGCGGGAAGATTGAGCGCCGGGCGCTCAGCGATCGCCGTCGACGAACGCGGTCAGCTTCCACACCCCGCCGCGCAGCCGGAACTCGGCGTGGGCCGCGGCGCCGCTGGCCGGGCACACCACCTGCTCGCCGTCGCCGTGGCAGCCGGCGGTGATCGCGGCCTCGAGCGCCGCCAGCACCGTGGGATCGGCCTGCCACATCGCCATCGCGACGTCGGCGCCGGGGGCCGCGCCGCGGCTCCACACGACGTCGTCGGCGACCTGGGCGCGCAGCGCGGCGTAGTCGCGCTTGTGCAACGCGCGCACGACGTCGGCCGCCGCCTCCTGCGCGCCGACCGGGATGTCGCCGTCGACCACCACCGCCTCGAGCTCCTCGGGCGCGACCTTCTCCTCGGGCGCCGCCACCGCGTGCTTCTTGAGCCGGCGGTAGATCTTCACGATCAGCTCGTCGGTGCGCCCGGCCAGCCAGTGCGGCACCGCCTCGCCCTTGAGCTCGGTCGGCAGCGCGTCGCCGGGGCGCAGCTCGGAGGCGCTCCCCACGACCCGCACCCGGAACGGGCGGATGCCGGCGACGACGACGCTGAACTTGATGAAGTACATCCGCCGCGCGAACGACGGGTTGTAGCCGAGGCCCGCCGGGTTGGGCGACGCCGACCCGACGCCGGCCGCGCGGTCCGCGACCTGCGTGGACTTGGGATCGTCGGCGTTGGGGTCGGAGAACTTCACCTGGTGCCACGCCGTCTTGATGACGCCGTTGGTCGGGTTCTCCTCGAACGTGGGGTACAGCGACCGCACCGCCTCGACGGCGGCCGAGTACACGTTGGCGAACTCGGTGTCGTAGACCGAGTTGCGCGCGGTCTTGATCTCTTTCTTGGAGAGACAGCCGCAGGTCATCGCGACCACCGCGATCGCGAGCGCGCGAGCGATGCTACCGTGCCAGAGCTTCATGGGTCACCGCCTTCGGTCTACCACGTCTCCCGCGCCGGCGACGCCCGCCGCGCCGTCCGCGCTGATCGCGGCCCTGGCCGCGGCCTGGCCCGACGCCACCTGCGAGCTCGATCACCGGGACGCCTACCAGCTCCTGTGCGCGACCATCCTGGCGGCGCAGTCGACCGACAAGATGATCAACACGCTGACCCCGGCGCTGTTCGCGCGGTACCCCGACGCTCGGGCGCTGGCGGCGGCGGCGCCCGAGGAGCTCGAGCCGCTGATCTACAAGTCGGGGTTCTACCGGGCCAAGGCCCGCAGCTTGACCGGCATGGCCCGGGCGCTGGTCGAGCGCCACGGCGGCCAGGTCCCGGCCGAGCTCGACGCGCTGGTCGCCCTGCCCGGCGTCGCCCGCAAGACCGCCAACGTGGTGCTGTCGACGGCGCTGGGCACCACCGTCGGCGTCGTGGTCGACACCCACGTCACCCGGCTGGCGGCGCGCCTGGGCCTGACCCGCGAGACCGACCCGGTCAAGATCGAGCGCGATCTGATGGCGTGCTTGCCACGCGCGGAATGGAAGACGTTCGCCGACCGGCTGATCTGGCACGGCCGTCGGGTGTGCTTCGCCAAGAAGCCGGCCTGCGAGCAGTGCACGTTGGCGCCGCTGTGCCCGTCGGCCGAGGTGCCAGGGTCAGGCACGCCGAAGACCAAGGCGTCCGCCAAGACCAAGACCAAGGCCAAGGCGACCGCCAAGGCCACGCCGGCCCGCGCCGCGAAGCCCCGCCGATGACGGCGCCCGCCGCGCACCCGGTGGTCGCGGTCGCCGCGGTGGTGTTCGACGCCGCCGGCCGGGTGCTGTTGATCGAGCGCGGCCGCCCGCCCGGGGTCGGCCAGTGGACCGTGCCCGGCGGCAAGCTCCACCACGGCGAGGCGCTGGCCGCGGCGGTCGCCCGCGAGGTCCGTGAAGAGACCGGCGTCGAGGTCGAGGTCGGCCCGCTGGTCGAGGTGGTCGAGCGCGTGGTCGCGGCCGGCGACGGCGCCTACCACTACGTCATCCTCGACTACCTGGCCAGGCCGACCTCGACCGCCGCCCCGCGCCCAGGCGACGACGCCCGCGCCGCCCGGTTCGTCGACGCCGCCGAGCTGGCCCGATTGCCGCTCACCGACGGCCTGGTGCCGGTGATCGACCGCGCCCGCGCGCTGGCGGTTGCCAACCGCGGCGGCCCGCGGTAACCGACGCCGATGCTCCCGGTCCTCGACCAGCCCGCCCCGGCGCGCTCGCTCGCGCGCGCCGACGTCGCCGACCGCGACTGGTCGAGCTGGCGCTGGCAGCTGCGCAACATGATCACCAGCGGCGACGAGCTGGCCCGCGTGCTCGACCTGGCGCCGGCCGAGCGCGCGGGGCTGGCCGCGTCGGCGCACCTGTTCCGCGTCGGCATCACGCCCTACTACGCCAGCCTGATGGACCCGCGCGATCCCAGCTGCCCGGTGCGGATGCAGGCCATCCCGCGCGCCGCCGAGCTCGACATCCGCGACGAGGAGCTGCGCGATCCGCTGGGCGAGGATCACCACCACCCGGCGCCGTGCGTGATCCACAAGTACCCCGACCGCGCGCTGTTCCTGGTGGTCGATCGCTGCGCGATCTACTGCCGGCACTGCAACCGCCGGCGGCTGGTCGGCGGCGACGCGCCGCCCAGCGCCAGCGACATCGACGCCGGGCTCGCATACCTCGCGCGGACGCCGCGCATCCGCGACGTGCTGATCTCGGGCGGCGACCCGCTCTTGATGACCACCGAGAAGCTGGCCGGCATCGTCGGCCGGATCCGCGCGATCCCGCACATCGAGACCATCCGCATCGGCACCCGCATCCCGGTGGTGTGCCCGATGCGCATCGACGACGAGCTGTGCCGCGCGCTGCGGGCCCACGCGCCGGTGTTCATCAACACCCACTTCAACCACGCCAAGGAGCTGACCCCCGAGGCGCGGGCCGCGTGCGAGCGGCTGATCGATCACGGCATCCCGGTCGGCAACCAGACCGTGCTGCTGCGCGGCATCAACTCGTCGACGCGCAGCCTGCGCGCGCTGTTCCGCGGCCTGTTGCGGGCGCGGGTGCGGCCCTACTACCTGTTCCAGGGCGACACGGTGATCGGCACCGATCACCTGCGCACGCCGGTCGACGCGGCGATCGAGCTGTACGGGTCGCTGCGCGGCTGGATGAGCGGCATGTGCATCCCGCACCTGGTGATCGACGCGCCCGGCGGCGGCGGCAAGCTGCCGATCGGGCCCGACTACATCGTCGAGCGGCACCCCGATCGCGTCGTCGTGCGCACGTACCGCGGCGAGCTGGTCGACTACCCCGAGCCGCGCCAGCGCGACTGCACGGTGCCCTACGATCAGGTGTACTTCGCCGGCCAGCCCGCCGACGACGACCGCGAGGGCTCGGCCGAGGCGGCGCCGCCGCTGTGACCGCCGATCCCGCGGCGCTGCGCGACGCCGCGATCGCGGCGTGCAAGGCCGCGGGCTTCCACCGCGTGGGCATCGTGCCGCTGGCGCCGTCGGCGCGGGCCGACGGCTACCGCGCGTGGCTGGCCGCCGGCCACCACGGCGAGATGAGCTACCTGGCCACGCCGGAGCACGTCGCCGGCCGCGCCGACGCCACGACGCTGCTGCCCGGCGCGCGCACCGCGATCGTCGTGGCGCTGGCCTACGGCGCCGACGCGCCGCCGCCGGAAGGTCCGGTCGCGCTGCGCGGCGCGATCGCGCGCTACGCCCGCGGCACCGACTACCACCTGGTCGTCCGCGATCGCCTGCAGACCGTCGCCGCCGCGCTGGTCGCGCTGGCCGGCCCGCTGGCCTGGCGGGTGTGCGTCGACGCCGCGCCGCTGGCCGAGCGCGAGCTGGCCGAGCGCGCCGGCCTGGGCTTCACGGCCAAGAACACGATGGTGATCGCGCCGGGGCTGGGCTCGTACGTCGTGCTCGGCGAGCTGCTGCTCGCGGCCGACGTCGCGCCGGTGATCGCCGAGGCCAGCCGCGCCCGCTGCGGCGACTGCCGCGCGTGCCTGGACGCCTGCCCCACCGGCGCCTTCGTCGACGCCTACGTCCTCGACGCGCGCCGCTGCATCTCGTACCTGACGATCGAGCACGCCGGGCCGATCCCCCGCGAGCTGCGCGCGGCGATGGGCACGCGGATCTTCGGCTGCGACGTGTGCCAGGAGGTGTGCCCGTGGAACGCCGCCGCGCCGGCCCGCGCGCAGCCGGCGGCCGAGCTGATCGCCCGCGATCGCGAGCACGCCGCGCCCGCGCTCGCGCGGCTGGCGACGATCGGCGCCAACCAGCTGCGGCAGTTCGTCAAGCGCACCGCGCTGCGGCGGATCGATCGGCCGCGGCTGTTGCGCAACGTCGCCGTCGCGCTCGGCAACACCGGCGACGCCGCGGCGCTCGCGCCGCTGTGCGCGCTCCTGGCCAACCCGGCGGCGCAGGTGCGCGGCCACGCCGCGTGGGGCCTCGGCGCGCTGGCCGCCGCGGTGCCCGAGGCCGCCGCCGCCGCCCGGGCCGCGCTCGCCGCCGCGGCCGCCGCCGAGGCTGACCCCGACGTCTGCGCCGAGCTGGCCGCGGCGCTCACTCCATCGTCATGACGTAGGCGGCGACCGCCTTGATCTGCGCGTCGGTGAGCGCGCCGGTGAACGCCGGCATGCGGCCGCTGGCGGCGCCCTGGCGCACCTGGTGCTCGATGGTCGCGAGGGCGCGGCGGCCCTTCCACTCGGCGCCGGTCAGGTCGCGCACGCCGAGCTGGTCGACCATCTGCTGCGGCGGTCGGCCGTGCTCGCCGTGGCAGCGGGCGCACGCGGCCGCGAACACCTTGGCGCCGTCGGTGGAGCCACCCGCCACCTGGCCGCTGCACGCGGCGGTGAACACGACGATCGAGATCCAACGCATGCCGTCGGTTACCACGGCCGCGGGGGGGCGCGCGATCGGGTGCGGGGGCTCGACAACCGCGCCCGGTCGTCACACCATCAGCGCATGCGAAACGCCATCTGGGTGGGCCTGGTCATGGCCGCGGCCGTCGCCTGCGTGAAGAACGTGCCGCAGGACCTGAAGACCGGCGAGGACGGCCGCAACAAGGGCGCCAAGGAGATGAAGATCGAGAACGACGAGGCCAAGGCCCACGGCATCGTCACCTACCCCGGCGGCGATCGCGTCGACTGGAAGGTCCTCGAGCTGCCCAAGGATCAGACCGGCACCGTCGAGCTCAAGCTGCGCTGGACCCCGCCGCGGCCCGGCCTCGACCTGTCGTTCGACGTCTACAACGAGTACGGCCGGCTGCTCGACAGCGCCCGGCCCAACACCCGGGCGCGGTCGCGCAAGACCCAGAAGGCGATCACCGTGCCCAACGCGAAGGGCAAGCTGTTCATCGAGGTCTACGCGTCGGGCCGCGGCGACGCCGGCAAGTACACGCTGACCGCCGGGTGGAAGGCCGACGTCGTCGACAGCGGCCTCGACTGGCTCGCGGTGCAGCTGATGGATCCGCCCAAGCTGCCGGCGGTGCCCGAGCCGATGAAGCCGTGCGACCCGTTCGACAAGGCCAACCCCGCCTGCAAGAACGAGTGCCCGCTGACCGCCTACGACCCCACCTGGCCGGCGTGCGCCAACGTCTGCCCGGTGCCGCCCGATCCCAAGATCAAGGCGTGCAAGCTCTGCAACAAGGACCAGATGGATCCCTGCCTGCCGGACTGCCTGCAGTACTACCCGCCCTGCGATCCCGACAAGGTCGACCCGACCAACCCCAGGTGCGACGGCGTGACCAAGCAGCCCCAGGCCGGCGAGATCACCGACATCAAGTCGCTCGCCGACGGAACCCAGGTCACGATCAACCTCGGCACCGAGAACGGCATCGACAAGACCAACTGGGTCGGCGACATCCTCGACCCGGCCGGCGCCAAGCTGACCGGCACGTTCAAGCTGGTGAGCGTGGGCAAGCGCGCCTCGGTCGGCAAGACCACGAACACCAGCGTGCCGCAGGGATCGACCATCGTGATCAAGCCCAAGCCGGGCCCGGCCATCAAGGCCTGCCATTAGTACGAGGGGGGCCTTGCGCCGGCCCCGCGTTTGGTCGCACGATCGCGCCATGGCTCGGGTTTCCAGGCGTCTACGCCTGATCGTCGCCGCCGCGGTCGCGGCGTGTTTCGTCCTGTCTGCGTGCGCGAAGAACGTCCCCCAGGACTCACGCACCGGCGAGGACGGGCGCAACAAAGGCGCCCAGGAGATGAAGCTCGAGAACAACGAGGCCAAGGCCCGCGGCATCGTCACCTACCCGGGCGGCGATCGCGTCGACTGGAAGGTGCTCGAGCTGCCCAAGGACAAGGTCGGCACCCTCGGTCTGCGCCTGCGCTGGACCCCGCCGCGGCCCGGCCTCGACCTGTCGATCGCCGTCTACAACGAGTGGGGCCGGCTGCTCACCGAGGCCAAGCCCAACAAGCGCAAGCGCTCGCGCAAGACCACCAAGAACCTCAGCCTCGAGAACATCCGGGGCAAGCTCTTCATCCAGATCTACGCCTCGGAGCGCGGCGACGCGGGTCGCTACACCCTCACCGCCGACTGGAAGGAGCTGACGGTCGAGACCTTCGACTGGCTCGCCGTCGAGATGCTCGACCCACCCAAGCTCCCGGCCGTGCCCGAGCCGGTCAAGCCGTGCGACCTCGCGGCGTTCGACAAGAAGAACCCCGACTGCGCCAACAAGTGCCCGGCGCCGGTCGACCCGACCTGGCCCGGCTGCGCCGGCCAGTGCCCGACCCCGCCGGATCCGAACATCCCGGCCTGCATGAAGACGATGCCGTGCCCGACGCCGCCCGACCGCAAGTTCGCGCAGTGCAAGCCGTCGAACTGGCCGCCGTGCGATCCGGCCAAGATCGATCCGGGCAACCCGAACTGCGACGGCTACAAGCCGCCCGATCGGCTCGGCGAGGTGACCGACGTCCAGGCCGACGCCGGCGGCAGCGGCATCCAGATCACGATCAACATCGGCACCGACGACGGCGTCGATCGCGGCTGGAAGGGCGTGCTCCTCGACTCCAACGACAAGCCGATCCGCGGTTCGGAGTTCAAGCTGTCCAAGGTCACCAAGAAGTCGTCGGTGGCCAAGGTGAAGCTCGACGCCTCCAAGCTGATCCCGAACAACCCGGTGCGGCTCAGCGCGCCGTGATCCAGAGAGGGTCTTTCGCAGTGACCTTGAGAGGGTCTTTCGAAAAGACCCTCCCGGCCAGCACTTCCCCCACAACCTGGTAGTCAACCGACGTGCATGACCCTCTAGTCGGCAAAGTCTTCGATGGACGCTACGAGATCCTGGCTCGCATCGGCGAGGGCGGGATGGGTGTCGTCTACAAAGCGCGCCAGGTCTCGATCGACCGCGTCATCGCGATCAAGGTGCTGAACCCGCAGATGGCGTCGGATCAGCAGTGGGTGCAGCGCTTCTCCAACGAGGCGAAGGCCTGCTCGCGGCTGCAGCACCCCAACACCATCCGCATGTTCGACTTCGGCCAGACCTCGGACGGCCGGTTCTTCATGACGATGGAGTTCCTCGAGGGGAACGTCCTGCGGGCGGCGATCAACAACCAGCCGATGGCGCCGAATCGGGTGATGAAGGTCCTGATCCAGTGCTGCGCCTCGCTGGCCGAGGCCCACGCGATCGGCATCATCCACCGCGACATCAAGCCCGACAACGTGTTCCTGCTGAACATGGCGGGCTCGCCCGACTTCGTGAAGCTGCTCGACTTCTCGGTGGCCAAGCTGCTGCAAGAGGGCGGGCAGATGAAGACCCAGGCCGGCGTGGTCTTCGGGACGCCGCAGTACATGTCGCCGGAGCAAGGCCGCGGCCTGCCGCTCGACGCGCGCTCCGATCTCTACGCGCTCGGCATCCTCGGCTACGAGATGCTGACCGGCCGGGTGCCGTTCAACGACGACAACCCGATGACCGTGCTGCAGATGCACCTCCGCAGCGAGGTGCCGCCGATGCCGCCGTCGGTGCCGGCCAACGTCCAGAACGTCATCAAGCGGGCGCTCGACAAGGAGCCCGGCCGCCGCTACCAATCGGCGGGCGAGATGATGCAGCACTGCCAGCAGGTCTTCGCGGAGCTGTCGGGCGGCGTGGGCATCGGCGTCGCCGGTGGCGGCGCGCCCAAGACGATGATCGCTCCCGGTCCTGGGATGCCGGGCGGTCCGCAGATGCCGCCGGGCATGGCCCCGCCGGGCATGATGCCGCCCGGCATGGCCCCGCCACCGGGCATGATGCCGCCCGGCATGGCGCCGCCGCCGGGTGCCCCCGGGTGGAACCCGCAGCAGATGCCGCAGCCCGCGGGGCCACCGCCGGGGGCGCCGGGCTGGAACCCGAACGCGGCCGGCGCGGGCGCCGCGCAGAAGACGATGATCGCCGGCATGCCGGCGCCGGGCTACCCGGGAGGACCAGGCGGACCGCCGCCAGGTGCGCCGGGCGGCTATCCACCGCCGGCCGCGCCGCCGGGTGGGCCGGGCGGATACCAGCCCGCGGGCCATGCGCAGAAGACGATGATCGCCGGGCTGTCGCCGCTGATGATGCCGCCGGGTGGGCCGTCGCCGATGGCGCCACCGCCGGGCATGTCGCCGCAAGGCATGCCCCAGGGCATGCCGATGGGCACGTCCCCCGGGGGCGCGCCGTATCCGGGCGCGCCGGGCGGCCCGCCACAGGCCGGCCCACAGAAGACCATGATGCTGCAGCCCACCGAGGGCGTGGTGTCGTTCGCGCAGGGCGGCCCCGCCGCTGCGGCGAGCGGCCCCGGCGCGGCCCCGGCCGCGGGGGGCGCGTCGACCGGCTTCTGGATCGGCAGCATCCTCGCCGGCGCCGCGGTCGGCGCGCTCGCGTACGTCATCGTCCTCCAGCTCTGATGCCGCCCGACGACGACGACCTCCCGGCGCCGGCCCCCACCGACGCCGCCTCCGACCCGCCGGCCGCGCACAGCGACCTGCGCGCGAAGGACGTGCTCACGCGCAGCGCCGCCGAGCTGGAGGAGCTCGAGCGCAGCCTCGACCCCGCCGTGCGCGCCGAGCTCGAGAGCTGGTTCGCGCGCCCGAGCGCGATGGTGGTCGAGGAGCAAGTCGAGGCCGAGGCGGTGCCGAGCCCGGGCTTGCAGCTCGGCTTCGGCGATGGCATGGAAGCGCAGCTGGCCGCCGAGGCCGCCGCGCGCAAGAAGCGGGTCGAGGCCGCGGCTGCGGTGATCTACCCGTGGATGTACGACCTGCTCGAGCGCCACCAGCGCTACGACGTCCGCCCCATCGTCCCGCCAGCGCCAGTGCTCGACACCTCGATCCTGGCCGTGGCCATCCCTGGCGAGGAAGAGATGGCGACGATCGGCGAGCCCCGCGAGTACGGGCTCAGCCGGGAGATCGAGGCGGCGCTGGCGGACGCCGCGCCCCAGGCCGTGCTGCGCGACCTGTACCGGCCCGAGACCGAGTTCACCATCCAGCTCACCGCTCCCGAGGAAGAGGGCGACCAGCCGACGGACGGCCACCGCGAGGTGCTGGCGGCCCTCGACTGGCGGCCCGAGCCGGTCGAGCGGCTGGCGCTGGCGGCGAGCGCCCGCACGGCCCACGCCGAGTTCCGCGAGATCACCGCCCCGCCCTGGCCCGAGACGGTCGCGGCGGCCAAGGCGATCCGTCACCAGCGGAGATCGTCGTGACTCCGAGGGAAGATGGATCGCCTTCGATCCGTACGATGAGCGGGCAGGCCGCTGGCCTGCCGAGGCGGTCATGACTCCCGAGCCCAAGATCATCCCGGTGGAGCCGTTCGTGATGCGTGGCGTCGGCCTCACCGATGTAGGTGTGCAGCGCACGCAAAACGAAGACGCGATGTACTTCGACGACTTCCTCGGCATGTACCTGGTGTGCGACGGGATGGGCGGCCACGCCTCCGGTCAGGTCGCCTCGGACATCGCCATCCGCACGATCGTGCACGCGATGAAGACCGGCGATCCACGCCCGGCCCCGGGGCAGGATCCGCTGGTGGCCGCGATGAAGGCGGCCAACGCCGCCGTGTTCCAGCGCGCGCAGGTCGACCCGACCTGTCACGGCATGGGCACCACCGCCGTCGGTCTGCGCATCGAGGGCGCCACCGCGCACATCGCCCACTGCGGCGACTCGCGCGGGTACCTGCTGCGCCAGGGCCAGTTCCACCCGATCACCCGCGACCACTCGCTGCGCAACCTGTACCAGGACCGGCCCGATCTGGTCGGCCAGCTCGGCCCCGCGACCTCCAACGTCATCATCCGCGCGGTCGGCCTCGACGCCGCCGTCGAGATCGAGCACAACGCGCTGCAGATCGAGCACGGCGACATCTTCATCCTGTGCTGCGACGGCCTGTCGGACCTCGTCGACGACTGGATGATCCGCGAGATCATGACCGCCGGCGATCCGCTCGAGGTGACCGCCGAAAACCTCGTGCGCGCCGCCAACAACAACGGCGGCACCGACAACATCACCGTCGTGCTGACCCAGGCGTTCTTCGACACGCTGTGGGCCGCGCCGCAGCCGCACTACGGCTACCAGCAGGCGTATTGATCGCTGCGGCGCCCGCGCGCGGGCGGCGGCCGCGTGACGCTCGCTAGATCGAACCGGCCGACGCGCGCTTGAGCTGCGCGACGGCGTCGGGGTAGCGGCCGAGCTTGGCGTAGACCCGGGCCAGCCCGGCGGCGGCGCGCACCGCGAAGTCGGGGTGCGTGGCGGCCTGGCGGAACGCCTCCTCGGCGCCGAAGAAGTCGCCGGACAGCGTGAGCACGTCGCCCAGCGTGGCCCACAGCGCGGCCACGCCGACCGGCGACACCGCCCGTCCCAGCCCGGTGCGGACGACGTTGGCCGCGCGCGGCGCGTCGCCGAACTTCGCCAGCGCCACCGCAAAGGCGACGCGCGCATCGCCGAACGCCGGCGCCAGATCCACGGCGGCCTGCAGCTGCTCGACGGCGATCTGCAGCTCGCCCGAGCCGATCGCCTGGACGCCACGGGCGTAGTACCGCCGAGCGACGGCCGACATCAGTCGAGCTCCAGGAGCGAGAAGCGCGCCGACGCGTCGTCGCCGCCGCCCGCGGGATCCTCGCGCCGCTCAGGCGCCGCGGGGGCCGCCGCGGCGGTCGGCGCCGCCGGGGCCGCCGCGGGGGCCGGGGCCGCCGCCGCTG
>Ga0073899_10003245_pt1 | contig 14455 bp, 14 predicted proteins | sample KloWWTmetaKNB5Ph_FD_88975 | JGI IMG/M metagenome (GOLD analysis project Ga0073899, IMG submission 88975) | Active sludge microbial communities from Klosterneuburg, Austria, studying microevolution and ecology of nitrifiers - Klosterneuburg... | ecosystem: Engineered > WWTP > Aerobic digester >... | reverse complement strand
GTGCTGGACGAAGCCTTCGCCTCGCGCCAGGGCGCGCTCGATGGCTTCCTCGGTGCCGCGGTCGCCCTGCATCTGGTCGCGACCGTCGCGGTGATGGCCGACGCGCGCGATCTGCAGAAAGCGGTCGGCAGCGGCGATGGCGCCTGGTTCGCGACCAGCGACACGCGCGGGCGCGGCAGCCTGCGTGCCGCCGATGGCAGCGGTACCGCCGCGGACGCGCTCGCCCAGTTCATGCCGACCGTGTTCCTGTACGACGCCTACCCGGGCGGCATCGGGCTCAGCGAGCCGCTCTATCTGCGTCGCGAGGAACTGTTGTTGCGTGCACGAGAGCTGGTCGCCGGCTGCGACTGCAAGGCCGGTTGCCCGGCCTGCATCGGGCCGGTACTCGCCGCCGACGAGACCAGCGCGACGACGCCGAAGCAACTGGCCCTGCGCGTGCTCAGCCTGCTGGCGACGCGATGAACGCCAGCATTGAACAACTGCGGCGACTGCGCGCTCAGGCCGGTCTGCCTCCAGCGGCCAGCGCCTCCCTGCCGACGGTCGACGCACCGGCGCTGGCCTTGCGCACGCTGATGCAGCGCCATCGCAACTTCGACGTTGCGCCGATCTCGGCCGATCGCGACCTGCCGGGCAGCGAAATCGCTCCCGGTTTGCGCTACGTCGAGTCACGCATCGACTGGCTGCCGCCGCCCAGCGCGCTCACCGCCGGATTCGATCGCCACCACGCCGACGCGGCGCCGATCGCCGCCGAGCGCGTGCTCGCCTTCGATACCGAAACCACCGGGCTCGCCGGCGGCAGCGGCGCGCGTGCGTTCATGATCGGCGCCGCCGACTGGCATGGTGGCGGCCTGCGCATCCGCCAATTGCTGATCACGACGATGGCTGCGGAAGCCGCGATGCTCGACCGGTTCGCGCAGTGGTGTGGCGAACACGACGTGCTCGTCAGCTACAACGGCAAGTGTTACGACGCGCCGCTGCTGGCGGCACGCTATCGGCTCGCGCGCCGCGCCAATCCACTTGCCGGGCTGATGCATCTCGACTTGCTGCATCCGGCGCGCCGCCGTTGGCGCGGGGTCTACGAGAACTGCCGGCTGGCGACGATCGAACGGCAGGTGCTCGGCGTGTTGCGCGAAGACGACCTGCCGGGCTCCGAAGCGCCGGCGGCGTGGCTGTCCTACCTGCGCGGCGGCTCGGCCGCGAACCTGCGCCGCGTCGCCACCCACAACGCCACCGACCTGAGCAGCCTGATGGCATTGCTGCAGCGCCTGGCGGCGTAGCCGGCGGCCCGGGGACGGGTCTCATAGCCGCCCCGCGCGCGTCGCTTGGGGGTGGGCGATGAAAGTCCAGCGCTTTCGCGTACTGCGAGGAACGACCCCTTGGAGAATGCCCGTGACTCGACTGTTGTGTTCCCTCGCCTTGGTGCTTGCCGCACTTTCCGGAAGCCCGCGCGTGCAGGCGACGGTGCTTGATCCGCAGTTTGGCGCCGGCGGCATCGTCTATCGATCAGGCAGCGCCGATGCCTTCCAGCCGCTGGGCAGCTGCCCGCACCCAGGCGGTTCGATCACCGTTGTTGGTCGCAACCAGGTAGGCCCGAGCACCACCGAACTCGTGATCCTGCGCCTGTTGCCCAGCGGCCAGCCGGATCCGGCCTTTTCGTCCGACGGCATTCATCGCCTGTCGCTGAATTCGTGGAGTCTTGTGGGCAACGTGGTCAGCGCCTGTTCGGGCCTGGCGACGCCGGAGCCGGGCGATGACCGCCTCACGCTGTTTTGGGCCACCAGCGGCGCGTTGGACACCCTCCAGGTCGACCTGGAATTCGGTCAGTTCAGCAGCGGCTATTGCGCCGGCATTATTGTGTGCGACCAACTCATGGCGGGCGCGTTGGGCGAGCCGCAAGGCACAATCGGCGCGATGGCGGCCTTGGGTCTGCAGCCGGGTTCCGATGGCCGGTGGTTGCTCACCGGTCGTTACACCACGGACGCCGCGCCGGAAGGGCGTGGCTTCATTGCCCGATTCAATGCCGATGGTTCGCTGCATGCCGTGCACAAGCCTGCGCTGCCGAACACCGTGGCCGTCGAGATCGCGAATGCATTCGATCTCGCGGGCGCCATCCGCTTCCTCGTCGTGCTCAAAGGCGAACATGGCTACGCGATCACGGCCATGCGTGTGGACTCACTGCTGAGCAGTTCGTGGATCGAATACATGCGCCCCTGGCAAGCGGTCCGACCCACCATCGGCAAGGGGCGTTACGTCGGCAACGAGACGCTGGTGGCACCCGTGCTGTTGTCGCCGCAGGCGCCCGCACTCGCCGTGCTGAATCCCGGCGCACTCGAGATGCTGACCTTGCCCAATGCGGTGATCGGGACCGATAGCTTTCCCGATCAGTCGGGCCGGCAGACGATCGCTGCAACGGCCAGCGGCCGGGACGGCGTGCTGGTGTCCGGTTCGCTGCAGAGTTCGGAATGGCTGGGTGCCGCCTACTATGCTGCGCGCGTCGACCTGAGCACGGGCACGCCCCGGATCGATCTCGATTTCGGCGACCAGGGCGCGACCCGCATCCCGTGGCAGCCCCCGGGCAGCACTTGCCAACCCGGCGAGAACGCGCAGATCGAGCAGACTGCTCTGGTGAGCTGGCAGCAGACCAATCTGATCCTCGGCACCAGCCACACCGACTGCCCGTGGTCGGGCGACGTCGCCTTCCTGGCGATGCGCGTCAACGGCGTGCCGATGCTGTCGGACGGGTTCGAATAATTGCGCCGGGGAAGGCAGCGAGGAGCGGAGCGCGCGCATCCACGACGGCAACGGATGCGCGCCCGGCTGCCGCCTGAGCGCTATGCTCCGCGCATCCACATCACCCGTTCGCGAGGAGTTCCGCATGTCCGCACGCTGGGTCAAATTGCCGAATGGCAACATCATCGACGCCAATTGCGTCGTCTACGTCAGCAAGCCTGATTCCTTCCCGGGTATGGACGGCGACGGCAATGATCGCATCGACTACGCGGTGACCTTTGGTACCGCACTCACGCGCGACACCTGGATGACCGCGGTCGGCAGCAAGGACGAGATCGCGGCGTTGGTGCGGCAGTTGCTCGGCGCCGCAGCCTGAGCGTGTTGGCCCGCGGCGACGTGATCGTCGCGAAGGCGCAGCACAAAGATTGACCCGCACCGGATGCAGCCGCGCGCTCGCAGCATTGGCTGCGAGCGCGGCCAGGTGGCACCATCGGCTTTGATTCGCGGGAGGCGCCGGATGTCCGGGGCAGCACAGCACGGCAGGGGTGGCGGGACCGGCTCGGCGGTCGATGCGGTTTGGCTGCGCGGCCGTCGGGCGCAGCTGTTCGCGGTGCTGATGCTGGTGCTGTGGCTGGTGTTCGTGCTGGTCCCGGTGCTGGACGGGAAGCCGCCGGCTGACCTCGTGTTCGTGCTGCTGCGCGCCCCATTGCTGGCACTCGCCGCACTGCTCAGCATCCACCACGGATTTGCGCATCTGCGCCCCGGGCGCGTGCGGCGTTCCTGGCTCCTGATCGGTGCCGCCATCGGCTCGGTATTCCTGGGCGAGGCGTACCGCGCGTGGCAGAGCCTGCAGGGCATCGCCAGCCCGCTGTTCGGCTTGTCCGATGTTTTTTACCTCGCCTATTTCCCGCTGTTGCTGGCAGGTTTGCTGCAGTTGCCGCGCGTGTTCAGCGGCCGCAACGATCTCGCCAAGTTTGTGCTCGACTGCGCCACCGTCGCGGTCGGTGGCGGCATGTTCGTGTGGCACTTCGCGATCCGCCCGGCGCTGGTGGCCAATGCCGGCAGCGACCCGCAACTGGCCTGGGTCGCGATCGCCTATCCGGTCGGTGATCTGCTGACCCTGGTCGGCATCGCCACCGTGCTGTTGCGCCTGCCGGTCGGGCCGACGCGGCTGGCCTACGTGCTGCTCGCGGCGGCGCTCGCCGCGAGCCTGGCCGGCGATCTCGCCTGGGTGTTGACGCAATTGCTGCGCGGCGAGCCGCACAAAATGCTGGCTGAGGCGCTGTGGTTCCTGCAGGCGCTGATCTTCGTGTTCATGGCGGCGGTCGCGCGGCGTCACGCCAGCGCCTTCAACGAGCGCCGCGATGATCGTGTCGGCCGTTTCGCGGTGCTGCCCTATCTGGCGCTGGCGGCTGGCTACGCGCTGATCGCCGGTGTGGTCACGGCCGACCCGGCCGATCCCGCCGATGCGCTGCGCAGCCTGCTGTTGTGGGGTGCGCTGCTGATCGCCTGTGTGCTCGCGCGCCAGGCTCTGGCCAGTCGCGAGACCGCGCTGTTGCTCGGCGAGCGTGCGCGTCTTTCCGGCGAGAGCCGCCTGGCCAAGCTGATCGAGAACGCCGCCGACGGCATCTTCGTGCTCGACCGCGAACTGCGCGTGCTCTACGCCAGCCCGTCGGCAGTGCGGCTGCTCGCAACCGGCGAAGAACGCCTGGCCGGCCAGCCGATCAGTGCCTTTCTGCCGCCCGATGATGCCGAGTCGCTGCGCTCGCTGATGGCTTCGCTTGATCACCAGACCGGTCGACGCGCCGGCAAGCTGGTGCTGCGCTTTGCCGGAGACGCCGGCGCCCCGGTCTGGGCCGAAACCACGGTGACTGACCAGCGCCACGATCCCGCGCTTGGCGGCGTGGTGCTGAATGTGCGCGACGTGACCGCGCACCATCGCCTTGAGGAACAAATGCAGCACGAGGCGCTGCACGATGCACTGACGCAGTTGCCAAACCGCGAGTTGTTCCTCGATCGCGTCACGCGCGCCGCCGCCAATGCGCGGCGCAGTGGCCACCAAGTCGCCGTCGCGGTGCTCGATCTCGACCAGTTTCGCTTGATCAACGACAGTCTCGGTCACGCCACCGGTGACCAGGTCATCGTGTTGGTGGCAGAGCGGCTGCGCGGCAGTTTGCGTGGCGGCGACACGCTGGCGCGGCTCGGCGCCGACGAGTTCGCGCTGATGCTCGACGACAGCGGCGACCCTGCGGCACTCGGCGCGCGTCTGGATCGGGTGCTGGCCAGTTTCGCCGGTCCGTTCCGCATCGGTCACCACAGCTTGCGCCTCAGCGCTGGCATCGGCGTGGCGGTGGCGCGCGACGGTGCCAGTGCCGAGGACCTGCTGCGCGACGCCGACACCGCGGTGAGTACCGCCAAGCAGGCCGGGCCGAATCGCTACCACATCTTCGAAGCGGCGCTGCATGCGCGCGTGGTCGAGCGCCTGGCGATGCAGGCGGCAATTCCCGAAGCGCTCGACCACGACCGCTTCGTGGTGCAACTGCAGCCGGTGGTCGGGCTGGCGGATGGTTATCCGATTGCGTTGCGGCCGCGTCTGCGCTGGCGTGACCCGGCCACGGCGCCGTTCCCGATTGAACGCGTGCGTGATGTCGTCGGCGACATCGACGTCGCCTTCCGGCTCAGCGAATGGGTGCTGGCCACCGCGCAACGCGAGTACACCAGCCTGTTGCGCTACCAGCCATCGGCGGGCGCGTTGTCGCTGCTGATCGCGCTCGACCATCGCCACATCCAGCATGCGCAGCTGGTGCCGCGGGTGTCGGAATTGCTCGAGCAGATCGGCATGCCGGCGGTGAACCTGATGGTCGCGGTCAGCGAGGACGCCCTCGGCGGCGACCACGAGCTGGCCTTGCGGCCGCTGCGCCAGCTGCGCGGACTCGGCGTGCGCCTGGCACTGGCGCGTTTCGGCAGCCGGGCGTCGTCGCTGGCGGCGCTGCACGAACCCTTGTTCGACGCCATCATCCTGTCGCGCAGCCTGTCACAGGCCTTGCATGTCGGTGGACGCGGCCACGCGCTCGTGCGCGGCGTCGTCGCCATGGCCGAGGCACTCGGTGCGCGCGCCATCGCCACCGGTGTCGACAACGAACAGATCCGCGATGCCTTGATCGAACTTGGTTGCCTCTACGGCATCGGTTCGGTGCTGGCGCAGCCGATGCCGCTGGAACACCTGCTGCCGTGGCTTGGCGGGCGCTTGTCCGAGAGCGGGCGTTGAGCCATTGCGGCAGCGAACATATCCAATCGCCGGATGCATGAGCGACAATCGCGGCGCTGCGCCCTGGCAGCCTGTCCAATGGAAGCGGAGATGGTGCAGATGCCGGACCACGTGACGCACCGCGGCGGTTGCCACTGCGGGCGCGTGCGGTTCGAGGTGGACGCGCCGGCGCGGATTGAGGTGCTGGACTGCAATTGCTCAATGTGTCGGCTGAGTGGCTTCTTGCACCTGATCGTGCCGAGCAGCGCTTTTCGCCTGCTTGCCGGTGAAGCCGATCTGAGCGAATACCGTTTTGGCAGCGGCGTCGCCCGGCACCGCTTCTGCCGTGTCTGCGGCATCAAGAGTTTCTACCACCCCCGCTCGCATCCGACCGGTATCGATGTGAACGCGCGCGCACTCGATCCCGGCACGGTCGCGGCCATGCTCGTCACCGCGTTTGACGGCGAGCACTGGGAACAACACGCCGCGGCACTGCGGCCGCTGCGCAGCGAGGGCGCCGGCGATGACTGAGTCAATACGCATGCGCCGCAACGGCGGGTTGGGCCCGGTCGCGCTGGCTGCGATGGTGCTGCCGCCCGTGTGGTTGCTGCTGTTGTTCGGACTCGATCTGCCGGAGCCGCTGCGCTTGGCCATCGGCAACTGGGCGACGGTGTTGCCGGCGGCGCTGGCGGCGGTGTTCGCCTGCAGACTGGCGTTGCTGCCGCATCTGGATCGGCGCCTGCGGTTCGGCTGGGCGCTGATCGGATTCGCGCTCGCGGCGGATGCACTCGGGTTTCTGGCGTTCGGCTGGTACGAGGCGGTGCTCGGAATCGATCCAACCTACAACTGGGTCAACCTGCCGTTCTACGCCTACTTCATCGCGATGTTCTTCGGCTTGTTGCTGCTGACGCCGCCTTCGCAGACGCGCGGCGAACGACCGCTGTATGCGCTCGACGTGCTCGCGGTCGGCCTGTCCGGTGCGATGTTGCTGACCGAGTTCGTGGTGCACCCGATTCTCGACGACCACAGCACGCCGCACAGCCTGCTGCAGATCCTCACCCTCAGCGCCTATCCGCTGCTGGGGGCGCTGACCCTGTTCGGCGTCGCCAGCCTGCTGATGCGTTTGCCCGAGGGCGTCGAACGGCGCCCCTACGTGCTGCTGATTGCTGCGGTCGCGCTGTATCTGTGCGCCGATTCCGCGTGGGCGATCTTGGCCCTGCTCGACGACTACGACACCGGCGCGATCAGCGATCTCGGCTGGCTGCTCGGCGCCTGCACGTTCCTCGCCGCGACCGAGATGGCGTGGCGCGAAAAGCGCGCCAGCGGCTTCGTGCGCAGCAGCTACCGCACGCACGAATACACGCGCCTGATGCCCTACCTGGCGATGGCCGTGGGCATGTGTGTGCTGCTCGCCGGCATTCTGGGCGAGGCGCGTGACCTGGTGCCGCTGGCGCTGTTTGGCAGCGTGCTGGCGCTGACGGTGTTTTGGCGTCAGTGGCTGGCGGCGCGCAGCCACCATGATCGCGCGCTGGCCGACACCCGTGCCAGCGCCGAGCGCCGGCTGGCGGCCCTGGTCGAGCGTTCCGCCGAGGTGATCTTCGTGCTCGGTCCCGACTTGCGCATCCGCTATGCGAGCCCAGGCGCCAGCCGCCAGTTCGGTGCCGAGGCCACCGCCGCCGGCGCGCTGCTGCTCGACGCCGTACACGCCGGCGATCAGTTCCGCGCACGCGCCACCATCGATGACGTCTTGCGCGGTCCCGGTGCGGTGGCCGTGGTCGAATGGCGACTGGCGCGTGCGCCCGAGACCTGGGTCGCCTGCGAAAACACCATCTCCAATCAGCTGCACGACCCGGCGGTGCAGGGCATCGTCGTCAATGCGCGCGACATCGGCGAGCGCCAGGCGCTGGAGGAGCGTCTACGCCGCCAGGCGCTGCATGACCCGCTCACCACAGTGGCCAACCGCGCGCTGTTCATCGACCGACTGATGCAGGCGCTGGTGCGGCGCCAGCGCCAGGGCGGCAATGTCGCGGTGCTGTTCATCGACCTCGACCACTTCAAGCTGGTCAACGACTCGCTCGGGCACCTCGCTGGCGACCACTTGTTGCGCGTCGCCGCGCAGCGGCTCACCGACAGTGTGCGCGCGGTCGATACCGTCGCGCGTCTGGCCGGCGACGAGTTCGCGGTGTTGCTGGAAGACGCCGGCGCGCAGAACGAGGTGATCGGTGTCGCCGGGCGCGTGCTGCACGCGCTGGCGACGCCGTTCGTGGTCGATGCACGCACCACCCTGCTCGGCGCCAGCATCGGCGTCGCCTTTGCGCATCCCGACGACAGCGCCGAGGACGTGATGCGCAACGCCGATCTCGCGGTCTACAACGCCAAGAGCGGCGGGCGCGGACGCGTCGCCGTGTATGCGCCGGAAATGCAGCAGGCGGTCGGCACGCGCCTGCGCCTGCATCAGGCCTTGCGCAAGGCGCTGGCGCAAGACGAACTCGCGCTGCACTACCAGCCGATCGTGGCGCTCGCAGACGGCGCACTGATCGGCGTCGAGGCGCTGCTGCGCTGGTCGGCCGCGGCTGAGGCGTCGCTGCCGCCGGGCGAAATCGTTGCCGCCGCCGAAGAGGCCGGATTGATCGACGCACTCGGTCGCCTGGTGCTGGTGCATGCGTTGCGCGATGCCGTTGCCTTGCGCCGGGAGGTCGGGCTGCCGCAGCTGTTGCTCACCGTCAACGTTTCCGTGCTGCAACTCGAAGACGCCGACTTCGTGCGCGATCTCGCCGCCATGCTTACCGCCAATGGCTGGCCCGCCGAGCAGCTGGTGCTGGAGTTCGATGAGCGCATCGGCAAGCGTCGCAGCGAGCAGTTGCTGCCGGTGCTGACGCAGTTGAAGGGCCTCGGCGTACGCTTGTCGATCGACAACTTCGGCATTGGCGAGGCGGCACTGACGATGATCGAGCGGCTGCCGTTCGATGTGCTCAAGCTGTCGCGGCATTTCGTCGCCCGTCTCGGCGAGCCCGAGGAGCGCGCATCCCGCGCGTTGGCCGAGGCCCTGGTCGGGCTTGGTCGCGCAATGGAGCTGACCAGCATCGGCCACGGCGTCGAGAACGCTCAGCAGTCCGCGGAGCTGGTCGCGATCGGATGTCGCCACGCCCAGGGCTTTCATCTGGCGCGGCCGATGCCGGTCGACGAACTCGCTGCCTGGATGCGCGAGCGCGCGTCGCGCGACTGAATCGCTGGCTGGCCTCAGCCAAGCGTGGCGAAGGCCGCGCGTGCCGCATCAAGGGTGGCGTCGATGACCGCATCGTCGTGTGCCATCGACACGAACCCGGCCTCGAATGCCGAGGGCGCGAAGTACACGCCACGCTCCAGCATGGCGTGGAAGAAGCGATTGAAGCGAACGCTGTCGCTGGCCATGGCCTGAGCGTAGCTCTCGACCGGATGCGCGGTGAAGAACAGCCCGAACATGCCGCAGACGCGGTTGCAGCAGAACGCGACGCCAGCCGCCGCCGCGGCGGCTTCAAGACCATTGCACAGCCGCTGCGTTTGTGCGTCCAGGCGCGCGTAGAAACCGGTCTCGGCGAGCAGGTCGAGGGTCGCGAGTCCCGCAGCCATCGCCACCGGGTTCCCGGACAGGGTGCCGGCCTGATAGACCGGGCCGCTAGGTGCGATCAGCTGCATGATCTCGCGGCGGCCACCGTAGGCACCGACCGGCATGCCGCCGCCGATGATCTTGCCGAAGGTCGAGAGATCGGGGCGGATGCGGTACAGATCCTGAGCGCCGCCGGGCGCCACGCGGAAGCCGGTCATCACTTCGTCGAAGACCAGCAGCGCTCCAAAGCGCGTACACAGTTCGCGCAGGTGTTCGAGGAAACCGGGGCGCGGCAGGATCAGGTTGGCATTGCCGATGATCGGTTCGACGATGATGCAGGCGATGTCGGCGCCTTGTTGCTCGAACAGCTGGGTCGCGGCGTCGAAGTCGTTGAACGGCAGGGTCAGGGTCAGGTCGGCGAGCGCGGCCGGAACGCCGGGCGAGTTCGGCAGGCCAAGGGTGAGTGCGCCCGATCCGGCCTTGACCAGAAAACTGTCGCCATGGCCGTGGTAGCAACCCTCGAACTTGACCATGCGCGAGCGCTGCGTGTAACCGCGCGCCAGGCGCACTGCGGCCATCGTCGCCTCGGTGCCGGAGTTGACCATGCGCACCATTTCGAGGCCGGGCACACGTTCGATCAGGCGTTCGGCCATGGTCACTTCGAGCGGATTCGGAACGCCGAAGGAAAGCCCGTTGACGGCGGTGCGCAAGACCGCATCGAGCACGCGCGGATGCGCATGACCGAGGATCATCGGTCCCCAGGAGCCGACGTAGTCGATGTAGCGCTTGCCGTCGGCGTCGAACAGGTAGGGGCCCTCGGCGCGCACCGCGAAGAACGGCTCGCCGCCCACCGACTTGAACGCGCGCACCGGCGAGTTCACGCCACCGGGCATCAGATTGCGGGCAGCGGCAAACAGCTCGGCATTACGGCTCATGGACACTCCGGTCGGAAAACAGTTGGCTGAGTTCGCGCGCCGCGCTTTCGCGGTCGTCGGCGTCCCAGATCGCGCCGAGCACGGCGATGGCGTCGGCGCCGGCCGCGATCAGGGGGCGCGCATTGTGCGCGTCGACGCCGCCGATCGCCACCCGTGGCAGCAAGAGATTCGCGGCCGCGCCGAGCAACGCCGGATCGGCACGACGCGCGCCGGGCTTGGTGGTGGATGCGTAGAACGCGCCGAAGGCGAGGTAGTCGGCGCCGGCGCGGGCTGCGGCTTCGGCACGGGTCAGGTCGTTGTAGCAGGACGCGCCGATGATCGCGCCGGCGCCAAGCGTGGCGCGGGCGGCGGCGAGGCCGGCGTCGTGCTCGCCCAAATGCACGCCGTCGGCGCCGACCGCGGCGGCCAGCGCGACGTCGTCGTTGATGATCAGCAGTGCGTCGTGCGCACGCGTCAGCGCACGCAGCGCCTTCGCCTGTTCGTGCCGGCGCCCGCCGTCGCCGCTCTTGTCGCGGTACTGCACGACGCGCACGCCGCCGCGCAGCGCCGCCGCGACGCCGGCGTGCAGCGCCAGGCCGTCGCGGTCCTCGCGCGTCAGCAGATAGACGCCGCGAATGCCATGTCGAGCTTCATTGCTGCCTGCCACAATACGCGCCCTGCCGTTTCCGGATCCGAATGATGAGTGTTGGTGTCGACAGGCCGTTCCGAACCTACCTGTGCGTGGTTTGCGGCTTTCTCTACGACGAAGCGCTGGGCCTGCCCGAGGAAGGCATCGCGCCCGGCACGCGCTGGGAAGCGGTACCGGAGGACTGGGTCTGTCCCGACTGCGGTGTCGGCAAGGCCGACTTCGAGCTGGTCGACATCAGTTGAGGCGGGCGTCGCGGCTGCCGAGTTCGACCATGATCTGGCGGATGCGGTCGTGGTCCTCGGCCTGCGGCACCAGCGCCAGGTAGTGGCGCAGGTCTTCGCGCGCAGCGCGCACGTGGCCGACGCGCGCATACAGCAGGCCGCGCTCGCGCACTTCGTCGGGGTCGCGCTGGTCGAGCCAGACGATGCGGTCGGCGCAGCGCAGCGCGCGCTCGAACTGTTCGAGTTCGATATAGGTCTGGCGCAGGTTGCGCAGCATGCGCGTCAGGATCACGCGCGTCGGCGCCGGTTCAAGCATGCGCCCGAGTTGCTCGTCGTCGACCTGACGACCGGAAAGATGCGGCTTGGCACGCACGCGCAGTTCGCCGGCGTCGAGTGAGCGACCCTTGTTGAACGGATCGAGTACCAGCAGGCCGCTGTCCACCGGCAGCCGGATCAGGAAATGGCCGGGAAAGGACACGCCCTGCAGCGGCAGGCCGACGCGGCGGGCGAGATCGAGTTCGAGCACGGCGAGTGCGATCGGGTTGCCGGTGCGGCGTTCGATCACCTGGTTGAGGTAGCTGTTGCGCGGGTCGTAGTAGTCCTGCTCGTTGCCGGTGTAGCCCTGCTCCTCGAACAGGAAGCCATGCAGCGCACGCAAGGCATCCAGCGCGTCGACGCTGGCCCCTATGCGCTCGCGCACCGCCTCCGACTGGCCGCGCACCAGGTCTTCGTAGCCGGCCGGGTCGATCTCCGGGTATTCGTCGCGCGCGATCTGCAGCGCCGCCCACAGCAACGGGATGTCCTCGTCGCGGGCGTCGCGCAGGTACTGCCAGCTGGCAGCGGCATCAAGTTGGGCGAGAGAGGTGTTCATGCCGACTTGATAGGGCCGTGCCGGACGCAGGTCAAGCAAAACTAGTGGCCGCCGTTCAGTTCTGTCGGCAGCGTCAGCGGGTCGCCCGCGACCAGGCCGAGGGCGGCACCGACACCGGCGTTCAGCTCCAGCACGTAGCGCGCATTGCCCTCGCTCGGGTAGGTCGGGCAGCGGTCGCCGCCGTGCTTGCAGGTCGGCACCCGGTAGTGCGCGCTGACGAAGCGAAGGTCGCTGTCGAAATAGAGAATATCGAGCGGGATCAGCGTGTTCTGCATCCAGAAGGATTGCGGTTCAGCGGTGTCGAACAGGAACAGCATGCCGCGGTCGGCCGCCATCGACTCGCGGTACATCAGGCCGCGCGCGCGCTCGGCATCGTCGTTGGCGATCTCGACCGCGAAACGCCTGCCCTTGAGCTCGACCTCGGACGTGCCCGCGAGCGGGCAAGCGGCGAGCAGCAGCAGCGCCGCAAGCGTGAGCGCGCGCTTCATTCCTGTGGCTGCATCTGCTGGCGCGCGTTGAGGTGGGCGAAGCGTTCGATCAGCCCGGTCAGCAGCGCGAAGTCCCGGGGCGACATGTCCATGAACTCGACGCTGAAGGCGCGCTCGTCGAGGCGGATCAGTTCCACCTCGGCGCGAAACGGTTCGGCGCCCGGGATCAGAAGGTTCAGCGCGAAGCGGCTGCCGTCGGGCGGCGAGAACTCGGCGGGGCGCTCCATGCGCAGGCCGTTGATCGAGAGGTCGACCAGGGTGGCGCGCACCGACTTGCCCTGGATCTCGACCTCGCCCTCGCCACTGGTGGCAAAGCGCGTCTCTTGTCGTCGGTCGTCGTAGATTTCAGCCATGAGTGCACCTCCTGTGGCAAGGGCCCGATGCTAACAGCCGCGCTCAGGCGACGGCAGCGGCGCGGTGTTCGCGCCAGGCCAGCACCAACTTCGTTCCTCCGAGGAACACGGCAGCACCGACCAGGCCGACGAAACCGCCACCGACGACCTGGTCGCTGAGCCAGTGCCCGCCGCCGTACAACCGCGGCAGCGCCAGCAGCGGCAAGGTCAGCAGCGCGACCATGCCGCGGCGCCAGCCGCAGGCGTGGCCGATGACCAGCGCGACCAGCAGGAACACCCCGGCATGGTCACCCGGGAAGCTGTTCTCGGCGTGATCCTTGAGCATCGGCACCCAGGCTACCGCCGGCTCGGACTCCAGTCGCACCGCATCGGGCAGCACCAGGGTCGGGCTGAGGCGACCATCATCGAGCAGCGGCTTCACCACTTTTTGCACCCAGAGCACAGTGAACACCGCCAGGGCGCAGCCGAGGCCGGCGCGAGCGCGCCAGTGACGGCGACCGTCCGCGGCCATCCAGTGCGCGTAGAGGCCAAGCAGCAGTGCCGCCGGAACCGCGTCGAACAGGCGCGAGTTGGCGATCGCCCAGAACGTCTGCCATGCGCCGGGCTGCGCCAGGCTGCCATTCAATGCTCGGAATGCGCCGGTATCGGCCCCCAGCCAGGCAACGCGCGAGGCGTCGACGGCGAGGAAGCTCGCCAGCAGCAGGCCGGCGAGCGCCAGATAGCAGGCGAGCCAATACCAAGGAGCCCGAATCGGGATGGCGGGGGGGGCGAACATGGCGGCATGGTGCCGGCCGGTCGCATTGCCGGCAAGCGGGGCGTCTTCTGGAACGCCCTGTCCGGGCGCGCCCGGGGCAGCGATCGGGTTTGATTGGGGTTCCGGCTGGGTTGCGGTTGCCATTTCCGGACAGCCTCGCTATAGTCGCCGGCCTTTTTGGACCCGACCCTCTTCGGAGCACGCAGATGAAAACCGTCAGCGCAAACGCGCAGACCGTAAAGCGCGACTGGTACATCGTCGACGCCACGGACAAGACGCTCGGCCGTCTCGCCAGCGAGCTCGCGCATCGCCTGCGCGGCAAGCACAAGCCTGTCTTCACCCCGCATTGCGACACCGGCGATTATCTCGTCGTGGTCAACGCGGAGAAGGTTGCCGTCACCGGCAACAAGCTGCAGGACAAGCAGTATCACCGCTTCACCGGCTACATCGGCAACCTGAAGACGGTGTCGCTACGCGACCTGCTGGCGACGCACCCGGAACGCGCGATCGAGATCGCCGTCAAGGGCATGCTGCCGAAGAATCCGCTGGGCCGCGCCATGGCGCGCAAGCTCAAGGTCTACAAGGGTGCCGAGCACCCGCACACCGCTCAGCAGCCGCAAGCGCTGAACATCGGCTGACAGG
>Ga0073899_10003240_pt1 | contig 14462 bp, 15 predicted proteins | sample KloWWTmetaKNB5Ph_FD_88975 | JGI IMG/M metagenome (GOLD analysis project Ga0073899, IMG submission 88975) | Active sludge microbial communities from Klosterneuburg, Austria, studying microevolution and ecology of nitrifiers - Klosterneuburg... | ecosystem: Engineered > WWTP > Aerobic digester >... | reverse complement strand
GTGATCGAAGACATCGATCGGGTGCTGGTACTCGCTTCAGAGGTCCTCGTCTCCGCGCCCTCCGTGGAGCGGGAGGTCATCAGGTTCGATGACGCCAAAGTTGCTCGGATTCAGCAACTGGGCGGACTTGCTCTTGACGTGTACGTCACCATCGACCCGCACCATTTTCGACTCGTCGTGCGCGATGACTGCCATGTGGTACTCATCGCCAGACAGCTCCACCTGAACCTTGCGTTCAACGTCACCAACCTGCGCGTCAATCGTAATCGTGCGCGAAGTTTCGTCTCTGGGGCGACTCAACTTCGTGATGTGCCCGAAGAGCGTGCGCTGGGGCAAGACATAGTCACCCTTGTAGTAGCTCGTCGCCTTCTCAAGAACCCCAACATGCTTCCCGCCGAAAACGAACTTTGACGGCTTCGTCTCGAATAGAGGGCTTGATGCCGCCGTCACGGTGATTTCAAACGCTCTGTTGTGCTTCTCACCGCTGAAGCCGAGCAGCGCATCGCACATGTTTGAACTCGCCCCGGCCAGGACGGCCTCGTCAAACACTCCAAGGTCGCCATGCTCCTCGTAGGTCGTGCTCGCCTTCTCAAGAGCGCCCAGGCCTGCGACGAGGCTGGCTGTGATCGCCTGCGCTAGTGGGATCGCAGTCGCCAACTCCCGTTGGACTGGAACCGCTTGAACTGGCGCGATGACATTGACCACATAGCTTCCGACTTCGGTTTGTCCAAGGAGTAGTGTTTCGAGGTACTCCTTCGCCTCCTTGGGCGCGCCACGCGTGAACTGCTTCCTCTTCGCGTACAGGGAGCGCGCTGCCGCTGACAAGAGGTCCTTTGCCTTTGCGATTAGCAGGACACCATCGTTGATCGGAATAGTCCCGCCGTCCGTGTCCTCGGCAATTACACGAATCGCGATGACGTTCGCAAACAGCCGCTTTACGTCGCTCAGGACATCAGCAGGGGCGCGATTTTCGAATGAAGCGATTGCCGACAGAGCATCGCGAATGCGCTGTCGAAAATCCTTGACGTACGGGAACGGCAGTACAACTTCGGCGTCTTCCTCATGATGCCGATGCCAGATGGTCGCGACACTGCGAATCTTGCCGTCTTGGAACCACTCCTTCGATTGCAGGTAAGCCTGGACTTGCTCGACGGATGCGTCGAGATCGCGTCGATCGCGGGAGCCGCCTTCGCTCACAGCCATTCCCCGTGACTCGCGCGGTCCATCATCTCCAGCAGCTTTGCGCTTGTCAGGCGCTGTGCGAGCGGGACGTGGACCGTAACGCTTTCTTCGTTGTCAGTCGGCTCAGCCTCCTTCAACGAGAGCCAGTAGCAACTGTTGAAGAGCGCGATGTGTTCGTCGTTGTGGGCGATCCATGCTTCGAGTTCAGCAGGGACCAGAAGCACGGCAAGGTAGCGAGGCGCGGCAAAGTCGTCACCACGCAGATCGTCGTAGTTCTTGCGGCTGAGTTTGTACTTGATCACCCCCCCGACCTCGTCCACAAGATTCTGTTGCGCGCTGCACTTGAGTTGGAACTCGATCTGCGGGCTTCGGATCGGGCGTCCGTGATAACCCCTACTCTTGAACGCTACGTCGATGCTGTCGTCGTCGACAGGGCTGTCGACGCGGTTCAGCCCTGCATGCGCGGCCAGCGCGCACACGTACGCGTAGTTGAACTGTTCCTTCTGCTTTTGTGGGTCCATGCGTCGGCCGACCGCTCTCCTCCGGGTCGTCCCATGTTACACATCGACAAGACGCAAACCGCTGGGTAAATGCGGTTTGAATCGGAAGTGCAGTCAGCAGATAAACCTCACGGCATCGTCGATGACGCGGCATCGCCGCTTCTCCCAGTCGAAGAAGGCACTCAGGAACGCAGAGTGCCAATCTGCAACTGCCGCTAGTCAGGAGTCATGCTTCAGGCGTCCGGACTGAGCCGAAGGTCAGGAACCCGTCGCTGAGCCGTCAGTGAACCGGCTGCGGCCAGGGGCAGCAACCGCTGCATACCGGCTCTACGCGATCTTCCTCTGACACGCGGCCCAGGGTCGTTGCCTCGCGGGCTGGCGTCGATCCGGCCCTCCACCGACAGGCCTTAGCATGAGCGCATGGACGATGCCACCGCCGAGTTCTATGCGCGCAATGCGAAAGACGTGGTGGCCCGGTACGAGGCGGCCGCCAGTTCGATCGCGCGCTACTTCGGCGTAGCATTTGCCGCAGGGTCGCGCGTCCTGGATGTCGGTGCAGGATCGGGGCGTGATCTGGCCTTGCTACTGCGCGGCGGCTTCGAGGCCTTCGGGGTCGAGCCCGTTGACGCGCTGCGCGTCGAAGCGCTGGATCATCACCCCGAACTCAGCGGGCGGCTCGCGTCCGGAGTGCTGCCGGCCATCGGTGTGCCGTTCGGCGGAGTGTTCGACGGGGTGCTGTGCAGTGCCGTGCTGATGCATGTGCCCGAAGCCGACTTGTTCGACACCGCCTTCGCGCTGCGCGGTTTGCTGCGGCCACACGGGCGGCTACTGATCTCGCTGCCGCTGGCTCGCACCGACGTGGGTGAGGATGGGCGCGATGGTTCCGGCCGTTTGTTCAGCCCCTACACCGCGGAGTACCTGCAACTGCTCTTCGAGCGTGTGGGATTCCAGCAAATCGGGCGTTGGGACGACGACGACGCGCTGGGCCGGGCCGGTACCCGCTGGTTCACGCTGCTGTTCGAGCTTCGGATCGGTGGTGCCCTGCGGGCGATCGATCAGATCGAGGGCATCCTGAATCGCGATCGCAAGGTTGCTACCTACAAGCTTGCCCTGTTTCGGGCGCTGGCTGAATTGGCCACGCAGGAACCACGCGGCGCGCGCTGGCGGTCAGATGGCCGTGTCGGCGTACCGATCCGGCGCATCGCCGAGAAGTGGCTGGGCTACTACTGGCCGATCTTCGCCGCCGGGACCTTCATCCCGCAGTCGCAGTCTGAAGGGGCCGGCAGCACCAAGCCGGTCATGTTCCGCAAGGCCATGAGTGCGCTGATGGCCCCGTATCGTGGTGCCGGCGTTCACGGTGGCCTGGCCGCTTGGCAGCAGGACTTGCAGGCCGGTCGGTTGTCGGCTGCCGCCGCGGCGATGCTGGAGGCGGCGCTGCAATCGATCGCCTCGGCGATCCGTTACGGTCCGGTCGACTTCTCGGGCGGCTCGCTGGAGACCGGCAGGGTGTTCAGCCACGACCCGAAGACTGCGGATGTCGTGATGTCGAGTGAGTTGTGGCGGGAGCTCAGCCTGCTGGGACACTGGATCATCGATGCGGTGGTGCTGCGCTGGGCGACGTTGACCGAGCGTTTCGGGCAGCGTCAGGGAATCCGGTCGAGCGATGTGCTGCCGCTGCTGCTGGCGCGGCCGGAGCCGGAGCGGGCGACACACCTGGCGCGACAGGTCTATCTCCAGAGCGGCCTGGGAGTCTGCGTGTGGTCCGATCGGCGCCTGGGTGCGGGCCTCGCCGTAGACCACGTGATTCCCTTTGCCCTCTGGGGCTGCAACGACTTGTGGAATCTTTTGCCCGTGGCGCCAACCATCAACAACCAGAAATCCGACAAGCTGCCAACCTCCGAGTTGATGCGGTCGCGCCGACCGCAGATCGTGCAGTGCTGGGAAGTTCTGCGCGACGAGGCATCGGTGGCCTTTGACCAGCAGGCGGCACACCTCCTCGGGCGCAAGCTCACCGGGCCTCTGGGTTGGCAGGATGCGCTGTTCGCGCGTTTGCGCGAGGCGGTGGAGGTGACGGCGTTGCAGCGCGGAGTTGAGCGTTGGGCACCGCGTCTGTCCGCTTCGTAGAAGGGAAGTTGCGTGACGGATCCAGACCAAGAAGACGCAGTGATCAGGGCGGAGGCGTTCCGACAAGTCAGAAGGCTGCAGGAAGTGCACGATCACCTGGACTCGGACCATCTGCGTGCAGGCTTTCAGTACCGCGGTGAACGGCTACCCCTGATCAATCAGCAACGGGGAATATTCAAACCCCGGCAGATGCGGCATTTGTTGTCGGTCAGGACCGTGTACCCGCGCCCCGGCTCCCGCGTCTGGTATGACGACCAAAGGGATGTGCACAGGCAGATCTTCGAAGGCGTCGACGCGGTTGATTACGCTTTCATGGGCACCAACCCCGATGTTGCTGAGAACCGTTGGCTCCGCGAGGCGTTTGAGCAGCAGACGCCGATTCTGTACTTCCTCGGCACGTCTCCGGGTCGGTACCAGGCCATTGTTCCGGCGTTCATTGCGGGGTGGGATCGCGGTGGCCTGCGGGCGAGCCTGGCCTTCGGGCAGCCGGGCGAAGCTGCGCTGAGTGCAGACGCGGCTGATCGCCGGTACGCGCTGCGCACAGTCAAACAGCGGCTGCACCAGGCATCATTCCGCGACGCCGTTATCACAGCCTACCGAGGACGCTGCGCGCTCTCCGGGCTGCCGGAGCCGATGCTTCTCGACGCTGCCCACATCGTCGCGGACGGCGACGAGCGCTATGGGCACCCTGTCGTCCCGAATGGCATTCCATTGTCCAAGATTCATCACGCCGCGTTCGACGCGCACCTCATCGGGATCGATCCCGACTTCAGGGTGCACGTGTCGGAACGCCTGCGGGCCCAGAAGGACGGGCCGATGCTGGAAGCGCTCAAGAGCTTGCATCTCGGGGACTTGCAGCTACCCGCTCGAGGCGTTGATAAGCCGGACCGGGAACGTCTGGCACAGCGTTTTGACGCATTCAAGGCTGCGGCGTAGCGGCCCAATCGGTCCGGCGCGAACGCTGTGATCGATGACGACGCAGGCCGACCACGCAGCGTGCCATTCAGCGACCACCCGCCCGCTCAGCCCTTTCGATACCGGACGCTCCAGCCGCTCTACACCGTCGCGCCTACGGGGGCTGGTCCAGGGCCATCTCGACAGTCGATGAGCCTCTGACCGGTCTTGAAGGCTCTCCCTGCCTCGGTGATGCAGTGTGCGTCGGCGGAAGGCCAAGTCGTGCGTGGTTCTGAGGGGTAAACCAAGGGGTAAACCGGAGCGCGGCTGAAGTCGAATTTCGGCGAACGGCGACGAACAAGAGTGAGCTCTAAGTTGTTGATTTATAGGGATTGCTCGTTCGCGACTGTTCGCTGCGATTCGCCAATACCGGCCTGTCACGCCGGGGGTCGCGGGTTCGAGTCCCGTCCACTCCGCCACACATTGAAGGCCACCGCAGCGCGGTGGCCTTTTTCTTTGGACGGTCCTCGCGGCGCGGGCTTGCGGTCGGTCCCGTTTTCTCAGCAGGTCTCGCCGGCCCTGACATCAAGCCCAGAGGTGGGCCTTCTCTCCCGCATCCACCGCTGATCTTCAAACGGTCGGCGCCCCGTCCCCGGTCCGTATGGCATAGCCAGGGCGGGCCGAATCGGGATCGGCGCCGACACGCAACTGAGCATTGATCACCCGTTGACGTCGCTGACCACAGGCAAGGACTTGTGGTCGAGCCTCGCTGCGGCTTGCTGGGCGATGCCATCCAGGTCGGGTTCAGCGGTCATCACCAGGGCCGACGGCAGAGCGTGCTGGCCGCTCAGCTTGACCACCAGCCGCGCCATGCCAGCACCGGCCTTGGCACGCCCGTGCCCTTGCCTACAATCGGCCGCGGCCGCTGGTTGCCTTCGTGCGCGCGCAGCGTGCCTGCGGCCGATGGCACCGGCCTTCCATGCAGACGCCCCAACAGTTCGGTCCGATTGAAGTCAACCCCGGGCAACGTGTGCTGCGGGTCAGCGGTGCGCCGGTGGCGATCGGCGGGCGTGCCTTTGACATGTTGTGTGTGCTGATCCAAAGACCCGGCGAGCTGGTGTCCAAGGATGAGCTGCTGGATGCCGTGTGGGGCCGCGTGGTGGTGGAAGAAGGCAACTTGCATGTGCATGTCTCGGCGCTGCGCAAGGCGCTGGGGGCAGGCGTCATCACCACGGTGCCGGGGCGCGGCTACCGGTTTGTGCCGCCGGCCGGCGCGGCTTCGAGCACGACGCCCGCCGCACCTGCCCCGGTTGCCGTCGCCGAACGCGGCCCCGCCTTGCTGGGACGCGAGCGTGATCTGGCAGCGCTGCATGCCTTGTTGAATGAAGCACGGCTGGTCACCCTGACGGGGCCCGGCGGCATCGGCAAGACGCGGCTTGCACGCGCGGCGCTGGCAGGGCGCGGGCAGCATCATGCCGACGGCATGGTGCTGGTCGAGTTGGCCGCGCTGACCGACGCGGCACTGATCCCCGGCGCCGTGGCCGCCGCGCTGCAGTTGCAGCTGGCCACCGCGCGCGACCCCCTGACCGCGCTGGTGGTTGCCACCCGCTCGCTGCAGATTCTGGTGCTGCTGGACAACGCCGAGCACCTGATCGACGGCGTGGCCTCGGTGGTGGCCGCGCTGCTCGCAGGCGGGGCCGGGCTGCGGCTGCTGGTCACAAGCCAGATGCCGCTGAAACTGGACCATGAGCAGGTCTACCGCCTCGCCGGCCTGCAGGTGCCCGATGACAGCCTGGGCCCGCTGACAGCCGCTCAAGCACTAGGTTATGGGGCCATCGCCTTGCTGGACCAACGCGTGCGCGCCGCCGACCGGCGCTTTGTACTGACCGATGCCCTTGTCAGCCACGCCATCCAGATCTGTCGCCAGCTGGACGGCATGGCCTTGGCCATCGAGTTGGCGGCCGCGCGTTGCCCGCTGCTGGGCCTGCCCACGGTGGCGCAGCGGCTGGACGAGCGCTTCGGCATGTTGCGTGCGGGCAGCCGCACCGCGCCCGCGCGCCATCAGACCCTGCAGGCGGTGATGGACTGGAGCCATGCCCTGCTGTCGCCCGGCGAACAACAGGCGCTGCGCCGCCTGGGGGTGTTTGCCGGCGGTTTCACGCTGGCGCTGGCGTGCCAGGTGCTGGCCGATGAACACACCGATGAGTGGGCGGTGGTGGACTTGCTGGCCGAGTTGGTCGACCGGTCACTGGTCTCGGTGAACGATGCGGATTCACCGCGCTACCTGCTGCTGGAAACCGGCCGCGCCTATGCGCTGGCCCAGTTGGCGGCGGCGGGCGAAACCGACATGCTGCGCAACCGCCATGCGCAGGCCATGCGGGCCCTGGCCGAGCAGGTCTGTGCCGACTTCTGGCAGCTCAGCGAAGCTGACTTCGTCGCCCGTCATGAACCTGAACTGGACAATCTGCGTGCCGCGCTGGACTGGCTGCTGCAGCACGACGCCACCGGTGCCATTGCACTGGCTTCTGGCGCGGCGCGGCTGTGGCGCTGCCTGTCGCTGCACCCCGAAGCGCTGCGCCGTTGTGCGCAGGCTGCGGCCTTGATCGATGCACACACACCACTGGCGCTGGCAGCGCGCTTGTGGGAGGCCATCGCGCAGCTTTCGGGCGAGATCTCCAGCGCCGAAAGCCGCGCCGCTGCAGAGCGTGCGGTGGCCTTGTTCGAAACGCTGGGCGACGCCCGTGGGCTGTACCTGTCGCTGGCCCACCTGGCGTTCAGCTACCGCAGCGACACGCCGCCTGCGCGCGAAGCCTTTGCCCGAATGGGGGCACTGGAAGCCCCCGGCTGGCCTGCCGCGGTGCGCCTGCTGGGTGCCAAGGTGCAGGGCGGACTGGCCTCGCACACGCACGACGTGGCGGTGGCACGCAGCGCCAACGAACGTCGCCTGGCCCTGGCCACCGCCTGTGGTTCCGACCGGGATGTTTTCGCCGCCTTGGGCAACCTGGCCGATGTGGCCTTGATCGGCGGCGATGCGGCGCAAGCGGTGCAGCTGGGCCGCGCGCTGCTGGCGCGGCTGGGCCGGCGCCACCGGGTGACACGCGCCATCGCACTGGGCAACCTGATGCTGGCGCTGCTGGCGACCGATGACCTGCCAGCCGCCCGCGAGACCGCCACCGCCTTCATCGAATTGTCGCGCGCGCTGGACCACATGTACCTCGGCGTCACCGCTGACCCGCTGGCGCTTCTGGCCGCTCTTGAAGAACGTTATGCCGCTGCGGCGCAACTGGCCGCGTTTGCCGATGCCGCCTACGCGCAGGACCAACAGCTTCGCGAGCCCAATGAAGCCCAGGCCCGCGCGCGCTGCGCGGCCCTGCTGCAAGCGCACTGCACGTCAGTGGATCTGGCGCGCTGGCAGACGCAGGGCGCGGACGTGGGCGCCGAGGCGGTCTGCCAGCTTGCGTTGCAGATGCCCGCTCAGGACTGAGCGGCCAGGCGCTGTTGCAGGCACAGCCGGCTGAGCGTGCCAAGCTGGTACGTCGGCGGCCCGCCGCCTTCCCTGCCTTCAAGCAGCAGCAAAGACTTGTCGACCAGGCCCGCCAGCGTCTCGATCTGGTCCCACGGGCTGGCGTCCGCAGCCAGCGCCTGCACGTCACCCTGGTCAAAAGGCTGTGGCAGGGCCGCCAGTTGTGCCAACAGCACGCGCTCGGCCGTTGACAGCGCAGCCCAGCTCAGCTCGAAGCAGGCCATCAGGCTGCGGTGCCGAGGCGGGCCCGATGCCGGCGCCTTGGCCGCCAGCACAATCGCTAGCGGGTGGCCTGCCAGGTTCTGGTACAGCGTTGTTGGCACAGGCGCCGGGGCGTGACACAGGAACAGCGCGCGGGCGGCTTCGGGTGCCAGTGGCAGCACGGGAAAGCGGTGCTCCCCCGGCACGCGCAGGGCCTCGCGGCTGGTGGTGAGCAGCTTGACCACGGCGCCTTGGGCCTGAACCTCGGCCAGCAGATTCGCCACGGCCTGCAGCGCGCCGTCGCAACCATCCAGCACCAACAGTCCGCGCCTGGTGGTCAGCGAGGCCAACGATGCCGCCGGCGCCAGATCCAAAGCCTGCGCGACGGCCAGCCGCACAGCCTCGGCGCCGTGCACCCCGTCCAGCGCCACCATCACCGCCGGTGCGGACTGGGCCTGCGCCCGAACCACAGCCTGCGCCAGCCACGTCTTGCCAACGCCGCCTTCGCCAACCAGGCTGACCACCCCGCCTTCGGCCAGCAAGGCTTGCAGCGCGGCCAGATCATCGTCGCGCCCCAACAGCGGCAGGGCCTCGGCGCCGCGTTCTTGCACCGGCAAGGTCAGCTGGTAGCCGCGCCCCGATGCGGTGGCGATGGCGCCGCTGCCCAGCAGCTTGCGCAGTGCCGAGATCTCGACCTGAAGGCTGTTTTCGCTGACCTCCCGGCCGGGCCAGGCACGTTCGCACAGCAGGCGCTTGCTCAGCACCTGGCCGGGCCGCTCGGCCAGTGCCAGCAGGATTTCAAAGGCGCTGCGCCGCAGCGCCTGCGGCTGCCCGTCGCGGCGCAGCTCACGTGCATCAGGGCTCAGTTCAAAAGGGCCAACACCAAGCATGGGAGGGGCGCGAACACACGGGCACACGCCTGTTCAGGATTCTTAAGACCGGGTTTAAGGACGCCAGGCGCCGGGGCAGCAACACTGGCGTCACGGTACAGCAAAGCACAAGCCGCAGCCCCTGAACCTACCTCTCGTCAACCACCCGGAGATCGTCATGACCCACACCACCTTCAGCGCCCACCTGACCCGCAGTGCCCGCCAGATCTTCAACGTCCTGTTCGCCTTTGCCGCGCTGGCGTGCGCTGCTCCCGCGGCGCAAGCGCAGAACATCTGGGCGCAGAACATGGCCTTCGACCGCCAGCAGGCCGCCATGCTCAACCAGGCAAGGCAGCAAACCGCCAACTCGCAGCAGCAGCTGTGGCAACACCACCTGCGCGTGAATGGGCCGCGCCTGCAGCAGCAATACCAGCAGATCCTGGCCTCCGGTAACCGCAGCATGACGTTCGAGCAGTTTGCCTACTGGGACTTGATGACCGCCGCCGGCACCAACGTGCAAGGCGCCGTGGATGCACAGCGCCGCCAGTTTGACGGCCTGCAGGCTGCCAACCGCACGGTGCAGGCCGGCCATGCCAGCTACAACGCCGGCTGGGCCGACAACAGCCGACGCCAATCGGCCGCGGTGGCCAACTACAGCAACCAGGCCATCCGCGGGGTGGCGCCGTATGTCGATTCACGCACCGGCGCCACGCAGATGCTGCCGCACAATCTGCCGGCTGGCCAGGTCTACCGCGACGGCAACAACAACGCCTATGCGCAAGACAACCAGGGCGTCTACCACCGCTGGGACGGCAACGGCTGGACGCGCATGGATGCGGCTCGCTGAAGCTCCGGAGCCCGACATGCACCCCACCGCCTTCACCATGATCACCACCCTGCGACGCGGCCTGGCCGCCGTATTGATCGGCTTGCTCGCCACCAGCCTGCCGGCCATCGCCCAGGGGCTTGGCCCCAACGGGCTTCCCTTGAACCCCGACGCCGCACCGCAGGCCCGCGTTGGCGCGCAGCCCTCAGGCAGCAACGCAGGCGGCTCGCTGGACGAACTGATGGCCTGGGAGCGGCAAGACATGGGCGTGCGTGCGCCGCAAGGCCTGCATGCCGGCGCGATGCACGGGCCCACGCCCAACCAGATTCCCGGCGGCCAGGTGATCACCACCAAAGGCCTGCTGCCGCTGCTGCGGCAGCGAGAGATGCCGGTGCATGTGATCGACGTGCTGGGCGACGCGCGCAGCTTGCCGCGTGCGGTGCCGGCCGCCTGGGCCGCGCAGGCCGGCAGCTTTGACGACGAGACCCAGCAGCAGCTGGCGCAGATGCTGCGCCAGCTTACTCGTGGCAGTAACGACACGCCGCTGGTGTTCTACTGCGCCGGGCCCGAGTGCTGGATGTCGTACAACGCCGCGGTACGCGCCATCCGGCTCGGCTATCGCAATGTCGTGTGGTACCGCGGTGGTCTGGAAGCCTGGCAGCGCGCTGGGCTGCCGTTGGCACAGGCTGGATGGGCAGCGCGGTAGTTGACCTTGGATGAGAACGAGCGACCACGGGCGATTGCCGCTGACGGATTTGCGGTGCCCAAGCCAGTCAGAGCCTCTGCGGTGCGCAGCGTAGAGCCTTGGCATGCAACTGGCTTCGGGTCGTTCTTGTTCCGGCCTGTAGGACGCTGCCGGCCGCAGGAACCTGCAAAAACCTTCCTGCGGGTCGCATCCGGTCGGTCATGATGTCGGCTCAGCGCCACGACCTGCCTTGCACGAATCTTCTGGTACGTCTCCTGGTGTCCAGCCCATGCCCTCGCCCCTACCCGCGCGTCGCTCGCATCTGAAATCGGTCCTGTGGGGCATGGCAGGCGCTGCGCTGCTGCTGCAGCTGGGCTGTACCGCAGGGCGGATGCGGCAATCCATCGCACTGGCGCGTGCCAGCGAGCCCTTGCAACGCAGTGTCGAGCAAGCGCGGGTGCGGCTGCTGATCGTCGGCGACAGCACGGCCGTCGGCACCGGCGCCAGCTCGCCTCAGTCCAGCCTGGCCGGACTGTTGGCGCAGACGTTTCCGGATCTTCACATCGAGAACCGTTCGCGCGACGGTGCCACCTTCGACGCGATCGAGCAGCAGCTCGGTGGCGACGGGCACTTCGACATGGTGCTGGTGCAGGCCGGCGGCAATGATGTCATTCGCCTGCGAGATCTGGATGCCGTGCGCCAGGACATCGCGCGCGTCACGCGCTGCGCCTTCGAACGGGCCGACCGCGTGGTGCTGATGCCCGCTGGCAATGTGGGCAACGCGCCCTTTTTCTTTCCACCGGTGTCGTGGCTGATGACCTCGCGCGCGCGGCGGCTGCACGAGTCCGTGCGCGAGGTGGCTTCCCGGCAAGGCGCGGTCTACGTCAACCTGTTCAAGGAGCGCGCCGACGATCCCTTTGTCCACCACCCGGAACTGAATGCGAGCGACGGCCTGCATCCCAGCGACGCTGGCTACCGGGTCTGGTTCGATGCGTTGATGGCGCAGGCCGACCTGCGGCAGCGCTGGACTGTCGGACCGGGCATTCCGCAATGACTGGGTACACGGATCTTCGGGGATGCGATGAAGGCCCAGTGGGTGGCACTGGCGACCAACCTGCGGTGAAGGTCGCAGTCCTGATGGGTCGCGACGCGTTGACGGGGCGTTTCGCTTCGTGACAACACATGCACTCACCCTGGCTCATCCCATTCGCTGTGGCGCTGTCGGTGTATGTCGTGACCGCTGCCGTGTCGTTCACGGTCGGCCAACGGCTGCTGAACGATCTGCGCGATCGCTTTCCGGCGCAGTACCGAGCGCAGGGTGAGCCGTCGTACCTGGCGTTCGCAGCGTGGGGGTCGGGATACTGGCGGCCCGTCAGCGCCAGCAACTTCTTCCGGCTCAGGCGCTACCTGGCCGTCGATGAGGCTGCGTTCAAGGCGCGCGCCGAACGCGTGCGGAACTGGCTGATGCTGGCCCGATTCACCTCGTGGATCTTGGTCGCGCTGGCGCTTTGCGCCTTGTTCTTCAACCTGCAGGCGCCATCCACCCGCAGTCCAGGCATGGTCAGCATCACGGTGAAATCATGACCACCACGCCCGTTGCATCCTTGCGGCATGTCTATCACCTGAATCCGCTGCGGCTGCTGATCTTCCCGCTGCTGTGGGTGGCAGCATTGGGACTGTGCCTGTACCTGTCGTTCAGCAGCGCCGATGCCTTCACCCCCGCCGCGAACCGGATGCTGCTCGTCCTGATCGGCATCGTCTCTCTATTCGTGGCGCCGTTCTTCGCGCTGATGTGGCAATCGCGTTTGGTGCTCACCCCCGAGGGCATCACGCATCACCAGTTCGGCTACACGATCCGGAGTTCTTGGGACAACGTCGCAATGCTCGACCTGACACCTCGCGTGCAGCGGCTCGTGTTGTCGCGGCCAGGCTCGCAGTCGCGTCTCCTGCCCATGTCGGTCGGCGTCCTTGAGGCGGCAGCCCCGGGCACGACCGAGGACCTGGTGGGCGATAAGGACGCTCTTGCCGAGGGCCGATTGATCACTCTGGCACCGTTCATGACGCACTGGAAGCGCGGCCAGCTGCAGGACGACCTGCGCCGCTGGGCGGCGCGACTGTTTGACGAGGGTGATCGGCCGCTGGGTTGATGGGCAGGCTGATGGGTCGTGCACTGGCTGCTGGTAGGTCGTCTTCATCGAGCTGCTAGAGCCAGTCCAGAAGTTTGTTTGCGAGGCATAGCCTGACGACAGGAGCATGTATGCCGATCAGCAAGACGAAGATGGCGCCTTGTATGCACCTCGCAGCACTGCAATTCTGCATTCGCTACCTCGCCGACCAGCGCCCTGTGGGTGCTGTGTGCGGCCTGCTCGGCCGGCTCGCGCCGGAGTGAACAAACAGGACTCAGCCTCGGAACAGATAAGGTCCTTCAGCCAGCCGGCTGAACGCCAAGTGGCTGACGAGGTCAAGCCCATTGTTCCAAGCATGCAGCAGGAACCCAGGCGGCTCCAAACCCCACCCGTTGCCACCATCGCGCGCAAGGCTGAGCCATACTTGGTGCGCAGTGGACGGCGCGGTTTGCACCAAGGTGCCAGCCCACAAAGCTTGGCTGCTTCGATGGAGATGACCGCAGACAATTCGCTGCACTTGCGGGTGACGCGCCACCACCGCTGCCAACTCGACCGCTCCGTGCAGCAGCCCGACACGGTCCATGCTGCCAAGATAGGTCTCGAAGGGAGGGTGATGCATGGCCAGCAAGGTAGGCATGTTGGGATGTAGCGCCAACTGCATGTCCAGCCAGTTCAGGCGTTGTAAGCACAACGCGCCGTGGGAAGCTTCCGGGACCACTGTGTCGAGCGTCAGCAGGCGCAACCCTGGCAGTTCCACTTCGTACTGGATGTGGTCTTCGATCGAAGCGTGATGCAGAGTTGGTTGGTCGCTGAATGCCCGACGAAGAGCTGCACGATCGTCGTGATTGCCAGGTAGCACGTACAGCGGGCAGGTCAGTGGCTCAAGCAGGCTTCGCAAGTGCGTGTACGCGGCCGCTGAACCGTCATCAGCCAGGTCACCAGTCAGCACCACGGCCAGCGGCTGCTGAGGTAGGCGCAACACGGCGAGCACCGCGGCGCGCAAGTAGGCTGCAGTGTCAATTCGCCCGTAGGCCAATTCGCCCGGGGCACGGATGTGGGTGTCGCTCAGCTGGACAAGGAGGTGAGGCATCGTCGGCGCGACACAAGCTCTGGAGCTTGCGATCTTGACATGGTTCACGACCGTCGCCGGTGATGGCTACGCTGCGCATACACACTGTATCCAGGCATGCGAAAAGCCGTTCCCCTGACTTGGGCATGAGCCGTACGCCCGTGGGTGAGGCGCTCCAGTCGTTGTTGCGTGAAGGCTACCTGGAGGAGTTGTTATGCCGCGGCCTTGCAGCGCCACGCCGGACTCTCGATGGCCTGCGGCAATTCTTCGAACTGCGCGAAGTCCTGGAGGCGGCGGCGTCACGTTACGCCGATCTGCGCGCCTTGCGTTCGGAGAGCGACCAGTTCAAGGTCTTGTGCACTCGCTACGAAGGCGAAGCCAATCTGAATACCTGGAACCAGATGAGCCTGCCCCGCCCCGCCCCTCCCCTCGCAGAACAGCGATGCCCCAACTTTTGCCAGAT
>Ga0073899_10003235_pt1 | contig 14486 bp, 13 predicted proteins | sample KloWWTmetaKNB5Ph_FD_88975 | JGI IMG/M metagenome (GOLD analysis project Ga0073899, IMG submission 88975) | Active sludge microbial communities from Klosterneuburg, Austria, studying microevolution and ecology of nitrifiers - Klosterneuburg... | ecosystem: Engineered > WWTP > Aerobic digester >... | reverse complement strand
GTCGGGCTGCTGGTGCTCTGGCAGCTGGTCGTGAGTCTCGGACGCTGGCCGAGCTACGTGCTCCCGGGCCCGGTCGCGGTGCTCGAGTCGGCCGTCGAGGGCACGGCCAGCGGCGTCCTGCCCGCGGCGGTGCTGAAGAGCCTGGGGCGACTTGCGCTGGGCTACGGCCTGGCGAGCAGCGGGGGCATCGTGCTGGGCATCGCCATGGGGCGGGTCCCCGCCGTCGAGCGCGCCTTCGGCACGCTGCTCACCGGTCTGCAGTCGCTGCCCAGCATCTGCTGGATGCCGCTCGCGCTCTTGTGGTTCGGCCTGAACGAGAAGGCCATCCTGTTCGTGGTCGTGATCGCCACGCTCGGCACGGTGGCGCTGGCCGTGCGCGATGCCGTCTTCGGGGTGCCGCGGCTCTGGCTGCGCGCCGCACGAAGCATGGGCGAGCGCGGCCTCAGCCTGTGGTTGCGCGTGGTCTTGCCCGCAACGCTGCCGGGGACCATCACCGCACTGCGCCTGGGGTGGAGCTTCGCCTGGCGCGCGCTGATGGCCGGCGAGCTGCTGTTCGTGGCGGGTGGCCTGGGTCAGGTGATGCACGTGGGGCGCGAGCTGAACGACATGGCGCGGGTGATGGCCGCCATGCTGGTCATCGCCGCGCTCGGGCTGGTCTTCGACAACGTCGTCCTGGGTTTCGTCGAGGCGCGGACCCGCCGCCGCTGGGGGCTGACGTGAGCTCCCCTTCTCGCCCGGGCAAAAAGCTGCTTTAACCGCCTCTCGCCCATGCGCAGCGCTGTCATCGCCATCGCTCTCTTGGCCCTCGGTGCCTGCGGCGGCAACGAGCCCACCCCCAAGGCCCCCGAGCCGAAGCACGACGAGCCGGAGGCGGAGCCCGGCAAGGGCCTCGACGTCTCGGCCGAGATCGGCGCCCTCGACGAGGCGAAGGTCGACAAGGCCTTCCAGGCCAGCGTGAAGGGCCTGACCCGCTGCCTTTCGGACGGCGCCAAGCGCGTCGAGCTGCTCGGCGGGCAGGTCGCGTTCTTCGTGAAGATCGACCAGCGCGGCAGCGTGTCTCACGCGCATCTCGAGAAGTCGACGCTCGGCGATCGCAAGACCGAGAAGTGCATGCTCGACGCGCTCAAGAAGCAAGAGTGGCCCGCGCCGGTCGGCGGCCTGGTGGGGATCGCCAAGAAGGGCTTCGACTTCGACCCCCCGAACGACGTCCGCCCGCCCACCGAGTGGGACGGCGAACGCGCGCAGGGTGCTCTGGGCTCGCGCAAGGGCGAGATCCAGAAGTGCAAGGCCGGAAGTGCGGGCTCATTTCAGGCAACGCTCTACGTGAACACCAACGGCTCGGTGATGGCGGCAGGCGTGGCCCCGCCCGACGAGCCGGGTGAGGCCGCGGTGGACTGCCTGGTCGGCGTGATCGAAGGCACCAAGTTCCCCTCGCCCGGCAGCTGGCCGGCCAAGGTCAGCGTCGAGCTCTGACTTGCCAAGCGCTCGACGCGGCTCGAAATGAGCCGAGCATGGACCATCGAGAAGAGCGCGAGCTGACCATCACGCTGCACCTGTCGGCCCGCTTCGGCCCCGACTATCAGGGGGACGACGACGGGTACGCCTGGTTCGCCGAGTTCGAGCGCACGCTTCGACCCGAGCTGGAGCGCGCGCTGTTCGCGGCGCTGCGCGCGCACCCGCGCTTCTCGGCGGTGCCCGCGCCCCGCGGTCGCGACCCCGAGTCGGCGCTCGAGATCGACGTCAGCTTTCGCGCCGGCGCCTGATCACTCGCCGGCGTCCCAGACGCCGAGCTCGAGGGTGGCCACACCCTTCCCCGCTGCGGTGGCCGGTGCCAGCTCGACCCTGGCGGCGCCGAGCCCGGCCTTGACCAGCGCCTCGCTCACCGCGCGCAGGCGCTTGGCCGACTCTTCACTGCCGCCGCCCTCGCCGGTCTCGCGGATGCTGACCCGGGTGTCGGCACGGGTCTGGGTCACGGCAGCGATGGCGGCGACGACCTTGCGGCCAGTCTCTTGCATCACCTCGCCGCCCAGCTCCGACGAGGCCACGCGCAGCACCGCGCGCCCGTCGACCACCACCAGCTCGACTTCGCCCGCGTGGATGGGCGCGTGCAGCGCGACGCTCAGGTCACGCACGATGGCAGCGTTGTCGGCGGCGGCCGCCTCGCAAGCCGCCAGCTTCTTCGCCCGGGCCTCCGCGGCGTCCAGCGCCTGCGCGAGCTTGGTCTTCTCGCCGCTCATGTCGCGCAGGTGGTCACCGGTGCGCAACAGCTCGCCGCGCAGCTGCTCGACGATCTCGGTGGCGAAGCGCCGCTCGGTGCCCGCCACGTCCGCGCTGAGCTGCGCCTCCGAGAGATCGCCTTCCAGCGTCGCGATCTTCTTCTCGCGCTCGGCGAGCGAGGCATGTAGCCGCTCCAGATCGCGACTGATCTGGCTCAAGCGATCCTGGGTGCGCCGGTGGGCCTCTTGCTCCACCACGATGGCCGAGCGCGCCTCTTCGTAGCGCGAAGCCGGCACCATGCACCCCGCTGCCCCCAGCGCCGCGAACCCCCCGATCCAGATGGCCTTCATCGCACTCTCCTTCAGGCGACCAGCGCGCCGCGCAGCGTCAAGATGTCCAGGTGCTCGGCCAGGGTCAGCCGATCGGGGTCGCTCATCCGCACGAAGCGAAAGGCCTGCTGGCTGCCGCGAACCCAGACCGGACGCGCCCAGGCCGTGATGGCAGCGATGCGCTCGGGCAGGCTCAGCTCGAGCTTCACCAGCAGCGACTCTCCCCTGGCCAGGGCCGTGCGCCCGCGCTCCACGATGATGCCCGTCGGCGAGATCTCGATCCCTCGGCAGCGCGAGATCGCGATGCCGTCGTGCGCGATGACCCCGAAATCGGTTCGGCCTCGTAGGCCCACGCGACGTTCCATGAAAAACCTCCGTCCTCGGCTGCGATCGTAAGAGGCTCTGCCGATCCGGGGCCAAGTTCGTACCTACATCGACCCACACGCGGGGATATCGAAGGACTTCGCTAACCCGCCAACTTGGCCCCGGCGAGGGGCGAATCGTACGAAGGCAGCGTGCAGAGACGTCTCTGCGAGCTCTCTTCCGGCATCGCGAGCGCGCTCGCGGCCGCCGCGCTGGTCGTGCTGCTCCCGAGCGGAGTGCGCGCGGACGACGGCGCTCGCCCGAGCGTGGATCTGTCGCGCATCCACGAGGTCGGGGGCGCGCTGACCGCGCCGCTCGAGAGCGGGCACACCGCAACGCTCACGCTCGATCCGGCGCTGCAGAAGGGCGCACGGCGACTGCTGGGGCAGGCTCGCCCGCGCGAGGGCGCCATCACCCTGATCCACGCGCGCACCGGCCGCCTGCTCGCCTTCGCCGAGGTGGGCAGCGGCGTGCTCACCTCGGCGCGCCAGCCTGCGGCCAGCGTCTTCAAGCTGGTGACCACCACCGCGCTGCTCGAGCAGCGCGTGGTGAGCCCGAAGACCGAGGTGTGCACCGCCGGCGGTACCCACCGCATCGAGCGCCGCCACCTCGAGCCGCCCCGCGCGGGCCGCGTGATCTGTTCACCCTTCGGGCTGGCCCTGGGTCACAGCCGCAACGCCACCTACGCGCAGCTCGCCACCGCTCACCTGTCGCGTGACGAGCTGGCCGATACCGCACGCCGCTTCGGCTTCAACCAGTCCCTTCCCTTCGACGCCAAGGTGCCACTGGGCACTCTGAGCATTCCGTACGGCGATCTCGACTTTGCGCGCACCGCCGCAGGCTTCTCGGGCAGCACGCTGTCCCCGCTGGGCGCCGCGCAGCTGGCCTTCACCGTGGCCGCCGGCGGACGCCGGATGCGGGTGCGCATCGTGGCGCGCAGCGACGATTTCGAGGCGCCCGAGGGGCGCGAGATGCTCGGTCGGGTGACCGACGAATGGACCGCCAGCCGGCTCACGCGGATGATGGAGGTCACGGTGCGCGAAGGCACCTCTGCCGAGGCCTTCAGCGATTCGACCGGGCGACCTTACCTGCCGCACATGAGGGTGGCGGGCAAGACCGGCACCCTGCAACCGCGCGCCGACGCGCCCACCGCCAGCTGGTTCACCGGCTTTGCCCCCAGCAAGAAGCCCGAGGTGGTGGTCAGCGTGCTGCTGGTCAACGGGGGCACCTGGCGCCGCAAGGCCAACGAGGTCGCACGCGACATGCTGCGCGCCTACTTCCACGCCCAGGGCCGCCGCGGGGTGAGTGACCCGTTCGAAGAGCCCGCGCCGGTGGCCCGCGCCGATCTGAGCCGGCGCTGATCAGTCGCGCCGCCGCCGCGACGCGCCCGCCAGGGCCGCCAGCGACAGCACGATGCCGACGAACGCGCCGCCGCTCGGCGCGCCCGGGGTGCTGCAGCCGCAACCCTTCTTGGGAGCCGGCCCGCCCGTGCCGGCATCGGCCCCGGCGTCTTCCACCACCGGCACGCCGGTGAGGCCCAAGCTGGGGACCGCGGTCTGCACGACCTTCTTCGGATCGATCTGCTTCCGATCCTTGCGGGTCAGATCCGCCGCGACCCAGGTCTTGCGCAGCCCGCGATACTCGCGCGGCGGCTTGCCCCAGCGCCAGCGCTCGGGCTTGTCGCACTTCATCATGCCCTTCCACGGGTGGAAGTGGTTGTAGCGAGTCTGCAGCTGGCTCTTCTCGGCCGGCTTCACCTCGCTCGAGATCTCCATCTTCTCGCCCTTGGGGATGGTGGCGCCGCCGGCCACGTGCCCGGCGGGCCCGACCTCGGGGTCTTCCGGCAGGTTGGCGGCGTCGTAGCGGTGGTGCAGCCGGGTCACGACGTACTTCTGGCGCGCCAAGAGCGCCTTGCGCCGCGCCAGCTCTTTGCGATCCGCCTCCATCTGCTTCTTGGCCTTGGGCCGCTCGGCAGGCTTCAGCTCCTTGAGCTCGGCCTCTTGCTTCTTCTTCTCTTCTTCCGTCATCTCGGGAGGCGCCGGCAGGCGCTCGGCTTCCGGCACGAGCAGCTCGAGCACGTCACCGCCCAGGGTGAGCAGCTCGTGGGGCAAGAGCGCCTCGTTCTGGCAAGGCTGCCCGCAGCCCTCGGCGGGCCAGGCGTACTCCACCAGGAAGGTCTTCGCGTCCTTCTCCTGGATCATGTCGTGGAGGGCGCCGTAGAACTCGCCCATCCGCTCTTTGACCGCAAAGTCGACGGTGACGTTCGTCGGCGGGAAGAGGTTGCCGTAGTTCTTCACCTCGTAGCGCTGATCGGTGCTCAGCACGTAGACGAACAGCTCTTGCTTCTTGTCGAGGTTGAGCAAGCCCAGCTTCGCGGGGATCTTGCTGACCGCGGTCGCGGTCGAGTAACGAATCGGCGACAGCGACGCGCGCTCACCGCCCACCAGCTCGATGCGCTTGGTGTCGACCTCGGCCACGATGAAGTTCATGCCGGCGTCCACGTAGGGCTTCACCGCCGCAGCCGCCTTGTCGCCCAGCACGTAGCCCTTCCCTTTGAGGAAGCCCGCCAGATCCTTGGCCTGCTCTTTGTCGAGCACGCTGATGGCGTACTCGCCTTCCTTGAAGTCCGGCTCTACCGTCAAGAGCATCTCTTTCGGGACCTTCTTCTCGCCGCCCACCTGACCGCCGCCGAGGAATGCGGTGTCCGCGCTGGCCAGCTTCGAGCGCTCCCACTCTTGCTCGAGCGGACCCGGATCACACGGATCCATCTCCCAGAACTCCATGAAGCGCGGCGCGGTGAGCATCTCGAGCCGGTCGAGGAACTCGCGCTTCAGCGTCTTGACCTTGTCGGCGGTCACGTCCGCCGGCACCGGCATCACGATCGCGAAGGGGTCCAGCGAGCCTTCGTAGTCGGGCATCACGCTGACGATGGTGGTGTCGCCCTTCGGCATGATCGCCACGTGGGTCGCGTGGGCGCTGCCGACGCCGTCCTTCTTGCCGACGAAGAAACCCGGGAATGCGCCGGCATCGGGTGCGAAAGCGGTGAGGGCAGTGGCCAGGAGCGACGAGGCGGCAAGGGTCAGGTGCTTCTGCATCGGGCGGGGAGACTAGCCGACCAGCGGCGGCTCGGCGACAGGGTTCGAGGGGCCCGCGCGGCCGTGCTATGACCTCGCCCGCCATGGACCTCGAGCTGAACGAGACGCAGCAGCTGATCGCCGACTCGGCGCGGGACTTCGCCGCGCGCGTGGTCGCGCCGCGCGCCGCCGAGCTGGACAAGACCGGCGCCTTCCCCACCGAGACGGTGCGCGGCCTGGCCGAGCAGGGGCTCTTGGGGGTGAACCTCGCCAGCCGCTGGGGGGGCGCCGAGGCGGGTGTCGTGTCGTACGCGCTGGCCATGACCGAGATCGCCAAGGCCTGCGCCTCGACCGCGGTGACCATGGCGGTCACCAACATGGTGGGCGAGGTCGTCCAGGCGTTCGGGAGCGAGGCCCAGCGCGAAGAGCACCTGCCCAAGCTGACCAGCGGCGAATACCTGACCGGGGCCTTCGCGCTCAGTGAACCCGGCGCCGGCAGCGACGCCGCGGCCCTGACCACCGTCGCCAAGAAGACCGACGATGGCTGGGTCATCGACGGGCAGAAGCAGTGGATCACCAACGGCGGCTACGCCGGGCTGTTCGTGGTCTGGGCCCGCACCGGCGGCCCCGGGGCCAAGGGGATTTCGACTTTCCTGGTGAAGAAGGGCACCCCGGGCCTGACCATCGGCCGACCCGAGAACAAGCACGGGCTGCGCGGCTCGAACACCGTGCCCCTCACCTTCGACGAGTGCCGCGTGCCGCAAAGTGCGCTGCTCGGCGAAGAGGGCATGGGCTTCCGCGTCGCGATGATGGCGCTCGACGGGGGGCGCATCGGCATCTCGGCGCAGGCCATCGGCATCGGCACTGCGGCCCTCGAGGCCGCCGTGGCCTACGCCAAAGACCGTCAGGCCTTCGGCCGGCCGATCGCCGATTTTCAGGCGATTCAGTGGATGCTCGCCGACAGCCGCACCGAGCTCGAGGCAGCGCGCCTGCTCTGCCTGCGGGCCGCCACGCTCAAGGAGCGGGGCGCCGCCTTCACCCGCGAGGCCTCGATCTCAAAGCTGTTCTCCAGCGAGGCCGCCAACCGGGTGTGCAACCGGGCCGTGCAGATCCACGGCGGCTACGGCTACACGCGCGAGTTCCCGGTCGAGCGCTACTTGCGCGACGTGCGGATCACCACCATCTACGAGGGCACGAGCGAGATCCAGCGCATGGTCATCGCCCGCAGCGTCCTGTCGTGACGGCCGTCGATCTCCCGCGGATCCGCCGGGCCCTGTCCCCCGACGTTCCGTCGTTGCGCCCGGGTGACGCGGGCCAATACGCCGCGGTGGCGGCGGTGCTGCGCTCGGGGCCCACGGGCGCCGAGGTGCTGCTGATCCGCCGGGCCGAGCACGAGCACGATCCGTGGTCGGGTCACATGGCGTTCCCGGGCGGCCGCTTCGATCCGAGCGACGCCGATTTGCTCTCCACCGCAGTGCGCGAGACGCGCGAAGAGGTCGGGCTCGATCTGGCCCGCGAGGCGCGGCTGCTCGGTCCCCTGGACCTCTTGCCCGCCGTCGCCCGCGGGCGCCGGGTGGGGCTGACCATCGCCCCCTTCGTGTTCGAGCTGGCCGAGGCCCCCGAGCTTCGCCAGAACCACGAGGTGGAAGAGGTGCTCTGGGCGCCGCTGACGGCGCTGGCGCGGGGTGAGAGCCGCGACACGGTCAGCTACGTGCACGAGGGGCAGAAGCTGGAGCTGCCCGCCTGGAACGTCGACGGCCGCCTGGTGTGGGGGCTGACCTATCGTATGCTGGTGTCGCTGATCGAGCGGGTCACGGCGCTTCGTTGACCTGCGGATCACAGGCCTGAGTGAAGTCGCACACGCCGCCGCCCTTGGCGGTGACGGTCAGGGTGTATTGCGAGCAGGTGCCGGTGGCGCCGGGCTTGCGCCGCACCCGCACGGCGTACGCCTTGGTGTGCGGCCCGCAGTGAATGGCCGCCGTGGGGCCGCACGCCTTCTCGCCCATCTTCGAGCCCGTGGGGCCGGTGCCGTCGACGCACCAGTCGTAAGAAGTGAGCCCCGAATGCTTCGAGTCGGGGGTGCCGCACGCGCCGCCCCGGATCACGTCGAACAAGAACTCGCTGTTGGTGGCGGGGGCGGTGAACAGGATCTTGATGTGGTAGCTGTTGGTCGTCCCCTCGTCGCTGTCCACGGTGTTGAATCGCCACCAGTCCACGTCGGTGTCCGAGCTGAGCGTGCCCGAGAGCGTCAGCGGCGTGGTGTTGGCGTCGGTGACGCTGCCCGCCGACGGCGCAGTGGCGCTGCACGTGTCGTTCGCCGGCTCGGTCGTGTCGAGCTTGCACGCGCAGCCGTTCTTGCCTGGCCCGGGGGGATACGCCGCCCACCCGGTGGTGCACGCGCCGATCAGGCAGGCGCCGAAGCTGCACTTCCAGGTGGCGTTCGGCGGCGTGCCCTGGCCCGCGCACAGCTTGGCGTCGGTGTCGTCGTCGGGCGTGCCGTTGCAGTCGTTGTCGGCGCCGTCGCACACCTCGGCCTGAGGCGTGCCCGCGGTGCAGCCCTCCCACTTCTGCGACGCGCCGTTGCACGCCTCGGTGCCCTCGCAAGTCACCGACCCGTTGGTCTTGGTGCAGCGCCGCTTGACCCCGTTGCGCTCCGAGTTGCAGGGGCAACTCTCGCCGTTCTTGGGCACGCACATCTTGAGCGGCTTGGTGGGTGAGCCGGCCTCGCCCGCCGCCGCGTCGGGCACGCCGCCGTCGCTGACCGGCATGCCCGGCGGGTAAGAGCCCACCGCCACGCAGTCGAAACCCGACGGGCAGGTCGAGTCCCACAAGCAGTCCCGCGCGCAGAAGCGATCGATGTTGGGAGACGGCGTGCAGCGATCGCCGATGTTCGGGCACTCGGCGTCCACCGTGCACTTGTTGCACTGGTTGCCGACGTCGGGGACGCACACGTAGCCGTGGTCGGCGTGGAACGTGCAATACCCGCCCGCCGGGCAGGCGCCCGAGGTGGGGCACAGGGTGATGCACACCTTGTTGGGCGCGCCCTGGCCGATGTCCCCACAGAACCCGCTGCCGCAGTCGCTGGTGTTGCTGCACGGCGAGCCGAAGCTGCCGGTGGGCCACCCGCCGTCGTTGCCCGCCACGCCGCCGTCCTTGTTGCCCGAACCGCCGCTGCCGTCGCTCGATGCGTCGCCGCCCCCGGCGCCCCCCGGTGAATCGTCGACCCCGACCTCTTCGGCGCAGCCGACGAACCAACTCATCGCCGTCCCCAGGGCGAAAGCGAAGAGGTGTCGAGCGCTGACCACCGGATTTCGAGGATAGGCCCCGGGCACTGACCCGTCAAACACGCTGCCGCACGATCCGCGCCGCTCGCCGGACGAGTCGAGCTGAATTAGGCTCCCGCAGTTCTTCATGGAGCCCGAGTCGAAAGTCATGAACCCCGTGCTGTCGGGGGAGCCCGCGCCCGGCGGCCGCTGCAAGGTGTGCGGCGGGACGCTCTCCGACTCGCTACGCTGCGAGCAGTGCGGCGCCGCCTACGGCGTGAAGAACCGCTGCCCACACTGTCGGGCCATCGCTGACATCGAAGCCGCTGACCCGCTCCGGTTCCGGTGCCGCGTGTGCGGCGGCCCGCGCGTCCCGGTGGACGACCACGAGGTGGTTCGGACCGGGCGCGAGGTGCCGGTGCTGAAGCAAGCCAAGAAGGCCCACCTGACGCGCGCGGCGTGGGCGGTCGCCGCCGGCGTGCTGGGGGGGTTCGGCGTGCTGTCGCTCTTGACGACGTTGCTGGTGATCGCTTTCGGGCCCGGCCTGCTCGCGTCGGTCACCCTGCTTGCGGCGAACCTGGTGCCCTTCGTGGTCGCCGCGCTCGCGTGGCGGAAGTCGAAGCAGCACGGCAAGCACCGCGACCAGCTCTTGGACGACGCCTGGGGTCTGGTCGCCTCCGACGTGCTCGCCCACGCCGGCAAGGAGCTCGAGGCGGAAGACCTGGCCAAGGTGATGCGCATCGATCTGGCTCGCGCCGAGCAGGTCCTGGCGCACCTCAGCGTCCACGACTCGGTGCACGCCCGGGTGACCGACGAGGGCGACCTCGCCTACTCCGTCGGCCCGTCGAAGCTGCGGGTCGCGGCGGCCAGCGACGAACCGGCCGTGGACGAGCTGGCAGAGCAAGACGAAGCCGCCGAGCTGGCGCAGGCCAAGGCCGCAAAGCCCGGGCCCTGACCCGCCGCCGCGTAGCGCGCTTCCGAGTGCGAACTGGATTTCGCGCTACGCCGTCGGGCGCACGCGCGCCCGGGCGCAGAATCGTCGCGAGCACGGCCTACTGGCGGGTGGTATGAGATCCGCAGTAGAAGCCGGCTGGGCGAGCGATGGCGATCGATCACCAGAGCCTGTACCTGACCCGCAGCGACGAAGCCGAGGCGGGATTCGTGCGGCGATTGCTGCGCGAGATGGCCGCCCACGACTGGTTGGTGCTGCTCTTCCTGACGATCTTGACCACCGTCGCGCTGCGCTGCGAGCCGTCGGTCGATCAGCGCGTCTCGGCCATCCGCATGGGCTCGCTGCTGGCGTTCCAGGTGGTGACCCTGATCCTGGTGCGGGGCCGCGTGTTCAAGCACGGCTTCTGGGCGCCGCTCATGTATCGCTTCGCGCTCTATGGCACCGTGCAGCTCAGCTACTTCTTCTTGGCGCGGCTGCTTCCGCTGGTCAACCCGACCACCGTGGATCTCGAGCTCTATCAGCTCGACCTGCGCCTGTTCGGCTTCGAGCCCGCGATCGCCATGGACGCGATCGTGACCCCCGCGACCACCGAGTGGTTTGCGTTCTTCTACTTCGACTACTTCTTCATCCTGGCGATCCACGTGATCCCCGTCTTGCTCTTCGCCAAGAGCTCGCGCCTGCTCGGCGAGTTTGCGCTGGGCATGCTCACCGTGTTCTGCGTCGGGCACCTGGTCTACATGCTGGTCCCCGGTTACGGGCCCTACAGCGCGCTGGCCGGCGAGTTCGACAATCCCCTGCCCCACGGCATGTGGCGCGACATGGTGATGGCCACGGTCGCGTCCGGCGGCTCGCAGATGGACATCTTCCCCTCGCTGCACACCGCCGCGCCGACCTTCCTGGCGCTGTTCAGCTTCCGCCACCGCGACAAGCTGCCGTTCAAGGCCAGCTGGCCCGTCACCGCGTTTTGCGCGGTGAACATCGTGGGGGCCACGATGTTCTTGCGCTGGCACTACGTGATCGACGTGATCGCCGGCCTGACCCTGGCCACGGTGGCGTTCGTGCTGTCGGTGCGCGGCACCGAGTGGGAGCTCGCGCGCCGCGCCGAGGCCCGGCTCTCGGAGTCGTGGCCGCGCTTCCGGCGCGGAACGCTGCCCTGAGCTACTTCTCGTACACCTGGGCTGCCGCCATCCCCGAGCCAGCCGAAACCACCATCACGACCTTCAGCGGCGCGGCCATCGGCGCGGCCCACTTCCAGCAGTTCGGGTGGGGCGCGACCACGGCGTTCGGCGCCGCGGTCTGATCGGTGGCGAGCACCGGTGAGCCGAAGCCGGGCAGCGGGCTCTGGGCGATCAGCTGAAGATCGAGGTTCTGCACGTTGGGCAACCCGGCCCCGACCAGGGTGTAACACTTGCCGGGTTGCGCGTTGAACGTGGTCTCGAGGGTTTGCCCCTGCTGGAAGTTGCCGGCCAGCAGCGTGCCCCCCACGGCCTTGGCTCCGGGGGCGTTCTGCTTTGCCAGGGCGTCCAGCGCCTGGCCCGCGACCGCGGCGCTCTGCGCGTCGAGCGGCGCCGCGCGCGGGCCCGTGGTCCCGGTGGGGACGGGCGGCGGGGGTGGCGGCGTGGTCGCGGTGGTCGTGGCAGTGGGCGGGGGCGGCGCGGTGGCCACGCACATCTGGCCGTTCCAGCTCTGCCCCGGCGGACAGCCGGGCCCGGGCCCGGGACCGACGTTGGACTCTTCACCGCCCTTCTTCTTGCAGCCCCCAAGGCTCACGGCCACGCACACGGAAAGCGTCCAAAGACCAAGCATTCGCGACATTTCGGGCTCCTCCGCTGGATGAAACGCCGCGCCCCGACGCGGCTTACACGCTTAGCGCACGCTTTCGCAGAACCCCTCGTAGTCCACGTAAGACTTCAACGTCGGGTTTTCGCCGCAGGCCGGGCAGCCTTTGTCCCGTCGCAGCTTCAGCGTGCGGAACGTCATCCGCATGGAATCGTAGGTGAGCAGGCGGCCGACCAGCGGCTCGCCCCGGCCCAGGATGAGCTTGATGGCTTCGGTGGCCTGCAGGGTCCCCACGATGCCCGGCAAGATGCCCAGCACCCCGGCCTCGGCGCACGACGGCGCCAGGTGCGGCGGCGGCGGCTCGGGATACAAGCAGCGATAGCAGGGGCCCGTGAACGGCGCGAAGGTCGTGACCTGACCGTCGAAGCGGAAGATCGAGCCGTGCACCACGGGGATCTTGTGGAACAGCGAGGCGTCGTTCACCAGATAGCGCGTGGGGAAGTTGTCGCAGCCGTCGATGATCGCGTCCCAGCCCTGGCCGAAGATCCGGTCGACGTTCTCGCTGGTGAGGCGCTCCTGATACTTCAGCACCTTCACGTCGGGGTTGAGGTCGTTGATGGTCTTCTCGGCGCTGTCGACCTTCGCCATGCCGATCCGACTGGTGGCGTGGATCACCTGGCGCTGCAGGTTCGACGCATCGACCACGTCCGCGTCCACCAGCCCCAGGGTGCCCACGCCCGCGGCCGCCAGATAGAGCGTGGCCGGCGCGCCCAGCCCGCCGGCACCGAGCAAGAGCACGCGTGACTTGAGCAGCTTCTCTTGCCCCTTCTCGCCGACCTCGGGCAGCAAGATGTGGCGCGAGTAGCGATCGAGCTGGGCCTGGCTGAGATCGGCGGGGTGCTCCACCGGATACGCCATGTCCTTCCAGCGCACGAAGCCCGGGTTGGCGCTCCACACGTTCTGGTAGCCGAGCTCGGCCAGGGTCTTGGCGGCGAAGACGCTGCGCACGCCGGCGGCGCAGTACACGACGATCTCGCGCGACTTGTCGGGCAGCTTCTGCTCGGCCTGCATCTCGAGGAAGCCGCGCGGCACATGCAGGGCGCCGGGGATGAAGCCGCCGCGCACCTCGTCCTTCTCGCGCACGTCGAGCAGGGTGAAGTCGGCGCGCTGTTCGAGCTTCGCCCGCAGCTGTTCCAGCGTCAGGACGCGGACCGAGGCGCGCACTTCCGAGAACAAGTCGCTGTAGGTTTTCGGCATTTTTCCGGGGCTCCGTGAATTGTCGCACTATTCCGATGTGCCAATTGACGCCACAAGTATTGGCGTCCGGGGCCCGGTGTCAAGCCGGTCCCGCGACCAGCGCGACCAGACCGCCCGCGTCGGGCAGACCGGGATCGGCGGCGAGCAGCCGGACGATCAACCGGCGCAGCCGCTCTGGGGCGTCACCCAGCGCGAGCACGTCCTCGAGCAACCGGCCGAAGCCGTACAGATCCTCGGCGAAGCTCACGGCCTCGCCGCGGACGCGCGCCGGGCTCATGTACCCGACGCTGCCGCCCTCGACCACGCGAGCCCCGCAATGCGCCAGCCCGAAGTCGGACAGCACCGGTTGGCCGGGCGCGCGGAACATGACGTTGGCGGGCTTGAGATCGGCGTGAACCCACCCGGCTTGGTGCACTCGAGCAAGGGTGCGCGCCAGCGGGAGCAGCCAGCGCTCGACCGGGAACAGCAGCTCGGCGTCCCGCCGGACGATCGCCTGCTTGAGCGAGCCGGCCGCGAGCCACTCCATCACCAGCGAGCCCTGGTCCAGATCGACGTCGTAGACCCGCACGACCCCGCTGCCCGCCAGAGCGACGGCGGTCCGCGCTTCGCGGGCCAGCTTGTCGCGCTCGCGCTCGGGCCGGTGGTAGATCTTGAGGGCCACGCGACGCGCCAGCGCGTCGTCCACGGCCTCGAACACCGTGCCCGCGCCGCCGCGCCCCGCCTCGCCGACGATCCGGAGCGCCGTCTCGGGCGCGTCGGCCCGGATCAGCGTCGGCTCGTTCAGGGCCGAGACCACCGCCGGAGTGCGCTCGCCGAGCGCGCGCCGCCAGCGCTCGTGCCGCTCGCGCGCGCCGGGCGCGTCGATGTCGCGCGCCAGCACCCGCTCGACCAAGGTGAGGGCGCGCGCGACCGCTCCCGTTTCGGCGCAGGCATCGGCCGCCAAGAGCAGCGCCGCCGGGCCTGCCGCCTCGGTGAGCAGGCCCAGTGCCCGCTCGGGCTCCCCGCGCGCCAGGGCGATTTCCGCCGCGCGGGTGCGCAGCGCGTCGCTGGCCAGGCCCCGTTCAGCCGCTGCCTCGACGGCAGCGAGCGCGGGCTTCTCGGCGGCCGTACCGCGCGCGCGGCCCAGCTCGTCGAGCACCGCGCGCTCGTCCACCGGGTCGCCGGCGGCCAGCGCCGCGAGCAGCGAGCGTTCGACGCGCGGCTCCGGTCGCGGCGCCGGCGGGGCATCGGCAGGCGGCGGCGGCGCCGACGG